>Ga0105237_10000474_pt1 | contig 57006 bp, 49 predicted proteins | sample KBSC24metaG_FD_81520 | JGI IMG/M metagenome (GOLD analysis project Ga0105237, IMG submission 81520) | Corn rhizosphere microbial communities from Kellogg Biological Station, Michigan, USA - KBS C2-4 metaG | ecosystem: Host-associated > Plants > Roots > Rhizosphere > Soil | place: Michigan, USA... | reverse complement strand
TGGGTCGCATGTGCCCTGTGCAGCAATTCCGCGTTCACCTCCGATACGCCGATGGTCCTTACGTATCCTTTTTTTACGAGATCCGCTATTGCACCGATGGTGTCTTCAATGGGGATATTGGGATTGATACGGCATGGCTGGTACAGGTCTATGTACTCCAGCCCGAGTCTTTTTAAAGAATAGACAAGATAATTCTCGACGGCTTCGGGTCGTACGTCGATGCCATACAGCCTGCCGCCCACGCCTTGCATGCCGCCGAATTTCACAGATACAAAGGCGTCTTCTCTTTTGCGGCCTTGCAATGCTTCGCCGACTATCGACTCGCTGGCGCCGGCGGAATAAAAATCGCCTGTGTTGAGAAAGTTTATTCCTGCGTCCAATGCGGCGTGGATGGCGGCGATGCCTTCCTTTTTATCTGCGGTCATTCGCATGGTGCCGAGGCCCAGTCGGGAAATGTGGGTGTGGGACCCGGATGTTTTTAGATATTCCATATTCTGCAAAGTGTTTTGATCCTTGGCAAAGGTCAGGAAGGGGCAAAAGAAGGGTGTAGCCGAATCTGCTTTTGTTGTAGCTAAATAAGAGGGTGATATAAAGGAAGATTTAAAGAAGATAGTTTCACTATTTAGTGTAAATTTTATTAAAATTTATTGAAAATGTCATGTTTTAGTGGAATTTTAATCTTAATTTTGCAATGGCTACTAAACAGGAGGTTGAATCATTCTTGAGAAACCTATTTGATAAAATAAAGGTCTGTAATATTGCCTTTCGGCCAAGGGATAAAAATCTGGACGCTCTGGCGGAATTAGATATAACATCTGACAAGCGAATAGAACACCTTCTGAATTTGAAGGCGGAGAATTATTACTCCGGGCCGAATAAAGATACTTTTGATCCGACCAAACCCGACTATTACGAGTTTGGGATCCAAATAAAGGGGAAAGAGGTTTATATTAAAATAAGTTTGGGTTTATTTAACAAACGGGTTGATTGTATGTCTTTTCATCCGGCTGAATTCCCTATGAAGTATCCGCTAAAAGCTCAATGAACATGAGACAAAGAATAGAATGCCCATATTGCGATGGCATGGCCAATCTCCTTAAGGAAGGAAGGGAGTTGACCTATCGGAAAGATCCATTTCAGATAATAGCGCATTTTTATAAATGTGAAAAATGTGGAGAAGAATTTACTACCACAGAGGCTGATGCGATCAGTTTGGTTCAGGCTCATAACCAATACAGGGAAAAGTACAATATTCCATTTCCGGAAGAGATCGCTGCTATCAGGGATAAATATGAATTGCCTGCTGCAAAAATGAGCGAAGTGCTTGGCTTGGGAGCCAATGGTTATGGTAATTATGAGAAAGGCGAAATGCCTGTACCTGCACTGGCAAAACTAATTGCTACAGCAGCAAAACCTGTAGTGTTTTTGGGATTTTTAATGGATGCAAAGGAACATTTTTCTATTAATGCATTTGAAAAAGCCAGAGAAAAAGTTGAATTTTTGATCGATCAGGAAAAAGAAGCTGACCTTTTTTATTCATGGCTAAATATTTACAATGAGGCTAACAACTTTACTGGATATAAAAAACCGAGTAAAAAAAAGGTTTCAGGACTTATAGCTAGTTATATACAGAAAGGTAAACCTGAGTTTAACGACAAGTTAAAATTGAACAAACTTCTCTTTTATACAGACTTCTTTCATTACAAGAATTATGGCACGTCGATAAGCGGGCTCTCTTATCGAGCTATTCAATATGGGCCAGTGCCAGCAAACTATGATAGTATTTATGCTTATTTGGAGTATGAGCAGATTATCAGGCCGGAATGGATAAGACTATCGAATGGAAGTGCAAGAGAAGTATTTAAAACGGAAAACGATTTTGAAGCAGGGTTATTTTCCTTGCAGGAATTGGAAACGATTGATACAATTGTTCAACGGTTCCAGGAAACTTCAACATGGGACATTGTAGACTTAAGCCACAACGAAAAAGCTTGGAAAGAACTTGAATCTACAAAACAATTAATTGGCTATCAGGATTATGCATTTGGGCTTACAACACTCTAATTAGCCTTCGGTACCGTATACCTGCCGGTGCCGGGATGAAAATTGCTCCAGGAATGCCAGAACTCCTGGTAGGACTGAATGGGTTGCAGTCGTTGGTCCTTCAGCGCGCCGCCGATGCATTGGCCGTTGAAGTTCCAGGCGGAGCCTGTGTTGTCAGTGAGGAGGTACCCGGTGGCGGGGAGGTTGTGGCTGTCGGCGGCCATGTGAGGGCCGGTGGCGGAGGGCACGCGGTCGAAGCGAAGTGTTTGTCCCTGGACTGTCCGGTTCCAAACGTGGAAGGTGGTGGAGTCGGCGCTGAGTGCGATGAGGATGGGGATGCCGCCGAGGGTGTCGTGGATGAGGGGATGGCTGATGAGGTCGTTCCAGTCATAGGCACGCGTGCTGTTGCCTGTCCTGACGCCGATGACCCAGGACTTGTTTTTCCAGGAGGCGGAGTCGCGTCGTTCGAGACTTCCCTTGATGGTGCCTTTGTCGTATTCAGAGAGGTCGTCGTAGTCTTTTTTAAAAGTCGTATCCGGCTGCAGGATCCGGGTGTCGGGGTATTGGGCCACCCATTCGCCAAGAGAGGATTGATAGGAGGGCAGCTCCGTGAGTTGTGTCTTTTTTAGCGGTCCGGCGATGGAAACTCCCGTCGCCTGCTGCCACCAACTTTTTGTCGTGGCATCTTCGAACATCGCATTGAAGTGGTCCATGCCTACCAGGCGGAATTGTTCTTCTTTTCCATTCACCACCGGGCTAAAAACTCTTCCCGTCCGACAGACGGTGCAATAGGTGATCATGACGGGCCTGCCGCCGATGGTATCCCGCACCTGGTGATGATAACCGATGAGCTGTATGGGATAGGCGCGGGCCTCATTGTTAACGACCACCCCGATGACCAGCCGGTCAGGAGCGATCTTACTGGCGGCGGCGGTGGCGAATGCTATCCTCGTGGGCTGATAGAACATTTTATCGGCCTCGAACTTGAAATTGAAAAAATAAAAGACGATACCATAAAAGATCAGCAGCACCCCAAGCAGTACTCTTGACCATACCCGTCCTTTGATAAGATAGGTATACAGGGGGACCAGGACCAGTAACAGACCCACCAGTCTGAGGGTCAGCCTGTGCCGATGGATAAAATATGCCAGATCGATAGTATTGGTGGGTCCTAATCAAATATAGCCATTCTTTCTTTATTTTTTAGTATATGGAAATCAATAGATTAGTGGATTTCTTGGGTAGGTCTTGTACGATTTTTGCATAAAACGCGTTAATAATAGGATCGTAATATCCGTATCGCACCCAATTTCGTCACCCGTACCCTAATGTGAAAACTATGAAGCACATTGACTATTTGTATTTTAATATCTATAGTTATTTCTATAGGATCAGCCAGTACCGGCCAATTTTCAATCCCCGTATGCAGGCCATGTATTTTTTCTCGCTTGGATCGGGTGGGTGGCTGCTTTTGATGGAATCGGTCTATCTGCATTTTATCAAACATTCCCGGTTTGCTTCAAAGATGGAATCCACTGTTTTTGCAGGGTGTATTTATATGCTGACTGCGGCCTTCTTTCATTATATCTTCATCGTAAAGGACCGGGACCAGAAAATTTTCGGGAAATATGAATCCCTTTCCGGGCGGCATCCGAAACGCCGGCAGCATTTGGTGTTATCGCTCAGCGTTTTATTATTACCATATGTATTATTGGTCTGTTCTGCGATGATCTTCCCCAGGAAGTATTAGAAATTTTCAAAAGAATTTTCGTCTGTGCCAGGGGGCTCCAATTTATTAGATGCCAGGGGTAGTCTGATGTCCCAAGTTGGGTATGGTGCGCTATTACTACAGGGAACTGCCCTATATTCAGCGACTAAAGCCATAAACATGAAAAAACAAACGCTTGCCCTTTTCTTTGCTTTCGTTGCTATAACGATTTTGCTGTCATGTAACAAAATGAATCTCCGGGACGGCTCGACCACGCCGTTATCCGGCGGCATTACTCCGACGACGGTGGCCTCCCCGCTGGCCATTCCGGCCAATCCCAACAACAAGATCGCGTATTATGCCTTCGATGCGACGCCAACCGGCAGCCCGGTGGTCAATCTGCCCCTGACAAATTTCGCCAATACGGCCAATGAGGTCGTGCTTTTCGAGGGGACGCCCTGGGAAATGGGTGACTCCGTACATTACGGAAGCAGCAGCAGCTATATCCTCACCGTCAACCCCCACTATCATTCCTATGCCTCCATCATTGCGGACGCCCGGGTCCTGCAGTCGCGGGGCGTAAAAGTGCTGTACAATGTCGATGATGCGAACTCCTGGAATACGACCAGTCCCTTTACCACCTACAACGGGACGGCTCTTACGTATCAGCAGTTTGCCCTGTTCGTGAAGCACATCGTCGTCGATAGCCTTCATTTCGACGGCATAGCCCTCGACGTAGAACATATGGGCAGTACGCCGGCCAACACCAATTTTACCAATCTCGTCAAAGAATTCGGTAAATATTTCGGACCGTTGTCCTCCAATCCCACCAACACCATCTATACGGCGGCTATCTATGATGGGGGGCAGGCAGGATTTGCTATCGGTCAATCCCCGACTGTTGCGCAGTACCTCAATTTTGTCGAGGACATGGGTTATTTTGAGAACAATACTACGCGTTTCAACCGCTGGGGCAATTCCATCGGTCATGGAAAAACGATGATCGGCGTATCCAAGCAATACAATTCTCTGAGCAATGCTACGACTGCGGCGGCCTGGGAGCCTTCTGGCGCCAAAAAGGCGGGCATCATGGTGTTTGCGGGGAATGTGGATTCGTCGTATACCAATACGATATTCAGGGCGGTGAAATAATGGTTCCGCTCCCCGGAATGTTTGAAAAGTCTCCACCAGGGAGGCTTTTCTATTTATAGTATAAAAATTCATATATTGTAACTACTAAACCGGGTAAAACAGCGTATGATACGAACAGTATTGGTAGATGACGAGGCTGATAGTATTGGTGTTTTGAAGAATTTGTTGGGAACCCATTGTTCGGAAGTTAATATCGTCGGTGAGGCTGACAGCGTTGAAGGAGCCTTACAGGTGATCGGGAAGCGCATGCCCGACCTATTGTTCCTTGACATTGGTTTGAATAACGAAAATGGTTTCGATCTGCTGAACCGTCTGGAGCCAGGGACAGTCCAGGTGATCTTTGTGACTGCCTGGGATACGCATGCCATTCAGGCGTTCAAATACAGCGCGGTAGATTATTTGCTGAAGCCGGTGGATGGGGACGAACTGCGTAAGGCTGTCGACAGGGTCTCCCGGAAATCCCTGGAAAAAGGCGCTGAAGAGAGTCTGAAAGTGTTGCTGGATAATATCAGCACTTTAAAAATAGTACAACAAAAAATGGCTGTTCCGACGATGAATGGCCTGACCTTTATTTTTTTGCAGGATATCCTGCGTCTCGAGGCGAAAAGCAATTATACGGATATTTACCTGACGAGCGGCGAGCGGATAGTGGCGACAAGGACCATCAAAGAATATGAGAACTTATTGCCGGAAAGTATTTTTTATCGCATACATAATTCCCACATCGTCAATCTTAACAAGGTGAAAAACTACCAGAAAGGGAGAGGCGGGTTCCTTGTTATGGAAGACGGCAGCACCGTTGAAGTTGCCTTCAGACGCAGGGAAGAATTTCTAAGACGGGTCCTGAAGTGATGAATTATGAAGAAAAGCCTGTTGTCCGCTGTCGTATGTATACTTCTTTTTCCCTTCTCCCCTTTTGCCCAGGAATATAGCTATACGCATTATGGTATCGCCGAAGGGCTTGCCGGCTCCACGGTGTATTGCATCACCCAGGATAAGGAAGGTTTTATCTGGGCGGGTACGGAGACAGGGGTAAGTCGTTTTGATGGGACTCATTTCAAAAATTTTACTACGAAAGACGGGCTGACGGATCTGGAAGTGGTACATATATTCGGTGATTCGAAGGGCCGGGTGTGGATGGCTCCTTTCCGGAAGTCTGTCTGTTTTTATTACCAGGGAAAGATACACAATGAGCAGAATGACTCGCTGCTGGCGCGTATCCAGTTGCAGGGGAGGGTCGAAGGTTTTGCCGAAGATGCCGGCGGTAATATCCTGCTACAGGAAAAGCGTTCCCTGCATATAATAAATAAGGATGGCACCCTGGTGCGATGTGATTCGCTGGATCATGCGCCTATCCAGCTATGCGTGGCAGTCAGCCGAAGTTCATCGGGCCATTTCCTGGCGGCGGCCGATGCGAAAATTATCGAGTTTGATGCAAAGAGATGTATCAATTCAATAAAGATCCCGGCCAGAGTCGATCTGAAGCCCTCCAATATAGCCATGTGTACCGGCGGGGCTGTCTGGGCCGGATCGGATACCAGGGATGATATCCTGTCCTTTTCAAAAAAGAAGATCATTCACTGGTCGCCGGACAAATGGGGTGTCAGACATATCTGTTTTTCCATGCTGGACGACAGCCTGGTGTATTCCAACGGACTATCGGGAAGCCTCGAATATAACATCAATACCGGGCAGACAAGAAAATACCTGCGGGGGACAGCGGTGTCCAGAACTTTTCGTGACGCATCCGGGAATTTATGGTTCTCTACCATGGGCGAAGGAATTTTCAGGCTGAACTCCAATGAAGTGAAGACGATCACCCTTACGGTGCAGCGTACTGAGACGTCGAATGTCACCGCCATTGCCAGGGTCGGAGATGAAATATTGGTAGGGGATAATCATCATTGTATTTTCAGATTGGCCTTGCCGGATCTTGCCCTGAAATATCCCAAACCTTTTTTAAACTATATGGCGCGCCGTATCTTATACATAGATACGTCGACGAATGGTAAGGTGATGATAGGAGGCGATCTGGGATTGGATGAGTACACCCGAAGTTTTCGCTTTACAAATTCTTGTCCTGCGGGCGGGCTCAAGTCGGCTGTCCGGATCAGCGACCGGGAGGTGTTAGTGGCCTCCTCCTGGATGGCAGGCATCCTGGATATACGAGATCTTACTTTCACCGATACGCTATGGCCCGAAAGAAGTACAGTCGTATTTTATAAAGAAGATACCATTTATGTGGGAACGCTGAATGGCCTCTACCGGAGTATAAAAAGAGCGCCACTCGTGTCCCTGGGAGAGGGTACTCCTTTCCTGAGGAAAAGGATCTCCTCCATCGCTGAGTCGGCTGACGGGACTTTATGGATCGCTTCGTACGACGATGCCGGGATCATCGGGTATAAGAACAACAGACAGGTAGCGGCCATCACCCATCAGCAGGGATTGACAAGCGATATCTGCAGAACATTGCTGGTACATAATAATATTCTCTGGGTGGGGACCGATAAGGGGCTCAATAGGATCGGGCTGGACAAGCCGGGATATCATGTGACCCAATACACATCCAAAGACGGTCTTGCATCGGATATGATCAATACGGTATTTGTCGACAGTTCGCGCGTATACGTAGGGACATCTGCGGGGCTCAGTTTTTTTGATGAGCATAAGCCGGCGGGCAGCGAAGGATGCAGGCTTTACCTGTTGTCATTGATCAATTCGGGGCGGGAGAGGATAGCGGACACGGGACACCTGGTAATACCCTACACGGACAAACGTATCCGGCTGGAATTTGCAGGCATTTCCTACCGGAGTGCGGGTGATATCTCCTATCGCTACAGGATGGTGGGGCTCGACAGCACATGGCGGGAGGCGAAAGAGAATTTTCTTGAATATCCGGATCTGCCTTCGGGCAATTATGAATGGCAATTAATGGCCGTCAACAAATTTGGAGAACAGAGCAGGTTGTTGAGACTGCCGGTGGAAGTGAGCATCCAGCTGTGGAAAAAGACATGGTTTGTGGTGATGGCCTGGCTGTTGTCCCTTGTATTGTCCTGGTTGCTGGTGTCGCGCCGGATAGCGCATATCCGGGGTCAACATAGGGAAAAAGAGCTGCTGATGCAAAGGATGAGCGAGCTCGAAAATACCGCGTTGAAATCCCAGATGAATCCGCATTTCATTTTCAACTGTCTCAGCTCGATCCAGCAGTTCATATTTGCCGGTGACACGGCAGGGTCCAATAAATATATCTCGGGTTTGGCCAGGCTAATACGGATGACGCTGAATAATTCTTCAAGATCGTTTGTATGTATCGGGGATGAGGTAGATTATCTTTCTTCCTATCTGGCGTTGGAGAAGATGCGTTTCAAAGAAAAGATAGACTATGAAGTCGTGGTCGATGGGGCCATTGACAAAGATACCGTGCTGATACCTCCGATGCTGATACAGCCGCATGTAGAAAATGCGCTTCTTCATGGTCTTGCGCCCAGGACGCATGGTCCTGGGGCCAGCACGGGAGGCAAGGGGTTTGTCAGCGTAAAAATGGCCAGGGAGGCGGATATGCTGGTCGTCACCGTTGCCGATAATGGCGTTGGGAGAAAGGCGGCTTTTCAAAAAAGCATCGGTCCCATGGCGCATTCCTCCAAAGGTATGTCGCTGACAGAGGATCGTATTTCGACGATGAACAAATTATATGGGGGCGCCGCCAGCATTGTTATTACTGATCTGAAAGATGAGGCCGGGGCTCCGGCAGGTACACGTGTCGTCATCACTTTACCTTTATTCCAGGAGCAAAGTTTATATTCCTGATACGGGTGGGGTTATGCGGGAAAATACCTAAATTAGGATAATCAAATTTACCATAAACCTTAAATTTTATCCCAATGTCTACCCCTGTCGTAGTGGCACGTCCACGTCTATCCCGTATCATCAGCGTCTGTACAACTTTTGTCTTCCTTAGCCTGCCCCATCTTCTCCGGGCGCAATGGACGACCAGCGGATCCAATGTTTACACCACCAATACCGTCAACGTGGGAATAGGAACAACCACTCCCCAGGCAAGGCTGGAAGTGAGCGGGCCTGCCCTGCTGATGTCGGGAGGCAGCCAATTCTATTTTAAAGAAGTCACCGACGTCGACAGGACAAAGGCGGGCATCCGGGTGAATACAGGCAATCCCGTGCTGAATGCGAAAAACAATGGAACGCTTTATTTAAACAGGGACGTCAATTCCGACACGTGGATCGAAAGCGCTCCGGATGGGGTCAATAATATCGAGATCGCCATTTTCAAGGCCAATGGTAATGTGGGCATCGGCACCACCACTCCGCAGGCAAAACTGGCGGTGAATGGAGATGTCGTGGCCAAAAAAATAACGGTTACCCAAACAGGCTGGCCGGATTATGTTTTTTCCCGGCACTACAAATTGCGTTCTTTAGCGCAGGTGGGTCAATATATCCAACAATACCAACATCTGCCTGATGTGCCTTCTGCCGACAGTGTGGCAAAGAATGGTCTCGACCTGGGTAGCGGTCAGGCGGCTCTGTTGAAAAAGATCGAAGAGCTTACGCTATATGCGCTCGAACAGCAGAAGCTGCTGGAGGGGCAGCGTGAACGACTGGAGGCCCAGGGTGAACGACTGGAGATCCAGCGTCAACGACTGGAGACCCAGCAGGTTCAATTGGAAAGACTGCAAAAAGACAATGTGAAAACGGCGGCTATGCTGAAAGCCCTGGGTGCTGCCCGTCATTGATCTTCGGCGGGCCATCGTGTTTGGGGGCCGGCGGGTCATCGTGTTGGGGGGCCGGGCGAGGCGGGGTATGGGTATTGAGGAGGGCCGCCGCCATTTGCAGTGGCAAACCTGTCGTTGGGAAAGTCGGGGAAGACGTTTGGAAGAACCGGAAAATTCATGGGGCGAGGAGTGCTAAGTTTGGGTGGATAAGAGATAGGTTGATAGCAATAGGGCCCCTGCAAAGGGGCTTTGTTGTTTTTTTAACGGGGGGGCCAGCGGGGGGCGGGAAATATTTCCTAATTTCCCCTTTTCTCGTGAGCAAGCATCTACCTATTATATTATTACTGGCGTTCACTGGCCGGCAGGCGTGGGGTCAGGTGGAGGTGAGCGGGACCGTATATGACCGCTCGCAGCTCTTTGTCATGCCGCGGGTGAGCGTCGTGTCCACCTCGGGCAAGGGCACCATGACGGATTCGGTGGGACATTATAGCATCCGGCTGGCGGCGGGGGACTCCGTCTATTTCTCCTACCTGGGCAAGGCCACCCAGAAATTTCCGGTAAAAGGGGTGAACCCCAGCTATCCTTTAAATATCAGTCTGGCCGTGACGGTAGACAGTCTGCCGCTGGTGGTGGTGCGGCCAAAGCTATACCGCTACGATTCGCTTGCCAACCGCGACGAGTACCGCAAAGTATTCGAATATGAGCCGCAGTATCTTACAGGTGGCGGTTTCAATCTCGACATGTTGTTCAATGCAAAAAAGAACAGACAGATCCTGGCGCTGCAGCGACGGCTGATCGAACAGGAGGAGGACAGGTATGTCGACCACCGGTTTAACAAGACCCTGGTGAAAAAGATCACGGGTCTGGAACAACCCGATCTGGATATGTTCATGCGGATGTACCGGCCGACCTATGAGTTCATCCAGAACTGCGAAAATGATTATGAATTTTATAAATATATAAAGGACTGTGCGATTAGGTTCAAACACCGGCCATGGGATTAGATATATTCTTTTTTTTGCTTTGACGTAGCAATGCAGTAGGGGTTTTGTTGGAGAACGTTTGGCACCGCGGCTAATTTAGCGGTTGTTAACTGTTCACCAATTTCTTAACCTAACTGCTTGTGGTATGAGAGCAACACTACTGCTACACATTTGCGCGCTACTATTTTTTCACCTTTTCTTTTTTAGGGCCACTGCCCAGAACCGGACCCTTACAGGTACGGTCACTTCGAAGACTTCCAATCAGCCGCTCGCCGGCGCCACTATTACCGTAAAGGGGACCCGGGTGGCGACCACCACCAATGATGGCGGAGCGTTTACACTGAGCGTCCCGGCCTCTGCCCAAACGCTGGTCATCTCCCATATCGGCATGGCCAGCCAGGACGTTTCCATCCCTTCTTCCGGCAGCCTTGTCGTTCAGCTGGAAGAGTCAGCCTCGGCCAGGCTGGATGAAGTAGTCGTGGTCGGTTACGGAACGCAGCGGAAAAGCGTTGTCACCGGGGCTATTTCCAGTGTTCGTTCATCCGATCTTGACAACCAGCCGGTCGTGCGGATCGAGCAGGCATTACAGGGGCGTACTTCGGGTCTGACCATCTCTTCGACATCCGGTCAGCCGGGTTCTGCCTCCACCGTCCGTCTGCGGGGTTTTACTTCCTTCGGCACCGACAAGAACAATCCCTTATGGGTAATTGACGGGGTGGTCATCGACGCCGGCGGCATCGGCTATCTCAACCAGGACGATATCGAATCCATCGAAGTATTAAAAGATGCTGCTTCGGCGGCTATCTATGGTACCCGGGCGGCTGCGGGAGTTATCCTCGTCACCACCAAAAAAGGGAAGAGCGGGAGGCTGAGCATCAACTATTCCGGCTACTATGGCACCCAGGGTCCTTCCAAAAAAATAGCCCTGGCGGATGCCACCCAATATGCCACCTTAAGAAACCAGTCCTTAGTCAATGCGGGCAAACCGGCAGCCTTTGCCAATCCGGCGTCCTTCGGGAAAGGTACGGACTGGCAGAAAGAGATCTTCAATTACAGTGCGCCCAAACAGAACCATGAGTTCAGCGTCAGCGGCGGCACCGACAAGTCCAGCTTTTTTACCTCCTTTGGCTACAACGACACAAAGGGTGTCGTGGCAACGCCGGTATCCACCTGGAAAAGGATCAATTACCGGATCAACACCCTGTTCAAGCCGGCGGGCTTTATCAGTTTTGGCGAGAACCTGGGCTATAGTCATTCGAAGAACAGCGGTGTCGGGGAAGTCAACCGCGAATTTGGCGGCATCGTCAACTCGGCGTTGAATCTCGATCCGATAACCACCCCTTATATCAGCGATTCATTGGCAAGGGCTACGCTGACATCGGCTCAATATAGTGCTGCCACCCGCGACAACGATGGCCGCATCTATGGCATACCGTTATATGTGGGGCAGGAAATAAAAAATCCGCTGGCGGCGATCCATAACAGGCTCGGCAATTATTCCTGGGATCATAATATCGTCGGCAATGTCTTTGTCGACATCACCCCGCTGAAGGGGTTGGTACTTCATTCTTCGTACGGAACCAAGATGGCTTTTTATGGTTCGGAATCCTATACGCCTTCTGTATACTATAACCCATCGACGTCCATCGGTCAGACCAATATCAATCGCCAGGAGACCTGGATCATGAACTGGAATCTTGAAAATACCATCTCCTACAACCGCGTCTTTGACAAACACAACGTCACGCTGCTGGCCGGATGGGGAGAGTATAGCGACGGGCTTTCGCATGGTGCAACGGTGCAGTACAACAACATTCCTGCCACCAATTTCGATCAGGGCTCCTTCCTGTTCAACTCGTTGCCGACCGACAGGCAGAACAGTAGCGGTTCTGATGGAACTCTTCACCGGATCAACTCGCTGTTTTCGCGGTTGCAGTACAACTATGATCAGAAATATCTGCTGACCGCGCTGATCCGGCGGGACGGTTCTTCACGGTTTGGCACCAATAATAAATTCGGATATTTCCCTTCCGTGTCTGTTGGATGGGTGCCCACGCTCGAATCCTTTTTCCCGACGGGCAATGTTCTTAATACCCTCAAGATCCGCGGCAGTTATGGGGTTACGGGCAATGACGGCATCGGCGAGTTTTCTTATGTGTCGTTGGTAGGCGCCGGCGGTCAGCGTAATTATACTTTTGGGTATGGGCCTAACGAGACCGTCAACATCGGGTATAGTCCTGCTGCTCCGGGTAATCCCGATCTGAAATGGGAGGAGACGCGTCAAACCGATATCGGCATCGATGCCGTCCTGCTGACTAATCTGACATTGACCGTCGATGTCTACAAGAAAAAGACCGTAGGTATCCTTCAGAATCCTTTCATACCAGCGTATACGGGTTATTATTCAAGTTTTGCCCAGAATTTTGACGACATCGAAAACAAAGGGCTCGAGATCGAGCTCGGGTGGAGGAAGAAGATCGGCGAATGGAACGTTGGGGTAAATGGCAATGTTTCGTTTTATCAGAACAAAGTCACAAGGCTGCTTCCCGGTCAGCAATTCGTTGAGGACAACAGCGCCACATTCCAGACGCTGGGCAATATCACCCGTACCGGCCTGAACTTACCTTACCAGCAATTCTATGGGTACAAGGCGCTTGGCGTGTTCCAGACGCAGAAAGAGATCAATGAATATACGGGTCCGGCCGGCACGCCGATACAGCCGAATGCCAGGCCGGGGGATATGAAATATGCCAATCTCAATGGCGACAATGCCATCACCACCGATGACCGTACTTATCTTGGCAATCCTAATCCGACGGTGAGTTATGGTTTGACGCTGAATCTTGGATATAAGAATTTCGATTTTGTCGCATTCGGCAGCGGATCGGGCGGGAACAAGATCTTCCAGGGGCTGCGCCGGCTGGATATTGCGACGGCCAACTATCCGACCAAGTATCTGAATGCCTGGACACCCGACCATACCAACACCAGCATAGCGCGTCTTGTCGATGGCGATCCCAACGGCAACTTCTCCAGGATGTCCGCTTTTTATCTCGAGAACGGGACCTTTTTCCGGATGAGGACCATCCAGCTGGGCTATAGCTTCCCGAAAAATAGGATTGGCAAATGGGGCATGCAAAGGCTGAGGGTGTATGTGCTCAGTGAAAATCTGTTTACCGTGACCAAATACAGCGGTTATGATCCGGAGATAGGCATCAGCCCGGATTCCGGCGGCGGCGCGCAATTCGGTATCGATCGCGGGTCTTATGTCGCTCCACGCGGCTTCCTGGTGGGACTGAATGTCGGGTTTTAATTAATTTCTAAAATGCATATACATATGAAAAAAGATCTTTTATATATTTTGCTCCTCGCTGCAGGTGCGCAGTTCGTGGGCGCCTGCAAAAAGGAACTGAATGTGAATCCGCAGAGCCGGATACCTATCGAGAATTTTTATAAGACAGAGGCAGATGCATTTGCGGCCCTTGTCGCGGTGTACGACCGGTTTGGCTTTCAGGCCGGTGGACTATACGACAAAGCCTCCATCATGGATGTTGCCGGCGATGATCAGCTGGCCGGCGGCGGCAATGCAACAGACATCAATGATCTGCAGGTGATGCAGCTATATACCTTGAATCCTACCACGGGGCCCGAGAGCTATCTTTGGAGCCGGGGTTATTCCGGGATATACCGCGCCAATGTCCTGTTGTCCAAATTGCCGGGTATCGCCATGGCCGATGCTACGAAAAAAAGATATGTGGCCGAGCTGAAGGCCATGCGCGGAGCCTTTTATTTCGATCTGGTAACCTTTTTCCGGAACATTCCGTTGATAGAGGGTACCGTGGCCATCGACAGCATCTACAACATCACACAGACCACGCCTGACAAGATATATGCTTATGTCGAGAAAGATCTGGGCGACGCCATTCCTGACTTGCCTGTGACCATCGACGTTAGCAAAGAAGGGGGCAGGATGACACAAGGGGGCGCCAGGGCGTTGCTCGGCAAGGTTTTATTATACGAGAAAAAATGGCAGGCGGCTGCAGACCAGCTGGCTGTCGTCAATGGTCCGACTCCGGGCGGGGCTGCGTCCATTTATGGATATAAGCTGGTGTCCAATTTTGCCGATCTCTGGAATCCCAACAACAAATTCAATTCCGAGTCCGTCATAGAGTTTGTCCATAGCGGTAAATCCAATGGGGGATGGGCTGATGCGGGGGCCAGCGAGGGCAATCTTTTGTGCATCACTACGGGACCAAGAAGTTATTCACAGGTGAAGCCTGAAGCGCCGGATTATTTTTCGGGGTACAGCTTTCTTGTGTTCACCAAAGACTTCGCGACCTTTCTGCATGGTGATCCGAGATATGCCGCCACTGTCGCAGATCTCGATAGTTTAAAAGCGGCGGGTGCGGCCAAATATTCCGCGGGGTATAACAATACAGGGTTTTTCCTGAACAAGTTCATTGGCCGAGTCAGCAATAAGGCGGCGAATACGCCCGAGCTGAACTTCTTCCAGGACGAATATGAGATCCGTCTTGCCGATACCTATCTGATGGAGGCGGAGGCTTTAATGAATGCGGGCGGCGGCGTAGGTGTGGGTAGCAGGGCTTATACCCTGTTGAATGCCGTTCGGGCGCGGGTAGGTCTGTCAGCGGTGGCCAGCGTAACCCAGGACAATATCGAGCTTGAAAGAAGAAAAGAGTTGGCGGGTGAGGGTCAGCGTTGGCTGGATCTTGTGCGGTGGGGAAAGGCTGGCACAGTGCTTGCATTTAAAGGGTTCGTCGCCGGCAAACACGAGGTATTTCCTATACCGCAAGGCGAACTTAACAACACGAAACTTGTACAAAACAAGGAGTGGCAGTAATCCGAATCCTATGAGACTGTTGCGTATTCGGCAGGGGGCGGTTTCCCGCCGCCCCCTGTTTATAATGAGTCTGCTGGTGGCGTTGGTGTTCCTTTTTTCAAGATGTTTTGATGGCGGGTCCGGGTCGGGGTTCCGGGCCGGGTCCGGCGATGATCCGCGCGGGGAAGGGTATGCGGGGGCGAATGCTTGTGTGGGTTGTCACGGGGGTGGTGGTGTGCATAGCAATCACTTTAGGGCTTCGGCGGCGGGTGGCGCGGCGGAGGGTTCGGGGCCGGGTGCGGGTTTGGGTGGTGCGGCGGGGGCTTCGGCTTCGGGTTTGGCTTCGGGTGCCGGTGCGGGTGCGCGGGGGTGTGTTTATTTTGCGGACTCGAGTTATGTGCAGGTGGAAGGGGATGAACATGGGATATTTCAGACTCATTTTGTGAAGGGGCAGAAAGCGGAGACGGGGCGGGTTGATGTTGTCTTCGGGAGTGGGGAAAAGGCGCAAACCTTTGGCTATTGGAAAGACAGCGTTTTATATCAGTTGCCGCTGAGCTTTTTTGCGGGCATCAACAGCTGGGCGAATAGTCCGGGATTTTCGGGCGGTCATGCGCGTTTCGACAGGGTCATCGTCAGCCGTTGTTTTGAATGTCATGCGTCTTATGTCAGCGCGGAGTTCATCCCGACGGGACCGCTGTCCGTGAGCGAACGGCTGGATAAAAACTCCATTGTCTACGGGATAGACTGCGAGCGTTGTCATGGTCCGGCGTTACGGCATGTCCGGTATCAGCAGGAGAATCCCACTGACAAGACGGCGCGGTATATTACAGCGATAAGAAGTTTGTCGCGGCAGCGGCAGATGGACGTTTGCGCTGTTTGTCATTCGGGGAATGAGCGGTCGGCGCAGCGTTCGCTGTTTGGGTTTGTGCCGGGGGATACGTTGTCGAACTATTATTATCCGGCGTTTGCATCGGGCATGGGTGAGCCGGATGTGCATGGGCAGCAGGTGCAGATGTTGCAGGCGAGTCTTTGTTATCAGAAGACGGAGATGACGTGTGGGAGTTGTCATGAACCGCATGGGGGTGTGGCGGCGGGCGCCGGTGTGCCGGGGGTTGGGGTCGCGGCGGATGCGGGGAGTGCGGGTGTTTCTGGTGCGGGGAGTGCTTCGGGCGCGGCGATGGGGCAGAGCAAGGCGGCGGCATTTATTGCCAGATGCATGGACTGTCACGGGCAGTCGGCGCATGCGGTGGCGGTGCTGAAAGAGAATGAGCAGAAAAAGAGAGATTTCAATTTGACTGGACTGAGTTGCATCGATTGTCACATGCCCATGCAAATTTCAAAAACGATCTATTTTAATAATGGCGCCGGATCAAAAAATATTCCCTATTATCTGAGGACGCATAAAATTGCGGTATATAAATAACGGTAACTTCGTCATTTACTACACATGAGAAGATGGCTGCTAACTATATTGCTGGCGCTTGCTGCTGCCACGCCTATTTTTTCGCAGGGGATACTAATTCCTGAGATAATCAATTACTCAAAAAAGGCCTATGAGTCCGGCAATCAGAACAGGTATATCGACCAGGACCAACGGGGTTTGATGTATTTTGCCAACGAGGATGGTCTGTTGGTCTTTGACGGCACGTATTGGAAAACCTATCCCTTACCCAATGGGAGCATCGTGCGTTCGCTGGCGGTGCAGGGCGACCGGATATATGTGGGCGGTCAGCAGGAGATAGGGTATTTCTTTTTTGATAAGAAGGGGGCTTTGTCTTACCAGTCGTTGAAATCCCTGATACCTCCCGGGGAGACCGAGTTTAGTGATGTATGGCATCTGATGTGTTATAGGGGGGATGTTTTTTTTCGGAGCAATAAAAGGATCTTTCAATACCGGCCGGAAGGAAAGGATGCGGGCGGGGGCGAGGGGAAAATCACTGCCTACAAAAGTATCAACTGGGGTTTTTTGGGTGTAAACAAAGACCTGCTTATCGCGCAGCAATACGAGAATGGTCTGGTGGTATTTAAAGAGGGGCGATGGGTGCCGCTGCGCTCTCGCTATGAGTTTGCAAATGACAAGATGGGGGTGCGGAGCGTTACCGCGTTGGGGGCAAATAAAACTCTTGTTACGACCTTGAGATCGGGCGTCTATGTGATCGATGGGGGCGCGACCAATGAGGGCGCGATCACTAAATTCGAGAGCCCTTCGATGGCGGCCATCAGTGCGGATCTCATACAATACTCCGGCGCGATAGATACGACACGGATAGTCATAGGCACGCGGCTGGGCGGATATTATGTCGTCAACACCAAAGGCGAGATGCTCCAGCACGTGACCAAACAGGAAGGGCTTCAATCCAATACCGTCAATACCGTGTTTGTAGATAATGATAAGAATATCTGGCTGGGTCTGAACAATGGGATCGACCTGGTGATCTACAACAGCGCCATCAATCATATCAATCCCAATCATGACAATAAGAGTCCGGGGTATTCGGCTGCTCTATACAATGATAAATTATTCATTGGAACAGGAATGGGGCTTTTTAGTATACCTGTGGCGGGCGCGGGGCAAACCAGTTTTAGTCCGGTGAAAAATGGGAATGGGCTTGTGTGGGGGCTTTCCGTGGTGAACGGTCAATTGTTGGTGGGGCGTAGTGATGGGGCCTATGTTGTCAGTGACGGCGTCTGTAATCCCATCGACACCTCCACCGGATTTTGGTTCTTTCAGCCTCTCAGCGCCGGGCAGCCTTGTCCGCGTGTCATTGCCGGCACCTATAATGGCGTGAATGTATATAATTATGAGAACGGGAAATTCGTCAATCCGAGATATCATTCTTTTTTTGAGTCGGCAAAATACACCGTTGTCGCGGGCAACGAGATCTGGGTGGCGCATCCTTACCAGGGGCTGTACAAAATATCCTTTAATGATACGGGTGCGCCGGTGAACAGGCCGTACAGGGACGTCCGGGGTATCTTGTCCTCAGGGCATAATTACCTGTTCAAGATACAGGATAAGATCGTACTGGTGACCCGGAGAGGGGTCTATGCGTACGACAGGGCGCTTGGGGATTTTGTGGTGTCCACATTTTTTCAAAAGATATTCGGGGCGTCCTATATCTCCTATCTGCGGGAAGATACACAGGGGAATATCTGGTTTGTGGAAGAGAAAAAGCCCGGTGTCATAGATATGTCCTCGCCGGAGAACCCTGTCAAGGTCTATTTCCCCGAGTTGAACAACCGGATCCTGGGCAACGATGAGGAGTTCATCTATCCTATCAATAAAAACAATATCCTTTTCTCGAGTGAGGCAGGATTTTATCATCTCGACTATGAGAAATATAAGGAGACCGGTCGGAGGCTGCGGGTATTGCTCCGATCAGTAACTGCCATCTATCAACGGGACAGCGTCTTATTTGGCGGTTACCGGCTGGGGCGGGATTCTATCGAGCCGGGGGATATTTATACTTTTTCTCCAACCATCAGGTATAAATGGAATTCGCTGCATTTTGAATTCTCTTCTCCTTATTTTGGCGGGCTGGTGGAATATAGCTGCCGGCTCACAGGATATGAGAAAGGATGGTCGGCCTGGTCAAAAAAGACGGAACGAACCTATACCAATCTGCCGGCAGGGACTTATGTCTTTGAGGTGAGCGCCAGAAACAATATCGGGGGACAGTCTTCCTTAAGTCAATTCTATTTTACCATTTCACCGCCCTGGTATAAGACCTATATCGCCTATTTCTTCTACCTGCTGATCATCGTCGCCGTCATGTACTTTTTTTACTGGCGGCAGCAGCGGAAATATATCCTGCAACATAACGAGCGGCTGAGAAAACAACGCGAAAAATTCGATGAGGAGCAGAAAAGACTGCAATACCAGCATCAGCTGGAGATAGAGAAAAATGAAAAAGAGATCATCCGGCTGAAGAACATCAAATTAGAGTCCGAAGTACAGCACAACGAGGCGGAACTGGCTTCCAATACGATGAACCTGTTGCAGAAAAGGGAGTTGCTGAACAAGATAAAAGACGAGATCCTGGCGGTGCAGGACGAGCAGGAAGATGAAAGACGGTTGAAGAACATCCGGCGGATCATCAAGATCATCAATGAGGAATTAGACGTCAGCGATGACTGGGAGAAATTTTCCGTTTATTTCGATAAGACCAATAATGATTTCCTGAGAACATTGAAAGATAATTATCCGTTGCTCACGCCCACTGATCTCAAGCTGTGTGCCTATCTGCGATTGAATCTTTCCACCAAGGCTATTGCCGAGCTGCTGAATCTCTCCATCCGGGGAGTAGAAAGCAGCCGGTACCGGCTGAGGAAGAAACTGGATCTGGCGGGTGAGGTGAGCTTGTCTGATTTTTTGGGCGGGATAGGAAATGACACTCAACATTAAATTTTTTTATCGTGAAAAAATGCGCGGTCTTTTTATCGTTTGTTTTTTATGTTTTGACGGCGAGTGGGCAGACGGGCTTTTTAAAGGCGAAGGGAAAGGTGATTGCCGACGGCAGCGGCAGGACCGTTATTTTGCGGGGAATGGGTCTGGGAGGTTGGATGTTACAGGAGAGTTATATGTTCCGGTTGAACGGTGTGGGTCAGCAGTATCACATACGGGAAAGGATAGCCGATCTGGTGGGGCCGGAGAAGACGGAGCAGTTTTATACGGCCTGGTTGAATAATCATACGACCCGGCGGGATGTCGATAGTCTGGCTGCCTGGGGTTTCAATTCCATACGACTGCCGATGCATTACCAGTTGTATACGCTGCCCGTGGAGGCCGAACCTGTTGCGGGGAAAAACACCTGGCTGGCTAAGGGTTTTGAGATGACCGATAGTCTGCTGGCCTGGTGTAAGGCCAATCATATGTATCTTATCCTCGATCTGCATGCGGCGCCGGGTGGGCAGGGGAACGATCTCAACATATCCGACCGCGATCCGGCCAAACCCTCTTTATGGGACAGCGAGGCCAACCAGCAAAAGACCATCGCCTTGTGGCGGAAACTGGCGGAACGCTATGCCCGCGAACCGGCCATCGGCGGCTATGATATTATCAACGAGCCCAACTGGGGTTTTGAAGATCCCAAAGACATTCGCGGCACCCGGGAAAAAGAGAACAGGCCTTTACGCGCGCTGCTCATGCAGATAACGGCGGCTATCCGGGAGGTAGACACCACGCATATCGTCATCATCGAGGGCAATGGTTTTGGAAATAATTACAACGGCATCTTTCCGTTGTGGGATAAGAATATCGTGCTTAGCTTTCATAAATATGGCAATCTGAATACTCCCGCTTCCATTCAAAACTTTCTCGACTGGCAGGACAAATACGATGTGCCGTTGTGGCTGGGGGAGTCGGGAGAGAATTCCAATACATGGTTTACGGAAGCCATTCAATTGGTAGAGAGGCGTAATATCGGTTGGTGCTGGTGGCAGTCGAAAAAAATGGGGATCAGCAATCCGTTGGAAATAATAATGGGGCCGTCCTACCGGGCGTTGCAGAACTATTGGTTGAAAAATGGGCCGAGGCCTTCTGCTACGGAGGCGCAGGCTGCGCTGGATGAATGGGTGGAGGCGATAAAGATCGGGAATAATATCTTTCATAAAGACGTGATAGATGCGATGTTCAGACAGGTGGGGTCTTCTTTGGCGCTGCCATTTGTTCCGCATGTGATAAGGTCTGGGGCTGTGGTCCGGGCGGTGGATTTTGATCTGGGGCGTAACGGGTATGCTTATCGGGACAATGATACGGCGCGTTATCAGTATGCGATGCCGGCGGCGCCTTCGGCGGGCAATCGGGGAGGGGCTTATCGCAATGATGGGGTGGATATTCAGCGGGACGCAGGAGATGGCGGGGGCGATTTTTATGTCTTTAATATCGAAGATGGCGAGTGGATGCAGTATACGGTTAGTGTTGCGGCGGCTGCGGCGGCGGGAAAGTATAGGGTCGTATTCTCGGTGGCGGCGGCGGATAGTGCGGGTCGATTCTCTTTGTGGTGTAATGACAAGGTGCTGGCTTCGGCGGTGGTGGTCCCGGCTGGCGGGGGGCTTGGCCATTGGCAGACCGTGGAGCTGCGGGATGTCGTGCTGCCCGCAGGTGTCGATCGATTGAGGGTGGTGGCGGATAAGGGAGGTTTCAACTTTAGCCAGATGAGGTTTATTCAATAAGCTTAGCCTGCTGTTCCATTATCATTTCGTATAATTCGCGGTGAAGGCGCCGGGTGATCTCGCCCGGAAGACCTTTGCCGATGATGGTATTATCAATTTGCACTACGGGAATAAGGTGTTTGGTGGTGCTGGTGATAAAGGCTTCTTTCGCTGTCTTTAGTTCGTCCAGCGTAATATCGCGCTCGTCTACCTGAAATTGTTGACGGGCGAGCGCGAGCACCTTCATGCGGATGATGCCTTTGAGGATATGACGGTCGGGGGTGACGATGGTATTGTCGGCGGTGACGATAAAAAAATTACTGCGTGGGCATTCGGTGATGATGTTGTTTTGATGATACAGGACGTCGTCGGCGCAGGTGTCCTTTATAAAGGGCTGGAGCCAGATGCCCATCAGGTAGTCGATGGTTTTTATCTCCGGCATCTGGCGTTGGTGTTGGTAGGTGACCAGGCGGATGCTTTTGGCGAGGTCGCCGGTGATGGGGGCTGTCAGCGGTTGTTGCGTGATGATGAGGTTGGGGCGTCCGGCGGGGGGTGCGGTCGGGTCCGGGCTCGGGGCTGGTCGGGTCAGCGAGAAGCCGTCAGGAGAATATCCGCCGGTGAGGGTCATGCGGATCCCTGAGTCCGGGATATTGTTCTTTTGTTGCAGCGTATGGATCAGCGCGCGGAGCTGTTCGCGGGTCTTGCCTATCGGCAGCCGCAGCTGTTCTGCGGAATGGAAGAAGCGGTCCAGGTGGTCATCCAAAAAGACAGGCCGCTGATCGAGCGTTTTGAAGAAATCAAAAATGCCATATCCTCTTTGTATCGCCAGGTCGCTGACCCCTAAAGAGGCGGCAGCGGCGGGAATAAGATCGTCATTGATAAGGACAAAAAGTTCATTCATGGGTGGATCCGGTGGTATTTTTTTCTGTGAGAGATCTGATCAGTTGAGTTTCTTTGGGATCATAAGGCGTACCGTCGGGGCGGAAGATCTCGTGAAACCAGACGGGTGGTTCGGAGCCGTCGGGCATTGCCCTTTCCCAGGAATATTTCGTGTTGGTCTTGCCGGCTACGAGTCCCCAGTTGATGGCGCCGACATTTTCTTTTTTCAGCATCGGCATGATGGTGAAGAAGGTGCTGCCATGGGTGCGCGCCATGTATTCGGTGCAGATGAGGGGTCGGCCATAAGTTTTTAGGGTGTCAATAGTATGTTGATGATTCGGCTTGGGTTGATAGTCGTGATACGTGATGACGTCGGAGTGGGTGAGCTGGAAGCTGTTGAGCTCGGGGAGGTTGCTGCTCCAGACTCCTGCGGAGAGGGGTTGGTCGGGGTTGACCGTGCGGCCCCAGCCGAAGGCTTTTTCCAGCAGGGGGAGACTTTTGTTGCCGTAGCCGGAGTTGCCGGGTTCGTTGTAAAGATCCCAGAGGAGGATACGGCGGTCGTGACGGAAAGTGGTAAGGATGTCTTTTACATATTGCTCGAGGATGGTCATGAGGGTCGGGTCGTCATAGAGTAGTTTGCCGGGGTCGCGTATCCAACCTGAATTATGCACGCCTGTTTTAGGAGCGGGCTGGGGGCCGGCCTGATAGGATTCGTTCCAGCAGTCGTCGAAGAAGACAAAGATGGTGCTGATGTGGTGACGGCCGGCTATGTCGAGATATTGGGTGATGCGTTGTTTGAAGCCTGCGGGGTCTGTCTGCCAGGCGACGTGATGGAGGAATACGCGCATGCAGTTGAGGCCGATGGACTGGGCGTAGCCGAGCTCCTTGTCGATATTTTTCGGGTCAAAGGTGGCGGCCTGCCACATTTCGAGTTGATTGACGGCGGTGCTGACGATGAAGTCCGAGCCGCGGAGCCAGCCTTTTGCGGAGTACCATTCTTTGGCCTTTGCGGCGGGCCAGATGGGGCGTTGCGCCTGGGTTATAGGGCCGGACAGGAGGATTGTCATCAGTAGGTAAAGTTGGAGGGATCGCATAGGCAACATTTCAGCGTGAAAAGATACGAAAAAAAGTGGCCGGTCCTTTTTTAGGGACCGGCCTGTATGTGGGAATTGACCGTGAACGTTGGGGGGAGGCTTGTGGCGCGGCGGATTACGAGCGATCCTGCCATTCGGGGCGACCATCTGAGCCTCCCGGGCGTCCCGGAGCATCCGGGTTTTCTTCGCCGCGGTGACCGCCGAAGCCGCGCGGGCCTCCGAAGCCGTCCCTGCGGCGGGACATTTGTTCAAACTGACTGTACTGTTCGGGTGTCAGGACAGACTTGTAGGTATCGTTGCGTTTAGCCATGAGGGTTTTCAGCTGCTCCATTTTTTGCTGAGGCAGGAGATCGGGGTTGTCATGGATGGCTTTTAACTGATTGTGGAGGTCTTGTTGACCGGCCTTGATCTTTGTGACCTGGTCGTCGCTGAGATTGAGGCGGAGCTTCAGTCTTTCCATGCGGGCGGCGGCCATCACCTGCATATTCTCTGCCTGGCGTTTGTGATGGGCGGCTATTTCATCTTTTTGTTTTTGGGTCAGGAGTGCTTCCAGCCGGCTTTTCTTTTCTTTTTGCAGGGCCAGCAGGGATGCTTTGTATTCGCGGAGGGTGATATTGTCTTTTTTGAAGAGGTCGGAGGATCTTTGGCGGTAGTCTTTATTTATTTCGGCTACCTGTTTGCGTTGTTCCGGGGTGTAGTGGATGGGCTCGTGGTGGTCGCCGCCGCTGCGGTTGCCCCAGCGATGATGCATACCCTGGCGTTGAGTGGTGTCAGAAGGCGTTGTGGATTGAGTCTGAGTCTGAGCCTGAGTTGTCCAGCCCAGGGAGACGGCTCCTAAAAGAAAGAATGTTTTTTTTAGGAGAGAGGAGATTTTTCGATTCATGATACTGTCGTTTTTTGGAATATAGGATGGATCGGGAGGGGAAATGTTTAATGGGGGGCGCCGGTATACGGCGGTCAAAATAGGGTGTTTACCGAATTTGAGCAGAGAATAGTTAAATTGTGTTTAAAAACCTCCGTGGAAAGACAGACCATATCCTTACCGGTAACTCCTACAACTATTGACTGGGTCGGCGATAGAATTGTCGACCGCAACAATGGCGAACAATACTATCCGGAATATGATGCCTATCCACCGGGACGGGGTATGCCGCGGGGGGTTGGTTACAGTTTCCCGGGATGGCTTGACGGCGCCGTCTCCTCTCCTGATGGTCGTTATACCTTACTCTACACCCGGCGGGGCACGAAGGGGCTTTTGCTCAGAGACGGTAAAGATCTCATCCGCGAGGTGAACAGATCCTACTATTGCGCAGAATCCTATGAATATCCTGCCGCTTTTTTCAAGGTGCCCGATGGCCGAACTTTTCTGGTACATTGTCCTAATGGGTATAACCGGCTTGATTTTGAGGATGTCGAGACGGGTGTGATAATAACCAATCATTCTGACCGGGCGCCGAAGGTTTTTTTTCATTCAAGACTGGAGATCAGTCCTGCCGGAAGGTACCTGGTTAGCAAGGGCTGGTTCTGGCATCCCTGGGATATTGTAGTAATTTATGATATTTCTGCATGTCTGATGGATCCGTTGTTGCTGGATGAGATCGATCAACAAGTTGCAGATGGCAATGTAGAAGTCAGCACTGCCAGTTCAATTGACGAGAGCCGGCTACTCGTGGGTGCTTCGGCTGAGACGCCTTTTGACGATGAAAGACCGGTGCTGTTGCCACCAGGGCATATTGGTATATGGGATATGCAACTGCGTGAGATCATTCATAAAGTTCAGCCAGAAGTGGAGACAGGCAATCTCATTGCCGTTGACGATGCGTTTGCATTGGACCTTTATCGTTATCCAAAGCTGATCAACCTCCGGACCGGCACGATCGAGTGGGGGGCGGAGGATATTTTTTCCGGGGAGCAGCGATCTGCTATTGTAGGGAGCCGTATTATTCCGCCGATGGCGTGGCATAGGGCTTTGAGGAAGCTGGCGATCGGCGGGGAAAAGAAGATCGATGTGCTGACGGTGGGTTAGGAAAACCCGTTGCGGCGTGCCTGGTAGTCGGCGATGGCGGTATCGATCTCTTCGGGAGTGTTCATTACGAAATTGTCTTTGGCGGCTACGGGTTCGTCGATGGGCTGGGCGGAGAGAAATAAAATTCGGGCGTCTTCTTCTGCGGTGACGATCAGTTCGTCGTTGTCTTTTTCAAACACAATAAGATTGTATTGGGTGACGGTTTCGGCATTGATGCTTAGGGCGCCTTTTGCAATATAGAGGAGCGTCCAATAGCCTGGTGTCGCGGTGAACTGTATGCGCCGGCCTTTTTCGATGCTGCCCAGGATGGTTATGACTGGTGTGAAACTTTTCAGCGGTCCTGTTTTGTGTTCATAGCCTCCGCTGGCCAATCGAAGGTCTACGCCTTCCTGTTCGAGGACGGGCGGCTGAAGATCCTTTGGTGCGTACTCGTAAAAAGGTTCGTCGAATTTATGTGCGGCGGGGGTATTGATCCACAGTTGTATCAATTCCTGTACGCCTCCCTTTTGTAAGAATTGCGGGGTTGGGCCTTCGCTGTGCATGATACCTTTTCCGGCGAACATCCATTGTACGTCACCTGGGTGGAGGAGGCCTTCGTTACCTGCATTGTCGAGATGATAGCCTTCGCCCTGTAATTGGAAAGTCACCGGGGAGAAGCCGCGGTGCGGGTGCATCGGGAGACGGATCTCTGATCCGGGTATGATGGTTTGCGGGCGCAGGTGGTGCAGCACGATGAAGGGGTTGGCGAAACGGAGATCGGCGTGGGGCAGGGGTTGGAGGATGGTTTGGCCGGGAGCGATCTCCTTCTCCCGGCCTTTTAGTATGTGGGTTATTTTCTTTTGCATGGCATTTGAGTTTTCATTTTGGTGGGGCGGCGCGTGGGGCTCGGGTTTGCGTGGGGTGCGGGTTCACACTTGCGCGAAAGGGGCGGGCGCGTGGGGCGCGGGTTTACTCAAGCACTCCGAATTTGCCGGCCTGGGCTTCCCTGATGGATTGAACGATCTCTTCCTGAGTGTTCATGACAAAGGGGCCGTAACTGGCGATGGGTTCGTTGATGGGCTCGCCGCTGAGCAACAAAATTACGGCGTCTTCTTTTGCCGTAATGGTTATTTCTTCTCCTTCGCTGGCAAACAGCACGAAACTATGGTTTGGCGCCGGCTGGTCATTGACCGATGCGCTGCCATTTACCACCAGCAGAGCGGTATTGTATCCTGCAGGCAGGGTCGTGGTTGTACTGCCGTCCTTTTTGAGTCTTATGTCGAAGAGGTGGATGGGGGTATAGGTCTGGGCTGGACCTTGTGTACCGTTGAAATTGCCGGCGATGATATTGATATGTCCCTGGTGGTCCGGCAGCCCGATCTTACCCATCTGGTCTTTTGTGATGGCCTGGTAATGCGGAGTGACGCCTTTATCTTTTTTGGGAAGATTGACCCACAGCTGTACCATTTCGAAGGGGCCGCCTTTTTTCGAGAATTCCTGTTCATGGTATTCTTTGTGCAAGATGCCGGCGCCGGCTGTCATCCATTGTACGTCGCCGGGGTTGATCACGCCGCTGCTGCCGGCGCTGTCGTTGTGGGCTATGCTGCCTTTGTAGGCGATGGTCACCGTCTCGAAGCCTTTATGGGGGTGTACTCCGACTCCGCGGACACGATTGGAGGGGCCGAAGTCTATCTCGGCATTGAAGTCGAGCATCAGGAAGGGGCTGATCCGTTGTTGGGGGATGGAGCTGCCGGGAAGGCCGCCACCGCCGGGGATATAATTATATACTCTGAAGCCGTCGCCTACCATGCCGGGGGCGGCGGGTTGAGGGATAATGCGTTCGATGATCTTTTTCATAAATTTTTCTCCTTGATGATACAAAGGTAGGGAGGTGGCGGGGCCGGACCAACCGGAGGGAGGTCGCGGAGCGTAGCGGAGCAGATATAGGCCCTGCCAGATGCCGTCGGCATCGGTACGGGGCAGCTATCCACAGCGGAGCAATGATCCGTGACCTTGGATTGCCGAACAGACTTGTTGCCGTACAAGGGAGCGTCGCAAGCGAAGGTCAATAGTAATACTGAAGCCGGTAGCCTACCCTTCCTTATTTGCGAGTTGTCCGCAGGCGGCGTCGATGTCTTTTCCGCGGCTGCGGCGGAGGCGGGCGTTCACCTTGTTCTTTTCAAGGTGAGACATGAAGGCGGCGATGGCGTTCTCTTCGGGTTTGGCGAAGAGGGCCTGGTCGATGGGGTTGTATTCGATGATGTTGACGAGGTCGGCAGGCACCTGGCGGTAGATCCTGACGAGTTCGTCGGCGTCCTGGCGGCTGTCGTTGAAGTCCTTGAAGAGGATATATTCGAAGGTGATCTCGTTGCCTGTCTGTTGATAGAAATAATTTAGCGCTTCGATGAGGGCTTTGATATTGTTGCTCTCGTTGATGGGCATGATCTCGTTGCGCTTGGTATCGTTGGCGGCGTGCAGGGAGAGGGCCAGCTTGAATTTCACCTTGTCGTCACCGAGCTGTTTGATCATTTTGGCGACGCCGGCGGTGGATACCGTGATACGGCGGGGGCTCATGGCGAGACCATCGGGAGATGTGATCTTTTCGATGGCCTTTAAAACGTTCTTATAGTTAAGCAGGGGTTCGCCCATGCCCATGAAGACGATATTGGAAAGTTTTTTTTCGTAGACGCGTTCGGACTGCTGGTTGATGAGGACGACTTCATCATAGATCTCGTCAAAGTCGAGATTGCGTTTACGCTCCATATACCCTGTCGCGCAGAATTTGCAACTGAGCGAGCAGCCGATCTGCGAGGAGACGCAGGCTGTCTTGCGGTCGTCGGTAGGGATGAGGACGCCTTCGACCATATGGTTGTCGGCGGTGCGGAAACGGCTTTTGACGGTGCCGTCGGCGGAGTATTGGGTCGCGTCCACTTTGAGGGCTGGGAAAGAAAAAGAGTCGGCGAGGCGCTGGCGCAGTTCTTTGCTAAGATTGGTCATGTCCTCGAAGCTGTGGGCGTGTTTTTGCCAGAGCCATTCATAGGCTTGTCTGGCGCGGAACTTTTTCTCCCCGAGGGTTTCGAAGTATTGTTCTAACTCGTTGAGAGCCAGGTGTCGTATGTTCTTTTTCTCCGTCTTCATTTCTTTCACTCCATTGCTGGCGTCCGGCCGGGGCCGCCGGGCATATGGGTTATGCCGGGGCGGGTGTGGTCGGGTCGTGGGCGCCGTTTGGGCGGCAAAGGTACGAAAAGTCTCCCACCTTTTAAAAATGGGAGAGGGCTTCCGCGGAGGGGGGCTTTTGTAGCGGCGGGGGGCGGGATCAGGCGTCGATGCTTGTGGAGAAGCTATGGCTGTTCCCGATGACTTTTTCGCTCCAGTTGACAATCTCATAGTCGCTGTCGGCTATGATGTCGCGATAGGTGTCATTGTATAATTGCATGATGTCGCCGAGCCGTTCTTCCATGAAGGTGTGGATCATTTTATCCAGCGGGATGCCGGAGGAGATATTGCCGATGCGGAAGTAGTCGGAGCAGCCGTGGGCGATGGGGAGGATGTCGCCGGATTCGTTTATGATAAGTTCTTTGAAGAGGGAGGAAAAGTCTTTGGGGTCGTTTTGGGGGTGGGGGGCCGCGCCGCTGTTTTGATGAAAGAAAAAGTTGGGGTTGCCGATAATATTATCGCGGTGCAGGAGGTCGAGTTGGATGAAGAGGTCGGGTTCGGAAAAAGTTTTGAGATAATAATGGGCGATGTAGATGCGATAGAGATCGATAGGGGTGAAGCGTGTCTGGCCGAAATATTCGGTTGCCCGGCCGGAAAGCTCCAGGGGGTGCAGGTGCAGGAGACTTGCTTTATGTTCGAGGGCAAAGTCTGTCAGCCAGGAGAGTATCTGCCAGCTGTCGGGCAGGAGGGTGTGTATGAAGCCGAACTTTTCTATGGAATCTTTTAGTGTTTCGAGGCCTTCTGTCATCCGGGCAAAGGCGCCATACTGGTTACGCATATGGTCATGCGCAGCCTGCTTGCCGTCGATGCTGACGGCCACGAGATCCAGCTGGCGGAGGATACGCTGTGCGCGCTGCGATTGCAGGAGCATGCCGTTGGTGGTAACGGAGTTGAAATAGCCCAGCGCGTGTGAGGCAGTGACTAATTGTTCAAGTTCGTTGTATAAAAAGGGTTCGCCGCCGGAGAGGCTGACGACGTTATAGCCGAGAGGAGCGGCTTGTTCGAGGATGCTGATAAGCGGCCGGACGTCGAGGCCTTGTTTTTTTTCAGGGGCGGAAGAGGAGTAACAATGTTTGCAGAAGAGGTTGCAGCGCAGGGTGGGATGAATTTGAATGATCCGCGAAACCCTGCATTGCTGCAGGGTTTCTGTCGGACAAACCGGAGAGGGCGTAGCTGTCCTGTCAAAGCAGCTGACGTCATCCGGGAACACCGGCTTGGACAAAGGTGCCGGTGAGTGCGGTGAGGGAGGGTTTATCATCAGGCTGTTTTTTCTACGGTGAGCTGTACCTGGAAGAAGTCGGGACGAGGGATCCCTTTGCGCAGGATCTCGATGGCTTTAAAATTCTCGTTCTGCAGCAGGCTCTGGATGGCTGTTGTCCCGGCCACGGGCAGCTGAGCCTGGATAACGATGCGTTCGAATGCGGGGATGCCATAGATCCACCAGTCAACGATCTGCAGACCGCTGTTGTAGGAGGCGGCGATAGATTTGGAGATGCCGGCAAGGTGATCCTTGTTGAGGTTAGCGGCGGACAGATGTGAGAGAAGCTCCTTTTCAACATCTGCATAACTTCTTTTTTCCATGATGGGGTTATTTAAAAATGAGGTCCCTTCTGTCGTGGGGACAAAGACGGTTAGGGCGATGGCGGTAGATGTGTGATGCTTAGGAATGCTAAGGTACAGCAGGTGAGGACGTTTGTCAATACCATAATGTGGTATTACACGAAGTGGGGGGAATCCGGCAGGGAATATGTACAAGGAATAGACGAATATGGCAAATTCCTGTAACTTGCCGGCGCATAAGGCACAAACAACTATGAATACCGTTTACGTTATAGACTCCGTCAGAACCCCCATCGGGAAATATGGTGGCGCGTTGAGCTCCATCCGCCCGGACGATCTGCTGGCACATGTGATCAAAGCATTATTACAACGCAACCCCGGTGTCGATACTGCGTCTATTGAAGACGTCATCGCAGGCGATGCCAACCAGGCGGGGGAAGACAATCGCAACGTTGCGCGGATGGCGGCGCTGCTCGCGGGATTGCCTGTTACTGTGCCGGGTAATACGGTGAACCGGCTTTGCGCTTCGGGTTTGCAGGCTATTATGGATGCCAGCCGAGCCATAGCCTGCGGAGATGGGGAGGTCTTTATAGCCGGAGGCGTAGAGAGCATGACCCGCGCGCCTTTTGTCATGGGCAAGTCGACCCATGCCTTCAACCGGAATGCAGAGATATTCGACTCTACCATTGGGTGGAGATTCGTCAATAAAAAAATGGCCGGGCTGTATCATCCTTACTCGATGGGGGAGACCGCGGAGAATGTTGCGTCCCGCTGGAAGGTCTCACGCGAATCGCAGGACCAGTTCGGGCTGGCTTCACAGGAGAAATATTTTGCGGCGCTGGCGGCGGGTAAGTGGCCGGCGGAGCTGGCGCCGGTGGAAGTGTTGGGTGGCAAACAGGAAAAGATCTATTTCGATGCCGACGAGCAACCGCGTAATACATCTATGGAGAAACTGGCTGCGCTGCGCCCTGCCTTTATCAAAGATGGCAGCGTGACGGCGGGTAATGCGGCGGGCATCAATGATGGCGCGGCGGCGATGTTGCTGGCGAGTGAAGCCGCAGTGAAAAAATACGGGCTGAAGCCCCGCGCGCGTGTCGTCAGTATGGCTGTGGCGGGTGTTGATCCTTCGATAATGGGGGTTGGGCCTATTCCTGCGACGCAAAAAGCGTTGCAGCGCGCTGGATTGAAGGCTGGGGATCTGGATCTGGTGGAGCTGAATGAAGCTTTTGCGGTGCAGGCGTTGGTATGTATGCGTGAGTTGGGATTGGACCCGGAGAAGGTGAATGTGAATGGGGGGTCGATAGCGATCGGGCATCCGCTGGGCTGCAGTGGGGTGCGCATTTCTACGACGCTGGTGCATGAGATGGGTCGGCGCGAAGTGCGGTATGGGCTGGCGACGATGTGCGTGGGAGTGGGGCAGGGGGCTGCCGTGGTTTATGAGAAGATATAGGGGGCAGGGGGCTGGATTGTCGCGGTGGGGCGGTTGGTGGGGTGTGGCGCGTTGTGCTAATTCAAGGATTTGTTTTATTTTGGGTTCATATGGAATTCCGCACCAAACTGGTAATATCCCGGCGAAATAAGAGGGCGTATGTGGCCTATCTGGGGCTTTTTGTGGCCGCCTCTTCTTTGTTGTTGGTTTTTATCCCTTCGTTAAACGATTATATCCCTTATGTGTTCGGCACGGGTATCGGCATCGTGGTCATCGGCGCCATTATTGCCCGGGGCGATGTGCGCAATTATGGGCTTTCGCCGGAGGACCTTATTGTTTCAGAGTCGGGCATTTCGGTTGGATCAGTACATTATCCCATGCGGATGGTGAGCAATATCGATTTCAATGTGGAAGCTTATAACGGCATGTATGTCAATGACGGCGCCATGGTGTCGGGAAGCAACTCCGATGGTATGACCAATGAGCTGAGTTTTGAGGCGGGTGGTCAGCGGGTGAAATGCGGGTTCTACCTGGCGAGTAAGGAGCATGTGCAGGAGCTGGGGTTGTTGTTCGACTCATTTTATCAGCGGCATTTGCCTTTTGTCGAGCATAGCCGGAGTACGAGGACCTATATGCTGAAGGTGTTGAATGAAAGGGAGCTGGAGGAGTTCAAAAGGAGATATGGGTATGCGTGAGGGGGTGAACCTCTATGGTTTTTTCTTTTCCAGTTGTTTAACAGCTTCGTCAAAGTCCGATTCATACTCTCTGTCCTGCAAGACCCTGTATTGCTCGAATTGTGTCTCCGCTAATTGCTTTGCGATGTCGGCGCTGATGCGGCCTGCATCCTTTAATACTGCACGGTAATGGCCCAGTGTAATTTGTTTTGGACGACTTTATAGAAGGTGTGGGTAGTTTCGGCCTTCGGATCGTAGTCGACGCTGCATTGGGCGTAGATGTCGGTGATCTTTTGGTAAAATCTGCGTTCGCTCGCCCGAATTTCCCTTATGCGTTCGAGAAGTTCGTCGAAGTAATCCTTTCCGAAGTTTTTGCCTTGTTTGAGGCGCTCGTCGTCGAGGACGAAGCCCTTGATGATGAACTCGCGCAGGGTTTTTGTGGCCCAGATGCGGAAGCGGGTGGCTTCGTGGGAATTGACGCGGTAGCCAACGGCGATGATGGCGTCGAGGTTGTAGAAATTGGTGAGATAGTTTTTGCCGTCTTTGGCAGTTATCCGGAAATTCCGGATAACTGAATTTTTATCCAACTCATTGGTTTTGAATATGGTTTGTAAATGTTCATTTATTGTTCGAACATCTACTCCAAACAATTCCCCCATTTTCTTCTGGGAAAGCCAGAAGGTTTCCTCCTCGTAGAAAACTTCGATATTGGTTTTCCCTTCCGGGCCGGTATATAGTAGTATTTCGAATGATTTCATAGCCTGTCCTTTATCCACAATTCAGTATGGGAATTAGAAACACTAAATGTAAAAAAAGGAGCATTGCAGAAAAAATAAAAATGAGGTGCGCTGCCTATGGCAGAAATGCTACTGCAGCAATCCAAACAGCGTTTTCAAACTATTTTCTTCACTATTGACGAGCGTCAGCTCCGTTGTATTTTCCAATTGCCCCGATGCGTTGAGGTGGCCTGCTGTGAAAGTGAGCAGGTCCAGCGCGCTGAGGATCGACAAGAGGGTGCGGTTTCTTTCTGCCGGCGGGCGTTGTTGCAGGGCCGTGGTGACGGCTTTGAAATCGATCCAGCCGTTGAGGGGGGAGTCGGCGAGGGGGCTTTTGTGAAGACGGCGGAGGGCGTTGAGGTGGGTCGTGGAGTCGCGGAGCGCGATGACACGAGTCGTGGAGGCGGGGCGGTCGGGGCTTATGCGGGTGGGGGCGATCCGGGTGCTATCGTCGAACCAGGCGGCTACTCTTTTTTGGCTCGAACCGATGACCAGCAGGCTATCTTTTATCCGGAAGGCGGGCAGGTGTTTGCTGATGGGGTTGCGGGTGCTGACGCGGCCGGCGCCGGAAGGGTTGGTGGTAGGGGTCAGCCATTTGAGGTGGCTGGTCCAGGACCAGAAGGCGGGCAGGTCGCGGACGGTGGTGGCGAGGTAGAGGGCGGGGCGGGGTAAGCCTGGGGCGCCGGGGTGTGGGGCTGGCGGCGGCGCGGGGGGCAGAGATGTGGGAGGGGTTGGTGGGGTGGATGGAAGCGGCGACGGCAGCGGCGATGGAGACAGAGGCGTCGGTGGCTGCAGTGCCACAAACATAAAATTTCCTTGAAAGGCTCGTTCAAAGGTTTCGAGCGAGACCCCTCTGTCAAACAGCAAGGCTTCGGAGCGGCCCCTTGCCTGTAGGCCGTCAAGCAGGCGGGGAATGGCGGCGGGATCGAAGTGGAGATTGAACATCGCCAGGAGTTTGCCGGGGGGTATGTGTGAGAGGAGGTCGTCGGACAGGGGGCGGGCTGTGAGCCGGGCGTATAGAGAGTCGGCGCCGGGTGGCAGACAGAGCGTATTTTTCAGCCGCACGCGGCCTTTTTCGAACCAGAGGGCGCTGAGTGTCCGGACCCTGCCGCAGCCTGGTGGGGTCAGGGTGGGATAGGCAGGGGTGTGGTCGAGGTGAAACAATTGCTGACACAACAGAAAAAGTATCTGGCCCTGATCGGTCCAGGCATGTATATCGGCGTTGTCCGAAAAGCCGGCAAGGAATAAAGGATCGTGAATGCGGGCGGAGTCGCTAAAGCCTTTTAAGAGAGTCTGGCTTTGGCGGGTTGCGCGGGGGGCGGCGCCGGTCGGGGGGATCTTTTGCGCCATGCTACGCACAAAGGTCAGGATGGCCAGGTCCTTATCCCAGGCTGCGCCCATTCGATCCTGCCCGGCGTAGTGGGTAGATCCTTTGGTGTCGATGTGTATGCCTGGCGCCTGCTCGCGGAGGAAGGCGCCCCATAACGCGGAGTCTGTGAGATGCACCAGGAGGCTGGTGGTCTGGAGACTGTCGCGGCCCTGGGCATTGGTTTCGGTGAGGAAGATATCGCAGGTGGTATCGACGCCGGCACGGGTGGGCTCGCGCAGGATGGCAGCAAGCTCGCGGTTGTACGTGTTCTGTTGTGGCAGGGGGATACGTTCAATTAGTTGCTGCAGGGGCAGTCTGGTCCGCAGGACGGGTAGATTGAAATGATAGATACCGCAGGCGTCGGGCGGAAGGTGCCGGATCAGCGGGTTTTGCGCCGGCGCGACTTCTGCGGAGCTGGCTTTTTGCGGCGCGGCTGCTGGCGGCGCGGTTGTTACGGGCGCGGGCGGTTGAGCATACAAGCGACAGGCAGCCAGGGTCAGGCTGAGGTAGAGCAGGGTTTTCATACTGGATCGCTTGTAGGTTGTAAGTTAATGGTAAATTTTGTAATATGGGTCATGGACGCAGTAAAAACCAAACTACAGGAGGCGGAACATAAAGCAGCTCAATTATTTCAGACAGCGGAACAGCGGGGGCTGATCGTTGCGGGGAAGACGGAGAAACAATTGAATCTGGAGGTCTTCGGTCTGGCAAAGGAACTTTTTGGCATCGAAAAATACTGGCACAAACGCATTATCCGCAGTGGCCCTAATACGCTGCAGCCTTATAATGAGAATCCACCCGACCTGGTGATCCAGTCAAATGACATTTTGTTTTTTGACTTCGGTCCGATATTCGAAGACTGGGAGGCAGATTTTGGCCGCACGTATGTCATTGGGGACGACCCGGTGAAACACAAGCTGAAAAATGATGTCGGGCTGGCCTGGGAGGAAGGGAAAGAATGGTTTCACCGGCAGACTTCGCTCACGGGTGCTGCATATTATGAATATGTGGTCGATCTGGCCCGGCGTTATGGATGGACCTTTGGCGGAGAGATCGCTGGCCATTTGATAGGGCAATTCCCGCATGAGCGGCTGGAGTCCGGCAATTACGGGCTCTATGTTCATCCGGGCAATCACAATGATATGTTTGCGCCAGATGCGGCGGGTAATGCGCGACATTGGATACTCGAGATCCACTTCGTGGATCGTGAGCGGCAGATCGGGGGTTTCTTTGAACAGTTGTTGACCTGAGTTTCTGATTATGCGAAGGTCCTGATCAATAACTGGCTGAATGTTATCGTGTCTTGCTGGCCCGTTTGCAGGTCTTTCAATTTGACATTCTGCGTGGCGAGCTCTTCTCCGCCGAGGATGACAGCGTAGCGGATGCCCTTTTTCTCTGCGTATTTGAATTGTTTGTCGAATTTGGTTGTCTCGTGATAGAGTTCGGCGGCGATGCCGTTGGCGCGTAGCTGTTGCATCAGGCTGAAGGCGGTGCGGGATTCGGTCTCGCCGAGATTGAAAAAGAGGACGCGGGTGCCGGTGTGGACGTCTTCGGGGAAGACTTTTAGCTCTTCCATGACGTCATAGATGCGGTCAACGCCAAAGGAGATGCCTACGCCGGGGATGTTGGGGACGCCGAAAGTGCCGGTGAGGTCGTCGTAACGGCCGCCGCCGCCGATGCTGCCCATCTGGACGTCAAGGGCTTTGACTTCGAAGATGGTGCCGGTGTAATAGTTGAGGCCGCGGGCGAGGGTGAGGTCGACGATGAGGTCGGGGGTGGGCGGAGTTTGGCCGTTGGGGGCGGAGGGAGTTCCGGGGATGGGGGAGGTGACTGGGATTGAAGATCCGTAATTGAGCAGGAATTCCAGTTCGGCGATGCCTTTCAGGCCGGTCTCGTTGCCGGCGAAGAGCGTTTTCAGGGCGGCGAGTTTTGCCTCGTTGCTGCCGGTGATGCCGAGATATTGTTCGATGGCGGCGACCTGTTGGGGGTTGAGGCCGCGTTCGGTGAGTTCGGCTTTTACCTTTTCAAGGCCGATCTTGTCGAGTTTGTCGATGGCGACGGTGATGTCGACCATTTTTTCGGCGCCGCCGCAGACTTCGGCGAGGGCGGCGAGTATTTTGCGATTGTTGACGCGGATCCCGACGGGGATGCGGAGTTTTTTAAAGGCTTCGCGGTAGATGGCGGCGAGTTCTACTTCGTTGATAAGGGGGTAACTGCCGACGACATCGGCGTCGCATTGATAGAATTCGCGGTAGCGGCCTTTTTGGGGGCGGTCGGCGCGCCAGACGGGTTGCATCTGATAGCGTTTGAAGGGGAAGGTCAGCTGACCGTGGTTCATGGCGACGTAGCGGGCGAAGGGGATGGTCAGGTCATAACGGAGGGCCCGTTCCGTGAGGTCCTTGTCGTTGCGGCCTTGCAAGACGTTTTCGAAGGCGGTCCGGGCCTTGTCTATATTTTTGGGGTCGCCTAGTCCGTTGTTGAGAATTTTGAAAATGAGCTTATCGCCTTCCTCACCGTATTTGCCCATGAGGGTGTCCAATTGCTCCATGGCGGGGGTCTCCAGGGGCTGGAAACCATACAGTTCAAAAACTTCACGTATCGTATCTAAGATATATTTCCTTTTACGGACGACGGCGGGGCCGAAGTCGCGGGTGCCCTGGGGCAGGGATGGTTTGTTGCTCATAAAATTTTTAGTTGCGGGGTACGGGTTTTTCGCTGGCGGCGGATTTGTTATTGGCGGCGGGGATTTCCGTGGATCGGCGGGTCCCATATTTGGAGATGATCTTGTCGGCGGCGTCGTCGATCATGTTGTAGACCTCGTGGTAACCGGGTTCGGCGCCGTAATAGGGATCGGGTACGTCACGCTCCTGGCCGGGGTATAGCTCGTCGAGCAACAGTTGCACTTTGGATGGGTCGAACTGGCGTCCGGCGATGCGGCGTATTTCGTGTATGACATCGCCAGCCATGGCATATATTTTGTCATAGTGTTGGAAATCAGCGGCTGTGAATCGGCGAGCGCGTTGTTTGCTGATATCGATGCCGTGGAGGCGGGCTACTTTCTGGGACAGGGGATGGGGGGCCTGGCCGGTATGAAAGCCGTTGGTGCCGGCGCTGTCGACCTGCCAGGAGAGGCCTTCGGCCTGAGCCTTGTGTTGAAGGATGCCTTCGGCCAGGGGGCTGCGGCAGATGTTTCCGAGACAGACCATCAAAAAAGCCAAGGGTTTTTGGGCCCCGACCGAGTTGGACGAAGGTTGCGAATGAGAAAGAGCAGTATCCCTCTTCTCCGGATTACCGATTTTCATGGGCGCAAAGGTACGGAATTGGGGGGAAGGGGATTAGGGGGAGAGGGCATATGTGTTTTTGAAAAAAAATGAATTTGTATGTACAAATTCGATTTTCGTGAAAAATGATATAGAGGGGAGTGATAGAGCGGGTGTGGGGAGGGGGGATCTGGGGTGAGGTGAAGGGTGTGGACGGGGGAATTGAGGGTGAGGTGAAGAGGTGTGGGCGGGAAGGATCGAGGGGGTGAAGGGGATCGGGCGGGGAGGATGGGCGGCCGGCGGCTGGGAGGATCGGGGATAGGAGAGGTGAAGGGGAGTGGACGGAGAAGGGGAGAGTCGGAGATCAGAGGAAGGGGAGCGGACGGCGGGGCGAGTGGAAGGATGGGGCGACGAGGATGGACAAAGAGGATGGACAAAGAGGATGGGGTCAGGCGAAGGGGATTTTATGGAATTATAGGGGTCGGGGCATCTTATGAGAGGGTTGGGGCTGCGGCAATATATATCGGGCAAGAGGGTAGGAAAATGCGGAAAAGCCCTGAGCATAGGCTACGCATTAATAGGAATTTAATAAGTAAAGTGTCTGATACAGATGGTCGTTTTTAAGGTTAATTTGTTAATTTGCCCGACCAATACCGAAAAATCGGCTGGAAGCCGATAGGCCGAAGGCCAATAATTAAATATGTTGAGCCCTGCGGTATTTTTCTTACACCGCTGGGCGAAACTTTAAAAGAGACATACATAAATGGAAAATGAGGCTCCGGATAGGCGAAAACAAGGGTATATATTAAGACGCGCTATCCTGGATTATGGCATGGGGATCATCATTTTTGGGTTTGGGGTCTTGTTTCTGTTTGCGCCCAAGCTGGGGCTTACTCTGTCAATAGATGATACATACCGCTATATTTTTTCAGGTCTCTGCCTGCTATATGGAGGTTTCCGTATTTACCGCGGTTCGAGAAAAGACTACTTTAACAAATAATTAATACAAGACGTTTCCGGAGATAACTTAGTTAATATGACAGGAAAAGGTATTCTGATTGGTTCTGCTCTTTGCGGGCTGCTTGGTGGTTGCGCCGGCAGTGGGAATAAAACTCCCCGTGAGACGCCCACGTTTGGGACTATTAATATCAGCGTGGACGAATCGTTCAAACCCGTCATCGACTCCCAGATAAAAGTATTCGAGTCCTCCTTCCCCGACGTTCATATCATCCCTCACTACAAGCCGGAAGCGGAATGTTTCCGGGACCTCACGACCGACAGCACAAGAATGGTGATCGTGACCCGGAGTCTGAGCCGTGAAGAGGAGCGATTCTATATCGACTCCTTTCATCTGACGCCTACTGAGGGCCCGCTGGCCTATGATGCGATCGCGGTGCTTGTCCATCCCCATTCCAAAGACTCCATTCTCGACCTGAAAGATATCCGGGCCATGTTAAGCGGCAAAGACGCGCAACATCAGCCGGTGATGGATGGTCTTTCTGCAACGAGCACGGTGCGGTATGCCATCGACTCCATCTTACAGGGCGCCCCGCTGGGCAAGAATGTAAGGGCTGAAACTTCCAGTGAAGCGGTAGTGAATTATGTGGCAAATAATCCCCGGGCGGTAGGGTTTATCGGTGTGAGCTGGGTGGGGGACCGGGATGATCCTGTCGATACGACGTTTATCAAAAAGGTGAACATTGCCGCGTTGGAATGCACCACCTGTCTGGGAAGGACGCATGTCAGACCCTACCAGATAAATATAGGGTGGAGAAGGTACCCGCTGGTGCGGAGTTTGTATTATATATTGAAGGAGAATTACAGCGGGGTTGGCAATAATTTCGCCAATTTCCTGCTGCACGAACGCGGGCAGTTAATATTCAGCAAGGCGTATCTGACACCTGCGAGAATGTTGTTGGAACAGCGGCCGGTGGAGTTGAGCAAATAGAGCAGGCAATGGCCAGCAGGCGTATTGCGCGCGTGGATCAAAGGGCCGGCCGGGCGGCGCGAAATAGGAGTTTTCACAAATTGTTAAACCAGATTTCAATACATTTACACACTATCTAAACAAGACCAAGTAATGAAGAACAAGATGCGATTTAGCTTACTGGTGGCAGGCGTTGCAAGTCTCTGCAACGTGGCTTTTGCGCAATCGGTGGATCAAGGGAAGAAATTCCTTTATTACCAGCGGTACAAGAGCGCTAATGACGTATTCGATAAGATCCTGGCTTCTAATCCCAATAATATAGATGCTGTGTACTGGAAGGGGCAGACATTGCTGGCTATGAAGGATTCGGTTGCTGCGGGCGACCTGTATTCCAAAGCGCTGACGACGAATGGCAATGCTCCGATGTTGCTGGCGGGCATGGGCGGTGTGGAGTTACGGAATCATAAGGCTGCGGATGCCAGGCAACGTTTTGAAACGGCGATCTCTTTGTCCAAGGGGAAAGACATCAACGTGCTGAATGCCGTTGCCGACGCCAATATCGATGCCCATGACGGGGATGCTGCCTATGCGATAGAGAAGCTGACCCTGGCGACGCAGGTGAAGAACTTCAACAATGCGGATACCTATGTACTATTGGGCGATGCTTACCGCAAACAGATCGACGGGGGTAATGCCGTTCAGTCCTATAATAAGGCGTTGACCCTTGACCCCAAGAACGCCGAGGCCAAGTATAAGATCGGCAAGATCTACGAGACACAGAACAATAAAGAATTCTTTCTGCAGGCCTTTGAAGATGCCGTAGGGCTGGATCCTTTGTATGCACCGGCCTATTTTGAATTGTTCTATTACTGGTATTTCCGGGATGTGAACAAGGCTTCCGGATACCTCGATAAATATATTGCCAATTCCGATCCAGGTCCGGATGTGGAGTATCTGAAAACGGACTTTCTCTATGCTTCCTCGAAATTTGCCGATGCAAAGACCAAGGCGCAGGGATTGATCACGTCGTTGGGGGATAAAGTAAACCCGCGTATGTACAAGCTGGTCGCTTATGCCTGTGACACGCTGAATGACATGTCCTGTGCCAAACAGAATATCACGACCTATTTCACCAAGCAGGATCCTGCGGCTGTGGTACCTGCCGACTATGAAGAAAGGGCGCATATCAATGGTAAACAGTCCGATTCCGTTACGATATTGTCAGCTTTCGACGATTATAAGAAGGCGATAGCGTTGGATACCATTCCTGAGAACAAGTCCAAATATGCCGCTGAGGCCTCCGATCTGGCCAAGAGGCTGGGAAACAAAAAGGCGCTTGCAGAAGTAGCGGGCATTGTATACGCCTCGAAAAAGAACCCTGTCAATACCGACCTGTATAACTGGGGTTTTGCCAACTATTCGGCGGGTAACTATAAGACGGCTGACAGCATTTTCTGTGGTATTTATCAGTCAAAATATCCGAATGAGATATTTGGCTATCTGTGGTGTGCCAACGCCAAACTGGCGCAGGACGATAGCTTAAGCTCAAACGGGTATGCGGTAGAGGCTTTCGACAAACTGGCCCAGGTGGCCCGTGCGCTCGACTCCACTGCAAAAGCGGCTGGAAGCGCTGATTCTGTAAAATATAAAGGACAGATATTGAAGTCTTATTTCTATCTGGCCAGCTATTACAACAATAACAAGAAGGACAAGGAAAATGCATTGATGTATCTGAATAAGGTGTTGGAGGTAGATCCGGAGAATGCGACGGCTAAACAATACATCGGTGTGATCTCTGCGAAGCCTAAACCGGCTGCAAGACCTGCGGGTGGCACTGCGAAGCCGAAAGCAGGCGGGGCGAAGTAGAAGAATTCATAATAATATGATATAGAATGGCCCGGGCGAAATCCGGGCCATTTTTTTGAACCGGACTATATTTTACTTTTTTGTTGGAATTTCCAAAGGCTGGCTTATTTTTGCCGGTGTAATACTATAAAGATGGACATCTTTTTACTTCAGGCCAATACCCTTGCGACCGACTCCAATTTGAATAATTCCTTCAGTTATTTCCCCATCGGTGTCCAATTTCTGTTCGCATTAGGTTTCGTTGGTCTGGTCCTTGGCGTCACCCACCTGCTTGGTCCTAAGCGTAAGACAGCCGAAAAACTCCAAAACTTCGAGAGCGGTATCGAAGGCGTAGGCAATGCCCGCCATCCGATGGCCATAAAATATTTTCTAGTAGCTATCTTGTTCGTGTTGTTTGACGTGGAGGTGATCTTTTTCTACCCTTATGCGGTGAATTTCCGTTTCCTGGGGTGGGCAGGGTTCGTCGAAGTGTTATTATTTGTTGGGTTTTTCCTGGCCGGCTTTATTTACATCATAAAGAAGGGGGCTTTGACCTGGGAGGACTGACAATATTTCATCGCGATTGTTGTTAAATATGAAAGAGTCAGGCCCTATGCGGGCATGATATTCTCTTTCGGTACATTAAAATATTTACAATATGGCACGTCCGGTAAGGTTCAACGTTCATCCCATTAAGGCCGATATCAAAGACAATATCAGTCTTGTCAATATGCCCGAGGGTTATACGGGAGAGGGGTTTTTTGCGACTCAACTGAGCAGTGTGGTAGGGCTGGCCCGTAAGAATTCCTTGTGGCCGATGCCTTTTGCGACTTCCTGCTGTGGTATCGAATTCATGGCTACGATGGCTTCACACTACGATCTGGCCCGTTTTGGCGCGGAAAGGCTTGGGTTCTCGCCCCGCCAGTGCGATCTGCTGATGGTGATGGGCACTATCGCCAAAAAAATGGGTCCCATTGTCAAACAAGTATACCTGCAGATGGCCGAACCGCGTTGGGTGATGGCTGTTGGCGCCTGTGCGTCCAGCGGCGGCATTTTCGATACCTATTCGGTGTTACAGGGTATCGACCAGGTGGTGCCGGTGGATGTATATGTACCGGGATGTCCGCCGCGGCCGGAAGCGATCCTGGATGGGTTTATGCGGATACAGGACCTGGTGGGGGCGGAGAGTCTGCGGCGCAGGAATAGCGAGCAGTATAAAGGGTTATTACAGGGATATGGGATCCAATAATTAGAATATGGCATTAACCAACGAGACAATTAAAGAGCGACTGATCGCTAAGTTCGGAGACCAGCTCTCCCATTTTGAAGAGCCTTATGGTCTGCTGACCTTCGAGGCGCCAAAGGAAGCTAATCTGAAAGTAATGCAGTTCCTTTTCGACGACGAAGAATTGCGTTTCCAATTCCTGACCGATCTGACGGCGGTGCATTATCCTGACCAGGCGGGCCGCGAACTGGCGGTTGTCTATCATCTGCATAATCTTACCGATAATATCCGGCTGCGGCTGAAGGTATTTACGGCCATCGATCAGCCGGATATCTTTACTGCGACACAGTTGTATTCTTCGGCCAACTGGATGGAGCGGGAGACCTATGATTTTTTCGGGATCAATTTCGTTGGGCATCCTAATCTGAAGCGTATCCTTAACGTGGATGAGATGGAGTATTTTCCGTTGAGGAAGGAGTTTCCGCTGGAAGACCAAACCCGCATAGACAAGGATGATGCTATGTTTGGAAGATAGCATCAATTAAAATATTAACACATGAGTGTCGAACATCACGTAAAGCTTCCGGAAGGCAGCATCGAGAAAACCACCACCACGCTGAATCTGGGTCCCACGCACCCGGCGACACACGGCGTGTTCCAGAATATCCTCGAACTGGATGGTGAGCGTATTGTTTCTGCCGAGCAAACTGTCGGGTATATCCATCGCGCGTTCGAGAAGCTGGCGGAACGTCGCCCGTTGTACCAGATAACGACCCTGACGGACCGGCTCAACTACTGTTCTTCTCCTATAAATAATATGGGCTGGCATCTGACCTGCGAGAAATTGCTCGGAGTAAAGACGCCCAAACGCGTGGACTATCTGCGTATCATCATCATGGAGCTGGCCCGTATCTCGGATCACCTCATTTGTAACTCTGTAGTAGGGGTCGACTCCGGCGCCTTTACGGGGTTCCTGTATGTGATGCAGTATCGCGAGCTGATCTATGAGATCTATGAGGAGATCTGCGGGTCGCGGCTGACAACGAATATGGGCCGTATCGGCGGGTTCGAACGTAATTTCACCAATGCCGCATTTGAAAAAATAGAAAAGTTCCTTGCCGAATACCCGGGTGTGCTGAAGGAGTTCGAGAACCTGTTCACTCGTAACCGCATCTTTATGGAGCGGACGATCGGTGCGGGTCCGATAAGTGGGGAAAGGGCTTTGAACTACGGTTTTACCGGGCCTAATCTTCGGGCCGCGGGTGTCGACTATGACGTTCGCGTACATACGCCATATTCCAGCTATGAAGATTTTCAGTTCGAGATACCGGTGGGTTCGACGGGAGACTGTTATGACAGGTTCCTGGTGCGCAATGGAGAGATGTGGCAGTCGCTGAACATCATCAACCAGGCTTACCGGAAGATACAGGATATGAAGGGGGCGGAGGCGGATGTTTATCATGCCGATGCGCCTGCCTATTATTTGCCGGAGAAGAAGGATGTGTATACCAAGATGGAAGCGCTGATCTGGCATTTCAAGATCGTGATGGGTGAGACGGAAATTCCGCCGGGCGAAGTTTATCAGTCGGTGGAAGGCGGGAATGGGGAGGTAGGGTACTACCTGATCAGCGATGGGGGGAGGACGCCGTACCGGCTGCATTTCCGCAGACCTTGTTTCATTTATTACCAGGCGTATTCGGAGCTGACGAAGGGGGCGATGTTGAGCGATGCGGTTATCGTGATGAGCTCGCTGAATTTGATCGCGGGGGAAATGGATGCATAACCGACTGGAAGGAGGTTAGCGGAACGAAGTGACGCAGAAATTAGCCCTGCTTAGGCACCGCAAAGCGGGGCCGCAGCGGAGAAACAAAGATTTTACATTTTAGACATGATAAAGTTTTCAGACGAGAAATTAAAGAAGGTTGACGAGATCATAGCCCGGTACCCCGAGGGGAAGAGCAAGAGCGCGTTGTTGCCTTTGCTGCACCTGGCACAGGAAGAGTTTGGCGGCTGGCTGAGCCCGGAGACGATGGATTATGTCGCGTCCCTGCTGAAGCTGGAGCCCATAGAGGTGTATGAGGTAGCGACCTTCTATTCCATGTACAACCTGAAGCCTGTGGGCCGTTATATGTTCGAGGTTTGTCAGACGGGGCCCTGTATGCTGCGGGGCAGTGATGATATCGTCGCGTATATCAGGAGCAAGCTGGGCATCAATGTGGGCGAGACGACGCCGGACGGATTGTTCACCCTGAAGACGGTAGAATGTCTGGGCGCCTGCGGATATGCGCCGATGATGCAGCTGGGCAAACATTTCCGCGAGCATCTGACACCGGAGAAGGTGGACGCTATAATTGAAGAATGCAGAAAGATGGCGGCTACCAATAATTAAAGAGAGGCCCGACCCGGGGGGGTGGGTTTACAAACGAAATACCATGGGAAGACAATTATTATTAGAAAAGGTAAAGGTCGAAGGCATCCGGGGATATGATGTATATCGCCGGGAGGGGGGCTATTCCAGTGTTGAAAAGGCGCTGAAGAATATGACACCGGACCAGGTGACGGATGAAGTGAAGAAGAGCGGTCTGCGTGGTCGTGGCGGCGCCGGTTTCCCGACGGGTATGAAATGGAGCTTTCTGGCCAAGCCGGAAGGCGTGCCCCGTCACCTCGTCTGCAATGCGGATGAGTCCGAGCCCGGCACCTTCAAAGACCGTTATTTAATGGAGTTCCTGCCCCATCTGCTCATCGAAGGGCTGATCGTCTCTTCCTATGCCCTGGGCAGCAAGGCTACCTATATCTATATCCGGGGGGAATACGCCTGGATCCCCGACATTCTCGAACAGGCTATCGCCGAGGCGAAGGCCAATGGCTGGCTGGGGAAGAATATCCTGGGAACAGGGTTCGATTGCGAGATCTATGTCCACCGGGGCGCCGGCGCCTATATCTGCGGCGAGGAGACAGCGCTGATCGAATCGCTGGAAGGCAAACGCGGCAATCCGCGTATCAAGCCGCCTTTCCCCGCCGTCAAGGGCGTATGGGACAGGCCGACGGTGGTGAACAATGTCGAGACCTTGATGGCTGTAGTGCCGATCATCAATATAGGCGGGGAGGAATACTCAAAGATAGGTGTGGGTAAGTCGACGGGGACCAAGTTGCTCTCGGCCTGCGGGAATATCAACAAACCCGGCGTGTACGAGATCGACATGACCATTTCGGTAGAAGAATTCATTTATTCGGACGAATATTGCGGCGGCATTGCCAATGGCAAGCGGTTGAAAGCCTGTATCCCGGGCGGAAGCTCTGTTCCCATTCTGCCGGCGAATCTGTTGTTGAAGACGGCGAAGGGTGAGACGCGGATGATGAACTATGAGAGTCTTTCGGACGGCGGTTTTGCGAAGGGTTCGATGATGGGGTCGGGGGGATTTATCGTGTTGGATGAAGATCAGTGTGTGGTAAAGAACACGCTGACGCTGGCGAGGTTCTACCGGCATGAGAGCTGTGGACAGTGTTCGCCCTGCCGGGAAGGGACGGGTTGGATGGAGAAGATACTCCGTAATATCGAGACGGGGAAGGGGAAGAAGAGCGATATCGATCTGTTGTGGGATATCCAGCGTAAGATAGAGGGGAATACGATCTGTCCGCTGGGGGATGCGGCGGCCTGGCCTGTTGCGGCGGCTATCCGGCATTTCCGGGATGAGTTTGAATGGCATGTCGATAATCCGCAGGAGTGTTTGGTTCGCAATTATGGTTTGGCTCATTACGCGGACCCATTGGAAATTGCTACGCCGGCTTAACAATTATAAAATCAGTTGAAAAATGGCTGAAGAAAAGAAATTATTCAAGGTAACGATCGACAATATCACGGTAGAGGTAGAGCCGGGGACGAGCATTTTGCAGGCCGCCCGGCAGATCGGCGGGGATGTGGCGCCGCCGGCGATGTGTTATTATTCCAAGCTGAAGGGCAGTGGCGGCAAGTGCCGGACCTGCCTGGTGGAAGTGGCGGCGGGCAGCACGGCTGACCCAAGGCCGATGCCGAAGCTGGTAGCCAGCTGCCGTACCAATGTCATGGACGGGATGGTCGTAAAAAATATTACCAGCGAGAAGGTGATCGATGCGCGGAATGGCGTGGTGGAGATGTTGCTGATCAATCATCCGCTCGACTGTCCTATCTGTGACCAGGCGGGAGAGTGTTCGCTGCAGGACCTCAGCTATGAGCATGGGAAAGAGGGTACGCGGTATGAATTCCAGCGGCGGACCTTTGCGAAACACGATCTGGGGCCGTACATTCAGCTGCATATGACGCGTTGCATCCTTTGTTACCGCTGTGTCTTCACGGCGGATCAACTGACGAACAAACGCGTACACGGGGTGCTTGATCGCGGCGACCATGCCGAGATCGCTACTTATATCCAGAAGTCGCTGGACAACGACTTTATCGGCAATATCATCGACGTGTGCCCGGTGGGGGCGCTGACGGATAAAACCTTCCGTTTCAAGAACCGCGTATGGTTCCTCAAACCCGTAGATGCCCATCGCAATTGCAGCCATGCGGGTTGTAATGGGAAAGTGACGTTGTGGTATCGGGGTGATGAGGTGTTCCGGGTGACGGCGCGTAAGGATGAGTGGGGTGAGGTGAAGGACTGGATCTGTAATGAATGCCGTTTCGAGAAGAAACAGACCAGCGACTGGGAGATAGAGGGACCGACAAAGGTGAGCCGTCATAGTGTTATCTCGCAGGGACATTATGTGGGGGTTCAGCGGCCGCAGGAGGTATTGTATGACGTGCTGGATGGGAGGAAGCCGCAATTGCTGATGGATATTCATTCGGTGAGCGAGGTGAATAGACCGGAGGTGGACCTTTCCAAGATACAAGGGCCATCACATTCAACTGATTTCGAAGCGCACGAAGCAAGATAAACTATGCAACCACTATTACTAGCCATGGACTGGGCTTTATTGATCGAGAAGGCAGTGTTGATACTGATAATCATCAGTGTTTCGCTGCTGATAGCCATGTATGAAACTTATGCTGAGCGGAAGGTTGCTGCCTTTATGCAGGATCGCCGCGGGCCGAACCGGGCGGGGCCTTTTGGGTTACTGCAGCCGCTGGCCGATGGGTTGAAGCTGTTCATGAAAGAGGAGATCATTCCGACTTCATCCAACCGTTTCCTGTTCGTGCTGGGGCCGGGGCTGGCCATGATGACCGCGATGATGACCAGTGCGGTAGTGCCCTGGAGCAGTAATTTTCATTTTTTTGGCCGTGACATCTCTTTGCAGATAGCGGACGTCAATATTGGTGTCCTGTATATTTTTGGGGTAGTGAGCATGGGTGTGTATGGGATCATGATCGGGGGCTGGGCTTCGAACAATAAGTTCTCCTTGCTGGCGGCTATTCGCGGGGCCTCGCAGATCATCTCGTATGAGCTGGCGATGGGGCTTTCCATCATCGCGTTGCTGATGATCACGGGCAGTCTGAGTCTCAGCACCATTGTGAAGCAGCAACAGGAAGGCCATTATTATGTGCTGTTACAGCCGCTGGGTTTTCTGATCTTTTTGATCTGTGCGTTTGCGGAGTGCAATAGGACACCGTTTGACCTGTCGGAGGCGGATAGCGAATTGAACATGGGTTTCCACCAGGAATATTCTTCGATGAAGCTGGGATTTTACCTGTTTGCCGAATATATCAATGTCTTTATCAGCAGCGCGGTCATGTCGACCTTGTATTTCGGCGGGTATGATATTCCGTTTGTGAATGACGCGTCGTTGGTGGGGCACCTGGGGCAGAACCTGGTAGCGACCTTACAGGCGCTGAGTCTGTTCGTGAAGATCGCGGCTTTCATTTTCTTCTTTATGTGGGTGCGGTGGACGTTACCGAGGTTCCGGTATGACCAGCTGATGAATCTGGGGTGGAAGGTGTTGATACCACTGGCGTTGGTTAATATGCTGGTGACGGGGTTTGTGGTGCTTTTGCAGGCCAATCATTGGCATTTTTAAATATATTTGCGCCTTATTAAGGCGATATTAAATAGTAGTTTATGCAACCATTAACGAGTAGGGCGAAGGTAGTGGAACGCAAGCCGATGTCGATGTGGGAGAAGATGTATCTGCCGGCGATAGCTAAGGGGATGTCTATCACGTTTGGGCACATGTTCAAGAAAAAGCCGACGGTGAACTATCCCGAGAAGACCCGGCCTTTCAGTCCCGTGTTTCGCGGCCTGCATGTGTTGAACCGGGACGAGCAGGGGCGTGAGCGTTGTACGGCCTGCGGGCTTTGTGCGGTAGCCTGCCCGGCGGAGGCGATCACGATGGAAGGGGCGGAGCGGCTGCCGGGAGAGGAGAATTTGTACCGGGAAGAGAAGTATGCTGCGAAGTATGAGATCAATATGCTGCGGTGTATTTTCTGCGGACTTTGTGAAGAGGCTTGTCCGAAGGATGCGATCTATTTGTCCGAGACTTTTGCGCCGTCGAATTATACGAGGAAAGGGTTTATATATGGGAAGGAGGAGTTGTTGATACCGGATCCGGTGACTCAGCCTGAAGCTTATGCGAAGGCGAAAGGCGCACACAAATAAAATTATTTAACAAACTCTCAATGGGTATTACGCAAGTTCTATTCTGGTTTTTAAGTATACTGGCTATTCTGAGCGCCATCCTGGTAGTGATAAGCAAAAATCCTGTGCACAGTGTGTTGTGGCTGATCGTCCTGTTCGTGGGGATCTCGGGCCATTATATTTTGCTGGACGCGCAGTTCCTGGCGATCGTCAATCTTATTGTCTATGCCGGAGCCATTATGGTGTTATTCCTGTTCGTCTTCATGTTGATGAATCTGAATGCCGAGACCGAGCCGCAGAAGAACCGGTGGCTGAAGATAGCGGGGGTTGTGGCTGGGGGCTCGTTGTTGCTGGTGCTCGTGGCGGCGCTGAAGCAGGCGGATCTGAAGACGCAGATAGCGGAGATGAATAAGGGGGATATTGGGTTGATCCATAATCTGGGGTTGAGTCTTTTCCAGGATTATGTGGTGCCGTTCGAGATATCGAGCGTGTTGTTTTTGAGTGCGATGGTGGGGGTGGTTGTTATAGGGAAGAAGGACTGACCGGAGGGAGGTCCGCGGCGAATAGCCGCAGACAAAAATGGTAGCAGGCCGCTGAAGGCGGCCGGGGAATAAACAGAGCTAAGCTTAAAATATATGCCGATAAACTATTACATATTTCTGTCTGTGGCGTTGTTCTGCATTGGGGTGGCCGGGGTGTTGACGCGCCGGAATGCGATCATTATTTTCATGTGCGTGGAGTTGATGTTGAATGCCGTGAACTTGCTGCTGGTGGCGTTCTCGAAGATGCATCATCATGCGCTGGCGGCTACGGCGCCCCATGCGGGGATCGACGGGCAGCTTTTTGTGTTTTTTATCATGGTGGTGGCGGCTGCGGAGGTGAGTGTGGGGTTGGCTATTATAGTGATGATGTATAGGAATACGCATTCCATTGACGTTAACTTCTTGAATAGATTAAAACATTAGGTAAAATGCCGTTTTCCCCCAGCTGCGCGGGGGGGGAAGCGGCGGAAGCCAAAATCCATATATGAGCATTCAACTAGTTTGGTTAGTTCCGGTGTTACCATTGATTGGTTTTCTTATTAATGGCCTGTTCAGGAACAGTCTTTCCAAGTCATTGACGGGGATCATAGGGAGCGGGACGATCCTGCTGTCGTTTGTGGTGTCTCTGCTGATCTTTGGGCAGGTGCGTCAGGAAGGGTTTCAGGCTACTGTCGTGACCTTGTTTGATTTTATCAGTGTGGGGAAGCTTCAGATCCCGTTTGCCTTCCAGGTGGATCAGCTTTCGACTCTTTTTCTGCTGATCATTACGGGGGTGGGTTTTCTTATCCATCTCTATTCCACTTCTTATATGCATGAGGAAGAGGCCCCGCATTTTGCGCGGTATTTTTCCTATCTCAATCTTTTCGTGTTCTCGATGTTGCTGCTGGTGTTGGGCGCCAATTTCGTCATCCTCTTCATCGGCTGGGAGGGGGTGGGGCTTTGTTCCTATCTGCTGATAGGCTATTGGTTCAAGAACCTGGAGTATGGGAATGCGGCGAAGAAGGCCTTTATCATGAACAGAATTGGCGACCTGGGTTTTTTGATCGCGGTATTCCTTATGATCAACCAATTCGGGTCCGTGACGTTCAGCGAAGTGTTTGAAAAGGCTTCGGGGGCAAAAGTGGGAGTGTTGACAGCTATAACCTTATTATTGTTTGTGGGTGCGACGGGTAAGTCGGCGCAGATACCTTTATATACCTGGCTGCCGGATGCCATGGCGGGTCCTACCCCGGTGTCCGCGTTGATCCATGCTGCTACGATGGTGACGGCCGGCATCTATATGATCGCGCGCAGCCATGTCCTTTTCGATCTCACCCCGGTGACACAGGGTGTGGTAGCGGTGATCGGTCTGCTGACGGCGTTGCTGGCGGCTACTATCGCGTTGAAACAAAACGATATCAAGAAAGTGCTGGCGTATTCTACGGTGAGCCAGTTGGGATATATGTTCCTTGGTCTTGGGGTAGGTGCGTACACGGGGGCCGTGTTTCATGTGATGACGCATGCCTTCTTTAAGGCGTTGTTATTCCTTGGAGCGGGTTCGGTGATACATGCGATGGGTGGGGAGCAGGATATGCGAAAGATGGGGGGATTGAGGAAATATATGCCGGTGACGGGTTTGACCTTTTTGTTGGGATGTATCGCGATAGCGGGTATACCTCCTTTTTCGGGTTTCTTTTCCAAAGACGAGATATTGACGGCTGCTTATGCGAAGAGTCCGGTGTATTATGTGGTGGGGGTGTTTACGGCTTTGCTGACGGCTTTTTATATGTTCAGGCTGTATGCGACGACTTTTATGGGGAAATTCCGCGGGGGGCATGATGAGGGGCACCCGGGGGCGGCAGGTCATGGGCATGGCGATCCGCATGAGAGTCCGTCGGCGATAACGATACCGCTGATCGTGCTGGCTTTTCTCGCTGTGGTGGCAGGGTTTCTCGGGATACCGGAGGTCATAGCGCCGCATGCGCACTGGCTGGAGAAGTTTCTGTCGCCGGTGCTGGCGGGTGAAGGGGCGAGTCATGGTGCTGAAGCAGGCGGGCATGCATTGAGTGCAGGGACGGAGTGGGGATTGATGGGCGTGTCGGTCATACTGGCGTTGATTGGGACTTTTGTGGCGGTGGGTAAGTTCGCCAGGAATCCGGAGCTTGGGGAAGCGACCGGGTTGGGCAAGGTGCTGGCGAATAAATGGTATGTGGATGAGCTTTATAATGCCATCATCGTCAAGCCTCTCGATCTGCTGGCGCAGCTGTTGGTCTTTATCGAGAAAAATATCATCGACGCCATCGTGAATGGGGTGGGGCGGCTGGTACAATATGGAAGCCGGCAATTGCGGCTGGTGCAGAGCGGGCAGGTGGGCGGCTATGTATTGCTGATGGTGGTGGGCATCCTCATCTTATTCTTAGTTGAACTGTTTGTAAAGAAGTAAAATATGATCCCTGTACTACTGATATTTATTCCACTGGTAAGCGGACTTGTTGGCTTCCTGATAAAGAACGAGGGGAATGCCCGCGGTTGGGCGTTGTTGTCGTCCCTGGCGACGCTGGTGATCAGCCTATGGGGGCTTACGGTGGCGAAGACCAGCCCGTTATTGCATACCAATGTCGCGTGGTTGCCCGACCTGGGGAGCAGGTTTGCAGTGGGACTGGACGGTCTGTCGCAGATACTCGTGCTCCTGACGGCGGTGTGTTTTCCGCTGATCTTTGTCGCGACCTGGCGGGATCAATACAAAAAAGCCTGGAATTTTTATGCGTTGATGTTGTTGTCGCAGGCGGGACTGATAGGGGTGTTCGTAGCGACCGACGCGCTGCTTTTCTACTTTTTCTGGGAGCTGGCGCTGATACCGGTGTACTTTCTCTGTTCGCAATGGGGTGGGGAAAGACGGATCGCGGCTACCTTTAAATTCTTTGTCTATACATTCCTGGGCAGTCTGCTGATGCTGGTGGGTATCATCTGGCTGTACTGGCATACGCCGGACCATAGTTTTTCCATAGAGTCTTTTTACGGTTTGCGGACGAGGGTGTCCGGTCAGGATCAGACCTGGGTATTCTGGCTGCTTTTTGTCGCATTTGCGATAAAGATGCCGATATGGCCGTTGCACACCTGGCAGCCCGATGCCTATGAGCAATCCCCTACCGCCACGACGATGGTGCTCAGTGCGATAATGGTAAAGATGGGTTTATTCGGGGTCATCCGCTGGCTGGTGCCGGTGTTACCGATAGGGTCCTGGGCCTGGGGGGATACCGTATCCACCGCCTGTATCATCGGGATGATCTATGCGTCGCTGGTGGCGATCCGGCAGGACGACTTAAAAAGACTGGTTGCCTATTCTTCCATCGCCCACGTGGGGCTGATGTGTCTGGCGATATTTGCTACGACCACGACGGGTATGCAGGGGGTGATGATCCAGATGTTCAATCATGGTATCAATATACTGGGGATGTGGATCGTGATAGACCTGATCGAAAGACAGTTCGGCACCAGGAAGATCTCCCAGTTGGGCGGGCTGGCGCAGAAGGCGCCGGGGCTTGCGATATTGCTGGTTGTCGTGGCGTTGGCCAATGTGGCGTTGCCGCTGACCAATGCGTTTGTCGGGGAGTTCCTGCTGTTCAGCGGGGTATTCTCTTCGACGGCGACGCAGTATAATGTAGTGTTCACCGTGGTGGCGGGACTGTCGATAATTCTTAGCGCTGTGTATACTCTTAATATGATACAGCGGGTGTTTTTTGGCAATACGAATGCGTTGACCGAGAGAGGGGTGGATATCAAGGCCAATGAGAAACTGGTGCTGGCGGCTATCGTGGTACTGATCGTGGTGGTTGGGGTGTATCCCAAGCCGATGTTGGAGTTGACGAAAGAGACGGCGGAGATGATACTCACTAAGATGAATTATAAATTATAAGAGGGTAATTAAGCTATGAACGCAATTCTATTATCGGCTATCTGGGGTGTTGTCATGATGTTCAGCGGCATTTTTACAAAAAGTAAGACTGCCATCCGGAATACGGCCATCGTGGGGCTGGTTTTTCTGCTGATCGCCAATTTTGAAGATATGATTGGCAATCATGTACCCATCGACGTGCACAAGATGTTGTTCTTCGACACTTTTGGGTTGTTGGGTAATAGCATTGCCTTTGCGAGCACTCTTTTGCTGGTGTTATTGAGCGGGCGGGATATGGAGAAAGTGGGGAATAACCTGGCCGAATATTTTGCGCTGGTGTTTTTTGTGTTGTGCGGGGTGGCGATCGTCACGACCTTTAATACGTTGCTGATGTTATTCCTGGGCATCGAGATCATCTCCATTCCGTTGTATATTCTGACGGGTGCCGACAAGCGTAATCTGAAGAGCAATGAAGCTTCGTTAAAATACTTTTTGATGGGCGCCTTTAGTACGGGGCTGATGCTGCTGGGGATCGCCTTTTTATATGGGGCGAGCCAGAACGGCACTTTCTTCATCGACGATCTGTGGACGGGTGGTCCTACGGTGGCGGCGAAACCGTTATTTATGGCCGGGCTGTTGCTGGTGCTGGTGTCAATGGGATTCAAGGTGTCTGCGGCGCCTTTCCATTTCTGGACGCCGGACGTATATGATGGTGCGCCGACCGTGTTCACGTCCTTTATGGCGACTATCGTGAAAGTGTCCATCTTTATCGGATTTGTGCGGTTGTTCGAGGAAGGTTTTGGGGATGCGCAGGACAAATGGCAGGTTTTTGTCGCCATTATCACGGCGGCTACCTTATTCATCGGGAATGTGACGGCGGTGTTCCAGCAAAGTGTGAAAAGGATGCTTGCCTATTCTTCCATCGCCCAGGCGGGGTTCATGCTTTTGGCGGTGCTGGCCCTGAATTCGGTGTCCAAACAGGGGATGCTGTTGTATGCGGCGGCCTATAGTGTGGCGACCATCGGGATCTTTGCGGTGCTGATCCGGATGAAGGATTATACTTTTGAAGGTTTTAACGGGCTGGCCCGGCAGCAACCGGTGCTGGCTGCCACGGTAACGATATTTCTTCTTTCGCTGGCTGGTATACCCCTGACCGGCGGATTCTTCGCTAAATATTATATGTTGTCGGCGGTGGTCTCTTCGGGCCATTTCCTGTGGCTGGTCATTTTTGCGGTGTTGTGTGCGGCTGTCAGCGTTTATTACTACTTCCGGGTGATCCAGGCCATGTATTTCAAGGATGGCGACGGGACTACGGAGGTCGAGCCGGGGGCCGGGTTCAAGGGGCTGCTGGTGGTGCTGGCTGCCGTGGTGATCATCCTGGGGGTGTGTCCGCAGTCGCTGCTGAGCATTCTTTCTAAATTCCCCTATACCTGGTAGGGGTGCAGGCTTTTTTTCGGTAAATTGCCGGCAATGGACTACAGAGATACTCTTTCCCTGGCTTTCCGGACGGTGCGGAGCAATAAGTTGCGAACGGGCATTACCGTCGCGATCATTGCTTTTGGGATCATGGCCCTGGTGGGCATCAATACCGCCATCGATGCCATGAAGCAAAAGTTCACCGAGAGCTTTTCGGCGATGGGGGCCAATGGGTTTACCATTCACTACCGGAAATGGTTCAATTTCAATGGGGGAGGGGTCAAGGCGCAAAAAAAGGGTTTGCGGGAGAAAAAGTCCAATTCCAGCGTGCCCATCACCCGGATGCAGGCCGAGACCTTTCTGGCGAGGTATCAATTCCCATCCATAGCCAGCATAAATTATATGGGCGCCCAGGACGCGGTGGTGTCGTTAGGAAGTAAAAAGACCAATCCGAACGTGCGGGTCGTGGGTGGGGACGAGCACTATGCGGAGCTCAACGGGTATAGTCTGGCGACGGGGCGTAACCTGAATAGTCTGGACATCCAATCCGGGCGGAACGTCTGTATCATCGGCAGTAGTCTTGCGGAGAAATTCTTTGGGAAAAACCCGGCGACTCCGGTGGAGAAGATCATCCGGGTGAATAACTTACCGTTCAGGGTGATCGGGGTATTAGAGGAGAAGGGGTCGACTTTTGGGATGAGCTATGACAATGTGATCATCACCTCCTATAATAATGTACGGCGAAACTTCAACACCAATCCTAATGCGTCCTTTAATATACAGGTAAAAGTGGCTGATGTCAAGCTGATCGACGGGGCGATCGACCAGGCGGAGGGGGTATTCCGGCCGGTGCGGCGGCTGGATGTGCAGGAGGCGGACAATTTCATGATCGACAAGAGCGATACTTTTGTGGCGTTGTTGCTGAAAAACCTGAGTTTTATCACGTTGAGCGCCGGGGTGATAGGGTTTATCACGCTGGTGGGGGCGGCGATAGGGCTGATGAATATCATGCTTGTGGCGGTGACGGAAAGGACGAAGGAGATAGGGCTGGTGAAGGCGATCGGCGGGCGGAGCCGGAACGTGCGGCAGCAATTCCTTTGGGAGTCGGTGTTGATCAGCCTGTTGGGGGCGGGTTTCGGGGTAGTGCTGGGGGTGATCGTGGGGAATGTTTTTTCGCTGGTATTATCCACGGGGTTTGTCGTTCCGTGGCTGTGGGTGATCGGCGGGATATTCATATGCAGCGTGGTGGGTTTGCTTGCGGGGTGGTATCCGTCGGTGAAGGCGTCGCGGCTGAACCCCATAGAGGCGTTGCGGTATGAGTAGCAAGTCTGGGTGTTGTGGTATGAGTAACAAACTTGTACCAACTTGTACGGGGTGCTTTTGAAATAAAATTAGTAGTTGCGTTTGTTCATGCCGCGTGATGAAAATTTCCTACATTGCAAATCCAGATCCATTTAGATCTATAGGCCGAAAGGTCATCAGGTTAAGGCGCATAATCCCTCCTCGAACGAGGCCCGGAATGTGTCGTGCCGGGCTATTTGAACGTATCTTTTAGACACAAAATCCAGGTTCGCATGCGATTTGTACGTTACGAAAATTGCTTATCTTGTGTGACCTATAAAAATTTACCGTCCATTTTTATCTATTGAAAAGCTTTTTTCCTTAGAATTGTACAATCATTTTCTATTACATACTTCAATTTTTTTAAAAACACTAAAAACAAACGATCATGGCTGAAACAAAACCGACTGCAGCGACAGC
>Ga0105237_10000473_pt1 | contig 57014 bp, 42 predicted proteins | sample KBSC24metaG_FD_81520 | JGI IMG/M metagenome (GOLD analysis project Ga0105237, IMG submission 81520) | Corn rhizosphere microbial communities from Kellogg Biological Station, Michigan, USA - KBS C2-4 metaG | ecosystem: Host-associated > Plants > Roots > Rhizosphere > Soil | place: Michigan, USA... | reverse complement strand
TTAACAGAGTTTTACAAACGCACCCGCAGCGAAGGCTTCGGACGGGAAGTTAAACGTCGTATCTTATTGGGTACCTTTGTGTTAAGTGCCGGTTATTACGATGCCTATTTTACCAAGGCCCAACAGGTAAGAAAATTACTGGTGGATCGCACCAACATGATATTCAAAGACTTCGATATAATTATCCTCCCCACGGCTCCCACCACCGCTTTTACCCTTGGGGAAAAGATGAATGATCCTATTGCTATGTATCTCGCTGATATATATACAGTTTATGCAAATCTCACCGGAATTCCGGGTATTTCCCTCCCCATTTTCACTCACACAAATGGCATGCCTTTTGGTATGCAGGCTATGACAAGTCGATTTAATGAGTTATCTTTGCTTCAATTCTCGCATCTGATGATGCAACAATAAAGTCCTACGAAAATCCTACTCTATGTGACTGAGAGATGTGAAGCGAATCGATCGGCCTCCGGCCGTGGTGCCACGAGCACCATCTAACTAATCCGTGTTTTGGTTGATGGCTTACTAGCAATCTCCCTTGTATTCCGTTACCTATGAAAGATTGTAAGCGCCGATAACGGCGGTTTACCATCTTAAAACGTTGGACAATGTACAACAAAAGGCTTTTATTGTTGGGCATCACCATCATTGGTTCAGGATGGATGTACCCTACCCAGGCTGACATTTCTGTACTTGAAAAAGGCGTCGGAACAAATTCGCACCCTGTTGCCGACACAGAAAGAGTCGCCATTTCTACCGCTTCCCTATCTTCCACCGTTGCTAATTCCAATTCTGATGGCGTCTTCTTCAAGGAGCTATTTTTGGCTACCTCTGTGGGAGGAAGTAATGGTGTGCGTCTTAACCCCAAGGCACTCAGCTTTGTACAAGACTATATGAAGGACAATTGGGACGAACTGCAGAGTCTTCGCATCTGGGGGCAGCCCTATTTCAACCTGATTGAAAATATTCTTAGCCAGTATGGTTTGCCAAAAGAGTTGAAATACCTGGCGGTCATTGAATCCAATTTAAAGGCGGGAGCGGTGTCAAAGGTAGGCGCTAAAGGCCCATGGCAACTGATGCCGCAGACGGCGCGCGATCTGGGGCTAAAAGTGAACCACAGCGTTGACGAGCGGAAGAATTATACCAAGAGCACCCGCGCGGCCGCCCTTTATCTCCGTGATCTGTATAATGAATTGGGAGACTGGTTGTTAGTAATTGCTGCGTACAATACCGGAACGGCTAATGTCAACCATGCCATCCGCAGGAGCGGTAGCCGTAATTTCTGGGATCTTCAGTATTATCTGCCTGCCGAGTCGCGGATCCACGTTAAAAAATTTATTGGAACACAATATACCTTCGAAGGCCAGGGTAGTGTCACGACCCTGACCAAGGCGGAGGCTACAGCCCAGCTGCCGGGTTCAGCCATGTATGTTTTCCACCGGAAATTGAGCGAAGAGGAACTGAATGGTGCCAGAACTGTAGCTGTGGCCGGAAAATATCATTCTTCGGTGATAGCCCGCTACACATTGCTGGATATGGCCACTTTCAGCCGGTATAACCCGGATTTTGACAAAGTTATGGCCAGCACCAACAACAGTTATGAACTGAAGCTGCCCGCAGCGAAAATGGACCTCTTTGTTGCCAATAAGTACGAAATACTCAATGAATCCGTCCAACTGCTGGGTGAACCTGCCGATGGCGGGATCAATGCCGGACAGGTAGCGGCGAAATAAATTCCTCTAATTTTTTTTAGAATGGCCGGTCTGATGACCGGCTATTTTTATTCCCCCAATGCTTTGCGGATGCCGGCTGCCTTGACCAGGCATTCTTCGTATTCGGCTGCCGGGTCGCTGTAGAAGGTGATGCCGGAGCCTACCTGGTAGGACAGATAGTGGGTCTGGCTGTTATAGAGGAGGCTGCGGATGACCACATTGAAGTCGAAGTCCCCCTCGGGCGTTATATACCCCACGGCGCCGGAGAATAAACCACGGCGGGAACGTTCGTAGCGGGCGATGAGCTCTACCACCCGTTGTTTGGGGGCTCCTGTCATGGAGCCCATAGGGAAGGTGTTACGCACGGCTTCGGTCCAGTGAAGATGGGGCAGCATTTGTCCTGTCACGGTGGAGATCATCTGGTGCACCTGTGGAAAGGGATAGATGCCGAAGAGTTCTGTTACCTGTACGGATCCCGGGGTGCAGATGCGGGAAAGGTCATTGCGGACAAGGTCGACGACCATGACGTTCTCAGACCTGTCTTTGGGGCTGTTGTAGAGCTGTTCACGACGGGCCATATCAACGGCAGGGTCCCGGAGATCGCGGGCGGCTGTGCCCTTTATAGGCTGCGAGAAGAGCATGTCGCCTGTCTTTTTGAGAAAGCGTTCAGGGCTGGCGCAGAGCAGGTAGCTGGTGTCGAGCCGGTAGAAGGCGGAAAAGGGATTGGGAGAAGCCTGGCTAAGGGACCGCCAGGTGGACAGGGGATCGATAGAAGCGGGCTGGGCAGAGAATTCCTGGCAGAAGTTGATCTCGTAGCAGTCGCCGCGTAAAATGTGTTGCTGCAGGGCGGTAATGGGTGCAAGATATGCGGCGGGGGCAAAGCGGGGGGTGAAGACCGGGGGGGCGGGGGCCGGCTGCGCGGAAGGGGCCGCGGGTTCGGACGCCGCGGGTGCTGGTTCGGATCCCTGGGGCACAGGACTGGTTTGGCGGATCTCTTGCCAGATGGATTCCTGGTCCTGCCGGAAGGAGCCGATACGGATGCTGCCAGGCTGCAATTGGATCAGGATCTCGGGAACAAAGAAAAAAAGGTCCGGGAAACCGATGGGGTCGACGAAGGTCCGGGCAAGGGGCGAATGCGCGGGTTCGGTCTCTGCCGCCAGGTCGTAGGCAAAATGGCCAAAAAGCCAGTCCCGGCGTGTAGCAGCCCATTCTTTCAATTGGGGGAAAGCTTCTCCGGCGGAAGCCTTCAGGACATCTTTTGCGCCGGCAGCCAGAAGACATTCGACCGAATGAAGGGAAGAGGGGTCGGCTCCATATCCATGGTTGTCTAAAAAACAGCAAATGTTGAACGGGGCGGCCCATGTCAACATTTGCTGTTTGATAAGTTGAATTGAATTATCCGTTATCGGGAATGAAACGTAGTTTCTTTTCAAGAAGCCTTGTCTAACTTTTTAAAAGTCGTCTTCTTCCTCTTCGAATCCGCTGTCGTTGAAAAGGTCCAGATCTTTAAAGTCATCGTCAAGGCCAAGATCGTCCTCGTCGCCCTTGGCGGCTTTCTTGGACGTATTGCCGCCCGTGCTCTTTTTCGTCTTAGACTTGGGAATATCGAATTCGTCAAAGTCAGGATCCCATTCTTCCTCTTCTTCGACTTTTTCCCATTCGTCCACTTCATCTACATCATCGCCTTCTTCGTCATCATCGTCATCGTCATCATCCTTTTTGCTTTTAGGAGATGCTTTTGAAGCGGATTTCTTAGCAGGAGACTTTGGGGTATCATCATCATCCTCCAGATCGTCATCATCATCGTCATCCAATTCTTTTTTGGATTTAGAAGATGGTTTCTCCGGAGTTTCCTTTGGTTGAGGCGCGGATTTCTTTGAACCCTTTCCCTCCTTATCAGATTTTGGTGCCATGTCTAATAAGATTGTTATGTAAATTTTCAGCGAAGTTTTTAATCCGCCAAATTTTTTTAAAATTTATTTTTTTCTTCCCTGGATCGGATTTTTAAACCAGGTTTTCTATTAACTGATCTCTGCCCGGACCGTTGGAAATATACGCGATCTTCACGCCCAGGTAATTGTTAATAAACTGCACATATTCCTTCATCTTTTCAGGCAAGTTATCGTATTTTTTTAACGCGGTAATATCTGTTTTCCACCCGCCAAAAGACTCCAGGACGGGCTCGATCTTCATTCTGTTCATCTGGAAGGGGATCTCATGGGTCGTCTCGCCGTTAACGGAGTAGGCAGTGCATACTTTCAACTCTGAAAAGGTATCCAGTACGTCAGCTTTCGTCATCACAATTTTAGTGACGCCATTGATCATACAGGCAAATTTAAGGGCTACGCCGTCAATCCACCCGCAGCGGCGGGGGCGGCCGGTGGTGGCGCCGAATTCGTTGCCCGTCCTGCGCAGTTCCTCCCCCGTGGCATCATCCAGTTCGGTAGGGAAGGGTCCGCTGCCGACACGGGTGCAATAGGCCTTACTTACGCCGATGACATCGCGTATCTGCTGAGGGGCTACGCCGAGACCGGTACATACGCCGGCAGAGATCGTATTGGAAGAGGTAACAAAGGGGAAAGTGCCGAAATCCACATCCAGCATACTTCCCTGGGCGCCTTCCGCAAGCACCTTCTTGCCCTTGCTGATCTTATCATTGATAAAATACTCGCCGTTAACGATCTTAAACTGGCGCATGAATTCCAGGGCTTCGAAAAATTCCTCTTCCCATTCCGAGAGGTCTTCGTGAAAGTTGAGGCTATCCAGTAATTTCTGGTGTTTGAGACGCAGTTTGATGTATTGGGTCGTAAAGCTTTTGTCAAGGAGGTCCCCTACTCTAAGTCCATTACGTCCCGTCTTATCCATATAGGCCGGACCGATGCCCTTCAGGGTGCTGCCGATCTTTTCCTGTCCTTTTGACATTTCTGAAGCCTTGTCGAGAGCGCGGTGAGTAGGCAGGATAAGGTGTGCGCGTTGTGCGATGTATAAATTCTTTCTGTAATCCACGCCAAAGGCGGCGACGGATTCACATTCCCGCCGGAGCGTAACGGGGTCGAGGACGACGCCGTTGCCAATGAGGTTAACGGTCTTTTCATGGAAGACGCCAGAGGGTATCTGGTGCAGGACGATCTTTTTGTCATTCACATACAAAGTGTGGCCTGCATTTGGGCCGCCCTGGAAACGGGCAATGACATCATAGCGGGGAGCGAAATAATCCACTATTTTTCCTTTTCCTTCATCGCCCCACTGGAGGCCTAAGATTACATCAACCATTCGGTACTTAATTTGTAGTTGCGCGTTAAAAATGAGGCGGCAAAAATAGGTGTTGTGCGCCTTTTCAAAAAAATATACTTTTTTTTGAAAGGTTAGCTGGTTTCCGTATCATAGCGCACCACGGAATGGATACCGCTGAGCTGTTTTAATCTCGTGACCAATTCCTCCAGTTCTTCCTTATCGTGCACATATATCCTGATGTTTCCCTCAAAAAGGCCTTCTTTTGCCTCGATGGTGATAGCGTTGATGTTGAGACGGAGTTCACCGGAAATGAGATTGGTGATCTTATTAACGACTCCTACGTCGTCCATGCCAACTATGCGGATACCGGTGAGGAAGGATATTTCCTTGTTCTTGGCCCATTTGGTCTTGACCACCCTGTGACCATAACTGGCCATGAGTTTGGCAGCATTGGGACAGTTGGTCCGGTGGATAGTCAACCCTTTACCGATGGACACGAATCCGAAGACGTCGTCGCCGGGAATGGGTTTACAGCAATTAGCCAGCGTATAGACGATCCGGTCGCTGCTTTCTCCAAAGATGATCAGCTCGGCATCCTTGCGCGGAACTGCGGGGGCTGCCGAGGGGTCGGAGGCCCGGCCTTCGATAACAGGCCGGACGGGTTTGGGCGGTTCGAGCCGGTCGCCCAGCAGCTGAAATTCTTTTAGCTCTTTCAGATCGATGTTCCGGACCGACACCTGGTAAAAGAAGTCCAGGGAGGAGCTTAATTTATAGTAAGCGGTCAATACGTCGATATTATGCTGGTTATAGGCGGCGCCATAATTCTCGAGCTTGCGCTGCACCACGTATTTCCCTTCGTCGGCGATCTTTCTTTTCTCTTCTTTAAGGGCGTCTTTGATCTTACTTTTTGCCTTGGCCGTAACGACGACGCCAAGCCAGTCCTCATTGGGTTTTTGTTTGGAGGAAGTGATGATCTCGACCTGGTCGCCGCTGCGCAGTTTGTGGCTGATGGGGACCAGCTTGTGGTTCACCTTTGCGCCGATACACTGCACGCCGATGGCGCTGTGGATGGAAAACGCAAAGTCGAGGGCGGTGGAGCCTACCGGCAGCATTTTTACGTCCCCCTTGGGTGTATATACATAGATCTCTTCGGCGAGGAAACTGGTCTTGAAGTCCTGGAGGAAGTCAATGGAGTCATTATCTTCGGTATTGAGGACTTCGCGTATCTGCTGGAACCATTTATCAAAACGGCTTTCGTCGGCTGCGCCTTCTTTGTATTTCCAGTGTGCGGCCAAACCTTTCTCGGCGATCTCATTCATCCTTTTCGAACGGATCTGCACTTCCACCCATTTGCCCTGGGGGCCCATAACCGTCGTATGCAGGGCCTCATATCCATTGGACTTGGGATTGCTGAGCCAGTCCCGAAGACGTTCCGGCGAAGGGTTATATTCATCGGTGACCATCGAATAAACCTTCCAGCACTCTTCTTTTTCTTTATCCGGTTCGGAGTCGAGGATAACGCGAATGGCAAAAAGATCATATACCTCCTCAAAGGCGACGCCTTTTTTACGCATTTTATTCCATATGGAATGAATGCTTTTAGGGCGGCCATAAATATCAAAATTAAAGCCCCCGGCCTTTTCCAGTTTGTCCTTAAGGGGCTTGATAAATTCGTTGATGTAACGGGAGCGCTCTCGTTTGGTCTCGGATAGTTTACGGGCGATCTCCCGGTATTCTTCCGGCTCGAGGTATTTCATGGCCAGGTCTTCCAATTCCGTTTTGATCGTGTATAGCCCCATACGGTGGGCCAGGGGAGCGTATACGTATACCGTTTCGGAAGCTATCTTCAATTGCTTTTCCCTTTTCATGCTGTCCAGGGTACGCATATTGTGAAGCCTGTCTGCCAGTTTGATGAGAATGACCCTTGGATCATCGGTGAGCGTGAGGAGGATCTTTTTGAAATTTTCCGCTTGCCGGGAAGCATTGACGTCGACCACATTGGATATTTTGGTGAGCCCATCCACGATGCGGGCGATCTCGCCGCTGAATTCCCTTTCGATGTCTTCGAGGGTTATATCGGTATCTTCCACGGTGTCATGAAGGAGGGCGCAGATGGTAGACCGTACGCCCAGCCCGATCTCTTCACAGCAGATCCGGGCTACAGCCAGGGGATGAAGGATATAGGGTTCGCCACTTTTACGGCGCATGGTCTTATGGGCATCGGCGGCCATTTCAAAGGCGGTACGTAATAGTTCCTTGTCGCCCAGCTTGAGTTTTGGCTTCAGCGAACGCAGCAGGGCGCGGTATTCCCTTAGAATTAATTTCTTCTCCTGGTCTTCCGTAAGATTGTATTTCGGTATTGCTGCTACTGTTTCCATATCCATACTCTACGAATTTACAAAAAAAAGCCCTAGTTTTGCACGCTTTACGGAAATGGCCTATCGGCTGCACAAGTTTACCGCGGGGTATGTTCACAGTTGGCTAGCTAGGTAGTAAGGAGTTGGTTTTTAACAAATTAGCGGGCGTGGCGAAATTGGCAGACGCACTAGACTTAGGATCTAGCGCCGCAAGGCATGTAGGTTCGACCCCTATCGCCCGCACATAAACAAGAAAAGAGGCCGTTTGGTCTCTTTTTTATTTTAATGTATTTGTTCCAGCGCCAGGATGATCCGGTGGAGGGTCTCGTTCACCGGAGTTGATATATTATATTTTTCCCCAATTGAACGACGGTAACCTCCTACCTCCCGGGTCAGCCGTCCGGCATTATTCCTGCTTTTTCAACCAGGCTTCGATGTCCCCGCGCGGAACGATCGAGATCTTGAGCGCATTGGAATATTCGACTCCAAGCAAGAGGGCCCCCTTCAATTTCGTGTCCGCCGCTGCTTTGATATTGAAATTTTTGAGTATTTCCTCCGTCGCATCATTATATACGACCGAAGCATTCATATTCAGCAGATCGACACTGGCCTTGAGTTCATCTTCATCTCCGGCCTCACCCAATTTGTATTCTGCGCTGATCGAAACCTTGGCGATGTCATCGTAGCCTAGACTGACCTCATGCGCTACTTCATATTTTTCCCAGTCTTTGAAATGTGAAATGACCCCTTTGTTACCTGATTCGGAGCTATGTGACCAAAGATTTATAGAAATGATATTTGCGTCGAAATCCAGGGGCCCTAATTCGACCCCAACCCTTGCTCCCAATGTCACTTTTACCTCCTCTTCCAGATATACAGCTACCCTAACGCCTTGTATGGTCTGGAACAGATCCTCTGTCACCGGATCGACGATGTGTTTATAAGTAACGAGCGTACCATAATCAGGGGATCCGTCCATGGTCCCATAGAAATAAAGATCGTTATAGCTGATCACGCCATGTCCCGTGAAATGGTTACCCACCCAGTGATAACTGGGATCATAGCCGCTGGCTATGAGGCCCTGCATGTGGTCGTATCCTGCGTTGGAGATCCAGCCCCGGCCATTTCTTTCATTATTCCATTCCTCCCACCATCCTCCATCCGGGTCGGTGCCGTTGACGGGGTTGTTTCCCATGGCCATATAAGGAGAGCTGAACTGCCCCTTTGGATCCCCGCTCAGCCATCTTCCGATCCGGCTGTCGTACATCCTCAGCTCGAAGGCATTCCAGTCCGTCTCTCCATCCTTTTCCGCATACTGGCCCTGGTAGCCATAACGATATCCATCCGGGCCCTGGTATTGCTGTATCACCCTGCCATAGGGATAATAGTCGCTGTACATCCTTACGTCATACCCCGAGCCGCTTTGCGCAACCACCGCCCGCACATTTCCCAGATGATCGGTCATTTCATAGGCATAGACATTGCTTTGCCGGTAATAGATCCCCAATCGGCCGCCGCCGCCCTCTACCTGGTATTCCTGCGGCACCAGAGCCCCATAGGCTGTCCCCCCCGAGACCGCTTGCGTAAACACGACGTCGCCATAGTACCAGGTCACCTGCGCCGGCTGGAAAGAAGAATTATAGCTCTTTTTCATAACCCGCCGGCCCACCTCATCGTACGCGTATTCCACCACCTTTTGTGTAAATGCCGCATCCCTGGCCACTGCCAGCACCTTCCCCGATCCATCGTACTGGATATATTTTTGTTGGGACGGATCCCCGGTATTCTCGGCCGTTATTTGCCCGGCCGCATCATAGCCATAGCTCGCATAATTGGCGCCGCCTGCCCCATTCGTTACATTCTGCAGCTTATTGGTATTCGGGAAATAATTGTAGGCGAAATTATCCGTCTGCGCCCCTGTCCCATCCGTGCGTTGCAGGCTCAGGATATTCCCATTGTCGTCATAGGCTGGCAGGGAGGTAGAAGGATCTTTAACGGTCTCCCTATTGAATGCCGTCGGGGTAAAGGTCGCCGGCTTATTGGCGAAATTGACACCCGTGCCCCAGGTGCTTTGCGTGTAACGATACTTATCGTCATAATTATATACATAGGTCAGGGCATCTTCCGGGAGTCCGGCTGCCGCCGGCTTCTTACTATACCAGGTCATGGCCTTGATATTGCCGGTATAGCTGTCCGCCGCAATTGCGCCGGCATCCACCCCATTGATGGTTGCTATCCCCGGACGGCCGTTCATATAATCCCCGGTGAAATAATCCAGGACCATGCCGTACGCATCTACGCCAAAGCCGTTACCGGCGCCGTCACCGCCGGGGTCCTGCGTTTTATCACCGTTGTTGATGGCTTTCAGTCCCCCCTGCACCGTGTAGGTATAATCGATACCCTGCAGGTTACCCGCCAATTCGACACGTTTCAACGGGCCCTGGAGATAATAAATATAATTTGCCTGCAGTTTTTTGGTGGCGTCGTTGTCTTCCGTATTCGTATAGACCTTTGACAGACGCTTGGTAGACGCGTCATATTCATAATAATGCACGAATATTTCAGATGGGTTGCCATTTTGGAAAACTCGCTTGACCGTACGCCCCATCACGTCATAGGTAAAGTCCATCGTCTTATACAGAAGCCCACCGCTGATAGCGGGCAGGCCCTGGATCTTCCAGGTCACCCTACCTTCTTCGTCGTAGCCATACCAGGTGGCGCTGACAAGGTTGGCATCGTTGGGGACATTGTTGGTAATGCTGCTGTATTTCTTCGTCCTGCTTACCAGGCCCCGCAGGAAGAAAGGGTCCTGAACATAACCTGCCTGTCCATGACTGCCATCGGCCTCATCATACAGGGTCATGATCACATTCTTTTTTATACCGGTGGTCAGGCCGCCGCCGGGACCGGTATTCTCCAGGATGTTCTTCATATCGCTGCTGAGGCTCATATCGCTGGTGAATGCTATCCCCGAACCGTCGGGTTGATATTCCCCCCCTTCCGCCGGTCTTCCCGCCGGATCGTAATTGACATAGCTGTACCGCCCGCTAAGCTTTTGTTCGGCATTCTGCGAAAAACGCATCTTTCCGTCGGCACGGTATACCATTTCGCTGGCGCCTTCGTCACCGGTAATGGCTTTTACCATCCTTCCCAGGTTATCATATTGATATAAGGTGATAAAAGGTATATTTTCTTTCGTCGCATAATTATTGATTCCCGAGCCCAATAATTTCTTCACTCCCTCCGGCGGAATGGTGGCTATCAATTGCCCGAGCTGGTTATAATAGTTGTAGGTCAGCGCGGACAGCCCGTTGCCGAATGTCAGGCTGACGATACCCGTATTGGCGACGACCTTGTAATACCCTTTATTCAGCATGCCGTTGCCCGGAAGGGTGATGACGGCCTCCTGGTCCATGTCGTATAAGATATAGTCTCCGGTAAGGGTCACCGGGGTATTGTCGGCCAGGATCTTGAAATAGTAAAATTGCAGGTTGCTGCCGACAGCTGGAGTTACGCAGAAAAAACTACAGGTCGTATAGGTAAAAGGAATATTGCTCATTAGTTGATACCCGGTAATTCTATGAGATAAGTAGGACTGGCCGCCGATATTCTTATATGGGCCGCTATAAAGAAGGGTGGTGCCGGCATATGCTTCTACCATGGCCTCCGGATCGATGGTGATCCTGGTAACGCCCGGAATGTTTCCCATGTATTTTCCGTTGTAGGATAGCGTTACCTGGTTGCTTATTGCCAGGTCATTCCCCGGCCGGCCTTTTACCAGTTGCCTGCCCTCCTTATCCGCAATGATCACCGCCTCTTTGCCGTTCGCATCCCTTCCCACAAGCTGAATGGCCTTTCCCTGGACATCGCCGGGCATTGTACCGATGGCGGTGGCGTTGAAAAATTTATTCCTGACCTGTATATAGTGCGCCAGCTCACCATTGACCGGTGTTATGTAATTCCCCGCCTCATGACCGGCCCCCATCCTGAAAGACTCTCCTGCTCCCGCGCTCTTCTTGCCATCGCCGGTTCCGTCATTATAAAAAGTTTGCCTGCTGTATGGGTAATTTGTCGTAGCCGTATAGGGCTCCCATATATTCTGGTTACCATAGTACCAGCCCAGGGTTCCTTTTTCGGTCTGGCCGCCTACGGGATCGGGGGAACCGGTCTTATCCGTCTGGGGTATCTGCGGATCATAACGGTCAAAATTTGCATAGTTATAGGATCCCCCCTGACCGCTCACGACAAAATCGCCTTTGTAGCTGAATTCACTGTTGTTGATCGGCGCCGGCATCGTAACAAGGGCATTCCTTCCATACAGGTCCGGTATGGACTGTGTGGCGAATACATGTGTATAGAGGGTATTCGGGTCACTGCGGTACTTTATTTTTGACTGCGTCTGCAGGGGCTGCCCATCCGTGTCGAAGAATGCCTTGCTTTCCCCAATGACGTTCCCGTTGTCGTCGAATTGTTTTGTGATCACCCAGTTCATACCGGCATTGGCATCCCCGGTAGTATTATCCGGCGCCGCAACGCCATATACAACGCCGGTGACTGTTACAACAGCGATATTGGTATAGCCGGATGTGCCAAATATACATTGGGCCAAACGACGGAACCAGGTAGTGCTTGTCAACGGTCCGGGCTGGTAATTTTGCTGGTTGGCATTGGGGATATTTGTAAAATCAATACCATTGGCGGAGGACTGCCAGGCGTAGATATAAACCTTACAGCTTCTAATGCCTGAGCCGCCATTGGCCGCCGTTGCCTGCAGCTGAGCGGGTGTGGTATTGAATGCGACCGACTGGGTCGCATTAGTGATGGTTCCCGGATCAAAAGGGGTCGCCGCAAAAAGGATGTGGCTTGCCAGCGAGGACAGGATCATCAATAAAAAGATCCTGCAGCCTGTATTCGATGGGATAAGTTTGCGCATATTTCTTTTTTAAGGCACTATGATATAGCCAATCCCCGGATCCAGCTGGAAGAAATGGCTCATGGAATGAAAATAACAGTAGTCGAAGGAATTCATGGCTACATAATCCCCGATATCCTGCTGGGTCCCACTGCAGGTTACGGATTGAGGCATGTTCACAGCCCCACCGGCATCTCCCTGGGTAAAGTTCACCTCCAGCGAGGATACGGTAGCCGGTATGGTGCAGGCCGCATCCTTGTAAAATCTGATAAAGACATCATAGTAGTCCGTTGTTACACAGCCGTCATCGGTATTATTGTCAAATTGGGTGAACAATTTGGCATATACCGGGGGGGGAGGAGGTTGCGGACACGAGAGCTGCCGATTAGCCTGGGATTGCGCATAGGCAAGAGCCAGGGCATCGGCATCGGCCTGGGTATTGGCCGTAAACATCCCGGCGGGGACCTGGATCAAGGCAACCGCCACCGGACCGCCCGGGCTGGCTGCAGGACAATCGTTCTTAGTAAAACCCTGGTTGATGGCTGTATTCCCATATTTGGGACCGGCTCCGAAATTGTATATATTCTGGGACACCAGGAAGGTCCCACGCGAGAAGGTCTCCTTGTACGTTCTTACCAGCCTCCCCATGCCATCGTATTCAAATTTGGTGAAGAGGTTATTGTTGTTGAGGATATAGTTCAGCTCCCCGCTGAAGGGATCATAGACATAGGCGGTGGTGGCGGCGTTTACGGGCTGAAAACGCATGTCATCTACATAGGCGGACAGCGAGGGATCTTCATTCCGGCATCCTACGTTCAGAGTGGCCCCCGGCACGATATCGTCCTTGCTGATCGGAAGGTTGATCAGGGTCCATCCACCCGCCATCCTGCTATTGCTTCCCGATGAATTGGAAATGCCTTTCACCACCCCATTCACATCGTAATATAATTTCACATTGGATGTACTGCCCGTGACCGGCTTCACCCACACGGCGGCTGTATAATTCCTCCCGGCTACCAGCTTATCGGTGCTGACGGAGTATACGAACCCTTTCTGACCAGACGGTCCCAGCTGAAGGCTATTGACACCGGTATGCGCCGCGGCTGCCGTCACCACACCGTCCGCTTTTTGTACGAACGGGACGTTGGGCTGGTTGATCCCACCGTCTTCCGCCCCGCTGTAGGCGATCTCATAATAATTACACGGGCTGCCGGCCAGTTCCACTTTTCCCGTTCCATAGGTCATATGTGCGGTAGCATAATTCCCATTGATATCCTTTTCTTCCAACTGGTGCGAATACGTATCGAACAGCGTGGTTTCAGTAGTCTTCTTCCAGGAATTTACCGATGAGGACGGCGCGCTCCAATTGAAATCTGTAAATGCCGCATTGGGAGTTATACCATCCACACTGCTGCCCGGCGGCTCCCAGGCATAATAAGCCTGCTTGCGCCATACCAGGCCATTCCCGGCCACACTGCCATCCTGTTTGATGATCCCAAAGGACGGGTTGGCCACATCCACCGATTTTCCCCAGACCTGCGCAGATGCATTGATGATCCCCAACGGAGTATTATTTGCATCCACTTTATAAGTATAGTCGCCGGCCTCCTGTGTCAGCATATTTTTATTATTGAGCCCGTTCATCCTCAACCCCATCTCTGGATATATGCGATAAGCGGGTATTTTTTGGGAGAGGAGCCGGTTGCCATATACATCGATGTCGAGTTTCTGGGTCAGCGCCCCGCTGTAGAAATCAAATGCCAGGTTCTGCGAGGTGGAGGTCGTATTCTTTTTATAATCGATCACCGTCTGGCCGGTCATGATGGACGGATATTCCTCCCGGGTCGAGTTCACCGCCTTTCGCTGCCCCCCATAGGAGGCGATATCATTGTTCAGGATCACATACCGGATATTGGTGAAATTTTCCTGCATGACACCCTGCTGCTTATACTGTGGCAATAAGGCCTGGTAACGCGCATTAAAATTCAGAAACGCCTGGCTTTCCAGGCCATCCGAAAGGTAATGGGAGATCGTCTCGCTCAATTTTTTCCCCTGGGCGTCATATCGGATGATATCTTTTACATTTCCGATGCCGGTAGTGAAATTCTTCAGCGCTAGGGTCCGTGTTTCGATCGTATTGTAAGAGGGGTTCGGGTTCCCCGGATATGGAGTGGGGCCGCTCCTGCTCAGTTCTGTTATGCCCAGCATAGCAGGCGTAAATACTTCGAACTGGTAGGAGGTGCTGCCCTCCACCTGCATCGGATATGGATTGCCGGGAGTCACGACCTCGTTGGTGAGGGTGACGTATTCATACATCACCCCGGGTGGCGGCAGTTCCCGGGTCATGGAAAGAAATTGGGAATTATAGGTATACAATTTTTTCCGGTACTGCTTGCGGGTATCGTCGGTGCCCCATAGGATCTCGGGAGAAGTGGGATAGGTAAAATTAGCATCGTCGAATACGGTCGGCTCATAGGTCGTAACCCCCGAGCTCAGCGATGGGTTGGTTGGGGAATTATAATGGTAGGAAGTCTGCCGGATCTTGCCATCCGATGTGTTATAGGAAGCAATGCTTTTGACCCGCAGATTCCCCCCATAGTGATTGACGTTCACATAGGGGTTTCGCAGGTTGGCGAAAAAAGGCATCCGCGCGCAGGTCAGCGGGAAGCTGTTAAAGTTCAGTACGTTATTAAACCGGAACCCGATGATGCCCTGGCTGTCGAACCGCGACAGATCGCCCACTTCGAGATAACAGTCGGTAATATCCCGGGTATCGATCACATAGACACCCAGCGCCTGCTGGCAGTATTGTCCTCCATAATCATACCATAGCATTACCGCGTCGAACCGGTCGCCTACATGCAGATTGGGCCGGTCAAATATTTCCGGGTTGCGGATCACATAGTAGATCATGTTGTCCGTATTGGAGTTGTAGAAATAGGCCGGATCGGGGTCACCGTACATCTGGATCTTATAACCCTGGTCCAATACCGCATTCTGGTAGCTGTCCGCCTCATACCGGATCAGTATCCGCGACCCCAGCGCACTGGTAATGGAATGCAAAGACCAGGCATCATAGGATAGAGCAGAGAGTGGTGTGGTATGCCTGGCCGCGTTCTCTCCGTTGGCGGCATTGGCAGGATTATAATCGCATTTATACATGTTCCAGCTGTCAAAGGCGTCCTTGTTGTAGGGTGGGTTCTTGGTGGTGACGGCCGTTGCAGGCAAGGTCCCGATGGGCGAGTAATTAAGATAGAAGACCGTATAATAACTGCTTGTCGGGTCTATCGACGTCACTACGCAATAATAAGGGATTATACTTCCAAATACGCTGAGCTTCAGGATATCCCCGGGAGAGAACATGGTGTTGCCGGTATAATAAAGTCCATTATTCCCCGCTATCTGTCCGGGAAAGTTGTTAACGACAACATTCCCGCTCCTCACGTCGGCAGGATCCCCATCGTAATTGAAGGACACGGGAGGCATGATGGAAGCTCCGCCCTTGCCGTTGAAGGCGACGGATTTAAGGGTCAGCTTCCCGTATGTGGCGGTTGTATTCGAATAATCATAACTGTTGACCGTTCCCGGACATAGGGTGTAGTCGTAGTTGAACTGGATGCTTCGCAATATGCTGCCATTGATGGTGCCGGGGACATCGGAAGCATCGAATACATTTTGCGCATAGTGTCCGCTGATGCTGCCATTGCCGGTGCTCAGGGCATCAGCATCCGCATTGTTGAGCAGCAGCACGCGGTTCAGGCTCAGCGTACTCTTGGAAGTGCCGTCAAAGCCCCCGTTGTACAGCGGATAGTTGCCATGCTGCGACGGGGTGGTGTTGCTGCTGCTCCCCTTTCCGTCATAACGCATCGCCTTCTCAAAGATCGCCGAATGTGAGGCCGTCTTGACCTTATTGAGGTAATACAGTTCCTTCTGACCCGCGGACTGCGACTCGAAATTATTATCAAGATCCTTCTGATAGCCGGACTCCGGGTTCCTCCAGATATAACCATCACACCATTTTCCATATTCGAAGCTCACCCAGTAGCCCCAGTCGCCTTCATCGATGATCCCGTTATTGTTGGCATCCACATAGTCCGGCCCCGTCACCCCGGTGAGATACCAGGCATAGGCATAATAGGCGCTCTTTTGCTGCATATTGAAGGTCCCGTCATCCCCATTCGCCCGGGTATAGATATATTCATTGCCGCTGTATGCCGGCAACATATAATGATAGGTCACGCCGCTCTCATTGGTGATCTTATAACCGCCGATCTGATAATTGAAGCTGTTCTCCAGTTCGGTACCCCCATTGGTAGACCCGCGTCGCTGAAATCCCTGGGCGGTAGGCTCATAGAATTTTTCACCCCGGTCATTATAATGAGAAGTCCCCGGCAGCATATTGATATTCGGAATGTATTCGATATGCCTGGAGCCCGCCAGCTCCTGGTTTGCGCTGTTATACCCGTTGATGAGCCCATCCCCGGTGGCGGGGCTGGGATCGAAATTCGGTATGATCCAGTTCTGGAACCCGTCATTCAGATAGGTAAAAGGCTGCGGGGTCTGCGTCAGCTTATTGGAGAAATCGTTGACGAAACGATATTGTATGCTCGTAGGATTCTGGTAATGATAGGGCAGGCCGCTGCCGGAGGGATAATAGTTCGGTATCCATTGCCAGATATCCTGGGTGCTGTTCATCCTGTCATGTTGTATATAGAGCTCTTCCTGGAAAGCATAGGGTCTTATATTGCCGCCGATCCCCTGACCGGTGACGTTATAATAATCGTTGTCGGGGAAGGAGCCACCCAGACCCTCCCTGGCATCGGGGTGGTCCACCATATTATAAACGGCGTTATCATAAAGGTGATAGGTGTCATAGGCATGATCCTGAAAACCGGAATTCGACCCTCCGCCTGTCGCCGCGGAGGGAGGCGCGAACTGCATATTCAGGGCGCCGTTCGTATAGATCTGCTGCGTTTCATCCGACCAGTACCGCATCTTCTTTCTCCCGAGATATACGCCGAAATAGGGGGTAATGGGAATACTCAGGCCGAACCCATGCGAAGAGGTCTGTATCTTACCGGCATTGCTGTTGCCGCCGACGCCATAGACGGACAGGCCTCCGTCGGAAAGAGAAGGCTTTATTCCGTTTGAGCTCATGTTGGCGCCCAGCGTCAGGGAAGAATAAGACAGACCTCCGTTGCCGCTAAGCCCTCCGTCGATTGACTGGAAATTGGTTGACAATGTGAAGGTACCCATGGCTTTCAGCCCCATGCCGCTTCCGATAGGTATTCCCTCCGCAATAGACGCGGAGAGGGCACCATAACCACCTCCATAAGGATTGATCCCCACGCTGGCATTGATCCCGAGCGGACCATACATAGCGCCCACACCCGCATCCAGGCCTACTCCAAAACCTTTATAGGTATCGTGCGCTACTGACAGCCCAAAAGTCAGGGAGGCAGGGGAACCGGCCAGTCCGACACTTACCCCGAACTGGTACGTGGTGGTGTTTCCTCCCTGCCAGAAATCCCTCCGGGTCATCCGTACATTATTGTAATCGTCGGGATAACCATTCACGTCACGGGTGATCGCTCCGGGGTTTAGGGTCCAGCCCAGGCCTACCCAGGATGCATCCATATTGGGCTCTATACCCGCGTGGTAAGAGAGCGACAACGGGTACCCCCCCGCCGGGCCGGGCACTTCCAGGAGAGGAATATTATATGTCAGATCACCGGTGAGGAGGTTGACCATATCGGAGGTATCCACCGGTTCGAAACTGCTGGCCTCCGGCGCCGTGGGGCCGCTGGTCAGGGCATAGCTGACCGCCGGTGCGAAGGTATTGGATAGCATAACAGCCAGGAGAGTAGCGGCAATTGCTTTGCGGGTGCTGGTGCTTTTCAGCATGCAGATCGGGTTTAATGGTTCATTAAAGGGTGAGGCGGTGATACAAATTAAGGAGTGGAAATTTGTTTTGTATCTCCGTTTTATAACTGCAGCCTAATAACCATTAACCGAGATCATATGCCGATAACTGATCAAACCACTTTCACCGTCTGCCGGGCAAGCAGCCGCCACTGCCCCTTTTGCCTGACCCAAATGAGAAGGGCCCTTAATGTATTTGTTCCAGCGCCAGGATGATCCGGTGGAGGGTCTCGTTCACCGGAGTAGATATATTATATTTTTTTCCCAATTGAACGACGGTACCTGCGAAGAGATCGACCTCACTTTTCCGGCCGGCCTCTATATCCTGGAGCATGGAGGTCTTACCGGTAGGATGCAGGGTGTCGAGGATGCGCAGAAATTCGGTTATATCGGCCCTGTCGAGCCCTATCCCGATGCGATCGGACAGGGCGAGCACTTCTTCCGACGCGGCCAGCATCAGCCGGCGGGCTTCCCCTTCCTGCTGGAATGCTCCATAAGAAGCTTTCAAAACGGCCGATGCCTGGTTGATCCCGGTGTTCATCATGAACTTGGCCCATAGGGCTTTTATCATATCGACGGGAATATGACAGGGGATCTTTGCCCGTTCGAAAAGGTCTTTAACAAGCAGGACCCTTTTGGAAAATACTTCATTGCGCTGCTCGCCGAAAACGATCCTGCCGGCATTGGCGTAATGGATCGTATTTCCCTGGCGGACGGCGTCCATGCCCACACCATAAGCATACAGCAAATGCTCCGGCCCGATAGCCTGTCCGATGATCTCTTCGCTGGAGATGCCGTTGAGAAGAGAAATAACGATGGTGTCTTTTCCTACAAAAGCCCGGATATCGCGGATGCCTTGCTGTAACTGCGGATATTTGACGGTTATAATAATCAGATCCGCGGGTGGCTGAGAGGGCTCATCCGGGCTGATATAGCTGAAGGTATAGGGTTTTCCGTTAATCGTTATTCCGGAATTATCCAATGTCTTTATACGGTCCGGACCGGCGATGATCTTTGCGGCGGCAGGCGACATGTTATATAACTTTTCCGCGTACATGCTGCCCATTGCCCCGAGTCCCAGGATATAAACTGAATTGATATGGTCTTTCAAGTCGTGTATGAAATAGAAGGCAAATTTAAGGATTCATATAGCGTAACATGGCAAAACTCTGAACAAACCCAAATTGTTTATAAAAGGGTTCCAGGGTGTCCCGGGCGAACAAACCTACCAGGGCATGGCGGGTTACATTTATTTCCAGCCACCGGGTCAGTTCCTGCATCAGGGCCGTCCCGACGCGTTTATGCTGCCAGTCCTTAACAACCATGACATCCTTAACGTAGTAAAAGCCGACCCTGTCGCCCAACAGCAGCGCACAACCGATGACTGTCCCGCTGGTCGTATCTTCTGCCACCACGCCGTGAATAGCAGCTGCAAGGGTTGCTGTTGTTTTAGCGTCGTCCGCTTCCCTGGCAGGGCCATCTTCCGCTGCCCCACCCCAGCCAACGCCGGCCTGCACCTGTTGAAATTCTTTTATGGTTGGCAGCCGGCCGGTGATGCGTACCGCAGAGGGCAGGGTGGTTGCACTTTTTGGTTTTTCTTCCACCAGGCCCGCAAAACTCACATAATGTCCATTGATATCCCGAACGGTATACTGCGCCATACCCCAGGGCTGTTGCGCCAGGGGGGCCACGATGTCCGCCTTTCTTTCCTGGTGGATGCGGTATAATAATTCCAGGCGTTGCATCCTTACCCATATTGAACTGCCTTTACTCCGGACGGCATGTTCGGGGTTAAGTGAGAATTGGACATGGACATTCTGCCAGGAGACGGCGCCATGATTGGGGGGATCGCCCCAGGTCCATTTAACAGGAAAGGCGAGTACATCCTGCCAGTACTGTATTGTCGCCGCGACATCCTGGACCGAAAGGACGGGTTCGGCGTGGGAGAATATTGGTTGCTGGTCGTTTATTATGGTTGACATGCCCGTTGGTTTCGTAACTCACCGGGTACGGGCGGCCTTTAACCGCTGGTTCTGCTCCTGCAGCTGCCTGGTCTGTTCCTGCAAAAGCTCATTCTGTTTTTTCAGTGTTTCCAGTTGCTGGTTAAAGGTATCCATTCTTTCATTCTGCTTAATGATATACAAGGTCAATTCTTCCACTTTAGCCAGCAGTCGGGATTGGTTATCCCCTACATCTATTCCTTCCTTTTGCATCTCGCTGGCAGGGGCGATGCCGGGCAGGTGGTGGTTGGTACGGATAGAATCCGCCAGTTCGGCCAGGGGAGTAAGACGGTAGGAGGAATCAAATACATAGTCGGCGCCTGGAGCCGTCACTACTATCTTATTGGCATGGGCCGTACCGTCCACATCAAACTTATAATTTAAATTGGGGAAGGTCGCTGAAGGAGTGCCAACGCTGACTGTGCCATTGCCATTACCGAATATCTGCATTCGCACATTGCTGGTGCCATTGTTATCCGTGTTCCAAAAACAGGTGGTAGACGCTTTAGTGGCATTATCCCTGATCGCATAGAGAAGAGAGCCGATACTGCCATCACCAAGACCAAGATGTATCTGGACGGCGGCATAGGATAAAGTAGAAGGATTGATCACATTTAGGGCATTCTGATCATTTGCTGCGGCGCCAGCCGTACGCACATCCAGCTTGGACGCTGGGTTGTTCACACCAATGCCTACTTTGCCCTGGTTGGTATTATAGGTGTCATAGACGCCGGTAGACTGGAACCATTGAGCTGAAAGGGACATAGACGATGTACAGGCGATAAAAACAGAAAGGAAGCATCTGACGATTGTGCGGGTCATAGAAAGACAGGTTTAGGTTATACGAAAAGGTTATAGCAATAATATGAAAAAATATCGGTCTACAGCGGAATGCGGTTACCTTTCTTGAGGGTGTCGAGCACGATGACACTCTGCAGCCGGGCGATATTGGGGACTTCGCCGAGCTGGTCTACAAAGAACCTGCGGTAAGCCGCCATGTCGGGGACCATGACCTTGATCATAAAGTCATGTTCGCCGCCGATGGTATAGAATTCTACTACCTCCGGAAACGCGGTGATCCTTTGGATGAATTCGCCGCCCAGCCGGGTCGAATGTTCTTTGAGAATAATATTGACAAAGAAGACTATCAGGTGGCCGATGCGGCCCGGGTTGACCACAGCGGCGTAGTGGTCGATAATTCCCGACGACTCCAGCCGGCGAAGACGTTCATGGACGGGCGTGGGTGACAAACGGACCTTTTTGGCCAATTCCCGGATGGAGAGCCGGCCATCCTCCTGGAGGAGGTTGAGAATGCGGATGTCGACCTCGTCCAGTTGCGGCGACAGGGAGGGTGTTTGTTCTTTTTTCATAGTTTGTCGTTGAATCGAAAGGGTATTTGTTCTGCAAAATACCTTCCTGAATATCAATTGTACCAAAAATAAAATGTTTACAGCACAAAAGGTGCTTATTCTTAGATTGGAACATGAAAAGACCATTGTTCAGCCGGCGTCAGTATATTCTTTTGTGGCTGGCCTGCTCTGCCATTTTTTTTGAAGCCTTTGACGTTTCCATCGTGAACCTGGCGTTGCCGTTGATGGCAGCGGATCTGCATATTTCGCTGGCGGCGGCCCAGTGGATACAGACCATTTATCTGTTGAGCTTTGGCGGTTGTTTGTTATTGGGAGGACGGCTTTGTGATCACGCCGGCAGCAAACGCATTTTTCTGGCCGGTATGCTGATCTTCGGTGTAGCCTCGCTGCTGGCCTCTGTCAGTCACCAACTGTGGCTGTTGCTGCCGTCGAGGGCCGGCCAGGGTTTTGGCGCCGCGCTTGCCATGCCGGGTGGCATATCGTTGTTATCACGTCATTTTAAGGAGGAACAACAACATCGGGCGGCCTTCGGCATTTTCGGAGCCTTTGCCGCCATAGGTTTTGCGGGTGGATTGTCAGTGGGCGGGCTGGTTGCCGCGGCTTTCAACTGGCGCTGGATCTTTGGAATGAACACGCCTGTTATCCTACTGGTATTGATCACCGGTAGTATTTTTATCCCAAAAGAAAAAGTAAGCGCCCGCCCGTCCTTACCCATTGGAACGGCCTGCTGGCTGACCCTCACATTATTGCTGTTTTCCTTTACCATCCATGAGTTTGCGGATCTGGGATGGAAGGCCCTACCCTGTCTGTTGGTAACGATAGTTTCCGGAGTATTGTTGTTACGGTTTGACCGCACCAATGAACGGCCTTTTTTCGAACGGGGAGTTTATTCCTCTCCCGTTGCCATTAAAGGGCTCATTGCTTTCTCGTTACTGGGCTTTAGCTTTTTGCCTTTTATCGCTATCGGAACGATAGCGCTATATGAAGTGATGGGCTGGGGAGTACAAGCCGCGGGGCTCTTGCTGTTCCCTTATAGTATACTGTCGGCGTTAGTATCCAGGTGGGCATTACCGCCGTTATTCCAAAAAGCCGGAATAGCGGGTACGGGGCTGTTTGCGATGGGTTGTCTGCTGGCGGGGGCCTTATTGCTGGGGGCTGGCATTTATACCCACCGCCTCCCCTGGTACCTGGTGGCGCTGCTGCTGGCAAATAGTATAGCCATTGCCATCGGGTATCCTGCACTGACTATTTTATCCTTAACAGGAGTAACACCGGATAAACAGGGGATAGCGGCGGGCTTGCAATCGTCTATCTATACCGTCGGGTCTGGTATAGGACTATCGGTGACGGGGTTATGCTTACGGGCGTTTTCCCATTCACTGATGGATGTTTCATTAATCTGCGCCTGCGGGGTGGTCGTAGCAGGCTGCGGACTGGCTGTGTTGCAACTGACGGCTCGGCAGGCGCCGGTTGAGCATCGCGGTTGAGCCGGTGGCGGGCGCCGCGTTAGAACGCGTAACGGACCGCGAGGCCGAACCGGGCTGCTTCGAAATCGGTACCGTGCGTAATGACGAAGGCAGGCCGCCAGTCAAATGTAAAATTGATGGGAACGTCCTGTATCTTGTAATCCAGGCCTGCCAGCGGACGTAAAAGGACATCCGTAGTACCGTTGCCAAAGGCAAATCCGGGGCCGAAACCAAGTACCCACCTTAAGCCCGCAGCATTTTGAATATCGCCGTGGTATTGAAGCTCCGGCTCCAGCAGGGTAACGCCGTCACCAAAAAGCAACATCAATTCACCGGCAACATTTTCAGAAAAAAAGTGCTTCCCGGATATACCCGCCCAGGTGCCATACTTGCTCCCGAACTCAACGCGCATGCCTACCGCATTGTCATAGGAGGAGCCTTTCTGTGCCGAAGCCTGCTGAACAAAAAGAAAAGAAAGGGCCATGCATAAAAAAAGAGAACAATTCTTCTTCATATTAGGTGTTTTAGTAAAAAAGCAAAGTGACTTAATTTCAAAATGCACGCCAATACCTCGAAACCGTGAAAAATTTCTAACGGTTTTCCGGTATTTTTCGTATTAAAATAAAAAGCTTTTGTTTAAACCCGTTATGGGATGAACCGATTATTATAGTTTTAGGAATGTACTTTTCTAAAATAAGCCTGTCTATCTTTCTCATAGGGTATCTGCTGCTCGCAGGCAGGTGGTCCTTCGCGCAAAGGCCTATCAATGACGGCAGGCGGATAGATAGTCTGGAAACTATTTTGCGAACCAGTACGGTTGACACCAGCAGGATCGACGCCATGCAGAGCTTGTCCAATTACTGGTTGTATAAAGATTCTGCCAAAGCCATGGCCTATGCCGTGCAATCGGAGGAGATCAGCCACCGGATAAAAAACGCTTTCCGTATCGCCGTTTCCCATTTTTATATCGGGAATGTCTATATGGAGCATTATAATCTCTCCAAAGCCGAAGAGGAACTGATGACGGCGGAACGGTTACTCCGCAACGACAGCTCTTTCCGGGGTTTGAAATACCGGGCGCGCATCTGGCACAACTATGGAGCCATCTGTCAGCGCAGGGATGACAGCAAACAGTTCCTCGACATTATGCTGAATAAAATGGCTCCTTTGGTGGAAAAGGCCGGAGACAGCGTAACGCTTGCCCTGGCCTATAAGGACATCGGCATGGTGCTGATGAATTATGGCCAGTATGACAAAGCACTGGAATACTACGGTAAAGCCATCCGGCAGTTTAGGGACAATATCGGGTTTGAGGACCTGGTCGTCTGTTATTGCTATACAGCCCAGACGATATTATTTCAGGAGAAGTACGCCGCAGCGCCACCCTACCTGGATACGGCACTGTCTATACTTTCGCATAATCCAGACAGTCAGGAGTGGACATTGTACTATACCGTAAGGGGTATGTACTTTTATTTTACAAAATCATTTCAGCATGCACTTGAAAACTATGACAAGGGATTGGCCGTCGCCGGCCGCTGGAAGCAATTGTATCCGTCGTTAAACCTGTTGATGGGCAAGTACAAGATATATTCGGAACAAAAAAATTATCCCCTGGCCAAAAAGATACTGTACCGACTGCAGGACAAGACGGCCGGTTTTCCCATTACCGACAATAAATTGTCGATGTTGAAAAATCTGGCCAGTGTGGAAGAAAAGACAGGCAACTGGAAAACCGCCTATCACTGGTTGTCGGAATATAGCCGGCTGGCAGACAGTCTCAATGAAGAAAACAGCAAAGTGAAGATCAGTGAACTCGAAGCAAAATTCCAGTCCGAAAAAAAAGAAAAGGAAATTGTCACCTTGCAAAGTCAGACCCGGCAGCAGCAACTTGGTCTGCAGCATAACCGGCTGGTGAATTATCTTTTGGGCAGTGGTATCCTGATCCTTTTGTTGTTGCTGTTATCGTTGTTCCTGCTGTATCGCAACAAACGAAGGTTGGCCCGGCAGCAGGAGGAGGAACATCATCGAAGACTGAAAGATCTGGAGAAGGAGCAGCAATTGACGGTGTACAATGCCATGTTAAAAGGACAGGAGCAGGAACGCAATCGGCTGGCTCGTGATCTGCACGATGGTCTTGGCGGGATGCTGGCTGGCGTTAAGATGAAATTATCGGCTTTTGCCGACTCCGCATATACTAATACTGAAAGAAAAAAATCCGATATGGACCTATATAAAGTCATTACCCAGCTGGATCAATCCGTCCAGGAATTGCGGCGTATTGCCCGGGATATGATGCCGGAAACCTTGTTACAGTTTGGCCTGGAAGCCGCGTTGAAAGAATTATGCTCTTCCCTGCAGACGACGACACTACAGGTGGAGTTCCAGGGTTATGGCATCAGCCAATCGATGAACCCCGCCGAACAGGCCGCAATTTATCGTATTGTCCAGGAACTCCTCACCAATGCTATTCGTCATGCGGCGGCTACCATCATCCTGGTGCAGTGCAGTCAGAATGAAAATATATTCCTCATTTCAGTAGAAGACGATGGTCGCGGGTTCCCCGCATCGGATACTGAAGGCGATGGCATTGGTCTTTCCAACGTCCGCAACAGGGTCAATTTTTTGAAGGGCAGGATGGAGATACATTCCCTTCCGGGTGAAGGGACAACCGTTAATATAGAAGTTCATGTACATGAATAGAAAAGTATCGGTCATTATCCTCGACGACCATCCGGTGGTGCTGGAAGGTTTCGCTTCCCTGCTGCGCAATGTGGAAGGATTGTCCATTGAAGGTTCTTTTACACATGCTGCGGAAGGGCTTGCTTTTCTGGCGCAACATCCGGTGGATATTCTCCTGTTGGATATCAATCTGCCTGACAGAAATGGCATAGAGCTTTGTGCAGAGGTCCGGAAAATGTATCCGGCGACAAGGATCATCATTATCAGCAATCATAGCGAGCGGGGTGTGATCACACGGCTTTTACAGGAAGGCGCGTCCGGCTACCTGCTTAAAAATGCTTCGGCTGCGGAACTGGCTCAGTGCATCCGGGACGCCCTGGCGGGAAAACTGGTATTGAGCCAGGACGTGCAGGCTATTCTGGCCCGGTTGCCCGACAGGGAGCCGGAAGCGGGGGTGCCCAGGCTTACCCGCCGGGAAAAGGAGATCCTGAAAATGATAGCGGGAGGCAATACCACGGCAGAAATGGCTGCGCAACTGTTTTTAAGTCCTTTTACGGTGGAAACGCACCGGCGCAACCTGATGCAGAAATTTGGGGTTGGAAATGCGGCCGCCCTGACCCGGATGGCAGCGGAACTACGTTTAATATAATTTTCGTACCTTTGCCCCCCGATTTAAAAAAATTATATAATTAATATGGCAACAGTTACGAGGGAGAATATTGGGCTCCTGACGGACAAAATTACCGTCAATATTTCGAAAGGCGATTATCTGCCTTCTTTCGAAAAGGCCCTGAAACAATATGGCAAACAGGCGAATATCCCCGGATTCCGGAAAGGAATGGTGCCCTCCGGCCTCATCAAGAAGATGTATGGCAGTTCGGTATTAACGGACGAGGTATTGAAGACTGTGGAGAAGGAACTGACCTCTTATATGTCCAATGAAAAACTGGAAATTTTTGCCCAGCCATTGCCCTTACCGGAAAATGACGCGCGGCAGATAGATATTAATAACCCGGCCGATTATTCTTTTGCCTTCGAGATCGGGCTGAAACCGGCCTTTAACCTGGCGGACCTTGGTTCGGCCAGGCTGACCAGGCTGAAAGTGGAGGTGACTCCGGAAATGGTGGAAGAGGAAGTGGAGCGTCAGCGGACCCGGAATGGCAAAATGACCGAGCCTGAGACGGTGAGCAGCGATGAAAATGTGCTGAACCTTCAATTCACGGAGACGGATGCGGCGGGACAGCCTGTAGAAGGGGGCATTCAAAAAGACAATTCCCTGCTGGTAAAATATTTCAATGAAGCTACCCGTCCGAAATGGATCGGTCTGAAGAAAGGGGATTTCATCGTTCTGCAGCCTTCCCAGGCCTTTGAGGCAAAAGAAAGGGAATGGGTGCTGAATGATCTGGGTCTGCCGAAAGAAGATGCCGTCAGCGCCGACAAATATTTCAAGGCAGAGATCACAAAAGTGGGATTCATCGAAAAGGCCGACCTGAACGAAGAGTTCTTCCAGACTGCAGCCCCCGGCAAGGGGATCACTACAGAAGCGGCTTACCGTGACAGTGTGAAGGCGGATATTCAGGCTTATTGGGATGGTCAGAGCCGTAATCAATTACAGCATTCCCTCTACCATGAGCTGCTGGATCAGACCAGGATAGAGTTTCCCGAAGATTTCCTGAAACGCTGGATGCAAACGGGCGGTGAAAAACCCAAAAGCCAGGCGGAAGTAGAACAGGAATTCCCTTCTTTCGTCAATCAACTGAAATGGACGCTTATCGTGGATAAGGTGGTTACGGAAAATGGAGTTGAGGTCAACCAGGACGACATCCGGGATTTTGCCAAACAGCAGTTATTTGGTTATATGGGGATGCAGGCCGGTGCAGAAGAACAACCCTGGGTGGCGGAGTATGTTCAGCGCATGATGCAGGACCGGAAATTTGTGGAGGACACGGTACACCGCATACAAACGGATAAGGTGTTCGGTTGGGCAGAAACGAAGATCAATCCGATAGATAAACCCGTTAGTGTAGAAGCGTTCCAGCACGAGGTGGAGGCGCATCAGCACCATCATCATTAAAAAAATAGCCCGGGTCTGGACCCGGGCTATTTTTTTAGCGAAAAAGGGGGCGTGCCGTTGGTACGCCCCCTTTTTCGCCCGGGCCAGCCTGCAAGTCTGTCAGTTTTTTGGCAATTTGAAAGTTTGGACGGAGATTTGAAAGGAAGTTTCCTGTTCTGATAATAGAATTGGCATTAAATCATTGAAAAATACAATTATGAATCCTGCAAACGAATTCGAGAAATATGCTGTGAAGCATCGTGGCATTTCCAGTAATACGTTGAACGATTACAACAAATACGTTGTTTCCAGCATTGCCCCCAACACTGTTACCAACCTTACTCCTAACATTATTGAAGAGCGGCCGATGAACGTGGCCGTGATGGATGTTTATAGCCGGCTCATGATGGACCGTATCATTTTTCTCGGCTACCCTATCAACGAAGAAGTAGCCAATATCGTGACGGCACAGCTGCTGTTCCTGGACAGCACCGACCGGCACCGCGACATACAGATGTACATCAACTGCCCCGGTGGCAGTGTCTATTCCGGTCTTGGTGTTTATGACACTATGCAGTATGTGACCCCGGATGTGGCTACTATCTGTATCGGCATGGCTGCCTCCATGGGTCAGGTGCTGATGTGCGCCGGCACCAAGGGCAAACGGACAGCGCTGAAACACAGCCGGGTCATGATGCACCAGCCCAGCGGGGCCATCGGAGGACAGACCACCGATATCGAAATTACGGTCAACGAGATCAAAAAGCTCCGCAAAGAGTTGTATGAGATCACGGCCTTCCATACCGGCAAAACGGCCAAACAGGTAGAAAAGGACAGCGACCGCGACTACTGGCTGACAGCTATCGAGGCAAAGGAATACGGGCTGGTAGATGAAGTGCTGTTGCTGAACCCCAAAAAAGAAGGGAAGGAATAGTTTGATGTAACAGATCTGGAATTATTGATTTTTCAACTATAAACACAAAAGAATGAGTTATTCAAAATATCTGCTGAAACCGACTTATATGGACGACGAGCCTGATGAAAAGGAATCCAAAGAAGAAAAGGGGCAGGATCTGGGGATGCTGGCCAAGAAGATGGAAAAATATTTCTTCGAAAGCCGGAGCGTGGAATTGTGGGGACCAGTAGACGACAAGTCAGCCAGAGAAGTGGTTACCAAGCTGCGTCTGCTTGAGGCCGATAAACCCGGTGAAGAGATCAAGTTCTTTATCAACAGCCCCGGTGGGGTTGTCACCTCGGGTTTGGTTATTTACGACACCATGCGCATGCTGAAAAGCCCGGTAAGTACGATCTGTATGGGTCTGGCTGCCTCTATGGGTTCCATCCTGCTCAGCGGTGGCGCCAAGGGCCGCCGGTTCGTATTTCCGCTCTCCGAGATCATGATCCACCAGCCCAGCCTGGGCGGATACATGCAGGGAGTGAGCATCGACCTGGAAATTACGGCCAAACAGACACGCCGGGTAAAAGATATCAGCGCGCGGATCCTTGCGGAGAATTGCGGAAAAAAAGTAGAACAGGTGATGAAGGATTTCGACAGGGATTACTGGATGGATGCCAAAGAGGCTATTGAGTATGGTATAGTAGATGCGGTTTTTGAGAAGCTATAAGTTTTTCTATAGCGTTTACCACTAATAGTCAATAGTTTAGATAAAAATAGTTTAGCACAGTCCCGGAAAATTTCGGGACTGTTTTTTCCAACATACTGGGAATACCCAATAAGTTGGGTAACTTTGTGATTCAATTCTAGACAATTAGCTGATAATGGCAAAAAATACGTTGCATTGTTCTTTTTGCGGGCGCAATCGTGATGAAGTGAAGATACTCATCGCTGGTCAGGAAGGACATATATGTGAGAACTGCGTTGAGCATGCACAGGAGATCATCCAGCAGGAGCTGATGATCCGGGAAGATACGACAGGCGCGAGTTCATTCAAGTTAACGGTAAAGAAACCTATTGAGATCAAGCGTATCCTGGACGAATATGTTATCGGGCAGGATGATGCAAAAAAGGTGCTTTCTGTGGCCGTCTATAACCACTATAAACGTCTGCAGCAAAAGGTAGTGGAGAATGAAGTAGAGATAGAGAAAAGCAATATCATCATGGTAGGTGAGACGGGCACGGGTAAGACCCTGCTGGCCAAAACCATTGCCCGGCTGTTGAATGTCCCTTTTGCTATCGTAGACGCCACGGTATTTACGGAAGCCGGTTATGTAGGGGAAGACGTGGAAAGTATCCTGACCCGTCTGCTGCAGGTGTGCAACTATGATGTCGCAGCAGCCGAAAGAGGGATCGTCTACATCGACGAGATCGATAAGATCGCCCGGAAAGGGGATAATCCTTCCATTACGCGGGACGTCAGCGGGGAAGGTGTGCAACAGGGATTGCTGAAGCTGCTGGAAGGCACCGATGTGCTGGTCCCTCCGCAGGGTGGCAGAAAACATCCTGAGCAGAAGCTGATCAAGATCAATACCCAGAATATCCTGTTCATCTGCGGCGGCGCTTTTGACGGCGTAGACAAGATCATCGCCCGCCGGATCAATACCAATGCCATCGGATTCAACGTGAATAAAGAGCAACAGGAAGCTGCAAAGAAGAATCTGTTGCAATATGTGAATGCGCCCGATCTGAAGTCATTTGGTCTGATACCGGAATTACTTGGTCGTCTGCCCGTAGTGACGCATCTTGATCCGCTGGATAAAACCACTTTACGGTCTATCCTGACGGAACCCAAGAATTCTCTCATCCGCCAGTACAAAAAGTTGTTCGAACTGGAAAGCATTCAGCTGAGCTTTGACAACGATGTATTGGATTTCATGGTCGATAAGGCCGTGGAATACAAATTAGGTGCGCGCGGACTCCGTAGCATCTGTGAGAGTATTTTGACGGATGCCATGTTCGAGCTGCCCTCCGGCAAGGAAGTCAAATTCCATCTCGATCTCGAATATGCGCAAAAGAAGTTTGACAAGAGCAAAATGAATTTATTGAAAGTTGCTTAAAAAAAATAAACGGCCTGCCTCGCGGCGGGTCGTCTTCTTTATATGCAAGAACTTATAGCAAAGCTAATAGCGCAGGGGCTCACCGAGGAACAGGCTTATAAAGCCATCGACGTGATAAAAGAATTTACGAAAGAAAAATTTCCCCTCTTTTCCGGCGCCATCGACAAGCTGTTCGATAAATACGGAACGAAGGAGGAAGATGATTTCATGCCTTAGCAGGACGCGCTATCTACCCCTTTAGCACTTCGCGGGCAATGACGATCTTTTGTATCTCGGAAGTGCCTTCGCCTATTGTACAAAGTTTGCTGTCGCGATAGAATTTTTCTACAGGAAAGTCTTTGGTATAGCCATATCCGCCAAAGATCTGTACGGCTTCGGTAGCTGTCCGGACGGCGACTTCGCTGGCATAGTATTTTGCCATAGCCGCCTGGCGGGTCATGGGAAGGTGTTTATTTTTCAGATCTGCAGCCTGGAAAGTCAGAAGTTCTGCTGCCGCAACTTCGGTGGCCATGTCGGCCAGTTTGAAAGAGATGCCCTGGAAATTGCAGATAGGCTGATCGAACTGCTGTCTTTCTTTTGAATATTGCAGGGCGGCCTCGAGGGCGCCTTTGGCGATGCCGATGGAAAGGGCTGCGATGGAAATGCGGCCGCCGTCCAGTACGGCGAGTGCCTGGCGAAAACCGTCGCCTATCTCGCCCAGGCGATTGGCATCAGGGACGCGGCAGTTATCGAAGATCATCTCCGCCGTCTCGCTGGCGCGCATGCCGAGTTTGTTCTCTTTTTTACCGCCGCTGAAGCCAGGAGTGCCTCTTTCAACGATAAAGGCGGTGGCATTGTTTTTCGTACGGGGTTCCCCGGTGCGGGCGACGACAACGGCGATGTGGCCGCTGATGCCGTGGGTGATCCAGTTCTTGGTGCCATTGAGCACCCATTCAGCTCCTTCTTTAACGGCGGTGCAACGCATGTTGCCGGCATCGCTGCCCGTGTTGGCTTCTGTTAACCCCCAGGCGCCGAGGGCCTCGCCGCTGGCGAGACGGGGCAGGTATTTCTTTTTTTGGGTCTCATTGCCAAAGGCAAGGATATGTCCTGTGCAAAGGGAGTTGTGTGCGGCCAGGCTAAGACCGATGGCGCCGCAGACCTTGGCAATCTCCTGAATGACAGTGACATATTCGATATAAGACAGGCCGGAACCTCCATATTCTTCGGGAACGACGACCCCCATCAGGCCGAGACGGCCGAGTTCGGTGAAGACAGAATGCGGGAATTTTTGAGACTCATCCCATTCCATGACATAAGGTTTGATGTACTGGTTGGCAAAATCGCGGGCTGTCTTGCCTACTTGCTGGGTGAGTTCGTCTGTTGCAAAATCCATTTATGATGCTTTAGCGTGGCCATTAAAAGAACCAGGCAACAACCGGTGAGGCTATTGCCTGGAAACACTGGCAAACAATCGTTATAAAGAAAGTATCTTTTTAGGACAGATACAAGTCAAAATAAAACATTTTTTAGCAAACTAACAAACGTTAGTTCGCGGGTGTATTTTTTTCCAGCCTCCGCAGCGCAAAAAACCCCGCTTTTCAGCAGGGCTCTATAATGGGGGTATGGATCAATCTAATAGTAGTAACGGTGGTACCGGGGGCCGGGGCGACGGGCAGGCCGGTGATAGGTGGGTTCGGGCAGGATCGGGCCGAGGCCGATGATGAGGCCGGCATTCAGGCTGAACTGGTACATGGAAGAATAGGTGCTGATCCCTGCGCCGGAGCCATAGTTGCTAAAGAACAGGCTGCCGCCGGCTGCATCCACGGGAGAAAGCATCTGGGCCTTTAGCTGGAGACCGACCCTGGGGGATACATAGATATTTGTACCTAATTGAAACCCAGCAGCAAACTTGGTAAAGCTGGAATTTGCCTCAGGACTCATGATGGCGGCGCCGAGCATCGCCCCGATAAATGGTCTGACGGTAGAGCCGGGGATCGTAAATGACTGGACGGGCCCTATCATAATGTAATCGAGGTTAAGATTACCACTGGTATAGGGAGAATGGTCGTCGTAATAATACAAACCTGAGGTTGTGCTCATATGGTTATACAACACTTCGATCCCTAGACTGCGATTGATGTTGAATTTAAGGGCGCCGCCGATATTTCCGCTGCCGGCTATATGGCCGTAGAGGTCAGGGAAATCTGTGCTGCTGCCGAAAGTATAACCGCCCTGGGGTATAAATTCGACGGCTGTCTGGGCGAAGGAGCTAATTGCTAACAGTAGGACCACCGGTAGGATCAGGACTGTCTTTCTCATACTTCTGTTTTTATGATAATAATAGACCGCCCGGCGGGGAGAAGGTTTAACCCCTGGAAATGTTAAGAGGATGCAAAGGGCGGGCTGTTCAGGCCTCAAGCACCAGTCCGTCATAGGCGAGGGCCATGCCGGGGGGGAGGATCGGGGCCACGTCGGCGTGTTTGCCCAACTGGTGGCTGATATGGGTGAACCAGGCGTTGGGAACGCCCAATTGACGTACCTCTTCGATGGCTTCTTTCAGCGAAAAATGGGAAAGGTGTTTTTCATGACGGAGGGCATTGAGCACGACCTGTTCGCTGCCCCTTATTTTTTCTCTTTCGTTTTCGTCGATGCGGTTGGCGTCCGTGATATAGGTGAAATTGCCAAAACGGAAACCCAGTACGGGCATTTTCATATGCCAGACCTGGATGGGAAGAATGGTAATATCTCCGATGGTAAAAGGGTCTTTATCAATGTCGTTGAGCCGCAGGTCGGGGATGCCGGGATATTTCATGTCGGCGAAGGCATAAGGGAATTCCCTTACGATCGTCTCCTGGGTCATCTCATTGGCATAAAGATTCATCGCCCGCTGCTGAAAAAAATTATAGGCCCTGACGTCATCGAGTCCGGCTAAATGGTCTTTGTGGGGATGGGTGAAGATCACTGCGTCGAGACGACGAAGGTTCTCACGAAGCATCTGGTAGCGAAAGTCCGGCGTGGTATCGACAACGATGGTGGTAGTCGGGGATTGAACAAGGATGCTGGAACGCAGCCTTTTATCTTTCTTATCGGTAGAAGCGCATACTTCACAGGGGCAGGCTATCATCGGGACTCCGGTGCTGGTACCGGTACCCAGGAAAGTGATTTTTAAAGGCGGGTTAGTCACGGTATAAAGTTACGGAATAAGCGGCAATCGGAGGGTAATGGGGCTTATTCTTCATGCGCCTGGTGAGCCATCACGAGAACGTCGTCGTAGATCTTTTTTACTTCGGGGCTGAGATTTTCAGGAATGATCCTCAGTTGGGGAATGATGTCGACAAGGGTGCTGATGCGGCCTTCCAGCTGGAGGAATTTATTCAGCACCACCACTTTCTTCTGTTCGAGAATACAATATCCGCTCTGGAAATTGCCTCTTTCGTAGCGTACGATGTATTCTGCTTCATCCAATATTCGCTCGATCTTATCGAGAGTATGTTGATTGAACTTCATCATTGCCTTCAAAGTTAATACATATGCCGCCTGCGGCGGCATATGACCCATATCGTTTTATCCACTAAATGTGGAAAGAAATTGCTCTTTTTAAGCATTCTTGCTGGTCATCCGGATCACCGGGATGATCATTTCTTCCAGACTGACGCCGCCGTGCTGGAAGGTATTGCGATAATAGTTAACGTAGTAGTTGTAGTTGTTAGGATAACAAAGAAATCCATCGCCGCGGGCGAATATGAAGGAAGAGTTGACGGTAGGCACCGGAAGGCCCGCTTCTTTCGGGTCGCGGAAAGCGAGTACTTCTTTGGCTTCGTAATTGAGATTGCGGCCGTGTTTGTACCGGAGATTGGTTGTGGTCTGTTTGTCTCCTATGACCTTATATGGTGTTTTTACCCGTACGCTGCCATGGTCGGTAGCCAGTATGAGATTGATCTTTTTATCAGCGATCTTTTTTAGGGCCTGGTGAAGGGGGGAATGTTCGAACCAACTGGAGGTAATGCTTCGATAGCTGATCTCGTCGCTGGCCAGCTCTTTCAGCACTTCCATTTCGGTACGCGCATGGCTGAGCATATCAACAAAATTATAGACGATGATATTGAGGTCGTTATTGAGGAGATTGTGAATGTTGTTCACCAGATCCTGCCCTGCCTGATAGTTAAGGACCTTCGTATAAGAAAATTTTAACTGGTCTTTTTTCAGGCGTTTTAACTGGGCGCGGAAAAATTCTTCTTCAAAAAGGTTTTTTCCGCCTTCTTCATCATCGTTCTTCCATTGAGAAGGGAACTGTTTTTCGATGTCCAGTGGCATCAGGCCGGAAAAGATAGCATTGCGGCTGTATTGCGTGGCGGTGGGCAGGATGCTGTAGAAGCTGTCTTCTTCCATGATACGGAAGCTCTCTGCAAAAATGGGTTGGATGGCCTTCCATTGGTCGATGCGGAGGTTGTCTAGCAGGATGAAAAAAGTAGAAGTGCCCTTTTCTACATGCGGCAGCACTTTGAACTGGATGAGGTTGTGGGACATAATGGGTCCTTCTGCCGACTTCGGGTTTACCCAGCCTGCATAATTCTTCGAAACGAATTTGAAGAATTCGGTGTTTGCCTCCTGTTTCTGAGACTGCAGTACTTCGCGCATTTCGGGGCTGTCCGACTTTTCCATTTCCAGCTCCCAATAGACCAGCTTTTTGTAGAGGTCCATCCACTCGTTGTAGTCCGGGTTGCTGTTCAGCGCCATGAAAAGGTTGCGAAACTCCTGCTGGTAAGCGGTGGTTGTTTTTTCGGCGACCAGCCTTTTGTTATCGATGATCTTTTTAAGACTGAGAAGAACCTGATTGGGATTGACAGGTTTTATGAGGTAGTCTGATATCTGGCTGCCAATGGCATCGTCCATGAGGTTTTCCGTCTCGTTCTTGGTGATAAGGACCACCGGCACCTGCTGGTTGGCTTCTTTTATTTTGGCCAGGGTTTCGAGTCCGGTGATACCGGGCATGCTTTCATCTATAAGAACTACGTCTATAGGGTTTTCCTTTACATAGTCTATCGCATCAAACCCATTGGTGAGAGCTTTTACTTCGTATCCTTTGTTTTCCAGGAAGAGGATCTGAGAATGAAGACTTTCTATTTCATCGTCGACCCAGAGGATTTTTGCGGTTGGCATATGCCACAAACTACAAACTCCCGGCCAATTTTAGTTAGATTTGACAATTGTTTACGACCGTTTTAACAAAACCCAAACAGGAATGGCCCAATTATCGCGTAAGATCATTAATGACCCGGTATATGGCTTTATTACACTGGATCATCCTTTACTGCTAAATATCGTTGCCCATCCTTATTATCAGCGGTTACGCCGGATACACCAGATGGCATTTGCGCACCTGGTATACCCCGGAGCGGTTCATACCCGGTTGCATCATTCTCTGGGGGCATATCACCTGATGGGGGATGCGGTGATAGAGTTGCGGCGTAAAGGCGTTGTTATCAGCGAGGAGGAAGAATTGGGAGTAAAAATTGCCATTTTGTTACACGATATCGGTCATAGTCCTTTTTCGCATGCACTGGAAAATGTGGTCATAAGGGGTACTCATCACGAAGCCTTGTCGCTGCTGATCATGCAGGTGCTGAATGAAGAATATGGAGGACAGCTGGAGACGGCTATTCGTATCTTTACGAATGATTATCCCAAACATTTTTTGCATCAGCTGGTATCCGGGCAGTTGGATATGGACCGGATGGATTATTTGTCGCGGGATAGTTTTTTCACGGGTGTCAGCGAGGGGGTCATCGGTTATGATCGTATCCTGAAAATGCTGGCTGTTTGTAATGGAGACCTGATGGTCGAGGAAAAGGCGATCTATTCGATCGAGAAATTCCTGCTTGCCCGCCGGCTGATGTACTGGCAGGTATATCTGCATAAAACAGTTGTCAGTGCGGAAAAGATGCTGGTGAGGATATTGGAACGGGCGCGGGAAGTGCTTTCCGGCGGAGCGGAAGTACGGTGTTGTTCGCCGGTGCTGGATTTCTTTTTACAGGATGCAACGATGGAGACACCCATCGCGTCAAATCTGGATAAGTTCTGCTTACTGGATGATTACGATGTAATGGGGACGATAAAAAACTGGATGTTCCATCCGGACAAAGTATTATCCGGGTTATCCCGGGGGCTTATCGACCGGAGACTGTTAAAAGTCCGGTTTCAGGCAACTCCATTCGATGAAAGTTACGTAGAAGGTTTAAAGAAAAAGGTGAGCCGGTTGTTAGGGATAACGCTGGAAGAGGCGGGGTATTTTGTATTTACGGGAGAGGCCGTCAATACTACGTATAATTCTGCCGATGAAAAGATAAATATCCTTTTCCGGGACGGGTCGGTGAAAGATATCTCACAAGTAGATAATGCGTTGATCCAGCAAACCCTGGCAAGCACCGTGAAAAAATTTTATATTTGCCATTTGAGCACAGGTTTGTAGGGAACTACATCCTGAAAAACCACAACACTATGTTATTCACTGCCGCACAAATTGCCATGCTGATCAACGGGAAGACTGAAGGGGACCCCGGCGCTTCCGTTGGATCTTTTGGAAAAATTGAAGAAGCCGTTGCAGGTCAGCTGGCCTTTCTGGCCAACCCCAAATATGAAGAATACCTGTATTCGACCCATGCATCCATTGTCATTATCAATGAGTCGCAGGAATTGAAACAACCGGTCGGCGCCACCCTCATCCGGGTACCGGATGCCTATTCGGCCTTTGCCACACTGCTTACCAAATACCAGGAAATAGAGGCGCAGCAATTGAATGGCATCCAGGAACCCTCTTATCTGTCAAAAACGGCCAAACTCGGCGAGAAGGTGTTTATAGGGGCTTTTGCTTATGTCGGTGAAAATGTGGTTATTGGCAATAATACGAAAATACATCCGCAGGTATATCTCGGGAATAATGTGCGTATCGGCGACGATACGGTGATACATCCGGGAGTAAAGATATATCACAACTGTGTCGTTGGCGCGCACGTGACGATACATGCAGGGTCTGTTATCGGCGGCGACGGGTTCGGATTTGCGCCACAAGCCGACGGCACCTTTAAAAAAGTCCCACAGATCGGCAATGTAGAGATAGAGGATTATGTGGAGATCGGGGTGAATGTGGCGATCGACAGGGCCACGATGGGATCTACGATCATTCGCACCGGCGCCAAACTGGACAATCTCATACAGATCGCGCACAATGTAGACATTGGGCATCATACTGTTATTGCTGCACAAGCCGGTATCAGCGGCAGCACAAAGATCGGCAGCGGGGTAATGATCGGTGGACAGGCAGGGATCGTGGGTCACCTGCAGATAGCGGACGGGGCCCGGATCAATGCGCAGAGCGGGGTCACCAAATCCATAAAATCACAGGGCGGAGCCGTGACAGGCACCCCTGCCTACGACTATACCAGCGCCTTACGCAGCCAGGCGCTCAGCCGCAATCTGCCCGAGCTGGAGAAAAGGCTGAAAGAGCTGGAAGAGCAGATCCGCCAGCTGCTCGGGGAAAAGGTATAATTTCTTACATTTAGGCAAGCATAATAGATGTCTCTTATGCCTAATACTCCTAATACTGACGCGTTTACCCAATCCATTACCAGCGGGTACACCTTTAAAGGGGAAAAGGTACTATTGGGCGCCGGCATGCTGGAAGAACAGGTCGTGCCCGGCACCCGGATCTATCTGCCGCTGAAGACCATGAACCGCCATGGATTGATCGCCGGAGCGACCGGCACCGGCAAGACCAAAACCCTGCAGATGATCAGCGAGGCGCTAAGCGATGCCAGCGTTCCCGTATTGCTGATGGATATCAAGGGCGATCTCAGCGGGATCGCGGCTACCGGGGCGATCAATGACAAGGTGAAAGAGCGTTATCAGCTGATCGGCACGGACTATCAACCTGCGTCTTACCCGGTGGAATTCCTCACGCTGAGCAACGAGAAAGGGGTAAGATTGCGCGCTACGGTTAGTGAATTCGGTCCGGTGCTGTTAGCCAAGATCCTTGGATTGAACGATACGCAGGAAGGGCTGGTGGCCATGATCTTCAAATACTGTGACGACAACAAACTGCCTCTTCTCGATCTGAAGGATTTTATCAAGGTATTACAGTACGCAGGCAACGAAGGAAAGGCTGACATCGAAAAAGCATATGGCAAAGTTTCTACGACGTCTACGGGAACGATCCTGCGGAAGGTGATCGAGCTGCAGCAGCAGGGAGCGGATGTATTCTTCGGGGAAAAAAGTTTCGAGGTGGACGATCTGATGCGGGTAGCCGATGACGGCAGAGGCATCATCAGCGTACTGCGCGTCACCGATCTGCAAAACAAGCCTAAATTGTTTTCCACGTTCATGCTGCAACTGCTTGCCGAACTGTATGCTTCCTGTCCGGAAGAAGGAGATATCGATAAACCCAAACTGGTCTTATTCATCGATGAAGCGCATCTTGTTTTCCAGGAGGCCAGTGATGCCCTGTTACAGCAGATCGAGACCATCATTAAGCTGATCCGTAGTAAGGGCATTGGGGTTTTCTTTTGTACGCAGAATCCATCTGATGTCCCGGCCAATGTCCTGGCGCAACTGGGGTTGAAAGTGCAGCATGCCCTCCGGGCTTTTACGGCTGCCGACCGTAAGGATATCAAACAGGCGGCGGAAAACTATCCTGTCACTACTTTCTATAAAACCGAAGACCTTCTTACGAAGATGGGCATCGGCGAGGCCTTTGTCACTTCCCTGAATGAAAAGGGCATTCCCACTCCACTGGTGCATTGTCTGTTATGCTCGCCCCGCAGCCGCATGGATGTTTTGAGTCCGGCAGAGCTGGATGCTATAGTGGGGAGGAGTAAGCTGACCGGCAAATACAATCAGGCCATCGACTCTCAAAGCGCCTATGAGATCCTGACGGCCAAACTGGCGGAAGCCGCAGCCAAAGGAGGAGGCGGCAGTGGTGGGGGAAGCGAAACAGGCGGCGGAACGGCTAAGACTGGCGGTGGCAAAGAGGAGAAATCCATGCTGGAAAAGCTATTGGAAAGCCCCGCGGCGCGACAGGCAGAGCGGACGGCGGCGGGGATCATTACCCGTAGCCTCCTGGGGGCATTGGGACTGGGGGGAAAGAGTAAGACGAAAAGTTGGTTTTAGGGTATCGCGGAAATACAGGCAAAGCAAGTGCGGTTTTTTTAGGCCGCACTTGCTTTTTTTATTTATCTTTGTAACAGGCAACCAAAAATTGCCTGCCTTCGCACACTCGAAAAATCTCGCAAGATCACAGGTGCAAAGGCGAAAGCCAGGGGCCCTTCGTCCCTTCAGTGTTACGGGCGCTGAAAACGTTGGGCCACCTGCTTCTTTTGCACCTAGCCGTCCAAAAGACGGTTGGCCTTGCGAGGGCCGTCGAGTAGAATGCAGGTGAGCCCACATTTTAATATGGAACTATCATTTCAATGCAACCATTTAGGGGTATGGGCACTAAGTCCATCCCCTAAAATTGTTTCCGCTACGGCAAAGAAAAATAACGCGAAAAAGAAAAGTCGGGCGAAAAAGCAAAGGGGAGTTAAGCGTGCTGGTAAGAGAGGCAGCGCGAAGAAAACTGTTGGTAAAAAGCGGGCGACGAAAGGTAGTCTGAATGGAAGGGAACGGGCGTTAGCGGCGGCGTTGAGCAGGGCTTTCCTTGCGACGGGCCTCCTGCAGACAGTTGTCGCAGATGCCGCAGTCAACGGCGTCTTTGTCGCCAAAGTAATGAGCCAGGAATCGGCTGCGGCATTCGCTGTTAAGGCCAATATAGCGGATCATCGCCCGGATGCGGATGGCATATACTTCTTTTCTTTCCCTGTAATTCACCGGTTCGATATATAATTCTTCTGCCGCCACCCTATCGCGGAAAAAATACAGCTGGGGGGATTCCTTCACCGGTGTATACTCGATGATGCGAAAGGTATGGAGTAAGGACAGGTCGGCAGCAATTTGCTGCGGTGGTTTGCGTAATTGCCGCGCCAGCCATCCTTCGCGAATCGGCACCGGCTGGTCGAAGATGCCTTCATAGGTGCGCAGTAAGGCATGGATGAGGGCTTCCAGCTCCGGGTGGTCTTTTTCAAAATCATACAAGGTTTCTTTTCCGGTGATGAAACGGGCTTTCGCGGCTAGAAATACCTGTTGCTGGAAAGCGAACATCCCTTCCTGTTCCAGCACTTTTAAGACATTCATCACGGCTGGCATTTCGAGGTCAAAACGGTCTGTAAACTGAAGAAGATCGAAATCATAGTAATTCCCTTCACCCGAGCCGGCAGGCAGCTGAAGATAGTTCATCATCTGCTGGTATACCGGCCTGATCTTATCCAGAGCGGGGAAACGGGCATCGGGCATGGCTTCAAGCCGGGCAGGTTCCCCTTCGGCGGCAAGCAGTACAGCATAAGCCTTTTGGCCGTCCCTTCCGGCGCGGCCGGATTCCTGATAGTAGTTCTCGATGGATTCGGGTGGGTCGGCATGTATGACGGCTCTTACGGCAGCCTTGTCGATGCCCATGCCAAATGCGTTGGTGCTAACGATAACCCTCACCCTATCCTTTAGCCAGTCTTCCTGTCGCTGTGCTCTTTCGTCCCGGGACAGACCGGCATGATAGGCGGCAGCGGGAATACCCTGCCGGATCAGTCCTTCGCTGATATCCCTTGAGGCCTTGCGGGTCTTACAATAGACAATGGCGCTGCCGGGCACCTTTGACAATATTTCCGCTATCTTCTGCTGTTTGTTATTTACGGTGAACACGCTGTAAGAAAGATTGGCCCGGGTGAAAGGCAGACGGAAAACAGCGGGGTCCTGCATCTTCAGTTTTTCGCCGATATCGTCCAGCACGGCGGGAGTAGCCGAGGCGGTAAGAGCCAGGATGGGGACCTTGGGCAACACCTCGCGCAACGCGGCAATACGCAGATAAGGAGGGCGAAAATCATATCCCCATTGGGATACGCAGTGGGCCTCGTCGACGGCGACGAGGTTAATGTTCAAAGCCGGCAGATAGTCGCCAAAAAGTCCGGTTTCCAGTCTTTCCGGGGATACATAAAGGAATTTACAGTTGCTGTCAGCCGCCAGTTGCAATGTATTGATGACTTCTTTACGGTTCATCCCGCTGTGCAGCGAAAAAGCAGTGATATTTTTTCTGCGCAGGCTGTCGGTCTGATCTTTCATCAGCGCGATGAGGGGGCTGACCACCAGGCATAAACCCGGGCGGGCCATTGCGGGCACCTGGAAACATACCGATTTCCCCCCTCCTGTCGGCAGAAGGGCCAGGGTATCTTTTCCGGACAGCACACTCCGGATGATCTCTTCCTGCCGGGGCCGGAAGCTATTGTGATTCCAGTACTGGCGCAGCAGGGCGAGCAAGTCGGGGGTTTCGCTATTGAGGTGTGTCATTTTAATACTCAGGCTACTTTTTTCACATAGAGGCGAAGCGAATTGGCCGCCAGGACCACATCGCTCAATCCCATCACAAGGGCGGCCAGCGCCGGTGTCAGCAGGCCTAAAGCAGCTACGGGTATGGCAACGACGTTATAGGCAAAGGCCCAGAACAAATTGCCTTTTATCGTCGTAAACGTATGGCGACCCAATCCCAGCGCCGCGGGCAGCTGTCGCAGCCCCTTGTTCATCAGCACCACATCTGCAGTCTGTATCGCCAACCGGGAAGCATCGCTCATAGAAATACCAATGGTTGCACGGGCAAGGGCGGGGGCGTCGTTGATGCCATCACCGACCATAGCGGTTGGCATTTCATTGTTGAGTCGGGTCACCTGTTGCAGTTTCTGTTCGGGACTTTGTTCCGCCAGCACCTCCTGGATACCCAGCAAGGCGGCGATGTCCTGGCAGGCCTTCTGCCTGTCTCCGCTGAGCAGGACGGTATGGATGCCTTTGCTGTGCAGCCAGGAGACAGTACCGGCAGCTTCCGGGCGAAGGGTATCTTTTACGTCTATCCAACCCAGCATGCGGTTGTTATGAAGCAGATAGATGTTATGCGTGTCATCGGAGGTAAGGGCCGCGGCTATTTTATAGGAACCTGCCCAGTAGATGTCCCCGTCTTTTGTCTCGCCGCGCATGCCCAGGCCCTTTACTTCTTCGATCTTCGCCCAGCGGAGGGCAGGTCGCGCAGCTTTCCATTCTTTTACGATGCTTCGGGCGATGGGGTGGGTAGAATATTTTTCAAGCGAGAAGGCTATTTCGCGGAATTGTTCGGGGGTAAGGGGAGCGTCGGGGGAGGAAGCCGTCCCGGGCAGGGCGGCGTCCGGATGGATCTGCCACCCGCTGACCGAAAATTCGCCGGTAGTCAGCGTACCTGTCTTATCGAACACCACCTGGCGGATATTTTTAAAGGCTTCGAGGTGACGGGCATTCCGGAAGAGGATGCCACTGCGGGCGCCGCGACCCAATCCAACGGCGATAGCGGCGGGTGTAGCCAGGCCCATGGCGCAGGGGCAGGCGATGACCAGCACGGCGATGCAACGCATCAGGGCAGTCGCCGTTTCATGATAATAAAAATAATTGCCCAGAAAAGTCAGGGCCGCCAATCCCAGGACGGCGGGAACGAAAACAGCACTGATCTTGTCTGCCAATTGCTGGATTGGAGGTTTCTCACCTTGCGCCTGTCTTACCATCCGGACTATCCCTGCGAGTACAGAGTCTCCCGCAGCTGCCGTCACCTGGGCTTTTACCGTCCCGGAGACGAGCAGACTCCCTCCTATGAGGGCGTCTTTTCCTTTTTTATCGATGGGCAGGCTTTCACCGGTGAGGATCGATTCGTTGACGCTGGCATCGCCCCAGAGTATTTTACAATCGGCAGGAACTTCTTCGCCGGAGCGGATGAGGACAAGGTCGCCGCTTCGCAACTGGTCGCTTTCAACAGGGAAAAGGATCTCCTGGTGCTGATCGTCAAAAGCGATCATATTGGCCATGGTCTTACGGGTGGCCGCCAGCCTGTTCAAGGACCGCTGGGTTGCTTGTACAGAGGCATCCTCCAGGTAATAACCCAGAAATACGATGGTAATTATGGAGGCCGTGGTCTCGTAAAAGAGATAATCCGGTCCGAGTTGCAGCAGGGTGCCTGTAAGACTATAGATAAATGCTGCGGCCGCCCCGATGGCAATGAGCACATTCATATTGGGCAGACCGTTGAGCAGACTTTTAAGGGCGCTGCGACCAAAGAAAAGCATGCCGGTAACGAAAACAGGCAGACAGAGGATCAGCTGAACCCAGGGCAGCATCAGCCAGTGCAACCAGCCCATGGGACCGATCATATGCGAGAGCAGCAGAACGGTAAAGGGCAGACAAAACAAAAAATACCGGAGGTGTCTGTTCAGCAAAGGTTTTGAAGCTGTTTTCCCCGGAGCCTCTTCCTGTACGACGGTATAACCCAGGTCGTGGATGCCTTTCTGTAAGACCTGTTGGTCGAGTCCTCCTGGGGTATCGAAGCTGACGTCGCCGCTGGCCAGGCTGACCTTAATATTCTGCAAACCCCTTTTTTCAAGGTATTTGTTGATGGTGAGCGCGCAGGTAGTGCAACTCATCCCCTCTATTTTCCAGTTAATAGTTTCCATATATGTAGTAGTGGCCAAGGTTTTGCGGCAGCATCTCCAGCGTCCCGCAAGTTACAAAGTTACTGATCGGAAACCGATATATTTGCGCTATGGAGCTTCGTTTTCAGCTGTGTGATATCGAGGCTGCCGCCAGTAGATTCTGGCAGCAGTGGCCCCGACAAACCGTTTTTGCCTTTCATGGCGACATGGGGGCCGGAAAAACTACTTTTATCCATGCCCTATGCTCGGTGAAGGGAGTAACGGATACCGTAGGAAGTCCTACTTTCTCTATCATTAACGAATACAGGTACGCCGGAGGAAAGATCTATCACATCGATCTTTACCGGCTAAAGGACGAGGAAGAGGCGATACGGGCCGGCATAGAGGACGTGTTATACAGTGAGGCTATCTGCCTGGTAGAATGGCCGGACAGGGCGCCCGGTATTTTTCCGCCGGAAACGGTGGAGCTTTGGCTGGAAGCCCTTGATCCCGATACCCGTAAAATTACGGGCTAGGGAGGGCGGTGTGCGGGAGGATTTGAAAATCCAACCGTTAAAATCAATTTTAAATTGTAATTTGACAGGCATATTATGTCGCAGCAAAAACCAGTCATTAGTACCTCTTTCAGCTACGAAACATTAGAAGAAACCCTGGATATCAAACCCAAGGGAGTGCCGCTGCATATTGGTATTCCCAAGGAGACCGCTTTCCAGGAGAATCGTATCGCCCTGACCCCGGATGCGGTAGGCGTACTGGTGAGCAATGGTCATGAGGTGGTGATCGAGCACAATGCCGGAGAAGCTTCTCATTACAGGGACAGGGACTACAGCGAGGCCGGGGCGCGCATCGTCCATGAAAAATCAGAAGTATTTAAAGCGCCTATTCTCGTAAAAAGCGCGCCGGTCATCGAAGAAGACCTGCCTTATCTGCAACTCAACCAGATCATCATTTCTCCCATCCATCTTTCCGCCATGAAGGCGGACCTGCTGCAAAAGATGATGGACAAACGCATAACAGGCATTTCTTTTGAAAACCTGAAGGATGACAGCGGCACCTATCCTATTGTCCGCAGCATGAGCGAGATTGCCGGCAGCGCGGTGATGCTCATTGCGGGTCAGTATCTGAGTTCGGCCAACCATGGGAAAGGCGTGCTGCTGGGTGGCATATCCGGTATTCCGCCTACAAAAGTTATCATCTTAGGCGCCGGCATCGTCGGCGAATTTGCGGCCCGGGCGGCCCTGGCGCTTGGCGCCTCTGTAAAGGTATTTGACAACAGCGTTTACCGGCTGAAGCGGTTGCAGAACAATATTGGTCAGCGTATGTGGACTTCCGTGATGGAACCCCGGATCCTTGCCAAACAGATCAAGACCTGTGAGATAGCCGTCGGTGCGCTATCTTCTCAAAGCGGCCGTACTCCGGTGGTGGTTACAGAGGAGATGGTGAGCAATATGCGGCCAGGCAGTGTGATCATTGACGTCAGCATCGACCGGGGTGGCTGTTTCGAGACGTCGGAGATCACAACGCATGAACATCCGGTCTTTACAAAATACGGCGTTATTCATTATTGCGTACCCAATATTCCCTCCGGGTTTGCCCGAACGGCTTCGCATGCGATAAGCAATGTGTTGATGCCGCTGTTGCTCGAGGCAGGCGAAGAGGGAGGTTTTGAGAATCTCGTATGGCATAAGATACATCTCCGCAGCGGGATCTACCTGTTCAAGGGGGCGCTGACGAATTTCCATCTCAGTCAACGGTTCGACCTGAAGTATACGGACCTGAATCTGCTGATCGCGAGTCAGCGTTAAACAGAAGCGATATGCGTTGTCAGTTCCTGCGCCGTCTTTTCGCCTTTCAGGTAAGCGACGAAATCCAGCAATAACTGTTTGGAAGATGATTCAGGGAAATCATCGGCCTCGCTATAAAATTCAAGTAATTGAGAGGATGTAAGCAGGTCCTTTACTCCTTCTTTTTTCTGTGGCTTTATATGGGTGGAAATAAAATACTTCAAGGCAGAGTCCTCTCCCTTGAGATAGTAAGCAAATGCCTTTAGATAGGCTGCGGTGGCGGGTCGATTGCTATTAAATTGCTTCTCATACTCGTTGAATAAAGTTTCAAACTCAGGTATCTTTTTTGTAAAAAGATAAATTTCAGCCAGATTCTGTTGTAAAAATAACGAATTTTTCGCCGTGGAGGGGATTTTCTTTATCACAGCGATAGCATCTGCGTACTCGTGCCGTTTGCCGTGACTTAACGCCTTATATGTCAATAAATACTCATCTTCCGGGGTCAGAAGAAGCGCTTTATTAGTAAGTTCAAGCAAAGTATCATAGTCTACTTTTTCCTTGCGGGTCTGGAACTGGATCTCAAATTTCAGTCTTTGGACCTCGATAAGTCTTTCCTGTTCAAGATTCTGTTTTTCCACTTTCTCCAGCCCCGATCTAAACTGTTTGATCAGGTCGTCGATGGACTGCTGTTTGGCGGCAAACTCCGTATTGAAATTGGTGAAATTGTTTTCAAAAACACTTTTCAATGTCTTCAGTTTTTCCAGTTCTTCCTGGTGATTCTTTTTTAACTCCGCAATATTCTTGAACCCGATGTACCCCAAAAGAGCGCCTATTGCCGTTATCAGGGCCAATCCAACTGTAATAAAATAATTAATGCTGGTGATCCCGGTAGCGTACCCGTCTTTAAGAACGGCAGCCTCCTTCTCATAGGACATCATCTGCAGTTTGTCTATCTTTTCATTCATCTCATCCAGTTTCTTAGAGGCAATGGTGACGCTGTCGCCCGCCAAAAGAACATTCATCCCCAGCAAAAAAGAGATCGGCAATAAGAGAATTTTTTTCATACCGGCTTATTGATATGAGAAAAGATACATTATTTATTTCCAGTCCATAATATTTATTATTTCCCCGCAAAAATCATATTCCTGGCTATCGTTGGAACTGACGATGACGAGCCGGTCCTTACTGTACTGCTGCGTCAGCTGGCGATAAAGGGCGATGCCGTCTATGTCTAAATTCGTGCAGGGCTCGTCGAGCAGGATGATCGGCGTGTTGGAAAAGAGGGCCTGGGCGAGACGGACCCGTTGTTTCATGCCGGAGGAGTAATAGCGGATCTGTTTGTGCGCGGCGGTCCCGAGGCCCACCTGACGGAGGATGTCGCCGACGGAGAGACCAGGGAGAAAGGGTTTGAACCCGCTGTGAAAGCGAAGGAATTCGGTGGCGGTCATTTCTTCGATGACTTCGAGGTAGGGTGCGGCCAGTGAAAGATGGCGGTAGACCTGGTCAGCCTGACTTTTTTCATAGCCAATGCTGCCTTCACTGAGCCCGATGGCGCCTGCGATACTTTGCAATAATGTCGATTTACCGGACCCGTTGGAGCCGATGATCGCATAGCTATGGCCAGGGGTAAATTCGTAATGGAGATGACGAAAGATCCAGTCGCGGTTGAACCGTTTACCGGCATCAATCAGCGTAATCCTCATCAAAGCTGCTTTTGCTGTAGCGTTTAATAATGCCGCGCCCGCTTTCACGAATGAAGGCAATGATCTCATCCCTTTCGTCACTGGCAGGGAATTCTTCCTCCAGGAACTCTAAAGCCTGGCTGGTATTCATCCCTTTGTTGTAGATGACCCGGTAGATATCGAGAATATGGTTGATCTTATCGATAGTAAAACCACGGCGTTTAAGGCCTACGGAGTTGACGCCTGAATAACTCAGGGGCAAACGGGCGGCCTTGATATAGGGTGGAATATCCTTTCCTACCAGGGAGCCTCCCCCGATGAAAACATGAGAACCCACTTTTACAAACTGGTGAATGGCACACATACCGCCCAGGATAACCCAGTCACCAAGGACGACATGGCCCGCTACCTGGGAATTATTGGAAAGTATACAATTGTCGCCGATGATACAGTCGTGGGCAATATGGCTATAAGCCAGGATCATACAATTGCGGCCTACCCGGGTGGTCCAGCGATCGCGGGTGCCCCGGTGGATGGTCACAAATTCACGAATGGTGGTGTTATCTCCGATCTGTACGGTAGTTTCTTCTCCGTCGAACTTAAGATCTTGAGGATCAGCGGATATTACAGCGCCGGGGAAGATCTTGCAATTTTTTCCGATGCGGGCGCCTTCCATAATCGTCACATTGCTGCCAATCCAGGTTCCCCCTCCAATCTCTACATTCTTATGGATCATAGTGAACGGATCGACCTGGACGTCTGGACCGAGTCTGGCGTCCGGGTGGATGGAAGTCATGGAATGGATCATTCGACGGTTAATTGGTTGATTTTCAGTTTCTTGGATCATTATAGCGGCTTCCGTGTGGATTGCTGTTTTCTTCATAAAAAATGCTGAGCTAGTACCCAGCATTTCACAAAAATAAACTTATTTGACACAAATATGCGAAATAAACTTCTCTTAACTTCTCTTTACCAGTTGAGCCATAAGGTCTGCTTCTGTAGCGATCTTGTTTCCAACATATACCGTTCCCCGCATTTCGCAGATCCCACGGCGAATGGGATTGAGCAATTCCATCTTTAGGATCATCGTATCCCCCGGAACTACCTTATGTTTGAATTTGCAATTGTCGATCTTGATGAAATAGGTATCGTATTCTCCCTGAGGCATCGAGTTGATACAGAGGATACCACCTGTCTGGGCAAGCGCCTCTATCTGTAGAACGCCGGGCATAACGGGATTACCCGGGAAATGGCCGACGAAAAAAGGCTCGTTGAAAGTAACATTCTTGATCCCGACGATGTGGCGGTCTGTCAGCTCGATGATCTTATCCACCAGCAGGAAGGGAAAGCGATGGGGCAGCGTTTTTTCGATCTGCGTGGTGGTGAATACCGGCGCCTGGTTGGGGTCATAAACCGGCGTATTCTTAAGATGTTTGTTCCTCTTGATGTATTGTTTGATCTTTTTGGCGAATTCCACGTTGGAGGAATGGCCGGGCCGGTTGGCGATGATATGTCCCTTGATGGGGAAGCCGATCAGGGCCAGATCGCCGATGACGTCCAGCAATTTATGCCGGGCCGGCTCATTGGGAAACCGCAATTCCAGGTTGTTGAGGTAGCCTTCGCTCTTGATCTCGATCTTTTCCCGTTTGAACGCCTTTGCCAGCCGGTCCATTTCTTCCGGCGTGACGGGTTTGTCCACTACCACGATGGCATTATTTATATCGCCGCCTTTGACGAGATTGTGTTCCAGCAGCATTTCCAGCTCGTGCAGGAAGCAAAACGTGCGACAGGGAGCTATTTCCTGTCTGAATTCCCGCATACTCTTCAGACCTGCGTGCTGGGTACCGAGAACGGGGCTATTGAAATCGATAAGGGTTGTAACCTTGTATTCCATGGCAGGCATGACGACCATTTCTACCCTTTTCTTCTCATCATAGTGAGAGATATTCGTGTCGATGGTGTACCAGACCTTTGTCGCTTCCTGTTCGGTGACACCAGCCTCTTCGATAATCTCCACAAAGGGTTGGGAGCTGCCGTCGATGATGGGTATTTCCGGGCCGTTCACTTCGATGAGACAATTGTCCACTCCCATGCCTACGAGCGCTGCCAGTATATGTTCTACAGTGCTGACCTTCGCTCCATTGTCTTCCAGGGTAGTCCCGCGGGACGTATCCGTGACCAGATCACAATCCGCCTTTATCACCGGCTGACCGGGCAGGTCGACGCGTTGAAATTGAAGACCGAATCCCGGATTGGCCGGCTTCAGGGCCATGTCCACCTTAATACCGGTATGCAGTCCGGTGCCGGAAATATTCGTTACAGAGGCTAGCGTATGTTGTCTGTCAGGATTGAAATTTGCGTCCATTCGTTTTTCTTACTTACTATAAGCTGGCAAAGATAGGGGAATCATAGCTTAAATCTCCTCTTCCCGCTCGAGCATCAGGATGGCGCTCTGGGGAACGATAAAATATTTTTCACCCTGATACAGCACTTCTGTAGCGCCGCTAAGTAGAAAAACAGCGATATCCCCTTCCCGGGCCTGTAGAGGGACATACTTAACCTGTTCGTCCTGGTGTTTCCAGGGCTCGTCGTCGACGGGCATAGGAATTGCATATCCTGGTCCGGTCTTGATCACATACCCTTGCTGAACCTTTTCCTTTTCCTGTACGCCCGGGGGCAGGTACAAGCCGGATTCTGTGCGTTCGTTGGGCTGGGAAGGACGGATGAGGACCCGGTCGCCTATTACGACCAGCTTTTTGAACTTATTATCTGATGTGAGGTGCATAAAGGGCAAAATTAGGGTGGTTTGCCAAAATAGGGTGCCGACAATGTGAATATTGCGCCAAAAAATTACTTTTGTTACAATTCTTTGGCGTAATTCAATTTATTTGTATCTAAAATCAGCAAACATGGAAGGAAAGAAACCCAAAATATTATTGTGTGAAGACGATCCCAATCTGGGGATGGTACTGAAGAACTATCTTGAGTTAAGCGATTTCGATGTCACCCTCGAACGGGATGGCCGGCTCGGGCTGGCTGCTTTTCAGCGGGAGCGTTTCGACCTCTGTCTGTTGGATATCATGATGCCGCACATGGATGGTTTTACGCTGGCCGAAGAGATCCGGGACGTTGATCCCGACATTCCCCTTTTCTTCCTGAGTGCAAAAACGATGAAAGAGGACATTATACAGGGCTACAAACTGGGAGCGGATGATTATATCACCAAACCTTTTGATAGTGAGGTCCTGTTGTTGAAGATAAAGGCCATTCTTAAGCGGAATGACGACCTGAACAAAGAATCCGATAACAAGGAGTTCGACCTGGGATCTTATCACTTCAATCCCAAATTAAGGGAGTTAAGTCATAAGGGACAAACGCAGACCTTGTCGCCAAAAGAAAACGAACTTTTGAAGATGCTGGCCGAGCACATGAACGACCTGTTGCCGCGGGAACAGGCTTTGAAAAAGATATGGGGCAGCGATACCTATTTCAACGGGCGCAGTATGGATGTGTATATTGCGAAGCTGCGTAAATATTTGAAAGACGATAATTCGATCGAGATCGTGAATATACACGGCAATGGTTTCAGACTCGTTGTACCGGTGAGTGCATAACGGGGCTGCCTTTGTGAGGCACGCCGCCGGATGATTCGCGTCGAGCCACAGAGCTTATTGAACCGGGCTGAGAGGGTTAGAACAGTAGTTGTTCGCCTTCTTTGCCCGGTCTTTTTTTGCCCAGGTGTTCGTATGCTTTGGCGGTAACTTCCCGGCCGCGGGGGGTGCGCATGATAAACCCTTCCTGAATGAGAAAGGGTTCATACACCTCTTCCAGGGTACCCGTTTCTTCACCAACGGCGGTGGCGATGGTGGTAATGCCTACGGGACCGCCTTTAAACTTGTCTATAATGGTGGACAGTATCCGGTTGTCCATTTCATCCAGCCCGTGTTCGTCTACGTTGAGCGCCCTAAGGGCATGTTGGGTGATGCCCAGCTCGATGACCCCGTTGCTTAATACCTGGGCGAAGTCACGAACCCTTCTGAGCAGGCCATTGGCGATGCGGGGAGTGCCGCGGCTGCGGCGGGCAATTTCGTGTGCGGCATCCGAGGTTACCTTCGTTTGCAGGATCATGGCGCTTCGGAGAATGATCTTTTGCAAGATATCCGCATTGTAATATTCCAATCTTGATTTGATGCCAAAACGCGATAACAGCGGGGCGGTCAGCAGGCCGCTCCGGGTGGTCGCGCCCACAAGGGTAAATGGATTGATGGTTAGCTGGATGCTCCGGGCGCTTGGGCCGCTGTCGATCATGATATCGATGCGATAGTCTTCCATCGCCGCATACAGGTATTCTTCTACAACTGTGCTCAACCGGTGTATCTCATCGATGAAAAGCACGTCGTTGCGTTCCAGATTGGTGAGGAGGCCGGCCAGGTCGCCGGGTTTTTCAATGACGGGCCCGGACGTCTCTTTGATATGCACCCCCATTTCGTTGGCCACGATACGGGACAAGGTAGTTTTGCCCAGACCGGGGGGACCGTGAAACAGTATATGATCGAGGGCTTCGCCCCGCATTTTAGCTGCCTTGATAAAGACACGCAGGTTTTCGATCAACTGCGGCTGACCGGAAAACTCATCGATGGCGGCGGGGCGGATATTGTTCTCAAACTCTTTGTCCAAAGGACTTAAAGCGTTTTTATCGTTGTTGAGATTGCCGTTGGACATGGGACGAAGATACCGAAAATCGGGATCATTGGTTTAGACGGTTTGCCCCGGCGACGGCGGTGGAGCAGCGATTGGGCGACACCGGCTCACGGCAAACGCCGCCACAACACATCGGCAAACCATTTCTTTGAATCCAGAAACCTCTGCACCGGTTCGAAGCCTGACTGAGCAGCCATATTCTCCGTTTCTTCAAGCCAGTACTTTTGCGATATCTCCATATGAATGGGTTCTTGTTCCCGGAAGCTTATCACCTTATCTCCAATATGCACCTCCTGGGCTACGCGGCTGATGAGATAGCTTTTACAGGCGCCGGAGGCGGGATCATAGACGGGATAATGTTCGAATAGCCCGGTATTGAAGTCGGCATTCAACTCGCGGTTGATGCGCGTCAGAAGGTTGAGATTAAAAGCGCGGGTAATACCCTGATGGTCGTTGTAGGCATCGAGGATCGTACGGGGATTTTTTTTCAGATCGAAACCGATGAACAGGAGGTCGCCCGGCTGCATATTGTCGTGCAACTGCCGGCAAAAATGGGTAGCCTGAGGAACGGTCATGTTGCCGATATTAGCGCCCATGAACAAAATGATCTTCCTGTTGCGGGAAAAGATATTTACCTGCTGCATCTTTTCCAGATATTCTCCGTTGAGGCCATGCATCCGGATGCCGGGCAGGGTCACGGGCAATTTATTTTCCAGCGAACGGATGACATTGGTGGATATATCGATGGGATAATAGGTAAAATTGGCATGTTTCTTTTGCAGCTCGCGCAAAAGAAACCAGGATTTTGTGGCGTCTCCGGGGCCTAGCTCTACCAGGTCGAAGGAAGGGCTGTATTCGTTGAACAGGCTGGCCATTTCTGGTGACTGGTCTTGCAGGATCTCCATCTCACAACGGGTAGGATAATACTCCGGACAGGCCATGATCTGCTGGAAGAGTTTATCGCCCGTCTCATCGTAGAAGTATTTGGAGGAAAGGTATTTATTTTCCGCCCTTAAGCCATCGATGACCTCATTGTAAAAGGTATTGGACCGGCGTGCGGTGGGCTTAAATGTAGTAGTAGACAACATTAGACCTTGGTTTTTATGTTAGTTAGACCTTTTGATCGTTGGTGGCCGGGTTATAGAGCAAGCCGTATGCCAGTGAACTGCCATCTCAGATACGGATGAAAGAAATTGCGATACGTATTGCGGCTATGACCGGGCGGAGTCGCCACGGACGCACCCCGCAGGACCATCTGGCTTACCATGAACTTACCGTTATATTCTCCGATGGCGCCTCCGGCCTTTTTAAAACCGGGATATGGCAGATAGGCGCTTTCGGTCCATTCCCATCTTTTTCCCCAGTTAAACGCCCCGGACGCAACTTCCCATTCCCATTCGGTGGGCAGACGACACCCTTTCCAGGCGGCAAAAGCCACTGCCTCATAATAACTAACGTGACATAACAATTGTTGACTGTCGAGGGGTCGCAGGCCGGTGAATGTATATTGATGCCATCTGTCCTCTATCCAATGCCAGTACAAAGGCGCCGAGATCGAATTTTTCTTCACCCAATCCCATCCTTCTGCGTGCCAGTAGCTAAAATTTTTGTACCCGCCGTCCGCGATAAATTCGATATATTCCTGGTTGGTGACGGGCCTGGCGGCTATTCGAAAATCACCCAGATAGACTTTGTGACGGGCCAGTTCGTTATCGAAACAAAAACCGGTGCCGGCATAACCGATCTCATATACCCCGGCGGGTATGGACAGGAAGGGTGAGGGCTGGGGAACGATGGCAGCCGTATTCTCATCGATGTCGTGATCCGACAAGGCTGGGAAAAGGGGATTATGTCCTAAAATGTATTTGATATCCGTATACAACAATTCCTGGTGCTGCTGCTCGTGATTCAACCCCAGAACGACAAGATCTTCCAATTCTTTTTCAAGACCGGCCGATATGAATTTTTCCATAGCAGCGTCTATATATTTCCGGTAGTCGTATATTTCATCCACGGAAGGCCGGCTTAGATTGCCCCGGTCGGTACGTACGACACGCGCTCCGATAGTCTCATAGTAGCTGTTAAAGACGAAATTATAATCCGGGTTGCAGGGACTATAGCCGGCCTGGTGCGGGATAAGCACAAACGCTTCCCAGAACCAGGTCGTATGGCCCAGATGCCACTTGGGGGGACTGACATCTACAATGGGCTGCACCACGTAGTCCTCTTTCTGCAAGGGCCTGCAGATAGCTTCGCTGGCCTTTCTGACAGTGCGATATTGTTTCAGCAGGTTCATGATCTGTCTTTTTTTAGATAAGTAGTAAGGTCAGATATAGTTTGTATCCTCAATTGCCGTGCCTGTCCGCGACGCATCATCAGGGCATAGGCATTGTTGAAACCAATGGGGTCCAGCCAGTACAGCTGATATTCCTGGTCAAAACGGCGGCGGACATAATTGTATACGCTATCCCTGTTGCCGGTGAGACGGCCGGTCTCGGAAGACGGAGGCTGGAGAATGGCCAGCAAGGCAGTCCCCGTGTATTCGGGATACATATCGATCTGGTTGTGGATCAAGGCTTCAAAACAGATCTTTGTTCCACCCAATCCGGTCTTGCTGGTCACCTGCAGGTCGGTATAACCCCGTATCAGCATAGCATACATATCTGTGAGGATATATTGTTCAGGGAAGATCTTTGATCCCAGCCGGATAACGCCTTTGCTGCCATTACGGGGTGTTTTATACAGACCCTGTGCGACCAGGAAATCACGGGCGGTTTTTTCAGCCGGTTGGTTCAGGTATTCTACGCGATAGTTCAGCTCCGTCATGATGGAGTCATTGATCTTTCCTGCCAGTTTGTTCAACACAGGCGCGAGTTCAGGATATTGTTCCACTATTTCCTTCCGTATCACCGGAGCGGCATAATAAGGGGGAAAGATCTTTTGGTCGTCGTCGAGCGTGACCAGGTCATATGCTTTTAACCGTCCATCGGTGCTATATCCGCTGATGACGTCCAGTTTTTTATTAAAAATGGCTTTATACATAACCGCATCACTGATGACCACGGTGCGGATGTTCAATCCATAAACTGCCCTTAGTCCAATGTCGCCGTCTTTCCGTCCCATGAATTCCGGTGTGAAACCGGCAAGCAGGCGGCTGTTATATCCCAGCGGCATCAAATAAAAAGAGGAAAAAAGTAATAACACGAGGGGTAATGCTCCGAGGGCGGTCTTACGTGCTTTGCTGCTCATCCGTTGGACGCGGGAAAGCAGGAAATCCAGAAGAATAGCCAGCAGCGCAGCAGGAATAGCGCCTGCCAGGATCATGTTCGTATTGTTGAGGGCAATGCCGCCAAAGATGAACTCCCCCAATCCCCCGGCTGCAATATATGCCGCCAGGGTGCCTACCCCCACGTTGATCACGGTGGCGGTGCGAATGCCGGCCATGATGACGGGAAAAGCCAGTACCAGATCGACCTTGAGCAGTCGTTGCCAGCCGGTCATCCCCATGGCCAGGGCAGCCTCTTTCACGCCGGGGTCCACTCCATTGATGCCCGTATAAGTGTTGCGGATAACAGGCAGGAGGGCATAGAGGAAGAGAGCCGTGATGGCGGGTACGGGACCGATGCCTAACACCGGGATCATAAAACCGAGCAGGGCGATGCTTGGGATGGTTTGCAGAACACCCGCAAAACCCAGCACCAATGCAGCCGCTTTTTTATGACGGGTGATATAGATGCCCAGGGGAACACCGATGAGGACCGTAATGAACAGGGAAATAAAGGTCAGCCCGATATGTTGCATCGTCTGTTGCAGCAGCTTGGCGGATTGCTGATGCATGAACTGCCAAAGACTTTCGGATTGATCCATCAGCGGTGTCTGTTCTTAAAATTATCGAATGCGCGGATAAGGGCGGGATAATCCCCTGCCGCTATCCGGCTGGCTTCCAGTGGAAAACGCTGTTCATCGAAAAAAGTTCTTACATAATCGGCTTTAGGTGCAAAAAGCAGTTCATCGGGAGTCCCATCCTGGATGAAATGCCCCTTGTCCATCAGGAAAATCCTGTCGGCAAGCTCAAAAGCCTCCTGTACGTCGTGCGTAACGAGAACAATGGTCTTTGAGCGAAGTTCGTCTAACTCTTTAAAATCCTTTTTAACAGCCGCACGGGTGATCGGGTCAAGCGCCCCGAAGGGTTCATCCATTAACAGTATTGGGGGGTCCGCCGCCAGGGCCCGCGCGATACCTACCCGTTGTTGCTGTCCGCCGCTGAGGGCTGCGGGATAGGAAGAACGATACTGAGCCGGCGATAAGTGCAGTTTCTCCATCAGTTCGGTTACCCGTTGGGCAGTTCTTTCTTTATCCCAATGCAGGAGATCGGGCACGGTAGCGATGTTTTCTGCAATGGTATAATGAGGGAACAAACCGTTGTTCTGGAACACATACCCGATCTTTTTGCGCAGGTCTTCGGGACGTTCCCCCGCAATGGGTTTGCCGCCGATGGTTATTTCGCCGCTGTCCGGCTCTAACAACCGATTGATCATTTTAAGAAGGGTCGTTTTGCCGCAGCCGCT
>Ga0105237_10000472_pt1 | contig 57015 bp, 54 predicted proteins | sample KBSC24metaG_FD_81520 | JGI IMG/M metagenome (GOLD analysis project Ga0105237, IMG submission 81520) | Corn rhizosphere microbial communities from Kellogg Biological Station, Michigan, USA - KBS C2-4 metaG | ecosystem: Host-associated > Plants > Roots > Rhizosphere > Soil | place: Michigan, USA... | reverse complement strand
TGGCGAGGCCGACGAGAAGGTGTTCGGTGGAGACGTACTCGTCGTCCATCTCGGTGGCCAGCTGCTGGGCGGCGGTGATCGCGGCCAAAGACTGTGGGGACAGCTGCGGCTGCGACGCCGCGCCACTGGCGCTTGGCAGCCGGTCCAGGATCCGCTGCGTCTCCGCGCGGATGGCTGCGGGCTCGACGCCGACGGCCTCCAGCAGCGGAGCGGCGATGCCGTCATTCTGGGTGAGCAGCGCCAGCAACAGGTGGGCCGGCGTGATCTGCGGGTTGCCTGCGGCGGTCGCCGCCTGCAGCGACGCCGTCAGCGCCGCCTGGGTCTTCGTGGTCGGGTTGAACGAGTCCACGAACTCCTCCATTTCGTCTCAAGGTGGCCAGCAAGAATGGCCAGGGAAAATGCTTGTCGCCTAGATCAACGCCGTCAAGGTTGAGTCTGTTCCGCTCAACTCTATCGAATTTTCCCGGCGATGGCCGCAAGGAACCCGCGCGATCCACCAGACTGCGGGAATGCGTTTCAACCCGCCGCCGACCTGGCCCCCAGCGCCGCCCGGCTGGACTCCCCCGCCGGACTGGCGGCCCGACCCGTCATGGCCGCCCCTTCCGCCCGGTTGGCCGCTGTGGGTGCCCGACGCTCCGCGCAGCAAGACCGGCCTCATCATCGGCGCGGTCGCGGCGGCGCTGCTGGTGGGCATCGGCGTGGCCGTCGGCGTCGTGGTGTGGTCGAACGACTCGACCGACATCACGGTCACCGGTCCGACGACGTCTCCCGCCAAACCCGAGCCCACCGACGAGGAGTTGGTCCGCGAGGTCGTCGACCAGTTCGAGCAGGCGTGGAACGACGAGGACTTCACGGCGTTGACGAAGCTGTTCTGTGAGGACATGCGCAACAATCCGGACTTCAGCCGCAGCGCCCTGAGTGAAGTGCGGGACACCGGAGGCGAACTACTGCTGAAGATCACCTCACTCGACGTCGACGGCACGACGGCGACGGCCACCATCTTGAACCACGGCGAGGACCCCGACGACATCGCCTTCGTCCGCGAGGGCGATGACTGGAAGTGGTGCGAATCCTGACGGAGCTCCTCAGCGGGCGTAGTCCCAGAACTGAAGCCACCTGACCGACGCGAACAACGCCAGGCTGAGGCCGTACCCCACGATCACCACCGCGGCGCCGATCGCGCTGATCCGCAACCCCTTTCCATCGACGGGGTCGAGCCAGGTGCGAAACGGTCGCGTCACGTTGGGCATCAGGAACCACTGCAACGCCGAGACACTGGCCACCTGGCTGATCCACAGCGCCAGCCACGGCCCGGCGCCCGTGTGTTCGACCAGCGGAACGAAGAAGCGGGACAACAGCATCACCGTGGGATAGAGGACGAGCAGGACCAGCATGGCCGACTTCCAGTTCGGCGTCATGAGCGTGCGGCCGCCCTGGATGCGTACGGTGGTGGCGAACGGCGTCGTGCTCGACACGGCCGAGAAGCCCTTGGTCAGGCTCGACCGCAAGCCGGGGAGCGCGGTGTCGCGCTCGGTCGACCGCAACCACGCCGACAGCTGGGCGTTCGTCCGGTAGCGGAGGATCGTCAGCCATCCGTCGCCGGTGTCGTCGGGCAGCAGGATCGTGCCCTCGTAACCGGGGAACCGCGAGCTCGCCGCGACGAGTCGGGACTGGACGGCGCGGAAGTCGGACTGCTTGCCCGCGGCAAGGCTGTGCCGAAACGCACTGACCCCGACGGGTGCGTCACCGCCCTCGGCGAGGATCAGATCGGTTGTCCGACAAAAGAACCCACGGGCTTGACCTGCCTCCATGACCGATCTGCGATCCGCGCCGTCGAGCCACTCGTGCACCAAGTCTTCCGAGGCGAAGGTCACCGCAAGCGCCCAGTCGAGGCCCGGCTCGTCGCGCACCGAAACGCTGGTGGAAAGGGCGCCGTTCGCCGAGGCCTGCAGCTCGGACAGCCAAGCATCGAACGCCTCGACGTCCTGCACGGGATGGAAGATCGTGATTGCAGTGGTCGAAGCCATGATGCCGCCTAGTCTGCCGCCAGCTTGCGGCCCCGTACGTAGACCTCGGCGATGGACGTCTCCCGGATGCCCATCAACAAGGCGAACAGACTCTGGTCGCGCGCCAGGCCGGCGTCGTCGGCGCGGACGGCGTTGGTGAGCGTCGCGAGCAGTGCGGGGGTGCCCGTGGGGTCGACGACGACGAAGTCGGCTTCCTTGCCGACGTCGAAGTTGCCGAACCGATTCTCCATGTCCAGCGCCCTGGCACCGGCAAGGGTGCCGATGAAGAGCATCTCCGCGGGATGCAGAGAAACGCCGTCGTCGCCCGGTTCGGTGATGTGCACCTTGAACGCGTCGCCGAGCACCCGAGGGATGAGCCACTCGTCGCCGCCACCGAAATCGGTTCCCGCCGAGATGTTCACGCCCGAGGCCACCGTCCGCTTCCAGGGCATCGTGCCCGAGCCGAGGAACAGCTGGGAGATCGGGCAGTGTGAGATGGACGTGCCGGTCTCGGCCATCCTGGCGAGTTCGACGTCCTGGCAGTGCACGCTGTGCGCCATGATGGTGCGCCTGCCAAGCAGGCTCTTGCCGCCGACCCGTGAGCCGGGAAGGAACTTCCCATCGTAGGTGTCGAGGTAGGAGTTCACCTGGTAGATCTGCTTGGTGGTGGCGACCTCGCCGGTGCCGGGACGGTCGTTCTCGTTCAGATGGCTGTGCACGTAGACACCCCGACTCCTGACCGAATCATAGAGTTCCCCAAGGGCTTTCAGCGTCTCGGGAGTGACCGACAACGAGAACCGCGGCACTATCGCCACGTGCAACAGGGCGGTATCCACGTTTCCGGTGTCGGCGCCGTGCCACTTGTCGATCTCCTCGGCGGTGAGCCGGATCGCATCCTCCTCCGAGGTGAGCAGGGGCGCTGCGGTCTCGCCACCGACCGTCTGGATCCCGCGACCGCTGACCATCCGCAGCCCGCGCTGCTGCGTCTCGGAGAACAGCGAATCCTGGGCGTGCGGGAAGGCCGAGCCGAAGACCATCGCCGCGGTGGTGCCCGCGGCGATGCGGCGCCTGCAGAACTCCGCGGCCGCCTCGCGTGCGAATTCGGGATCGGCGAAACGCGATTCGGACGGGAAGATGCACAGGTTGAGCCACTCCAAAAGCTGGCCGCCGCCGTACGAGTCGCCTGCGTAGGTCTGGGGGAAGTGGACGTGGGTGTCGACGAAGCCTGGCAACAGGAACCCCGGCCGATGATCGACCACGGTCGCCGACTGCGCGTCGGCCGGGAGGGACCCGCGCTCGCCGCAAAACGTGATCACGCCCGCGTCGTCGACCACCAGTGCGCCGTCTGGAATCGAGACGAGTGCGCCGGCCGCTTCGGTGATCTTCGGACTACCTGCGACGTGGTAGACGTGACCAAGGTGGACCCGACCGGCCATCGATTGCTCCTTCTTGAGGTGGGATTGCCGACCAATCATTCACGGGTTGGCCATTCACCGCAGATCGACTGCGGAACAGGATCATTCGGATCACATCCACGAAATTGACGTTTTCGTCATATCAGTTCGTGGAATTAGCGCCGACCAGGATCTCCGATGACTAGAGTCGGGCTGCCGACGCGGGTTCGCTGCGCCGGATGACAGCGCACTCGAGAAGGACCGGCGACGTGGACATCAACACCATCACCGACGTCATCCGCACCCCCGCCGACCCACCGGGCGCGGCATGGCGGCCGGGTGACGCTTGGCTCGCGGGCGGCACGTGGCTCTTCTCCGACAAGCAGCCCGACGTCCGCCGCCTCATCGACCTGATGCCTCTCGGCTGGAACGCCTTGACCACCGGCGAGGAGGGCATCGACGTGGGCGCGATGTGCACCGTCCGCGACCTGTACGAGTTCGCCGCAACGTCCGACTGGCCAACGGCCCCGCTGATCCGGACCAGTTGCGAGGCCTTCCTTGCGTCGTTCAAGGTGTGGAACTCCGCCACCGTCGGCGGCAACGTCTGCATGGCGCTGCCCGCCGGTCCGATGATCACGTTGACCGTGGCACTCGAGTCCAGGTACGCGCTGCAAGCCGCGGACGGATCCGAGCGCACGCTCGACGCAGCCGATTTCGTCACGGGGAACCACGAGAACACTCTGTACCCGGGTGAGGTATTGCGCCAGATCCGCGTGCCTGCCGGCGCACTCCGCAAGCGTTCCGCACACCGCCGCTTCACCCTCACACACATGGGCCGCTCGACGATCTTCATGATCGGCACGCAGACGCCGGGCACCACCGACCTGCTGCTGACCATCACCGCGGGTACGACGCACCCCGTCCGGCTGGCCTTCGAAACCGCACCATCCGCATCCGCCCTGCAGGACGCCATCGACGCCATCGCCGACGACGTCTGGTTCGACGACCCCAACGGCACGCCGGACCACCGGCGTCATCTCGCGAAGTACTACGCCGAACAGATCAGGGCCGAGCTGGACGAGGAGGTCGGGGCATGACCTACACCGTGAACGGCCAGACCTACGACTCCGAGCCCAATCCCGGGCAGTGCCTGCGCACCTTCGTCCGCTCGCTCGGCTGGCATGGCGTCAAGAAGGGTTGCGACGCAGGCGATTGCGGTGCCTGCACGGTGTGGCTGGACGGCGATCCCGTGCACAGTTGCATCACCCCGGCATTCCGCGCCGACGGGCGCGAGGTCACGACGATCGAGGGGCTCGGCACCCCCGAGGACCTGCATCCGATGCAGAGGCAGTTCCGCGACGCCCCGGGATTTCAGTGCGGGTTCTGCACCGCAGGCATGATCATGACGTCGGCGACGTTCACCGACGAGCAGAAGCAGGATCTGCCGCGAGCGCTCAAGGGAAACCTGTGCCGCTGCACGGGTTACCGCGCCATCGAGGACGCGGTCAACGGTGTCGCCGCGATCGAAGAGGCCACACCGGGTCGAGCCGTTGGCGCCAGCGTCGGCGCGCCCGCGGCCACCGGCGTGGTGACCGGCACCGTCGAGTTCACCATGGACACCGAGATCGACGGCATGCTGCACATCAAGGTGCTGCACTCGCCGCACGCCCACGCCCGCATCGTCTCGATCGACAAGTCGGCCGCACTCGCCGTGCCCGGCGTGCATCGGGTCTACACGTGGGAGGACGTCCCGCGGAAGCGCTACAGCACCGCGATCCACACCGATCACCTCGTCGACCCCGACGACACCTACATCCTCGACAACGTGGTGCGCTTCGCCGGACAGCGGGTGGTGGCCGTGCTCGCCGACTCGGTCGCCGCCGCCGAAGAGGGCTGCCGCAGGGTCGTCGTGGAGTACGAACTGCTGCCCGCGGTCTTCGATCCCATCGAGGCGATGGCCGACGGCGCACCGCAGCTGCACAGCTACGACGACCCGTTCGCGCACGACAAGGTGCACAACGTCCTGCTCGAGCTGCACGGCGAAATCGGTGATGCCGAAGCGGGATTCGCGCAAGCCGACGTGATCCACGAGGCCACGTACCACTCGCCGCGGGTGCAGCACGCGCATCTCGAGACGCACGGGTCTATCGCCTGGATGGAGGACGGCCGGCTGAACGTGCGCACGAGCTCGCAGTCGCCGTCGATCGCCAAGGTCAAGCTATCCCACCTTTTCGACCTGCGGCCCGATCAGCTACGGGTGTTCTGCATGCGGGTCGGCGGCGGTTTCGGCGGCAAGCAGGAACTGATCTCCGAGGACCTGCCCGTGCTGGCCACGCTCGACACCGGGCGTCCGGTGAGCTGGGAGTACACCCGCGAGGAGGAGTTCACCACCGCGTCACCGCGGCATCCGATGCGGTGCACGGTCAAGCTCGGCGCCAAGGCCGACGGGACGTTGACGGCGTTCGGGTTCCACAACGTCTCCAATACCGGCGCCTACGGCAACCACGGCGGCGAGACGCTGTTCGCAGCGGGTGCGGCGATAGCGCTCTACCGTTGTCCCAACAAGAAGTTCGACGCGTGGTCGGTCTACACGAACACCGTGCCGAGCGGCGCGCTGCGCGGTTACGGCATGACGCAGCCCGCGTTCGCGGTGGAGTCCGCCATCACCGAGCTCGCCGTGAAGCTCGGCATGGATCCTGCGGAACTGCGGCGCCGCAACGTCGTTCGCCCTGGCGACGCGTTGCTGGCGGTCGCCGACCATCCGGACGACGTCGCGTTCACCGAGGACGGCATCACGGAGTGCATCGACCTCGTCGACCAGGCGCTGCGCCTCGCTGACGGCGGGCAGGACCTCGGCGACGACTGGCTGGTCGGCACGGGCATCGCGAGCTCGCTGCACGAGACCGCGCCACCCACCGAGCACGTCTCCGACGCGTGGGCGACGCTGCGTGCCGACGGCATCTACGAAATCGCGGTTGGGACGGTGGAATTCGGCGAAGGGACCTCGACCGCGCACGTACAAATCGCGGCCACCGTGCTCGGCACGACGCCGTCGCGGATACACCTCGTGCAATCGGACACCGATCGCACCGGCTTCGACACCGGGGCGTTCGCCAGCGCCGGGCTGTTCGTGGCGGGCAACGCGGTGCTCAACGCGTCGACCGCGCTGCGTGACCGCATCCTCGGCTTCGCCGCAGCGCACGCGGGGGTCCGCGTCGACGCCTGCACGATGGACGACGACGCCGTGGTGTGCGGGGACGTCCGTCTCCCGTTGGCCGAATTGCTCGCGGCAGCCGGTGAGCGCGGTATCCGGTTCACCGTGGCGCGCAAGGCCTACGGCTCGCCGCGCAGCGTCACGTCGAACGCGCACGGCTTCCGCATCGCCGTGCACCGGGTGACCGGCGAGATCCGGATCCTGTACAGCGTGCAGGCCGCCGACCCCGGCGTGGTGATCAACCCCGCTCAGGTCCGTGGCCAGATCGAGGGTGGCGTCGCGATGGGCATCGGCTTCGCGCTGACGGAGAACTTCCACGTCGACGACGAGGGCGTCATGGTCAATCCGAATCTGCGCAACTACCGCATCCCCACCTACGCCGACATCCCCAGAACCGAAGTGCTGCTGGTGAAGTCGACTGACTCGGTCGGTCCGATGCACTCGAAGGGCATGGCGGAGTGCTGCATCAACCCGGTGGCACCGGCGCTGGCCAATGCGCTCGAGGACGCCACGGGGGTGCGCTTCCGCGAGCTGCCCTTCAGCCCAGAGCGCATCTACGGCCGGCTGGGGTCCGACCTGCTGACACCGGTGAAGTGAGCGAACCCGTGACGACAGACAACGCCGCCACGGTCATCATCGGCCAGAGGGTACGACCCGGCTCCGAGCTGGAATTCGAAGCGTGGCAACAGGACATGAACCGGGAGGCGTCCAAGTATCCCGGCTTCATCGGCGCCGAGGTGAACGGGCCGACGTCCGTGCAGCCCGATTGGATCGTGGTGTACCGCTTCGACTCGGTGGCCCACGTGCAGGCCTGGATCAACAGCGCCACCCGTCAGGAACGCCTCGCCGGTGGGCAGAAGTACTTCGACGGGCCCGGCACGCAGCAGGTCGTCGGTGGTGGCGCCAGGCAGGCCGACGCGCTGGTGACCGTCGTCGTCACGCATCGGGTGGACAGGGACCGCGTCGAGGACTTCCTGGCCTGGCAGGAGCGACTGCGCTTGGCGGAGAGCGCGTTCGAGGGTTTCCGGGGCACCGAGCTGTTCCGCCCCGTCGAGGGCGTTCAAGATGAGTGGACCACCCTGTACCGCTACGACAACGCCGAGAACCTGGACAGGTGGCTGGTCTCCAAGGAACGCAGGGACCTGCTCGCCGAGGGCGCTGCATTCTCCGACTTCCACTCCAGGACCATCGACAACTCATTCGGCAGCTGGTTCGCGTTCGACGAACGCGGTAACGAGGCGCCGCCGCCGTCGGACGTCAAGACGTCGATCGCGGTGTGGGTAGGTCTCTACCCCACCGTCGTCCTGCTGACACTGGTGCTGTCGCCGCTGCACATGCCGCTGTGGCTCGGGCTGCTCGTCGGGAACCTGTTCTCCAGCATGTTGATGACGTTCGTGACCATGCCGTACTACGTCAACCCGCTGCTGAAGCACTGGCTGCGACCGCCGCCGAATGTGCCTGCCGCGAAGGCCAACTGGCGAGGCATCGGTATTTCGGTCGCGGCGCTCGCGTTCTGGACGTTGGTGTTCTACCTCGTCACCAGGGTGTTCTGGCACCTGCCCTAGACCTTTGGTGCGCCCACTGTGTGGATTGTGGGCGACGTTCGGCCGATTCCTCGACCACAACCCACACACTCGACGGGGCGGGCTGTGGATAATTCGATTCCACGCCCGACCAATCCCAGTTGTATGTCGGCATCGACACTCAGCATGCGGACATGGATGGCGAGCCGTTTCGGGGCAGACAAGCGGTGCGCGACGGCGCACTGACGACCTACCAATTGCGCACTCGCCACCGCGCGATCCATCGCGACGTGTACGTGCCCAACGACCTCGAGGTGACCGCGATGGTCCGAGCCCGAGCAGCGTGGCTGTGGGCTGGGCCCGATTGCGTGCTCACCGGTCGATCAGCGGCAGCCGTGCATGGCACGAAGTGGCTTGACGACAACCTCCCCGCAGAACTCGTGCGATCTGATCGGCACAGCCCACGGGATATCCTGGTGCGCTCGTACGACCTTGCATCCGATGAGGTGTGCCTCGCTCGCGGAATGCGCGTGACGACGCCTGCCAGAACGGGATTCGACCTCGGCCGAAGGCTCCGGCTGGATCGCGCCGTACCCGTCGTCGACGCGCTGATGGCAGCCACGCGCGTGAAACCCGCCGACTTGATCGCTATCGCGGATGCACGGCCAGGCCTCCGGGGCGTTCGGAGGCTTCGTGTCATCGCTGAACTGTGTGATGGCGGTGCGGAATCGCCACAGGAAAGCCGGGTTCGCCTGATGCTGGTGAAGGCCGGCTTACCCACGCCGGAGACGCAGATCGAGTTCCGCGATACCTACGGCCACGTGTTCATCCGCGTCGACATGGGCTGGCGGGAGTGGAAGGTCGCGGTCGAGTACGACGGCGTCCAACACTGGTCGGATCGCAGGCAGCGGTCGTGGGACATCGACCGGATCGCGATGCTCGAAGACATGCATTGGGCTGTCGTCAGAGTCAGCGCTGAACTCCTGACTCGGCCCGACGTCGTGATCGAGCGAGTGCGCGCCAAGCTGCGGGTGGCCGGCTACCCGACGTGAACACCCACTGTGTGGATTGTGGGCGACGTTCGACCGATTCCTCGACCACAACCCACACACTCGGCGGCGCCCTGTAACCCGACCACCTATCTCTTGGCGAATGGACCCCAGCCCTGGGTCCATCACTCGTCACGGAGGTGTTCGCCTTGCCCTGCAACACTGCGCTCGAACGACGTCAACGCACCGCGGGCCTCGCCTCGGCCACTGCGTTTGCACTCCTGCTCGTCGCGGGTTGTTCTGCGACGAGCACGCCCGCCGCGGGTCCTGCCTCGGTGACCGTCAACTCCGGCAGCACACCGGGAATGGCAGGAGCCAGCACGGCCAGCCCGATGCCGATGCCCGGCGGTTCGGCCCCAGCGGCCACCCCGGCGGCATCCGACGCCCCAGCCGGCGCGAACACGGTCACCATCAGCAATTTCGCGTTCGCACCCGCCAGCATCACGATCCCGGCAGGTACGACGGTCACCTGGACAAACAAGGACGAGGAGCCGCACACCGTGGTTTCCGGCGACGGCACGACGTTCCACTCGCCGGGAATGGGTACAGGCGCAACGTTCTCGTTCACCTTCCCGAACGCCGGGACGTTCGAGTACATCTGCTCGATCCATCCGATGATGCACGGCACCGTGGTGGTGACCAAATGACCGAGAAGCAAGATCCCAACGGCATGTCCCGCCGCCAATTGCTACGGCACTCGGCGTGGTTCGGTACGGCGGTCGCGCTCACCGTGGCGGGCGGCGAGGTGATCTCGAGCGTGGCGGGCTGCGCGTCGCAACCGCAATCGCAGCCCCAGCCCACGCTGCGGTTCGCCCAAATCAGCGACAGCCACATCGGTTTCACCGGAACGGCCAACGCAAACGTGACCGATACGTTCACCGAGGCGATCAACCAGGTGAACGGTCTCGGTTACACCCCGGACTTCGTCATCCACACGGGCGACCTGACGCATCTCGCCACCGCAGATCAGTTCGATCAGGTCAAGCAGATGATGACCAGCCTGAAGACGCCGCACGTCTTCAGCGTGCCCGGCGAGCACGACACGATCGACTACCCGAAGTACCAACAGGCCTTCGGGGCGGGCACCCGGGGCGACGGGTGGTACAGCTTCGACTCCGCAGGGGTGCACGTCATCGCTTTGGTGAACACGCTGAATCTGAAGAAGCTTGGCCATCTTGGTCCCGACCAGCTCGACTTCATCCAGAAGGACGTCGCACCGTTGTCGAGCGACACCCCGATCGTCGTGTTCAGTCACATCCCGCTGTTCGCGATGTACCCGGACTGGGGCTGGGGCACCGACGACGCCGCCCAAGCGTTGGGCTATCTGAAGCGGTTCGCATCGGTGACCTGTCTCAACGGCCATGTGCACCAACTGTTCAGCAAGACCGAGGGCAACGTCACGTTCCACAGTGGCACCACGACGGCCTATCCGCTGCCGCACCCAGGCGATGGGCCCGCACCCAAACCCGTGACCCTGCCCGCCGGGAAGCTGCACGATGCCCTCGGCATCCGCGAAGTCAGCTACGTCAAGGGCCAGCAGGCCCTCGCGCTGAAGGAGCAGACCCTGAAGTGAGCACCCCCGTAGGAGACTCCGCTGGCAGCGAACACCCTTTCCTCCCGGCCGCGACCCGGCGATGATGTCGCCATGGGCGAGATCATCCGCATCCACCCCGAACGCCGGGAACCGGACCCGCTGTGGCGCGAGGTGCTGGGCCGGAGGCTGCGCGCCGTGCGCGAAGGCCAGGGCCGCCGACTGATCGATGTGGCCGAGCGCGCGGGCATCTCACCGCAGTACCTCTCCGAGATCGAACGCGGCCGCAAGGAGCCCTCCAGCGAGATGATCGCCGCGGTGTCCGGTGCACTCGGCATCGAACTGGTCCGGCTGCTCTCCTGTATATCCGCCGATCTGAGCCGCCCTGCGACTCGCCGGTCCGCCGATCCGATGCTGTTGGCGGCCTAACCGCGCTGATCGAGCAACTGGTCGGCCAGGCCGTAGGCCACTGCGCCGTCCGCATCGAACACGCGGTCGCGGTCGGTGTCGTGCCGCAACTCGTCCAGGCTGCGCCCGGTGTGCCGGGCCAGGATCGCCTCCAGCTGGTTGCGTACCCGAACCACCTCGTCGGCTTGCAGGATCAGATCGGGAATCGTGCCTCGGCCCTGCGCCGCAGGTTGATGCAACACGATCCTCGAGTGCGGCAGTACCGCTCGCCGGCCCGGCGCGCCTGCCGCGAGCAGTACCGCCCCGGCCGCGACGGCCTGCCCGATGCATGTCGTCGCCACGGGCGCCTTGATGAACCGCATCGTGTCGTAGATCGCCAGCATCGCCGCGAGGTCGCCGCCCTCGGAGTTGATGTAGAGGCTGATCTCCTGCTCCGGGTTGTCGGCCTCCAGATGGAGCAACTGAGCGATGAGAGCATTGGCAACACCGGAATCGATCGCCGTGCCGAGATAGACGATCCGCTCGGTGAGCAGGTGCGAATAGACGTCCATGATCCGCTCGCCACTGGCGTTGCGCGTGATCACGTTCGGGATCGTGTACGTGCTCATGCGGACACGCCGATCCCGAACTGCTGGTGCATCGGCACGATCTGGGCGAACTGCTCCGCGACGTGGTCGATGAAGCCATATGCACGGGCCTGCTCCGCGGTGAACCACCGGTCGTGCAGCGAATCGGTGAAGATGCGGTCGATGTCCTGACCGGTGTCTGCTGCGATGATGCCGAGCACGGTATCGCGGGTATGTCGCAGGTCGTCGGCCTGTACCTCCACCTCGACTGCGGAGCCGGCGATGCCCGCCGAGCCCTGATGCATCAGGATGCGGGCGTGTGGGAGCGCGAGCCGCTTGCCCGGAGTCCCCGCCGACAGTAGGAATTGTCCAGCACTGCAAGCCAACCCGAGGGCGAGCGTCGAGACGTCACACGGCACCAGCCGCATGACGTCGCGGATCGCGAGCATCGCAGGAACCGATCCGCCGGGTGAATGTATCCACAGTGCGATGTCCCGGTCCACGTCGTCGGCGGCGAGTGTCAGGAGTTGCGTCGTGAGCACGGTCCCGTTGTCGTCGTCGAGTGCGCCATCCAGGACGAGGACGCGCTTGCGGAACAGGGTGTCGCGTAGCTGCTGATTGAACAGCGGCTGCTTGTCGTCGGTCATGGTTCGACAATGCCGCAGGCTCAGCACTATTCGCTGCCGACGCTGCTCTCAGCAGAACCGCGTCGACTACTTGCCGGCCAGCGGAACCGGGCCGCTCACTCCGGGCAGCGCGGGCAGTGTCCCCAGCACCGTGGGTGTCAGCGCGGTCGCGGTTGCATCGGGCCGGGCCAGTGCGATCTTCCTGACTTCGACACCGTTGCCCGCCTTCCCGCTGACCAGCAGGTCCGCGCTCGCCGTGGTGCTGGTGGTCGCCACGGTCACTCCGGTGCCGCCGGTGAACGGCTCGAACGAGGCGATCTGCCGGTACTCGATGTTCTCCTCGTGGTGGTTGGGGTCGTCCAGGTAGATGCCCGGCTGGCCGTCGAGCAGCGATCCGCTCGACCACACTCGCACGGTGCCAGCGCCGCCGAGCTGACTGGTGACGATGCTCTTGGCGCCACCAAGTGCTCCTGCCACCCATCCCGCCGACAGCGCCACGCCATCCTGGTAGTTCTCGTCGTAGGCGAGGAACTGCGCCGTCATCCGCGGATCACTCGGCTTGCCCGAATGTTGTTGCGGTGTCGTGCCGTTGGCCTGCGACCTCGCCGTTGGCGTGTAGAGGTCCCAGCGGAACGACTTGACGAGCGGCGGCTCACCAGGGCCTGGCGCCGTCACCACGGACTCCCTGCCCGATCCAGCGTCGACCATGCCCGTGGCGAGGGTGACGCCGGACTGTGATCCGGGGTAGGGCGTGAAGGTGGAGAAGACGTCCGGCGCCTTGCCCGATTCGCTCGGCAGGCGAGAGGAGAACACCTTCACCTGCGACTCCATGCCAGGGCCCGATCCGACGATGATGTTGTCGGCCATCGCATTTCCGTCGATGTCGGCGGCCGCAACGGTCACCCCGCCAGTGAAGCCGGCGTCGAACGGGGCGAAGCGCGTCAGCTCCGTCTTGAAGAGTCCGTCCTTGGTGTTGTTCCCGTCATAGGCGACGACCTCCGGCGCGACGCCCTTGCCGGTCCCGACCACCAGGTCGAGGATGCCGTCTCCGTTGACGTCGGCCATGGCGACGCTGGGCGTGCCCTCGAAGTCGGGGAACGGGAAGACCGTCTGCAATACCTTGTCACCGTTGGCATCCCGCACCTGGACCGATGCCGGCTTGCCGCCCGACCCTGGGATCGCCACCGCATACGTCGACACCTCGGGGATGACGTTGATGGTGGCCATCAACCCGTTGTCCTCGTGGTTGAGCCGATGGCAGTGGATGACGTACGTGCCGGGGAACTCGAGGAACTCCTGCCGCAATGTCAGCGACGCCGGAGTGGTCACGACGTGCATGTCGTTGAAGATCGGGGCGGGGACGTTGACGTTGTCGAGTCCCCACGGTTGCACCCCGGTCTTGCCCCGGTTCGGGTCGTCGATGGCCGTGACTTGAAAGTCGTTGACGTGGATGTGCATTGGGTGCGCATCGTTGTTGCGGTTGGTGATGCGCCACTCCTCGACGGAGTTCAGTCGAGGCTGAATCAGTGGCACGTTCGGGAACGCGGCCGGGTCGAAGAAGTAGAGCACGGCCTTGGGATCGTTGTTGCTCGCCTTGTCGCCGCCGATGGTGTCGCTGATCGTCATCTCACGCGTCACCGCGGGGGTCATCACCGAGGTGTCGACGAATGACGTGTAGGCGTCCAGGTTCTGGCCAGGCTCGAAGGCCGTCGTCTGCCCTTGCCCGCTGGTGTCTGGGGTGGCGTGAATCAGGGTTTGGGTCGGGAAGACGAAGAAACCGTCGGCGTAGCTGATGTACTTCGGGTCCACGGAGATGTTACCGAGCACGGCCGGGGGATTCTTGGTGCCGTTGTTCGTATACAACACACCCTGATCGGTGATTTCCTTGGCCTTGGGATCCGGCGGGAATTCCAGGACCAGATCGCCCTCCTTGGGCATCGTGACGGCGATCGCGTACCGGGAGGCAGGCGGGACGTCGAGCGTCGTGCCGTCCCCGTACACGGGGCGCTGCACCTGCGTGTAGGGGTTGCCGTCCTGCCCGACGATCGAGAACTTCGGGTGGTTGCCCGTGGCGGTCTCGGTCAGCCTGACGGTCATGTAGGCGATGTCACTGATGTTGGCCAGCACCCAGATCTCCGTCTGGCCCGGCTTGATCTTCAGCTCCGGTTGGAACTGGCCGTTCACGGTGAACTGCACGTCGCGTTGGTTCTCCGGGAGCGCCGGATTCTCCGCGACCTTCTCGGTCGGACTGTCGAACGCGATCAGATTCGAGGGCATGAACTGGGTCTGGCCGCGGTTGTTGTGCGGTGACAGCGGGCCGGCCCACCACGGCGTGACGTACTTGGCGCCCACGGTGGTGTCGGCGATGTTCACCGGCGCCAGGCTCGGCTGGTAGGTGCCGTCGGCCAGCTGGTTGCCCTCCGGCGGTTTGAGTGTGCTGACGAACTGCGGCCAGCTGTAGTTGTTCAGCTGATGGCCCTTGCCGTTGCGGTCGAACACGAAGTTGTACTGAATCGCCATGTCGCGCACCGGAATCTTGTTCTGCGTGACGAGTGGCAGGTTGCCGTCGGGGCGCCCGATCTCGAGCAGCCCGGCCAACCCGAAGTAGGTCTGCTGCGCGGTCATCGTGTGGCGGTGGCTGTGATACCAGTACAGCCCGTTGGGCATGGTGTTGGGGACGTCGTAGGTGTAGGTGTTGCCCATGCCCGCGGGGATCGACAGCAGCACGTTGTCGGCATTGCCCGACGGGCTGACGTGCAGGCCATGGGTGTGCAGGTTCAGCGGCGACTCCTTCAGCGTGGGCGGATAGATCGGCACTTCACCGCCCTTGGGCGTCATCGCCGGGTCGTAGTAGTCCTGGATGTCCAGGCCCTGAAGGTCGTTGTCGTAGTGGACGATCAGCTTCTCGCCGGGTTCGACGCGCAACGTCGGGGCGGGGTAGAGGTTGTCGCCCTTCGTCGAGCCGTCCGAGGCAGTGCCCTTGATCAGGTCGTAGCCGAAGACCAGGAAGTTGTTGACGGGTTCCTTGACGGTGTCCAGGTTCACGGTGCCCTGGTGGGCGGACAGCCGCACCTCGAGCACGCCATCCTTGCTCGACAGGCGCACCGGCTCCCGGAACGGCGCCGGCTTGCCGTCCGGTCCGGCATTGACGCCGGGCGGGGCCGTCGCCGCCTCCTTCGAGTGCGTCGTGCAACTGGTCAGCATCCCCACCATCGCCACGGCGACCAGGATGGCCAGAATCGATTTCAATGAACGAAGCGGCATGACGTTCCCTCTTGGCCACGGCCAGCACCACCACTGGGCCCGGGGGAACGTTACACAGCAAACTTGGAAGAATTTGCGTTTCCGAAAATAACGCGCCGGCCTACAGCTTGGTCTCCTGCGCCGACAGCGCCATCCAGACACCGTTCTGCAGAACGAACACGTCGGTGAACCGCTCGCGGTCGAGCACCTTGCCGTTCTGCACCAGGGTGTTGATCCCGTGAATCACGGCAGTGTCGCCTGCGACGTCGACGAACTGATCCGACGCCTGGAACACGAGGGGCAACGGTTCCGTGGCCTCGATCTCCTGCCCGCGGTCGAACATCTGCCCGTCGGCGTTCACGTGGCGGAACGTGGGGCTGAGGATCGATTCGATGGTCGCCCGGTCGCCGGACACGATGGCCGTGAGCCAGCGCGCCTCCTGTGCAAGGACGTCCGAGCAGGGCGACGCCTCGACGGGCAACGGCAAACCCGCTTCCGTCTCGGCGCACGCATCCGCCCTGCTGATGACCGGTGTGGCGATCGTCGTGATGGTTGCGAGCACGGCGGCAATGGCGATCACCACCGCGAACGTCTTCAGTAGTGTCCGCATGCGGTGCTCCTCGGCCGGTAAGGGCCCGGAGTATATGCACGGCCATCGTGGTTTCACGGCGAGTTTGCCGAGAAACGCTGCCCGGCTTGCTAGGTTTGCGTTCGATGCTGACCGAACTCGTCCCGCTCGCCCTGGTGATCGCGCTGTCGCCGCTGTCGATCATCCCGGCAGTGCTGGTGCTACACGCGCCGCGGCCCAAGCCGACGGGATTGGCCTTCCTGTTCGGGTGGCTGTTGACTCTGACGGCGCTCACCGGGATCTTCGTCGAGGTGTCCAATCTGCTTGGCGGGCTGAAGGAAAAGCCTCCGAGCTGGGCGTCGTGGCTGCGGATCGCGATCGGTGTCGCGCTCATCGTGTTCGGCATCTATCGGTGGCTGACCCGCAAGCGTGCAGCGCACACGCCGAAGTGGATGACCAACCTCACCACCATTGCGCCCGGCAAGGCCGCCGTCACTGCCGTCGTACTCGCCCTCGTCAATCCCAAGGTGCTCTTCATCTGCGCCGCAGCGGGTTTGGCGATTGGCAGCGAAGGAGTACGCCGACCCGAGGCCTGGCTGGCTGTCGCCTACTTCGTGGCCGTGGCAGGCTCTACCGTCGCACTGCCCGTGCTCGCGTACATGGTCTCGGGTGAACGGCTCGCCGAGCCGCTGCACAGGCTGAAGGATTGGATGGAGCGCCAGCATGCCGTGCTCATCGCGGCAATCCTGATCGTGATCGGTTTCATGGTGCTGTACAAGGGAATTCACGGCCTCGGCGGCTAGCTTGGGCAGCCCAAACTAGTTGGCGTCAGCCTGCTCGTCACCGCCGATCACTCCGGGACGAGGGCACGCACCGACAGTCTGTCAGGCCGCGTAGATGCGGGCCTTGACCTCGAAATCCAGGTTGATCGCCTCGGCGACATACACGTCCTGCACCATTTGATTTCCGCGCATGGTGACCTCCCCGCGCGGGCTGGCGTAGGTCAGGTTGTCCGCCGCCACGGTGAGCTCTGCGACGTCGAGAGACCCTGCCCTGCTGGCCAACGTGATGAGCAGGGTGATTGCTTCGTAGCACGACTCGCCGATACTGTTCAGTGCTGGTGCCGCAGGCCCGTAACGAGCGTAGTAATGCGACGCGAAGTCCATGCTCGATGCGGTGTTGAGCGCTTCGAAATACCCTGCGGCCGCGAACAACCCATTGTTACTCTCGCTTCCGCTTGCCATCAGCATGTTCTCCTCCACGTGCGGGCTCAGCCGCGGGACGGTGCCATCCAGGCCTGTCGCGGCGAACTGCCTGTTGAACGCGACACCGTCACCGCCGACCAACAGAAGCACGACGCCCAAGGCCGACGTCATCTCGACGTGCCTGATCGCCTCCGTGAAGTCCTGGGTTCCCAACGGCACGTACATCTCTCCGACGAGGGGACTACCTTGCGCAAGTGCATGATCGCGCGCAGCCGCGCCAGTCTGACGCGGCCACACGTAGTCGTTTCCGATCACCACCCAACGGTCGACTCCGTACTCGGCCTTCATCCAGTCCATCGCGGGAAGCAGCTGACGCGAAGGGGTTTCGCCGGTGAGGAACAAACCCGGTGTTCGTTCGCCACCCTCGTACAGTGGGCCGTACACGTAGGGAATGCGGTTGTTCGTCACGCGCGCAATTGCCTGCCTGACGGGCGAGATGTGCCAGCCGGTGACCGCGTCGATGGCGCCATCGTCGACCATTCGCGCGACATCCGCGGCGACGGCGGAGGGCGGGCGGCTTCCGTCGACCGGAATCAGGCGTACCCGTCTGCCCAACAGGCCACTGGTTGCATTCAGGTCGGCGATGGCGAGCTCGGCACACGCCTCACATGACGGACCGTAGATGCCGGCGGAACCGCTACGCGGAATGACGAGGGCGACGTCGATCGTGTTCCGAAGCCGCTCGGAACCTGGACCCGTTGTTGCGTTCACCCGTCGCGCCTCCATCCGACCTGACGGCCGCTCGTCCTGCTCGACGCCTCCATGGTGCGCTGGGCCAGTTACTGCCGCATTGCACCTTTGTTCTATCTGCGAAAAAGTTGTCGATTGGCGCCGATTTCTACAACGGCAGCTCACCGATTCGGGCCAGCGTTCTGATGAACTGAACGGCGGTGTCCTCGCCGAGCTCGTCGATCAGCGCGGCCTTCAGGTGCGCCTCCCGTTTGGCCAGCCTGCGGACCTTGGTCTTACCGCGAGCGGACAAGTAGATCAGCACCCTTCGCCGATCCGTCGCGTCGATGCGGCGCAGCACGAATCCGGCGTCGACGAGCCGGTCCACGAGACGCGTCAACGTCGGTGGCGGGATGGCCATGGCCGACGATATGTCGGACATGGTGAATCCATCGCCACTTCGCAAGGCGCCCAACACCCGCCATCCCTCGATGCTGTTCACGTCGGCGTCGAGCAGACCTTCGGATAGTGATTCGGTCCACCAGCGCCCAGCTCGAAAGAACACTTCCGACGTACTCTCGAGACTGGTCGAAGTCGGCATCTCATCGCTTCCATTTCGAACTATTGTGATCGCCACCCTAACTCATCCGATTCCAGGTCGCCGCAGCTACGCGGGCTGCGCCGCCGTTGGGTGCCGCCAACTGAATACGCGACCGACGACACCCGCTCCCCATTCCGACGCCACGCCGAATCCGGCACCGACCAGCGCCGTCATGGCGGCAATCAACGCGGGATGCGACAGCCAAGGCGACGTGATCCCCTGTCCGGTGGCCGCGATCGTGCCGACCGTCATCGCGAACCCGAAAACGATTGCCGGAGTGGCCGATATCCACGGCAGTCGCGATACCTGAACCATCGCAAAGCTGCCGACGCCCACTGCGATCGAGAGCAGTAGCGCGCTGGTACTGGAGTGGACTACGAGCAGGGTGACGGTGGCGATGGCTATCCCAGTCCAGTTGCACGCCACCGACTTGAGCAGGCCGGTCCAACCAGAGCCCACGAAGAAGAAGGACGCCCACGCGAGGAACAGCACCCACACGGGCAGATTCCATATCGTCGCGGTCAACAGGGTCGACAGGAGCCCGAACACGCCAACGCTTATCGACAGTGCAGTGGTCTTGGACATGGTGATTCCCCTTGACACTTCAGTGCTCGTGCTCGTGATCGTGGTCGTCATGCGCCAGTCGCGACGCCTCCAGCTGCGTGCGCCCGTCGAGCGTGCCGGCGTCGAAGAAGCCCTTCTCCGCGGCGAGTCGACAGAATGCCTCCCCGAACTGGCGGTAGTACACGGCCGGATCGCACGTCTCGTCGACACCAGATTCGTCGATCGCGGCGATCAAGTGAATCTTGAACTCGTCCCACTCGAACGCACCGGACCGACACAGGTGCACGACCAGCCCGAAGAGCCGGCCTTGCCATGGGGCGTCGAAGACCAGCTCCCCGTTGGACCGCGGCAGCGCGCCGGGGCCATCCGGGTCGTCGAAGGCCGTCACGTCGACGGCAGGTGCAGTCACTTGGTCCCTCCCGATGCAGACACCAGCGCGGTTCCCACCATGGAGTCGCGACTGATGAGCGGGACGAGTTCCTCTGCCGTCATCCCTTCGGTCCCCGCCGGCCGTTGCGGGACAACCAGATAGCGGATTTCGGCGCTGCTGTCCCACACGTCGATCTTGACTCCATCGGGCAGCGTCACTCCGAATTCGCCAAGCACGCTGCGTGGTTCCTTGACGACGCGCGCACGGTACTGCGGATACTTGAACCACGCAGGCGGAATCCCGAGCAGCGTCCACGGATAGCAGGAACACAGCGTGCATACGACGACGTTGTGACGCTCGTCGGTGTTCTGCACCGCGACCATGTGCTCGGTCTGTAGCCCGGTAAAGCCCATGTCGGCGATCGCCGCGGTGGCGTCGGACAGCAGCCATTCCAGGTACGCCGGCTCGGTCCACGCCCGTGCGACGACCTTGGCCCCGTTGACGGGACCCATGTCGTTCTCGAAGGACGCCACCACGGCGTCGACCGCCTCGTGTTCGGCCAGCCCCTTCTCGACCATCAAGGACTCGAGGGCGTTGACCCGCGCCTCGACGTCCGACAGTGAAAGCCAATCCATTTCGTGTCTCCTCAGGTAGTCAGTTGGCCGGTTCGAGGTAGTTCTCGAAGAGGTCCGCGTATAGGTCGAAGTCCTCGGTCGCGTCCTCGCCCCACAGCTCGGTGGAGGTGAACCGGACCATGTACAGCTGATGCGGTTTGTCGACCTGTTCGTGGGCGCTGGCTGCGGGGTCGTGGAAGGCGCCGTACTGCTTGGCGATGACCCCCTTGGCCCTTGGCAGGTATCCGGGCAGGCGATTGTGCGTCGTCTCGCGAAGGTTGCGCACGACGACGTCGGCGCCCACGTCGAAGACCGGAGGGCTATCGGCAGGAACGTCGTGCGGCGTCCCCTTCCACAACACGTCGATCATCTGCTCGGCGAAGGGCGTGAGCGTCTCCGGCTTCTGGGGGTGCGCCGTCATCTCCGGGGTGCCCAGCTCCCGCATGCGCTGATCGATCTCGTCGTGCGAGATGTATCCCTTGTCGTTGAGCAGCTTTTCGACGGAGAACAGCCAGTGTGCGTAGTACGTCGAGTCGAGGTACTCACTCCACTTCATGAGTTCGATGCCATGGCGTTGTTCGTCGAGGTTGAACGCACCCTTCGCGATCGCCATCGCCGTCACCGCATGCATCCGACCCTCGAAGGGATAACGCCAGTCGGGGATGCCGGGTTCTAGGAACTCGGGGTTGATGGGACCGACGCCGTCGCGGCCCCCGAGGTCGTGTGGACCGTGCATGTGGCCATCACTCCGATCATTAGTTCATGGTCGTAATACTTTCATTCGGAACTATGACCACCCCATCACCCGTTCCGCAATCCCGCGACCGCACTCGTTACATACGGTTAACAGCACCCGCTCGGATTGTTAATCATCGGTTTCGGGGCACCTCCACGAGTTGACGTGCGCAGCAAGAGCTGGATAACTAGGGCCAGCGCAAAATAGTTGCGTTTCGGAAGTAAGTGTTCTCACCATGGAGGAACGCCAAGATGTCATCGACCACCCAGCAGCCCGCGATCGGGGACGGAACGACCCTCGCACTACCAGACGGGGCAACGGTCAGCGTCGCGCTCTGGTTGACCGCGACCACGGTTCTCGCGCTGATCGCGCTCTACTTCATCGGTTTCGACCAGGGCGCGGTCTCGGTCTTCGGGTCGGACACCCACGTCCACGAGTTCGTTCACGATGCCCGGCACCTGCTGGGCTTTCCCTGCCACTAGGAGACCCGACCATGGAGAAGAAGATCGTCGGCATCGGCGTGCTGGCCGGATTGGTGTCCGGGTTGGCAGCCTTTGGATTTGCCCGACTCTGGGAGGCGCCGGTCATCGGGCGTGCGATCGAGTACGAGGAGCGACGCAGCGCCGCCGAGGCCGCACTGACAGGCGAGCACGCCCACGAACACGAGGTATTCAGCAGGGCCCTTCAGGAGAACGTCGGGGCTGGCATCGGAACGATCGTGTTCGCGATCGCCATGGGTGCGTTGTTCGCCGTCGCGTTCATCGTGGCGACTACCCATCTCAACCGCAGGCACCTGACCGCCGATCTGCGGTCGACCGCGATGGCGCTCGCCGGGGCCGGCTTCCTGTCGATGAGCCTGGTTCCGTTCATCATCTATCCGGCGAATCCGCCAGGAGTGGGCCTTGCCGAGACCATCAGCGATCGCACCGGCGCCTATCTGCTGGCCCTCGGCATTTCGGTGGGGTTCGCGATCGTCGCTGCCGCAGTGGCGCTGCGGCTGACTCCCCGAATTGGCGGATGGACTGCCACCGCAGTCGGCTCGGTCGGGTATCTGGCGGCGGTGGGCCTGACCAGTGCCGTGCTGCCCGACTTCGACGAGACGCCCGGCGCACTCACCGACGCCGGAGGGAACGTGGTGTTTCCCGGGTTTCCCGCCGACGTGCTCGCCGACTTCCGGATGTACTCGATCGGCACCCAAGCGGTCCTGTGGCTCGTCCTCGGCGCGTCCTTTGCCGTACTGATCTCGCGTGCAACGACTTCCACCTCCGTTGCGCAGTCCGTGGACCCGATGGGAGCAGTGCATGCAGGTCGTTGACTTCACCCCGACCAGGGAGCAGTACGTCTGGACCTTCGGCGGCGCTGAACCGGTGTTCGAGGTCGAGCCCGGCACGGCGCTCCGGCTGTGGACCGAGGACGCCTTCGCCGGCCGGGTTACGTCATCAGACGACAAGCCCAGCCAGGTGCTCAACCCGAAGGAGCTGAATCCCCAGACCGGGCCGTTCTACGTGACGGGGGCCGAACCCGGCGACACGCTGGCGCTGCACTTCGTGTCGATCGAACCCGCAAGGGACTGGGCTGCGTCAACCACGATTCCGCTGTTCGGGGCGCTCACCGGCACCGACAAGACCGCGACCCTGCAACCACCTCTGCCGGAGCTGACGTGGATCTACCAGGTCGACGTCGCGACCCGTTCGGCGAGGTTCGTCGCTCACGAGGGAGATTTCTCCCTCAGCCTGCCGCTCGCACCAATGCTTGGCACCGTTGGCGTGGCACCCGGGCTCCGCGAGGTTCGCACCACCCTGGTACCCGATTACTTCGGCGGGAACATGGATACGCCCGAGCTGCGCGCAGGCACCACGGTGTACCTCGGGGTGAACGTCCCGGGTGCACTGTTCTCGGTGGGCGACGGCCACTACCGCCAGGGCGAAGGCGAAACTTGCGGAACAGCGCTCGAAGGTGCGATGAACGTGACGCTCATCGTCGAGCTGATCAAGGGGCACGCCCCTGCTTGGCCCCGCTTCGAGCACGACGACGCGCTGATTGCGGTCGGCTCCGCGCGGCCGCTCGAAGACGCCTGGCGGATCAGCCAGGTGGAGATGGTGCGCTGGATGACCGAGCTCTACGGACTGGGCCAAATGGATGCCTATCAACTGTGCAGCCAGCTCAGCCTGTCGCCGCTGGCCAACGTCGTCGACGTCAACTACAGCGCCGTCACCAAGATCCCCAGGGGCCTGCTGCCCGACGTCGACCCTTACTTCGGCACTCACCGCCGCTTGCGGCAGGCGGGTGCCGACCTGGCCTAGCCATGGGTCAATCGTTGCCACAGGGCGCCAACGGAACGCTGCTGCAGTCAACGGCCTACTTCTCCGGGACCGGCGCGACGAGGCCGGATTGGTGCTGATCCTCGTCGCCGGGTTCCGCCGAGGGCCGAGGTTGCCCGCGTAACTACACTCGGGCGGCGTGGGACTAGACGATCGCGATGCGCTGACGATTCTGCGCGCCGCGGTCGACCCGGCCAGCGGGTCCGACGATCTGATCCATCGCTTCTACACCCGCTGGTTCGCCACCGACATCTCCGCCCGCGACCTCTTCCCGCCCGACATGGCCCATCAGCGCGCGGCGTTCGGTCACGCCTTGACGTGGCTGTTCGGCGAGCTCATCGAGCAGCGGGCGGACGAGCCCGTCGCCTTCCTCGCGCAGTTGGGCCGTGATCACCGCAAATACGGTGTCACCCAACGTCATTACGACACCATGCACGACGCGTTGCTGCGCACCCTGCAGGATCATCTCACCGACCGGTGGGACGACCGGCTCGCGGAGACGGCCGAGGATGCTGTGGCGTTCCTGGTCGGAGTCATGCGCGGTTCTGCCGAAGCCGAGAAGGGGCCGCCCTACCGCAACGCGACCGTCGTCGAGCACATCCGTGCCACCCGCGACGTATCGATCGTGCGGCTGCAGCTCGACCGACCGATGTACTACCACCCCGGGCAGTACGTCACCGTCGAGATTCCGCAGTGGCCACGACGGTGGCGCCACCTCACCCCGTCGATACCCGCCGACCGCGACGGCGCCATCGAGTTTCACGTCCGATCGGTCAGGGGCGGGATGGTCAGCACCGCCGTCATCGGCGAGACCAAGATCGGCGATCACTGGCGAGTGTCCAACCCGCACGGCGCCATGCAGGTCGACCGCGATGGCGGCGACGTGCTGATGGTCGCGGGCAGCACGGGTCTCACGCCGTTGCGCACGCTGATCATGGATCTCACGCGGTTCGGCGACAACCCACGAGTTCACCTCTTCTTCGGCGGCAGATACCCGTGCGATCTGTACGACCTACCTACGCTGTGGCAGATCGCGTCAACCAATCCCTGGCTGTCGGTCACGCCGGTCTCGGAGTACTCCACCAACCCGCCATGGGCCACCGACTACCCCGACAACGAGCCGCCCCGCGGGCTGCACGTCCGCCAGACCGGCCTGCTGCCGGACGTGGTCACCCGGTACGGCAGCTGGGGCGACCGCCAGATCCTGGTCTGCGGCGGCCCGCAGATGGTCGAGGCGACCAAGGCCGCATTGATCGCCAAGGGCGCGCAAGCCCAACGCATACAACATGATCCACTCGCCAACTGACCGTGGGAGAATCCAACGATGCCTCAGTTCGAAGCCGTCACGCTGACCGACCCGTCGTCACCGGTGACCGCCACCTTCGTCCCCGTAGCGGGCATGATCGGCACCTCACTCCATGACGGCGACGTCGAGTATCTCGGCCAGCGCCGCGGCCTCGACGCCTACGTGACGTCGGGTAAGACGATGGGCATCCCGATTCTCTACCCGTGGGCAAATCGGTTGAGCGCCAGCAAGTATGGGATCAACGGCGCAGTCGTCACCTTGACGGCGGGCACCGGCGGGGTACGCACCGACGAGCACGGCGTGCCCATCCACGGCGTGCTGAATGCCTATCCCGGCTGGCTGGTCATCCACCAGTCGGAGAACAGGTTGACGGCAGTCCTCGACTACGGCGGCAAGCCACGCCTGCTGGCGTCGTTCCCGTTCCCGCACGTGTTGACCCAGGACATCACGCTCGCCGACCGCACGCTCACCATCGAGACGACGGTGATGCCGACCACCGCGGCGTCGGTTCCGCTGTGCTTCGGCTATCACCCTTACTTCACGATCCCCGGCGTGCCACGCTCGGAGTGGCAGCTCACCACCCCGGACATGCGCCATCTCCCCGTGGACAACTGGGGCCTCCCCACTGGCGCGCAGGAAGACTGGACGGGACGCACCGAGCCGCTTGGGACTTTGGTTTACGACGACGGCTTCGACAAGGTGGCCACCGGAGCCACGTTCACGCTTGCCGGCGGTGACAGAAGCCTCGACGTCACGTTCGAAAAGGGTTATCCGGCAGCGCAGATCTTCGCGCCGAGCAGTGCCGACGTCGTGTGCGTCGAGCCAATGGCCGCACCAACGGATGCGCTGCGCCGGGGGAACTACCGCTACGCGATCGCGGGCAAGCCCGAGACGGCACGCTTCTCGATCAAGGTGAACTAGCGGTCACTCGGCGTCGCGACGGCGCCGGCCAGCGCCTGGCTGCCAGACCACCAGCGCCGTGCTCTTCGGCACCACCGCCACGTCACGGCGCTGATTGGCGCGGAGGCGTTCCATCTCCATGGCCATCTCGCTCAGTCGCGACTGCAGGGCGTCGACCTGATTGGTCAGCTCGATGATGCGCTTGATCCCAGCGAGATTCACGCCCTCGTCCTGGGACAGCCGCTGCACCTCGCGCAGCAGATCGACGTCGTGCTGGGAGTAGCGGCGGCCGCCGCCGGAGCTACGCTCCGGGCTGACCAGGCCGAGCCGGTCGTATGTACGCAGCGTCTGCGCGTGCATGCCGGCCAGCTCGGCCGCCACCGAGATCAGGAACGTGCGCGCGTCGTCCTTGCGAGACATCACGCACCCGACCAGTTCGCCCGCGGATCGAATCCGCTTGCGCGTTCGGCCTTCGCGTAAGCCTCCAGCGCCTCCGCCGCTTCACCTTCGAGGTTCGGTGGGACCGCGACCTTGACGGTGACCAACAGGTCGCCGTGGCCGCCGGCGCGCTTGGGCACACCGCGGCCACGCACCCGCAGGATGCGTCCGTCCGACGTGCCCTTGGGCACCCGCACCCCGACCTTGCCCTCCAGGGTAGGAACGGAAAGCGTTGTGCCCAACGCGAGTTCGTGGAAGCTCACCGGAACTGTGACGGTCAGGTCGTCGCCGTCTCGGCCAAAGACCTTGTCCGGCCGTACGTGCACGGTGACGTACAGGTCGCCCGACGGGGCGCCCCGCAGACCGGCTTCGCCCTGACCGGCCAGCCTGATCCGCTGACCGTCCTCGACGCCCGGCGGGATCCGCACGTTGATGGTGCGAGTCCTCGTCGTCGCGCCCTTACCGCCGCACTCCTCGCACGGCTCCTCGATGATCGAGCCCGTGCCCCTGCACTCGGTGCAGGGTTCGGAGAAGCCGAACGCGCCCTGGTTGCGGCTGATGACGCCGGAACCGTTGCAGTTGGGGCACACCTTCGGGCTGGTACCCGGACGCGCACCGCTGCCATGGCAGTTGGTGCACGGTGCCGGGCTGGTGAGCCGCAACGGCATCGCCACGCCCTTGGTGGCCTCGAGGAACGACAGCGCGGTCTCGGTCTCGAGATCGTTGCCGCGACGCGGACGGCTGGGCCGCGGCTGTTGAGCGCCGCGTCCGAACAGTCCACCGAACAGGTCACCGATGTTGGCGCCACCGGTCTGGCCGGCCGCACCGAAGAGGTCACCGAGGTTGACCTCGCTGCCGTCGCCACCGAAGCCGCCGAAGTTGCCTTCACCGCCGTTGAAGCGACGACCGAATCCACCGTTGGCGAAGAGCCTCCGGGTTTCGTCGTACTCCTTCTTCTTGGCCGGATCCGACAGCACGCTGTTGGCCTCGGACACGGCCTTGAACCGCTTCTCGGACTCGGCATCGCCGGGGTTCCGGTCGGGGTGCAGCTGGGAGGCCAACTTGCGGTAGGCCTTCTTGATCTCTGCTTCGGTGGCGTCAGAGGAGACGCCGAGCTCCTTGTAGAAGTCCTTCTCGACCCATTCTCGTTGGGCCATGTCGCGTCACCTCCTCACCTGTGGTCATCGTTTGCCTATTCGTTTGATTCTGCGTTCGCCTGGGCGTTCTCGTCGCCACTACCGCCGGTTTCGTCGACCGTGTCGGATTCCGGCACGGTGTCGATCACGCCGACCAGGGCGTGCCGAAGGATGTGGTCACCGATCTTGTAGCCCTGGCGCATGACGGTGCCGATCACCGGGTTGGAGCCGTCACCCTCGTGCTGCACGGCCTCGTGCAGCGAGGGATCGAAGACGTCGCCCTCCGTGCCGAACGCCACCAGCCCGATGGTCTCGAGTGCGGTGTTCAGCTTGTCGGCCACCGACTTCAACGGCCCCGACTCGAGGTCGCCGTGGTTGCGGGCCCTGTCGAGATCGTCGAGCACGGGCACCAGTTGGGCGGCGACGCCTGCCTTGGCCCGTTCGGCCGCGGCCTGCTCTTGGCGAACGGACCGCTTGCGGTAGTTGTCGTACTCGGCCTTGACGCGTTGCAGCGTGGCCTTCAGCTCGACGGCTTCATCGGACTCGGCGGCCGGCTCGGGAGCCTCCGGCGCCGGCCCACTTGGGGCCGGCCCGGCTGCTGCCTCACGTACCTCACCGGTGACCGGGTCGATGCGCCGTTTGTCGGTGAAGGTCACCGGCTCGTGCGAATCTTCCTGTGTCACTTGTTCTCCTGCTCGTCGTCGACGACCTCGGCGTCCACAACGTTGTCGTCGGCCTGTGCGGCGTTGGCGCCTGCGCCCCCCGACTGCTCGGCCTGGGTGGCCTCGTAGATGGCCTGGCCCAGCGCCTGGGACTCGACGCCCAACTTCTCCATCGCGGACTTGATGGCACCGATGTCGTTGCCCTCGAGCGCCTGCTTGGCCTCGGCGACGGCGGCGTCGACCTTGGTCAGCGTCTCCTCGGGGACCTTCGAGCCACCCTCGGCTTCGCGCTGCTCGGTGACGAACTTCTCCGTCTGGTAGACCAGCGACTCCGCCTGGTTGCGGACGTCGGCCTCCTCGCGACGCTTCCGGTCCTCCTCGGCGTGCGCCTCGGCGTCCTTGATCATCCGGTCGATCTCCTCCTGGGACAGGCCGGAGCCCTCCTGGATCTTGATCGTGTTCTCCTTGCCGGTGCCCTTGTCCTTGGCGGTGACGTGCACGATGCCGTTGACGTCGATGTCGAAGGTGACCTCGACCTGCGGCACGCCGCGTGGGGCCGGCGGAAGGCCGGTCAGCTCGAAGGAGCCGAGCAGCTTGTTGTGCGCCGCGATCTCGCGCTCACCCTGATAGACCTGGATCTGCACCGACGGCTGATTGTCGTCGGCCGTGGTGAAGGTCTCCGACCGGTTCGTCGGGATCGTGGTGTTGCGCTCGATGAGCTTGGTCATGACGCCACCCTTGGTCTCGATGCCAAGCGACAGCGGCGTGACGTCGAGCAGCAGCACGTCCTTGACCTCGCCCTTGAGGACACCGGCCTGCAGCGCTGCGCCGACGGCGACGACCTCGTCGGGGTTGACGCCCTTGTTGGGCTCCTGGCCGCCGGTCATCTCCTTGACCAGTTCGGACACTGCGGGCATGCGGGTGGAACCACCCACCAGCACGACGTGGTCGATCTGGCCGACCGAAATGCCAGCGTCCTTGATGACGGACTGGAACGGCTTGCGGGTGCGATCCAGCAGATCCTGAGTGATCTTCTGGAACTCCGAGCGCGTCAGCTGCTCATCGAGGAACAGCGGGTTCTTGTCGGCGTCGACGGTGATGTAGGGCAGGTTGATCGAGGTGGATTGACTCGAGCTCAGCTCAATTTTGGCCTTCTCCGCCGCTTCACGCAGGCGCTGCATCGCCATCTTGTCCTTGGTCAGGTCGATGCCTGCCGTGGCCTTGAACTTGTCGACGAGCCAGGTGACGATCCGGTCGTCCCAGTCGTCGCCACCGAGGTGGTTGTCACCCGAGGTGGCCTTGACCTCGACGACGCCCTCGCCGATCTCCAGCAGAGAGACGTCGAAGGTGCCGCCACCCAGGTCGAACACCAGGATGGTCTGTTCCTTCTCGCCCTTGTCCAGCCCGTAGGCCAGCGCGGCCGCGGTGGGCTCGTTGACGATGCGCAGCACGTTGAGGCCGGCGATCTGGCCAGCTTCCTTGGTGGACTGACGCTGGGCGTCGTTGAAGTACGCGGGCACGGTGATGACCGCGTCGGCGATGTCCTCGCCCAGGTAGGCCTCGGCGTCGCGCTTGAGCTTCATCAAGACGCGCGCACTGATCTCCTGCGCGGTGTAGTTCTTGCCGTCGATTTCGACGGACCAGTCGGTGCCGATTTCACGCTTCACCGAACGGATGGTCCGGTCGACGTTGGTCACTGCCTGGTTCTTGGCGGGCTGGCCGACGAGCACCTCGCCGTTGCGCGCGAACGCGACGACAGACGGGGTGGTGCGTGAGCCCTCCGAGTTCGCTACGACGACGGGGTCGCCGCCCTCGAGTACTGCCACGACCGAGTTGGTGGTCCCGAGGTCGATTCCGACCGCACGAGCCATAGTTACTGCCTCCTGATTAGACGTATTTGCGGGTCTGAGTGGACCACGCTCAAGCTTGCTCTTCTTGACACTAGCGTGTCAACCAAAGTTGAGCCCAATCCACTCAAGTTGTCGAAGTGATCAACGGGGTGCGTTCCGCATTTGTTCCCGGCGTGTTCGCGTGTAGGAATCCGTCTAACTTGTCGGACTGTCATCCAGCTGTCGGAAGCGTGTCGGCGTCAGGCACAGTCAGGTTGTGACATCCGGCAAGGGTGCGTCAATCGAAGTCAGCTACATCGCCGACGACGGTGAGCCGGTCACGGTGGACTTCGACCGCGTCGATGCCGGCCGGGTGGTGCGCGGTCGGCCAGTTCGCATCCCGGTGTCGCGGGCGGGCCGGCGTAACTACTCGGGCTGGTACTAGTCATCGACCACTGAACGACACCTGGTGTACGAAAGCCTGCTGGAACGGGATCGGCTGTTGCTCGCCGATTTCTGTTCGACGGTGCGATGGATTGCCGCTCAACCTTTCTGGGTGCGGCAGCTTCACCGTGGTCGACGTCAAGGCCGAGCAGATGCTCGCTGAACCGGAAGTGGGCGCGGTGCTCAGGTGGACCGACGCGCTCTGTCGACAGCGCGGCTGGCAATACGAGGTCTGGTCAGGATCAAGTGGAACGGAGTTGCGCAACGTGCGTCTTCTGAGCATGGCCAAGCGATCGAGGTTCATCGACCAAGAAGCGCGACAGCGCGTGACCGAAGTTGCCCGCGAGGGCATGACGGTCGACGAGATCTTGGCGGCTTCACAACACGGCAGCACCATCAGCCGGTCGGCCCGCGATGACGGCGCTGTTGGAGCTAGGTGATGGATGGCGTCACGATCGCCTTGTCCACCTACTATGGCGCCAAAGATCGCGGATCCGGTCAGCGACGCGGTGCAGGCCGAAGCGCGCGCCGCCGATCTCGTGCACTCACGAAAATGTCGCGTCGAGGGCTGTTTCGAGATCGGCGCGCAGATCATCTACGTCTTCGATTCCGACGCTGAAGCGCAAATGGCCACACCTGCGAAACGGTTCGGGATAGGTCGCCACCCTGGGCCCGTCGGCACCGACGTGGATGATGAGCGAATCGTCGTGTCCCAGTGAGAAAGCCGAGGTGATCAACCGGAGGTTTGACACGAATATGTTCTGCTGATCCGGCCCGCCGCAGACCGCGAACGCAATCATGGCACCGTAACCGCGTCCGCCGAATTGACTGACGGCCAAACGATGCTGTGGATGTGAGGGCAAGCCCGGGTAGTAGACGTATTCGACTCGTGGATCCGACGCGAGAAACTCTGCGAGATTCGCCGCCGAGCTGAGGTGCTGACGAATGCGCAGCGGGAGGGTGACCGATCCGCGGACGATCTGAGAGGCGTTGAACGGCGAAATCACGCCCCCGACATCAACCATGGCGTCTGCCTTGATCGGCTCGATCAGGTCGTGACGTCCGATGACAGCGCCACCCATCGCGTCGCCGTGGCCGTTGATGTACTTGGTGAGCGAATGCACCACCAAATCCGCGCCGTGGCTGAGCGGCCGAAAAAACGGCGGCGGGGTAAAAGTGGAATCCACCATCAGCAGCGCTCCCGCGCGGTGCGCGAGGTCGGCAACGTGGGCGATGTCGGTGACCTTGGTGGTGGGATTCGCAATCGCCTCGACACAGACCAGTCGCGTTGTGGGCCGCATCGCAGCCGACAGCGCGTCCAGGTCGGTGACGTCGACGAGGGTGGCCTCGATTCCATACTTCCTGGGCAGCAGTTCGGTCCACAGCCGCCAGGTCGCCTCGTAGGTGACGTCACTGACAACCACGTGGTCGCCGGCCCCCACATGGGTGAAAAAGACCGCATGCAGAGCGGCCACACCACTGGCGAGCGCTACGGCGTCTTCGCCCCCGTCGAGCGCAGCGAGTTTGGCTTCTAGCGCGGCCTGATTGGCCCCCGTGTTGCGGGTATAGAGGCCCGGCGCCGTTGCCGACCAGCTGATCGCGCTGGGATCGTCGGGCAGTTCGTAGGAATTGGCCAGGACCAGTGGCGTGCGCAGCGCGTTGGTGCCGGCGTCCGCGACGTTGCCGGCATGCACAGCCATGCTGAGCTCACCGAGGGTTTCGGGGATCCTCCGGTTGGGACGCGAAGCTAGACGAGCGCGATCATTAGGCAACGGCGAAACCTTCACGCATGCATAATAATCATCTAGAGTTGGCTATGTCACATATATGCTCAGATTGATTTGACAATCCGTCCGCACCAGAAGCCACTGCCGTTTTGGGAGGAGTCCGCTCATGGTGGGCAGCCAACTCGACAGCATCGACCAGCAGATCCTGACTCATCTGACGGCCGATGCCCGGATCCCGTTGGCCACGCTGGCCGACCGGGTTCACCTGTCGCGCAATGCAGTTCGTCAACGTGTCGAACGGATGGAGCGCAACCGCGTGATCGCCGGTTACACCGTGGTCCGCGGACGTGGCGACAGCGGGTCTCGACCGGTGACGGCGATCGTCATGGTCTATCGCGCCGACCGAATGCGCGGAAGCCAGGTGGTTTCCGAGCTCTCCCAGATCCCGGAGGTGGTCCGCTGTGACGTTCTCTCCGGCGAGTTCGATCTCCTGGTCACGCTGCAGGCCGACACCATGGAGCGCGTCGGCCAGATTTGGGAGAACATCGCGGCGCTGCCCGGCGTGGCCAACACCGTGACCGCCGTCGCGCTGTCGACTGTGATCGATCATGCCCCGACGTGACCTACAGGCTGAGCAGTCGGTCCACCTCAGCGGTGCTCAGCCCGGCGTGTAGCGCAACGGACTGACTGATCGAATCTCCGGTGGCCAGAGCATGTTTGGCCGCGGCCGCAGCTACCTCGTAACCGATCGTCGGGACGAGCGCAGTAACCGTCCCCACCGACGTGGCCACTCGTCGCGCCAACAGTGACTCGTTGGGCTCTATCCCCACCACGCAACGTTCCCGCAGCACCCGTACTCCGTTGGTCAACCACGCCAACGACTGCAGAAGTGAATGCGCGATGATCGGCTCGAACGCATTGAGTTGCAGCTGCCCGCCCTCGGCGGCCAGCACCACCGTCGTATCGGCGCCGATCACCGAGAACGCGATCTGGTTGACGACCTCGGGAAGGACAGGGTTGACCTTGCCGGGCATGATCGACGAGCCCGCCTGTCGGGCCGGCAGTGTTATCTCGGCGAAGCCAGTCTGCGGGCCGCTCGAGAGCAGCCGCAGGTCGTTGCAGATCTTCGACAGCTTCACCGCGGTCCGTCGCAGCATCGCCGACGACTGCAGAAAGGCACTGACGTCCCAGCTCGCTTCGAACAGGTGCAGCGCGGGTGTCACTTGTTCGCCGGTGAGGGCGGCCAGGCGCGGCAGCACCGCCTCGCGATAGTGCGGTGAGGCCGTGACTCCGGTGCCGATCGCGGTCGCGCCCAAACTGCATTCGAGCAGCAAGGGCAATGTCTCGTCGATGCGTGCGATGTCCTCACGGACGGCGACAGCGAACGCCGTGAACTCGTCGCCGAGCGTCATCGGCACGGCGTCCTGTAGCTGGGTGCGCCCGATCTTGGCGATGCCAGCGAACTCGCGGCCTCGTTCGGCGAATGCGTCGGCCAGCGCCGCCAACGCCGGTACGAGATCCCGAAACGCCCCGACGATGGCCAGCTTGACTGCGGTGGGGTACACATCGTTGGTCGACTGGCCGCGGTTGACGTCGTCGATCGGGTGGATCACGTCATAGCGGCCGAAGTCGTAGCCCAAGTGCTCAAGCGCCGCGTTGGCGATCACCTCGTTGGTGTTCATGTTGGTGCTGGTGCCCGCGCCGCCCTGCACGACGTCGACGCAGAACTGGTCGTGTAGCTCCCCGGACCGGACTCGTTCGCAGGCTGCGCGCAGCGCCTGGGCTGTTTCGTCGGAGATCAACCCGAGGTGGTGGTTGGCACCGGCGGCGGCCTGCTTGACCGCCGCCAGCGACCTGATCAGGTGCGGATAGCGCGCGACCGGAATGCCGCTGACGGGGAAGTTCTGCATCGCGCGCAGGGTGTGAATCCCCCAATACGCTTCGGCGGGAACACCTTCGGTGCCCAGCGAGTCGGTCTCGACGCGGTACTTCACAGCGGTCGTCATGCGTTGATGCAGATGACTTTGGGTTGCGTCATCTCCTCGAACGCGAACCGAACGCCTTCGCGACCCATGCTGCCGTACTTGGCACCGCCGAAGGGCATGCTGTCAATGCGGTAGTCCGATGAATCGTTGATCATCACCCCGCCGGCCTGCAGCCGCTCGGCCACCCGCAGCGCCCTGTTGATGTCGCTGGTGAAAGTGCCTGCATGCAAGCTGAATTCGATGTCGTTAGCCAGTTTGACAGCGTCGTCCTCGGAGTCGAACTGTTCGAGAACCACGATGGGCGCGAATGCCTCGTCGGTCCACAGTTCACACGACAGCGGCACCTTCTCCATCACCGTCGGCCAGTACACCGAACCGACTCGGCGCTGCCCCAACAACAGCTGCCCTCCGGCGACCGTCGCGTGGTAGACCAGTTGCTCGGCGCGTTTGGCGGCCGCCTCGGTGATCATCGGCCCGACGTCGACTGTCGCGTCGGTCGGATCACCGGCACGCAATAGCGCGGTCGCGTTGAGGAAGCGTTCCCGAAACTCGTCGTAGACGGCCCGTTGCACCAGGATGCGCTGAACCCCGACGCAGTTCTGGCCCGCTGCCCAGAACGCTCCGGAGGCGCATGCCTCGACTGCGGCAGGGATGTCGGCGTCGTCGAACACGATCACCGGGGCGTTGCCGCCCAGTTCCATCGCCAACCGCTTCAGCCCCGCTCCGCAGGCTATCGCCTCACCGGTGGCAAAGCCTCCCGTGAACGACACCATGCGGACCTCGCGAGCACCGACCAGCGCCTCGGCCACCGAGCGGTCACCGTTGACGACGGTGATGATCTCGTCGGGTAGTCCCGCGTCGACCAGGAGATCCACCAGGAACTGTGCGGTGAACGGCGTGAAGTCCGACGGCTTGAGGATCACCGAGTTGCCGGCCGCGATTGCCGGGCCCAACTTGTGGGCAACCAGGTTCAGCGCGTCGTTGTACGGGGTGATGGCCACGACGATTCCCAAGGGTTCCCGCGTGAACCAACCGCGGCGGTTCTCCGAGCCTTCGAACGAATCGAACGGGATCACTTCACCGGCGTTGGACCGCGCGGCGTCGGCCGACAGCGCCAGCGTCATGGCTGCGCGGCTGACCTCCTTGCGTGCCTGCCGGATCGTCTTGCCCGCCTCCCGTACGATGAGTGCACTGGCCTGTTCGGCCCGCTCGCGAAGCAATTGGGCTGCGCGATCGAGGATTTGGTGCCGGGCAAACCGGGACAGCGAGCGCGACAGCGTGAACCCTAGGCGGGCGCGGCCCAGGATCACGTCGATATCACTGTCGACATGCTTGTGGACGTCGCCGATTTTGGCGCCGTCGAACGGGTTGAAGACTTCGAGGACTGCGGTGCCAACGATGGTGGTCGGCGTCTCAGACATGGTTTTGCGCTCCGATCATGTGATGCCGTTGGGTGGCGTGGATGGCGACGATGTCCGACAGCAGCGCGTATGCGGTCTCCGACCGGCCTGCGCCGGGCCCCGAGATGGTCACCGTGCCGAGCAGATCGGTGTCGAAGGACACCGCGTTGGTCGGGCCGGAGATGCCGGCCAGCGGATGGGTTAGCGGTAGCGCCAGGGGCGCCACGCTGGCGCTGACGGCGCCGTAGTCGTCGCGGCGGGCGGATCCGATGAGCTTCCAGCGTTTCCCGTCGGCCGCGGCCGCCGCAATCTCGGCGCGCGTGATGGCCGAGATGCCCGTGCACCGCACGTCGGCCAGCGTGATGTCGGCGCCCAGCACCTCATTGGCCAGGACCACCACCTTCAACGCGACGTCGCCGCCCTCGATGTCGGCGGTGGGGTCGGCCTCCGCGTATCCCAGCGACTGGGCTTCGGCCACCGCGGACGCCAGGTCCAGCCCGCTCTCCATCTGGCCGAGGACGTAGTTGCTGGTGCCGTTCAGAATGCCTTGTACGCCACTGACTCGGACACCGGCCAGCAGGTGATCGGCCAGGCGGAGCACCGGCGTACCGCTCACCACCGCGCCTTCGAACTCGAAACACACCCCCTGCGCTGCGGCAAGGCTTTTCAGCCCGGCGCCGGCCAGCGCGACCGGGCCCTTGTTCGTCGTCGCGACGTGCTTGCCCGATTCCAATGCCCACCGGACGTGTGAGATGGCCGGTTCACCATCGACTGGATTGGTGAAGGTCGCCTCGACGATGATGTTGGCGGTGGTGTTACGGATGACGTACTCATTGCGCGACTGTGGGTGCCCACCCCGCAACGACGCGAATCCCGTTGCCGCATCGAGATTCAGCACCTCGGCCAGATCGATACCATCGGCCTGCATCAACGAGCCGAATCGCAGATCGGTGATCGCCACCACCTGCAGCTCGAATCCGAGCTCGCGTTCCAGGTCGGCACCGCGATCGCGAATCAGTTCGGCCAGTGCACGGCTGACACCGCCAAAACCTATGAGCGCCAAGTCGTAACGAGCCATCGGAGCCCTCCTGAGTTGAAGAATGGGTCGTTGATGGTGTCCATCGTGGGCGCAGTGAGTGTCGGCACGCACCTGCCAAATCGCACAGCCATATGGCCGATGTGCATGCTCAGGTGATCAATTCGGAACTGGTTGCTGGTTTCTGCACAGCGAAGGGCTGAGTTTTGGGTTATCTCTTGCCGGGCCGAGCAACCGCGCTGTAGTGTTCCCGATCACAACTCAAGCGATATGCATTATAACCATCACTACATGTCCATCATGCACATCGCCTACACGCCCGAGCCGAATGCGAGTCCGACATGCCCAGATCAGAATCCATTGCCGGGGCGCCACCCACCGCGCACCCCGAGACCGAGCCCCGCACCCTGCAGCGTTCGATGGACGCCCGCCACCTGATCATGATCGCCCTTGGTGGGGTCATCGGGTCCGGGCTGTTCTTGAGCTCTGGCTATACCATCCACCAGGCCGGCCCGCTGGGCGCCGTGATCGCATACGCCATCGGTGCGTTGGTGGTCTATCTCGTCATGGCCTGCCTCGGCGAACTGGCCGTTGCCTTTCCGGTATCAGGTGCCTTCCACATCTACGCCGCCCGTTGCATCGGTCCGGCAACCGGGTTCACCACCGCGTGGCTGTACTGGCTGTGTTGGGTGGTGGCACTGGGGTCGGAGTTCACCGCGTCGGGAATCCTGATGCAGCGCTGGTTCCCCCACGTCCCGGTCTGGGTGTGGTGCCTGATTTTCGCCGGCGCGCTGTTGGGGGTGAACGCCATCTCCGCGCGCGTGTTCGGTGAGACAGAATTCTGGTTCTCGGCCATAAAGGTCAGCGCCATCATCGTGTTGATAGTCCTCGGCACCGCAGCGATATTCGGCTTCACGCCGCTGTCCACCACACATCACTCTGCGGTGCTGTTCAGCAACTTCGCCACTCCAGATGGGATGTTTCCTGGCGGATTCGGCGGAGTGCTCGTTACCTGCCTGGCCGTCTGTTACGCGTTCAGCGGCTCAGAACTGATCGGAGTGGCGGCCGGTGAGACCAAGGATCCGGCACGCAACATCCCCCGGGCTCTGCGCTCAACGGTAATGCGACTGATCATCTTCTTCATCGGCGCCATCACGGTCATCGCGGCGATCGTCCCCTATGAGAAGGCCGGTGTCACCGACAGTCCGTTCGTCACGGTCTTTGAGTACATCGGGGTGCCCTACGCCCCCGACATCATGAACTTCGTCATCATTACGGCGCTGTTGTCGGCCGGCAACAGCGGACTGTACTCCTGTGCACGGATGCTGTTCTCGCTCGCCGAGGAAGGCCACGCACCGAAGGCCCTGCTTCGCCTGACGCGCCGCGGTATCCCGCTCAATGCGCTGTTGGCGAGCATGCTCGTCGGTCTGGCCTCGCTGCTGACCAGCGTGATCGCCGCCGAGACCGTCTATCTGGTGCTGGTCTCGATCGCGGGGTTCGCCGTGGTAGGCGTCTGGATGTCGATCGTGGCGTCGCAGCTGCTTCATCGGCGCGCCCTGATCCGCAGCGGTGCAGATGCGAACCTGGCCTACCGCACGCCGCTCTACCCGTTCGTGCCGATCCTGGCCCTAGTGCTGTTGGCCGTTTCGTTGGTCGGCATCGCGTTCGACCCGAGCCAGGTCGCGGCGCTGTACTTCGGGATCCCGTTCGTCGCATTGTGTTACGGCTACTTCTGGTTGCGGTACGGACGTCGGGGTGCGGCCCCGGCCGTGCCGGTCTCCGAGGAGGCGCCGGTGGAACCGTCACCGCCAGCCGGCGACTAACGCTCACCACCGCAATAGAATGCGGCAACCAGCAGGTCGCCGCATTCTCTACTGCCGATGGAGACAGCCGATGTCGAAGAAGGCCCAATCATCGATCACGAGGGGCCTGCGACTGCTTTATGCCACCCTCGGCCGCGAACGCTCGGGCCGGCCCGGATTCAACGCATCGCGTCTGGCCGACGTCACCGGCATCGAACGCAGCCATGTCTCGCGCCTCACGCAGGAGATGCGCGAACTCGGGTTCCTCGAACGCACCGACGAACTTGCGTTTCGCGCCGGCAGCGAGTTCTTCAAGGTCGCAGCGGCGCTCAACGCACCGTGGGTCCGCTCGGCGCGTATCGAATTACGTTCCCTGGCAATCCAATTCCACGTCACAGCGCGACTGACGTCCCGAAACGGCGCCCGCGCAATAGCATTGCGAGCCGAGTCGGGTGTCGGCGCGCCGGGACCCACAGGCCGCGCCGCGTTGGTCACCCCGGTGTGGTGCACCGGCGCCGGGCGGGCACTCCTATGGGACCACACCACCGCCGATCTGCACCAGCTCCTCGATGGAGTCCAATTCGTCGGCGTTGGCGGGCCCGCTGCGGCGCGCACCGTTGCCGCGGTGGATGCGCTGATGGAACGGGACCGGGAGCGCGGATTCGTCCATGCCGCCGAGGAATTCGAAGCAGGCGTGGTCGACTACGCGACGCCGCTACGCTCCCCTGACGGAGCGATCATGGCCGCTGTGAGCGCGAGCACCGCCGAGCTGAACACGAGGGCCGCCGCGCGCCTGTGTTCGGCACTGACTGCGGCCGCCGAACGACTGTCAGCGACCATGGTGCGGGTCGGCCAGTAGCCGGGACAGCGCATCGGCTGCCTCAACACACTGCTTGCCAAGCCGTGCTACGCGCGGCTTGAGCAACTTTCGTTCCCCGACAATCTGTACCGCCGCCACGACTTCGCACCGGAAATCGCGTACCGGTGCCGATACCGAAAACAGCTCCACCTCCGCTTCCTGGTCGACGATCGCGTAGCCGCGACGTCGCGCCGCGGCAAGCCGATGCAGGAAATCGTCCACTGACGTCGGCGCATTGGGCCCGGCGTTGCCGAACTCGGTGGCGGCGAAGACCGCACGCACCTCGTCCTCGGCGGCGTCCCACAACGTCGCCTGCCCCGCGTCGCTGCAGAACGCGGGATAGGCTCGGCCGATCCACGAGCCGATCAGCGTCGACGGCGACGGAATACTTTCAGCGATGGTCACAGTACTGTTACCGGCGAGCTGCCCCAGAAAACATGCCTCCCCCGTTTGCGACGACAGTGTGTCGAGGACCGTCAAACCGTCAGTCAGCAGCCGACACTTGGTGAGCTCCTGCGCCGTCGCATACCAGTCCCACGACAACCGGTAGGCCAGGTCCGGATCACGAGTGATCAAGCCTTCGTCTGCCAGCGCCTTCAGCGTTCGCGACACCTGCGAGCGGTCCCGACCCAGCTTGTCGGCTACCTCGGCGACGGTCGCGCGGTGCGGCGCATCGGTGGTCAATTCCACCATCGCCGACACGACCGCAAACCCCCGTCCCATACTCGAAGACGTGGTGGCTGAGTTACGTGACACTCTCGTCATGGCGTCACCATCGTAGGCAACGTCGCGGCTTCGTGACCCCGCACTGCACGGGGACGACGCCGTGAGCTCGATCAGATCTCCCCGCATCACGAACGCTGGACTTCGAATCCGCTATCGGCCAATCGAGCTTTGGTCGGTACGGAATGCACACGTCCGGACCCGTCGCCGAATCTCGCACCTCTCATGGAGTCACACCAAACTCTGTGCGAAATACCGTCGAGAAAGCCGCAGGGGTTCGTGAATCCGTGCTCAGCGGCCACAGCCGCGATCGGTTGGTTCGTCGAGGACGCTGCCCCACCGACGATAAATCCTGGTCGGCCCCGAAGGCTCGCCGCGCGTGGGCGTACGCCGACCCCGTTGAGGGCAGCAGTCTCACCATGTTGCCTTAGCTCAGGACAGTGAACAGCATCGTCACCGCGGTCGGGATGTATGCCGCCGCCGGCAGTGTGCCGGTGAGCATCGCCGCGGCCAACGCGGCCGCGGCCACGTGGTGTGTGGAGGTCAAGGCCGCGCTGCACTCGGAAATCTGTGCGGTGCCCGACGAGCGCCTCGAGGTGGAGCGGGAGGTGTTGGCGCCGCTGCCGTCGCTGCGCCGGAGATCGGCGCGGCGTCGGTGGTTGCGCCGGCTCAAGCTCGCGACGGTGCGCCGCACAGCGCCCGAAGTCCTGTTGACCGCCAAGACGCAGCGCTGGACCCCCGAGGAGGTGCTGCGCACCCTCGTTGAGGCCGAGATCGCTGCCCGTGATGCCTCCAACACCGCCAACCGGTTCAAAGCCGCCGCGTTCCCGGTCATCAAAACCCTTGAGGGTTTCGATGTGTCGGCCTCCTCCATCCCGCAGGCCACGGTTGACTACCCGGCCAGCCTGCAATGGATTCGCGCACAATCTGGCCATTATTGGTCCGCCGGGTACCGGCAAGAGCCGCGTCCTGATCGCCGTAGGTCACGCTGCGGTGCAGGCCGGTCACAAGGTGCGTTACTTCACCGGCCGCACAAACCGAGGAGGTTGACGACTGTCGTTTCGTCATGTGACACCAGGAGTGTCGAGCCTGCGCTCGCTCGCACAACTTGTCTGCGAGGGCCGCCCGACAGGAACGTATCCCTTCAGGATCTGTGTCAGCGGTTTGCATCCTCGGCAGGGGGCCTGCCTCCCATGAGAAGAATTCCTGGCCACTTTCGTGAAAGCCTTTGGCCTCATCGATCTTTGACGAGAGCGGCGAGTTCAGCGGGGGCTGGTTTTCCGCCCACCGGCTGTCGTAGCACTAGCTGAGGTCTGTCAGCAAGGCACCGCCATCGCGAAGAGCTATGACGTTGAGCGCCGAGAACTCGAGAGTCCACGGGTTCCCGTGATGCGGGTACTTTGCCGTCATAGTGGCCACTAAGTCTTCGGCAGTTTTGGCCGACTCGAACGCTGAAGCGAAATCCTTGATATACGAACGTGTTTGAGAGAGCATGGCATCCACGGCGTGGTCATCCCCGTCTGGTCGACGGTGGCCGGCGACAATCATATTTGGTTTTAGATTCTCGACGATGTCGACGGTGTTGAGCCAGTCGTGCCACTGCTGGGGTGTGGAAAGGCCGAGCATCGCGTGGATTTCGTTGTAGATCGCGTCGCCAGCGACGACCACGTCGATGGCTGGCACGTGGACGATTGTGGTCGGGTTGATATCGGCTTGCTTGACCTCGATGATGTGCAGAGGTGAGCCGTCGACGTAGAGCGTGCGGTCCTCGATCGGTTCGGGTAGACGCCCACCTTTTACGCAGGCGTCACCGAACAACAGACCCCACTGCAAGTCCTGAAGCTCCATTGTTTGCTTCATTTCCTCGACCACGTTGGGCAGCGCCACACACCGTGCGTCCGGGAATCGCTCGAGCAGCGGTCCCAGGCCCAGGTAGTGATCGGCGTGGGGGTGGGTGATGTAGATGGTGGTGAGCGTCTTGCCTGTACGTTCGATCAGATCGCCGAGATCGCGGATGTCGTCTTTTAGATATTGAGCGTCGATCAGGACTGCCTCGGTTGCCCCACTGATGATTGTGGAGGTGGTGGGCGAGAACTTGCCTGTCGGCGTGCCAGGAACTTCGACGGCGGGGATGTTGGGCCAGCGGCCGACATAGACCGTCGCGCGGATCGGCGGAGACGCCGCGGGTCCGGCTTGGTCTGTGCCGATGGAGTGGGTTTCGGTGCTCACGGGTTCCTCCAGGTTGCACGCTAGTTCGTTTGGGCATGTCGGTTCGAATTGAGTCAATCCTCGATCTGGCTGACCTATCGACACCACCACGCTAGGTTTCGGTGCTTTATCGGGCAAAGGATTAGCGCGCCGTATTTCGGTATACGGCTGCCAATGTCGCATACACCTGCACTCTGATCGCGAGAGCAATTAAGATCAATCGCCTGACTTCGCCTTCGTCGCGGTCCTCATTGATCACACGCAATGTCCTTACCCTGCAACGCAGCAACCGGTGTCACACAGCGATCATCAGTGGCTTCGCCGATCCGAACACGGCAGTCGCCGGTTCGGGTAATCGACTGCACCACGAACTCCGCCGCAGAAGCAAGGCCGTTGCATCTGTCTTGCCGGGCATGCCCAGCAATGCGTTTCGCAACCGGTCAGGAGTGGCCACTGAGGATGAACCTGATCGTTGTTTCCAGGCAGCAACATGATCGCGGCGCGTCGCCCAATGCCTGGCGACAGGCTCGAGGGCGCGACCGGCTACAGGGCATTGAGCCTTCGCGACGCCGCGGCCTGTGTCGAGTGATGCCTCGGCTAATCGCACAACTTATTTCTCTAGGGTTGCCCGCAGTCGCGGGCTACGCCCAAGCCGGAAGGGTCAGACCGTTTCGTAGGCGACCGGCCGGTTCTCTTGAGCCCACAGTTTCTCGGCGTCCGACTCCGCGGCGGGAGGCACCAGGCCCTGCACTTGCCAGAAGTCAAGCGGAGTTTCGTCGACGTGAATCTCCCAGTCGTATCCGCGGTCCTTGACGAAAGGCGCGATCACCGTTTCGAAGACTGTTAATGCCTGCCTTCGAAGTTCGGCAGTTGGCAGTTGTCGCGCGATATGCTCGGCGACCAGTCGCACGAAGTTGCTTCTCGGCTCTGCGCCAATGAGGAAGTTCTCCTCGGCGACTTCGTGAAATAACACGTTGACGTAGAACTTCGGTAATCCTGAGTAGTCCACGTAGACGCTGGTCAGCGCTGCTGCAAATGCTTTCTTGTCCTCGGCAGTGTAGGCGCCGACTGGAGTGTAGATGTGCCAGAGAGGCATGTGATCATCTCCTATGATTCTCGTTCTGCAGGATGCCGGCGGAGGGTAGCTCACCGTTGTGACATTTCGTGCGAAACGTCACCCGCTATCCAGCTACGTTAATTGGGCCACACGCACGAGGCACGGGACAATAGCGCCTAAGACCGGTACAGGCCTGCCGTCTCGAAGCCAGGTCGACCGGAGAAAGATCTGGGCGCGCTGAGCACCACCGGTCCCGCGTCGGACCAAAGGTTGTGCCGCACATTTCCCAAGCATCCACAGCGGCCGTGGGCTTAGTCGACAGGTGGCGGGAGCATCGAGTTGTCGGATTGTCGCGCCTAGGCCGGCAGCGAAACTTAGCCTCGATCCACCGATGGACTTCGGTGACTGATGCCGGTTCACGTTGATCGGAGTTTTTGGAGTGCGGGCGTGCGGTAGCCGCTGGTCTGTCCAGCTCTTCCTGTGTACTCCGGTCGGGCCTTTCAGCGGGTGCTCAAGGCGTCTTTGACTCGGCGAACGATCAGTCGGGCGGTGACCCGGTCTTTAGTGGATGCGAAAGCGGTATAGGGGATCTCGGCGACCTCGGCATCAGAAATCCAGGCGCCGGTATCCGCCATTGCGATGACCGAACCATCGGGCGGATACGATCTCGCGGCGCTGAAGACAACTGCAGTCAAGGATGGCAGCAGCTATGTCATCAACGGATCGAAGACGTTCATCACCAACGGATTTCAGGCCGACCTCGTGATAGGCGCCGCACGAACGACACCGGAGAAGAAGTCCAAGGGAATCACATTGTTTGCTGTGGAAGCAGGCACTGCTGGCTTTATCCGCGGCCGCAAGCTAGACAAAGTAGGACAGCCCGAGGCCGACACCGCTGAACTCTTCTTCGACGACGTCCGCGTCGAGCAGTCCAACGTCATCGGAGAATTAGATCGCGGGTTCATTCACATGATGATGATGCTGCCCCGGGAGCGGATCAGCTGCAGCATCGCAAACCTTGGCCACACGCGGCGCATCCTCGAGGAGACTGTGGCCTACGCTCAGCAGCGCAAAGCATTCGGACAGTCGATCGGTTCGATGCAATGGAACAAGTTCCTCCTCGCCGAGCTGGTAACCAAACTCGATGTCGCGCAGGCATTTATCGACAACTGTATCGCTGTGCATATGACCGGGGACCTCAGCGCCGTCGAGGCGGCGAAGGCCAAGTTCGGTCCTCAGAGATTCAGAACGAGATCCTCGATCACTGCGTGCAAATCCACGGCGGATACGGCTTCATGAACGAATACCGCGTCGCGCGAGCATGAAAAGACGCGCGGGCGACAAAGATCTGGGCCGGATCAAATGAGATCATGCGCGAAGTCATCAGCCGCGAGCTCGCTCTCTAGGCCGATCGAAACGAAGATCAATTCGTCAAGCCACACTGCTGAGAAGCGCGGTGTTTGAATTGAGGGGTGCGGCCAAGCGGTGCCGGTTGGGAAGCAACGACCGGCACCGTCCAGCGTTGCGACCTTGCCGCTAGCCATGTCAGCGACGTTATCTGTGCCGCAGCACTTCTCAGTGCACGCCAGCTGCGTCCAGCAGCGTGGCCGCTGTCGGCGTTACCAGACCCTTCAGCGTTTCAGCCTGGATGCCCGCGCGACTGCTCGCACCGTCGAAGACGAGCATTAGCTGCCGGGCAAGCAAAGACGCGTCGCGTGCGCCGCCGCGCACAGCCTCCGCCCGGAAGTAGTCTCTGAGCAACTTCTTGGTTTTGCGGGCGATGCGGAAAGCCGGATTGCGGGTGTCTTTTATTTCCACCTGGGCGGCCAGATACGGGCATCCGTGGTAATCCCGCCGCGCCGCTAGTACGGCGAGTTGATCGAACACGTGCAATATGTTTTCGCGCGCCGAACCGGTGTCGATCTCGTCCGGTAGAAGCTGCCCTGCGTAATCTGCCGCTCGCTTTTGCAAGCTCGCCGCCAACAGGTCATCCTTACTGGCGAACATTTGGTACATGGAGCGCTTGGATACACCTGCGGACTTGCACAACGCCTCTACTCCCACGCCGACGCCGTTGGTATAACTAAGCAACCCCGCGGCCATGAGTAGCCGTTCCCGTGGGGTCGCAGTGGTATTGGCAGCCATCGCTCAAGCCTAGCCCGAATGCTTCCCAGGTGAAACCGGCCGGTTTCTCTCCGCGGTGTCTACTGGCACGGGCATACCGAGGGGCTGCAACAGGTTCACGGCTGTCGGTCCAGTCGCTGTCAGCACCCGCGCATTCCTGTCGACTGACACCGATATCGGCTTCGCTTCAACCCAAGGCTCAGCCACTGTCCCGGCTCTCGCGGAATCGGCGGGCGAACTCGATGTACCAGTCAAGTGAGTCGGGGTTAGCCACCGCCGCTCGGTTGACGGCTTTCGATTCAGCCGTGCCCTGCAGAATGCGTTTGATGGGCACTTCGAGCTTCTTGCCGGTCACCGTCACGGGTACCGATGGCGCCGCGAACACGTCGTCGGGCACGTGTCGCGGTGACACGTGTTCGCGGATGGTCTGACACACACGATGGGTCAGCTCGTCATCGAGTTCTACGCTTGGGGCAAGGACGACAAAGAGCGGCATGTAGTAGTTCCCGTCGGACAGTTCCACGCCGATCACGAGGCTATCGGTGACCTCTGGCAACGCCTGCACCGATGCGTAGATGTCCGCGGAGCCCATCCGCACCCCACCGCGGTTGATGGTTGAGTCGGATCTACCGTGGACCACGTAGGTGCCGTTCTCAGTGACAGTCATCCAATCGCCATGTCGCCAGACGCCGGGGAAAGTGTCGAAATATGCGTTGCGGTAGCGTGTTCCGTCAGGATCGTTCCAGAACTGGACAGGCATCGACGGCATCGGCGCGGTGATCACCATCTCCCCCACCTCTCCAGTGACCGGTTGGCCGGCCTCCGTCCACGCTGCGATCGACGCGCCCAGGTAAGGGGCTTGCAGTTCTCCGGCGTACACAGGCAACAGCGGATTGCCGCCGACAAAGCCGCTGCAGACATCGGTGCCGCCGCAGTCTGAGCTCAGGTGTAAATCAGCGCCGACGGCGTCGTATATCCACTGCCACGTTGACTCCGGCAGCGGTGAACCGGTACTGGAGATCGATCGCAACGAGGTCAGATCGTATCGCTGCGCTGGGTGGACACCGGACCGCTGGCAAACGGTTAGATAAGCCGCCCCGGTGCTGAATCGTGTGACCTGTTGCGCAGCGCAGATGGCGAAAAGCGCGTCGGGCCCAGGGAAAGCCGGGCTTCCGTCGTACGTGATGATCGTCGCCCCCACCGCAAGGCTGCTCACAAGCATGTTCCACAGCATCCACGCGGTGCTGGTATAGACAAAGACTCGATCCTCAGGCCCCGTATCCATGTGCAGCGCAGATACTTTCAAATGCTCCAGCAGGATGCCGCCGTGTGAGTGAACAATTCCTTTCGGGAGCCCGGTCGTCCCAGAGCTGTAGAGAATCCACAGCGGGTGTTCGAACGGCACCTGTTCGTACACCGGCGTCGCCACACCGTGCACCAACTCATCGAAAGCCAATGCTCCGGCCAGGATTTCGCGGTTGGGTCGCAAATTTCGCACGATAATGCTCTGTTGCACGGTGGGTAGCTGCGCACGCAGCTCCTCGATCACGTCCATCCGATCGATCGCTTTGCCACCGAACCTATAGCCGTCCGCGGCAATCAGAATGGTCGGTTCGACCTGCCGGAATCGATCGAGGACGCCGTTCGGTCCGTACTCGGGTGGGCACACCACCCACGTGGCTCCCAGGCTGGCGGTCGCCAACAACGCGACGACCGCTTCAGGAACATTGGGGAGGTAGCCAGCTATTCGGTCGCCGGGGCGCGCGCCCATTTGGCGCAGTTCGGCTGCAAGCGAGGCTGTTTGGGCAGTCAGCTCGGCCCAGGACAACTCCACTACCTCACGATTCTCGCCCAACGCGATCACTGCCGGCCGGTGGCTATTGCTGTGGGCAAGCACATTCTGCGCCCAGTTGAGCCTGGCGCCTGGAAACCACCGGGCTCCCGGCATCGTGGAGTCCACCAGGACGGCGTCGGGTTGCTCAGAGGCGCTTATCTCAAAGAAGTCCCACAAAGAACGCCAGAACTCGGTGAGTTCAGTGGTCGACCATTTCCACAAGTCATCATAGGCCGCGAAGTCCAGGCCACGCCTGGTCCGAAGCCAATCAACGTAACCGTTGAGACGACTGCTGGCGATGCGCTGCGGCGACGGCGCCCACAGCAGCTGCCGTTTTTTGAGACTCCTCGTGGTTGTCTCGGTCATTTATTTCTCCACGATACGAAGCCGATTCGCTCCCTGTTCGGGTGGTCTTGTGGTCGCCGTTGAACTTTCTGACGGCCATGGCCGTGCCGACTTGTGCGGCTCCGGCGAGTACCTCGATGCCCGTCCTTCCTACACGGTCTCGTAGGCGACGGGTCGGTTCTTCTGGGCCCACAACTTCTCGGCGGCCGACTCCTCCGGGGGAGGTACCAGACCTTGCACTTGCCACAAGTCAAGCGGTGTTTGGTCGATGTGAAGCTCCCAATCGTATCCGCGGTCCCGGACGAACGGGGCGATGGCTGCTTCGAAGACCTCCATCGCCTGTCTGCGAATTTCGGGAGGCGTCTGTCGGGCGATGTGTTCGCCAACAAGACGCACAAAGTTGTTCCGCGGTTCCCCACCGATCAGGAAGTCCTCCTCGGCCACCTCGTGAAACAACACGTTGACGTAGAACTTCGGCAGGTTGACATAGTCGACATATATCCTCATCAGCGAAGCTGAGAATGCCTTCTTGTCCTCGGCCGAGTACGCGCCGACTGGAGTGTAAATGTGCCACAAGGGCATCTGTATCTCCTTTGATTACACGAGCGGCCGTGTCGCCCGCCAGTTCCCATGTCTTGTTCTCTCGATCGTTTGACGACCGTCCAGACCATCAAAGTCCGGACAGCGCAGCAATTACGCCAGGTAGCGCACAAAGTGGTCGCGGGCGGCGGTCACTGCGGTGGCAAAGATCGTCTCGTCGGTGTAGATGTCAAAATGCCCGCCTGGAACGACGAGAAGTTGTTTGGGTTCCCTTGCACGCTCGTAGGCGTCGAGCGCAAACTCGGCGGGAGTGACGACGTCGTCGGCAGCCACAATCATTAGCAGCGGGGTGGGCGAGATGCGGTGGATTCCATCGCCGGGCTCATACTCGCCGCTTCTCTCCAGCGAGCTAAATGTGATCTCGTTGCGCCACGCAGAGGCCCGCTCAGCTGCTGTCTTGGTGAAGTACTGCCACGCGTCGGCGGTCGGCATGGTCGCCGCCGCGAACGGATTCTCGTCAACCACGGGGAACATCGTCGGCTCCGCTCCGTCGTAGAGACGGCGGCGTTCGTCTTCGAGTTGGGCGCGAAGATCCGATAGCACATCACCGCGGATACTGCTGCGCGTGGTGCCATGGCCGGTGACGAAAGGCACTTGGGAGACAGCGGCTTTGACCCGTCGGTCAACGGCGGCAACGCTCAGAACATGGCCACCCGAGAAGCTGGTACCCCAGATTCCGACACGGCGGCTATCTACGTCCCGTCGTCCTGCCGCGTACGTGACGGCATGCCGGAAATCACGGACCTGCCTGATCGGGTCGATCTCTTGGCGCGGCTGGCCGTCGCTGGCGCCGAAGTTGCGGTGGTCATAGACCAGTACGTGAAGGCCTGCGGCAGCGAATACCTCCGCGAACTCTTCCAGATGCATCTCTTTGACCGCAGACATCCCGTGCACCATTACCACCACAGGGCGCGGGGTGTTGGCCTGTTTCGACTGAAAGAACCAACCGCGCAAAGTGGTTCCGTCAGCATCGAATTCAACATCCTCGCGCGACATCCGCGTTCCCATCCTGTGGCCTTTGGGTTTTGCGCCGACAGCTTCTCGCGGTCTGGCCGCCCGCCGACTACTTGTTTGGCAACGTTAACTGGAGCACACGCACTCGAGCACGGGATAGTTGTGACCGTTGTCGGTACAGGTCTGCCAGGGTTGCATCATCAGAGTTGAATCGGAGATAGCTGGTCTGGCCGAAGGCCCACTGAACCGCTCCTTCACCCCAAGCTGTTCCGCGACCCCGGGTCGGGATGAACGCGGCGCGCGAAGGTGCGGCGGCTTTTGGCGAACCGAAAGCGACGGTGGTGGTCGTCGAACACCCAGATCGTTGGGGCGCGTGAACACCGAATTGGTGGAGTCGGCGCTCTCGGCATGTCGGACCTCGGGCGGCTTGTCAGTGGTCGGGCGGATGAGCTTCCGGGAAGGCGCCCGAGATGAGTGGCGTGCGAGTCGTCGCCAGTGCGGCGTTGTCGAGCAGTGCCGACAAATGAGACGTTGTCGTCGACGAGGCGACCGGCGAGGTTGTCGACGGACGCTCAGGGATACAGGTTCAACGGCGCGCAAAACGCGCATCGGGCACACCTTTTACCAAGTCATGCCGCCGAAGAAGAAACGGCAATGCGACGCCGCCACAGGCAGGTCCAACACTGGTGTGCTGAGCACCCAGAATTCAGCAGCACGTCGAGCAATCGATGTCTCATCCGGTGAAAGACGAGCTGAACGTTACTGAGGCAGAGGTGCGGGCCGTTCTCGATCACAGTCCTGATGCGGCACTGGAACGAGTGATGCAGCCGAAGGTTGTTCCAAAGGCGACGTCCGGTCGAGCAGACGGGCGAGCGTTCTGCGATGGATGTCGGACCGCGAAACTCAGCAGTACCCGTGGGAATCCCGATAGCTCGCCGGCGAGAGACCGTAATGGCGGCGGAACTCGCGTGCCAGATGACTCGGGTCGTAGAAGCCCCATCGATTGGCGATCGCTGTCATCGTCAACTGGGTGCGGACGATGTCGTCACGCGCGGCGGTCAGGCGTCGACTACGTACTACCGATGTCATGGTGTCACCGGTGGATGAGAAGGCACGATGCACGGTACGGATCGAAACGTTATGAGCTGCAGCTAGATCCGCGACCCGAATCGGCCCCTGACGGATGTTGTCGGTGATCCAGTCATTCAAACGAGCCCGCAGCACGCCAAGCACTGAGCCGTCGGTTGCCAGACCTTCTTCAGCGCGTATCGCCCCGACCGCAAGCGCCACCAAGGCCGCGCGAGCCGCCTCCGCCTCTTGCGCGTTCATTCCAGGCGCCTGATCCCACACTTGATCCAAGTACGCTCGAAATAGCCCGACGAGAGGGCGGTCCTGCTGCAACAGCAAACATGCTGGAAGATTCTTGCCGTGGTCGGCCGCGGTCAACACAGCCTCGGGTAATAATAGGGTGCGTTTGCTGACCCACTCAGGTATCGCGAATCCCCCAGCGGCGTCGCTGCTGACAACTACAAGTGATCCCTCCTCCAACAGCGCCTCGCTGCCACCGAACGACATTCGTTCGAGTCCGCCGTAGCCGACAAAGATGGCCACCCCGCGTTGCACAGATTGCCGGACCTTGCCGCGCGACCGCCACCCCTCCATCGATGGGCTCTTCCATTCGGTGAGCACCAAGTCACCAAGACAACGCGACCAGACGCCCTCACCCAACACTCGGCGACGACCCCGATTGATCCGAATCGTCATAGGCGCCAGCCGATCACTAATTGCTGATTCCCAACGTGCTTCCCGCCCAGTGAGGTCGACATCCGTGGCCGGTAGGTCATCGATGGCGGTAACCGTCACGCTGCCGAACCTCCCATCGTGGACTGCGCATCACTGTCCCATGAGACGACTGCCCCGTATCCAACGCTGCCAACCATGCCTTACCCGCTTCCACAAAACCTCTCACGGCGCGCCGCCCCAACAGTGCGCGACTGCCGCTGCATCACTACAGGATAAACCGATCGGTTTCTGTCGACAAGTACCTGAATCGGGATGAAGTCGTGCCTCGTTTATCGTCAATACGCACAATGGTTTTGACTCCTGAGTTCTTCCGATGGGAACAACTGGCGGTCGATAGTGCGCAGCATCGTGGCCATCCATGGCCACCGGAATGGGCAGCATCACCGCGGCGCTTTCGCCGCCGACCCCTCGGTCGTCAGCCTGCCGAGCTGGTATGGACGAACAGGCCACGTCGACCGTGAGGCGTGGCTCGAAGCGGGCAAACTGGGTTCCTCGGCTGGGAGATGCCTGAGAAGTACGGCGGCTTGGGCATCAAGGACGTCCGCTACAACGCGGTCCTTGGCGCGATGCTCGGGTTCAGCGCCGGCAAGGGAATGGGGTTCTAGGCGATCAGGCCTTGACTTCGATCGACCACCAGTTGTCCCTGGCTCGCTTGATGAGGGCGAAGTTCACGGTCAGACCAAGTTTGGGATTCAGGCTGCGGTGACCACGGCCTTGACGACCTCATGCGGTTCGTGTCCACCGTATCGACCGGCTCCGAACCCGCCTCCGGCTGGACAGCGCCCGCCAATGGCGATTCCCGCTCGCTGTACTGACTGTATGGTCAAGATTACTTCGGGTGGGCGCCGCCGACGGCTAACCTGAACCAGTCGTTCGATGGTCACATTGGTCCATCCGTCGCTGAGGAGATACCTAGATGCCGCCTACCGTGGCGCCGACAAGCAAGGGCGAGACACGCCGGCTGGAGATCCTGCGCGCTGCCGCCCTCACCCTGGTCGATCGCGGATATGGCGATACACGCATCGCCGAGGTCGCAGAACGCGCCAATGTCAGTACCGCTCTGCTGATCTATTACTTCGGCACCCGCGAGCAGATGCTGCTCGAGTCGCTAAAACTGTCCGAATCCAGTTTCTACAGCCAGGCCGAAGCCAAGATGCGCTCAGCCAGCACCGCGATCGACCGGCTCGACCTGCTGGTCGAGATATGCTGTGTCGAAGACGACGAGGGAAAGACTCTGCGTGGCTTGTGGTTCGAGTTGTGGTCTCAGGCCCAACGCCACGCAGACGTCGCCGAAGCCCGCGCCGTCCACGACGATCAGTGGCGCGACCTGATCACACACGTTGTGCGGGAGGGCCAATTCAACGGCGAGGTCAACCCCTCAGTCGATGCACGCCGATTCGCAGTGGCCCTGGCGGCGCTGCTCGACGGGCTGAGCGTGCAGGTCGGGCTGGCTGACAACGAGGTCACACCGGATTACGCACGCCGTCTGGCCATGGACTTCATCACCGATCAGCTGGGCGTCACCCGAAAGGGGACGAGCGAGAAACGCGGCTAGTACTACCTGGTCTGCCAGCGGCGATGTCGATGTGCTCGCGCTAGAGGGACGCCCACCGTCCATGCCCGCCGCTTTCGGCCAGTCGGTGGGGGACCGGAAGTTGTGCGTTAACAGCGCAAACATCATCATTACTAATCACTCAGTCAGGTAATGCGTCACCAACTGGCACCGCGACGCCAAGGCCGACGGGGATTTGTGGCCAGAAGGCGAATCGCCCAATGGTTCTGCGACCTGCTGTCTGACCAGCGCTTTCGCGTCGTAGCGTGGGCCGTGGGACTATCAGCGCCGAGGACAATGGATGTTGAATCTTCGCCCAAGCCTTGCGCAATCGGCCATGATCGCCCACTATTACTGACTACTTAGTTAAGTCGTGCTGTGCCTCACGCCGGATGGCGTTGGTGGTGCACCGCACGGCGCAGCGCCTATCGCAACGGAGAAACATGGGCAACACGTCGGTCATCGAGATCGATCACGTCATCAAGCGCTTCGACGACTACGTGGCAGTCGCCGGCGCGAACTTCTCGATCGGCGCCGGCGAGTTCTTCTCGATGTTGGGCCCGTCGGGGTGTGGCAAGACCACGACTCTGCGGATGATTGCGGGGTTCGAGACGCCCACCGATGGCGCGATCCGACTGGACGGCAAGGACGTTTCGCGCACGCCGCCCCACAAGCGCAACGTCAATACGGTGTTTCAGCACTACGCGCTGTTCCCGCATATGACGGTCTGGGACAACGTCGCGTACGGCCCACGCAGCATGAAGAAGGACAAGACTGAGGTTCGTCGTCGCGTCGACGAGATCCTCGAGATCGTCCGTCTCGCCGACTTCGCCCAGCGCAAGCCCGCCCAACTCTCCGGCGGCCAGCAGCAGCGCGTCGCGCTGGCCCGAGCGCTGGTCAACTACCCAAGCGCGCTACTGCTCGACGAACCGCTCGGCGCTCTCGATCTGAAACTGCGCCACGCCATGCAGTTCGAACTCAAGCGCATCCAGCGCGAGGTCGGCATCACGTTCATCTACGTGACCCACGACCAAGAGGAAGCGCTCACCATGAGCGACCGCATCGCGGTGATGAACGAGGGCAAGGTCGAACAGATCGGCACCCCCACCGAGATCTACGATCGCCCCGCGACGGTATTCGTCGCCAGCTTCATCGGGCAGGCCAATCTGTGGCCCGGCAAGGAGACCGGCACGTCGGGCGAGCTGGTGGAAATGGCGGTTCTGGGCACCAGACTGCTGGCCAGCCAGGGAGCCACTCGGCTCGAAACCGGTCAGAATGCCACGCTCATGGTTCGGCCCGAACGGGTGCGCGTATCGGTTGACCGTCCGCTCAGCGGCGTAAACGCCGTTGCAGCTACCGTTGCGGATCTGACCTTCCAAGGGCCCGTGGTGCGCCTGTCGTTGGCCGCGAGCGACCACGCCACAATCATCGCCCATGTCGGCGCCGAGCAAGACCTGCCGTTGCTGCGCCCCGGCGATCGGGTGTACGCCAGCTGGGCACCAGAGGCCTCGCTGGTACTGCCGGCCGGCGACGTTGCCGCCGTCGACGAGGTAAGCGAGATCCTCGACGACGACCTGGCCGTCTCCCCCTGACCGTCGATCCCCTGTTCGACGCTTCCCGACTCGCCACGATCAACGAAAGGTGTTGCCGCCCATGTCTTTCACCGCCAACTCTCAGGACAACGACTCGATCGCCACGATGGCCTTGGCGCGTCGCTCGCGGCGGCAGTTCCTGGGTGGTAGCGCCGCCGCGGCGGCTGCGGCACTGCTCGGCTCCTCGTTGCTCAGCGCATGCGCGTCCGACGGCGGTGCCGGCGTCGCCGCAAGTTCGACGCCGACCCCCGATGACGGCGCGCCCGCTACCGGCGCACTGCGCATATCCAACTGGCCGCTCTACATCTCCGATGGCTTCGTGGCCGCCTTCCAGACTGCCACTGGACTGAGCGTCGACTACAAGGAAGATTTCAACGACAACGAGGAATGGTTCGCCAAGTACAAGGAACCCCTGTCGCGGCGGCAGGACATCGGCGCCGACCTGGTGGTCCCGACACAGTACATGTCGGTACGGCTCAAAAACTTGGGGTGGCTCAACGAAATCAGCGATGCGCGGGTGCCCAACAAGAAGAACTTGCGGCCCGATCTGCTCAACAGCTCGGCCGATCCCGGCCGCAAGTACATCCTTCCCTACATGTCGGGCATGACCGGGCTGGCTTACAACAAGGCCGCGACCAAACGGCCCATCACGACCATCGACGACCTCTGGGATCCGGCGTTCAAGGGCAAGGTATCCATGCTCTCGGATATGCAGGACGGGCTGGGCATGGTCATGCTCGCCCAGGGCAGCTCGCTGGAAAACCCTGACGAGAAGAGCGTGCAGAAGGCCGTCGACGTGGTCCGCGAGCAAAAGGACAAGGGACAGATCCGCCGGTTCACCGGCAACGACTACGCCGACGACCTGGCCTCGGGCAACGTCGTGATCGCACAAGCTTATTCCGGTGACGTCGTGCAGCTGAAGGCCGACAATCCGGACCTGGAATTCGTGGTGCCCGAGGGCGGTGGCACCTGGTTCGTCGACGGCCAGGTGATTCCCTACACCACACAGAACCAGCACGGCGCCGAGGCGTGGCTGAATTACGTCTACGACAGAGCCAACTACGCCAAGCTGATCGCCAAAATCCGGTATGTGCCCGTGCTGTCGGACATGACCGATGAGCTGAACAAGATCGATCCGGCGCTGGCAGCCAATCGGCTGATCAATCCGCCGGAGTCCGACACCAAGCGGCTGGGCGCCTGGGCGTCGCTAAGCGATGAGCAGACCCAGGCGTTCACCAGCGCCTACGCAGCAGTCACCGCGAACTGACCCGGCTACCAACAGCTTTGACGAGGGAACGGAAACAGAGCTCACATGGCCGGAACAGCCAGTAGTAGTCGTCAACGCAGCAAGGTCGCGCCCTACTTGATGGTGTTGCCTGCGCTTGCCTATCTCGCAGTCTTCTTCGTCGTACCGTTCTGGTCGCTGCTGCGCACGTCCCTGTCGTCGATGGGCGGCTCGGTGTACCTGCCCGAGCTGACCTTCGCATGGGACTTCGGCAACTACGCTCACGCACTGACGCTCTACCAGGACCAGATTCTGCGGTCGCTGTCGTACGCTTTCACAGCAACCGTGGTGTCGTTGGTCATCGCGTATCCGCTGGCCTACGTCATCGCGTTCAAGTCGGGGCGATACAAGAACCTGCTGCTGGGTCTGGTCGTGCTGCCGTTCTTCGTGACGTTCCTGGTGCGCACGCTGGCCTGGAAGACGATTCTGGCCGACGACGGATTGATCGTGCGCACCCTCGATACCATCGGACTGCTGCCCGACGACGGCCGGCTGCTGTCCACCAGCTGGGCGGTCATCGGCGGACTGGTCTACAACTCGATGACGTTCATGATCCTTCCGCTGTTCGTCAGCCTGGACAAGATCGACCCGCGGCTGCTCGAGGCGTCCAAGGACCTGTACTCCTCGAGTACTGCCGCCTTCCGCAAGGTGATCCTGCCGCTGTCGTTGCCCGGCGTGTTCGCGGGCAGCCTTCTCGTGTTCATCCCCGCCGTCGGTGACTTCATCAACGCCGACTACCTCGGCAGCACCCAAACCACCATGATTGGCAACGTCATTCAGAAGCAGTTCCTGGTCGTCAAGGACTACCCGACCGCCGCGGCGCTGAGTTTCTTGCTGATGGCGATGATCTTGGCCGGTGTGCTCACCTACACCCGAGCGCTAGGAACGGAAGACCTCGTATGAGCATCACTGTGGCCGCGACCAGTCCCACCGCGTCGCACGCACGACGCTCACGCCGTGTTGCCAGCCCGGGCCGGTGGGGCGATCTGGCCTTGCGCATCGTCGCCGGCTTGGTGTTGGTGTATGTGTTCCTGCCGATCTTCGTGATCGTGCTGTTCTCGTTCAACAAGCCCGCCGGCAAGTTCAACTACACCTGGCAAGGCTTCACCCTGGAGAACTGGGCAGATCCGTTCAAGTACCCCGCGTTGGCCCAAGCCCTCAAAACGAGTTTGGCCGTGGCAGGGATCTCCACCGCCATCGCCTTGGTGTTGGGCACGTTGATGGCCGTCGCCCTGGTGCGGCAACGCTTTCGGGGCAGCAAGGCGATCGAGACGTTCTTGGTACTACCACTGACCGCACCCGAAGTGGTGATGGGCGCCTCGCTGTTGACGTTGTTCCTCGACCTGGGTTGGGCCACCGGATTGGCCACCGTTGTCGTCGCCCACGTGGCCTTCGAGATCAGCTTCATCGCCATGACGGTTCGCGCCCGCGTACGCGGTTTCGACTGGACGCTGGAGGACGCCTCGCTGGATCTCGGCGCCAGCCCGATCACCACCTTCTTCAAAGTGACGCTGCCGCTGATCGTTCCGGGCATCGCGGCCGCCGCGATGCTGTCGTTTGCGCTGTCGCTTGACGACTTCATCATCACCTACTTCGTCAGTGGTTCGACCGTGACCTACCCGCTGTTCGTCAATGCCTCGGTCAAGGCGGCCGTACCACCTCAGATCGACGTGCTCGCCACAGCGATCCTTGCCATTAGCCTGACCGTGCTGATCACCACCACGATGTACCGCCGTAAGCGCCTCAACACCTAGCCTCACCACTCAGTTTGCTTGTGGCGAGTCCCCTACATTGGGTCCACCCGGCCTTCGAGTCGCGTTGGTGCGATTCAGATTTTGGTTGATGCTGCAGGCCATCGGGGTGTGGGTGCAGCTGCATGCCGCATGCGTACTCAGCCGGTCCGGTGGCCGAGTGTTAAACATCGGTGCCGACGGTTGTGTTGGTCCTTGAAGTCGCCGATGAACGACGGGGGCTTCGAACAGGCTGTTCGAGTGGTTGCGGGTTCGGGCGCTGTTTCATGACACACCGCCATCTCGGCGTTTTCACCGGTGGGCGTGCGGATGCATCCCAAGTCATCGCAGACGAAGGAAGCCGACACAGCACGGCGAAGGGAAGTGCCCACGAATACCGCAGCAGGAAGTGGTGC
>Ga0105237_10000471_pt1 | contig 57020 bp, 53 predicted proteins | sample KBSC24metaG_FD_81520 | JGI IMG/M metagenome (GOLD analysis project Ga0105237, IMG submission 81520) | Corn rhizosphere microbial communities from Kellogg Biological Station, Michigan, USA - KBS C2-4 metaG | ecosystem: Host-associated > Plants > Roots > Rhizosphere > Soil | place: Michigan, USA... | reverse complement strand
CTGTTCGTTGACGACGTCCTCTTGCACGTGCGAGCCCGTCGTGGGGCTGGGGACCGGCGGCACGACGGTCGTGTCCACGGGCGGCAGCACCGGGACCGGCACCGGCGGCAGCACCGGGACCGGCACCGGCGGCAGCGCGGGGATCGGTGGCATGACGGATCAGGGACAAGGCGGCGCGGCCGGCGGTGACATGGGCGCCAGCGGCGGCGGGAGCGGCGACAGCGGGGGCGCGGCGGGCGAGGGGGCAGGCGGGCTGGGTGGCAGCGACGTCGGGGCAGGCGGTGGTGCGGGCTCCGGTGAGGCGGGCGCGGGCGCAGCCGCTGGCGGCGCCGGCGGCGCATAGCCGCACACATCTGCCTGCGCGTCAGGTCCATCACGGAGACGCCGTTTCCTCGAAACGGCGAAAGCGCTGCCCGCAGCGGCAATGCTACGATCTTGAGAATGAGACAGCAGGTCGTCCGTCTCTGTCTCGTCGCGCTGCTGGGCGCGGGCGCTTGTGACTCCGGTGCCCCCTCGACCACGGTGTTGATGGGACAAGGCGGGGCAGGCGGGGAAGCTGGCAGTACGGGCCCGGATTTCGTCGATTGCTCCGCGGACACCCGCGCCACGCCCTACGCGGCGGGCATGAAGGAGACGTCGCTGTCCGGCGCCTGGGTGGTGAAGCTGTTGAACAACACCTTCCTGGTGGACGGAAAGCCCGTGATCCAGGCGCCCGCCAAGGGCACCGACAGCTGGACCATCGAGGTCGACGACGCTTCGGGCAGGCCGGCCGACGGGATCGTCACCGGCGTCAGCCCGTACATGCCCGATCACCGGCACGGCACGACGCCCGTCGCGGTCACCGCCGCGGGGACCGGCACCTACACGCTGACGCCTCTATATCTCTACATGTCGGGGTACTGGGAGATCACCATCGGCCTGACCGGCAGCGGCGCCGGGACGGACAGCGCGATGTTCCCCATCTGCATCCCGCAGTAGCGGGGCTCCACGCCCCCGCGCCTTCGCGCGGCTGAGGAGTCCGGCGGCGCCGCTCAGGGCGCGGGGCAGCGCGCGAAGCTGGGCCCGCTGGCCAGCATCGCGATGGGCGTGTACCGGCCGGTGTTCACGCACAGCAGGTGGTCGCCGGTCTGGGCATCGATGGACGCCGTCGCCGTGGCACGATTCCATTCCAGGGCCGCCCCTGACCCCAGCTGGAACGTGGGCACGGCCGCCGCGATCGCCGCATCCAGGTCGCCGGACGCCACCAGTGACGCCAGCACGTCGTCTCCCACCGCCTTCACCGACACCGTCAACGTGATGCGATCGGGAGAGGCGGGCAGCGTGGCCGCCCCCACCGGATAGAGGTACTTCAGGTGGGACCTGGTCAGCGTCGTGGGATCGTTCCCGCTCAGCGGCGGGGGCCCCGGCAACAGGTTGCTGGTCAGCTGCGCCGCCTCCCAGAACATGTGCGTCTCCGCGCCCGTCGCGTCGTACGTGCAGTCGCGCATCAACCACAGATCGGGGTCCAGTCCCGCTTCGATGGCCTGGCCGGGCTGCACGCCGCTTTGATACAGCTGCCGCGAGCCCGCGTAGGCCGTGACGTTGGCCCACAGGCGCCGGTCCTGCGAGGCGCCGCTGGGGAAGGCGTGGCCGGCCCCCACGTTGTCGAGGGCGACCGTGATCTTCTGGGTGGCGTCGTCGTAGCACAAGGTGCCTTGCAGCTCGCTGTCCAGCATCGCCTGCACCGCCGCCTTCTGATGGGTCAGCCCTTCCGCCCCCAGCAGCGGGAAGGCGGTCAGCGCCACGTCGACGGCCGGAAAGCCGTGGTCGTGCAGGCGACGCGACTTCGTCGAGACCGCCGAGGCGGGGCCGTCGCTGCCCGTCATGTGGCAGCCGGCGCAGGAGACGCCGTGAGGAGTCACCGCGAACACGGTCCCCTGCCATTCCTCGAACGTCCGTTCCAGCGCCACGCCGTGACCGTTGACGATGTCGTGGCAGCTGCCACAGGCGCTCGCGGAATCGGTCTTCTGATCGTCGAGCAGCGCCGAGTACTGCGCCCGGTGAGGCGGGCTGGCCACCGGGTCGGAGAACGGCCCGAACAGCGTCCCGTCCGTGGCCAGCGTCAGCGGGTTGTCGTGCGCGCCGTCGACGGACGCGGCCGAGTGGCAGAAGAAGCAGGTCACCCCCTTCTCGGAGGCGGGAAGGCCGGCCAGGTTCGTGCCGTCCTGGGTCAATCCGTCCCGCACCGCCATGGGCGCGTGGCAGTTCACGCAGAAGGTGCCAAGGGCGCTGCTGGTCTCGCGCTGGCCGCGCTGGTTCATGGCGAGGAACACCGGATCGTCCGACGCGTAGGCGTGCATGCTCTCGCTCCACGCCGCGAACTGGGCGGGGTGACAGCCCTGGCAGGTCGCCGGATCGCGCAGGGCCTCGGCGTCGAGGAACTGAGTGGGCGCGGCCCCGTCGCCCCCGCAGGCGCTTGCCAGCGAGGCGATGATCGCCATCGACAGGACGCGGCACGCCCATGCCCAGGAGGATGACCGCGACGATGAACCGCAGGGTGACCGTGAGGTCATGAAGCCGTTCAGTATGAACGAGGGAGGCGGGCCGTGGCACATTAGAGGGGTGCGACCACCGCCGATGACCGAGGCCCCCGCGCGCCTCGGCGCGTCCGGTCCACCCTCGGCGAGGGGCTCGGCGACGAGGTTGGGCGGGGCAGCCGCGCTGCTGTTCGTGATGGCGGGTCTGGCCGCCTGCGGGCAAGCCCAGCCCCAGAGCTGCCCGCAGGATCTCCCCTCCTCGTGTCCCAGCCCGGCGCCCACCTTCAGCGCGGACGTGGCGCCGCTGATCCAGGATCACTGCGCCCCGTGCCACAGCGCGGGCGGCCAGCAACCCAACCCCCTGCTGGTCAGCTACGACACCATCACCAGCTCCATGGGCATGACGGCCATCCTGATTTACAGACAACTGGCCGACTGTCGCATGCCGCCGAAGGAGCAGCCGCCGCTGACCTCGGAGGAGCGGCAGACGATCGCGGGGTGGATCCTCTGCGGCGCCAAGAACGACTGAACGCCGCGTTTCCGGCGAGAGCCCCGCTCAGGGCACGTCAACGTAGAAGGCGACGTGCCCGTGCGGCGAGTCCTCGGAGAGATCCGAGCAGTCCTCGTACAGGTGGAAGCGAAGCACCCAGCGGCCGGAGGCGTCGAACTTGACCGGCGTCACCTTGTAGTGACCGCTTCCGGCCGGGTTCTCGGCGGCGTCCGGGGGCAGGGCGCTCAGCACGTGAAACAGGTTGTCCGCCAGGTACGACTCGATCGCGATGTTCGCGCCCGTGGCCGGCGTGCCCGGCGAGGCCAGCAGCGTGGCCGTGACGTCGAAGGTGGCCGCCTGGTTCAGCCGCACCGGCGTGGTGGTGAAGCTGACGTGGTACTTGCAGTCGTCGTCGTCGCCCTCGGCGTTGTACAGCACCGGCGCGTCGGCCTCTGCCGGCGGCGGATCGGCAGGGACGACCGCGGGATGGCAGGACGCCTGATTGACGGCGATCGGGGTCACGCCGGCGCAGTGCCCGTCGGCGAGGCCGCTGACCGGTCCGCCCGCGGGACCCGCGCTGCCCGAGCCGCAGGCGTCCAGCCCGGTGAAGCCCAGCAGCAAGACCATCCGGGCCCAGAAGTGAACACCTCGCGCACGCATGAAGCCTCCTGGCGAACAATCTAGCGGCCACCCGACGAGCCGGCGTTGTATCAAATTTTCGCACCCGAGCAGGGGACCGCCCCGACGCGCGAGGCGGTGAATTCTTATGATAGGCCCGTGTCTTCCCCGACGCCGCCCCACGACACCGTGACCGCCGCGCCGGCGCCGGAGTCGGCCGCCGTGGTGGCCCTGCCCGGGGCCGGCGAGCTGTGGCTGACGCGCTTCCTGGTCCTGCGGCTGCTGGGCCTGGTCTACCTGATGGCGTTCCTGACCTGGGTGAACCAGGGGCCGGCCCTGGTGGGCCGCAACGGTCTGCTGCCGGCGCACAGCGAGCTGTCCGCCATCGCGCAGGCGGTGGGCGGTCGCCTGCAGGGCTTCGCCGAGGTCCCGTCGCTGTTCTGGCTGTCGGACGCGGACGCGGTGATGTTCGGGGCCGGGTGGGTGGGCGTGGCGCTGTCGCTGGCCGTGCTGGCCGGTTACGCGAACGCGCTCATCTTGATGGCCCTGTTCGCGCTGCAGGTCTCGCTGCTGCCGGTGGGCCAGGTCTTCTACGGCTTCGGCTGGGAGCTACAGCTCTGCGAGACGGGATTTCTGTGCATCTTTCTGGTGCCCCTGCTCGACGGCCGGCCCTTCCCGCGGCGGGCCCCTTCGCCGATCGTCATCTGGCTGGTGCGCTGGCTGATCGTGCGCATCATGCTGGGGGCCGGCCTGATCAAGCTGCGCGGCGATCCCTGCTGGCGCGACCTGACCTGCCTCGACTACCACTTCGAGACGCAGCCGATCCCGAATCCGCTGTCGCCCCTGTTTCACGCGCTGCCGCCCCTGGCCCACAAGCTGGGGGTGCTGTTCAACCACGTCGCCGAGCTGGCGGCGCCGTTTTGCCTGGTCGGCCCCCGCCGCGTGCGGCACGTCGGCGCGGCCGTGATGGCGGCGTTGCAAGTGATCTTGCTCGCCAGCGGAAACCTGGCCTTTCTGAACTGGTTGACGCTGGTCCCCATCATCGCCTGCTGTGACGACGGCGTGTGGCGGCGGGTGTTGCCGGCGCGCCTGCTGGCGCGGGCCGCTGACGCCGCGGCGCGGGCGCGTCCGTCGCAGCCGGCGCGCTACGCGGCGCTCGCGCTGGCCGTGGTCGTGGCCATCCTCAGCGTCCCCGTCGTGCTGAACCTGGCGTCTGGCCGGCAGGCCATGAACACGTCGTTCACGCGCCTGCCGCTGGTGAACAGCTACGGCGCCTTCGGCACCGTCGGCCGCCAGCGGGACGAGCTGATCTTCGAAGGCACCTCCGACCAGGTGCTCACGCCCTCGACGGTCTGGAAGCCCTACGAATGGAAGTGCAAGCCCGGCGACCCCGGACGGGCGCCCTGCTGGATGAGCCCCTACCACCGCCGCCTCGACTGGCTGGCCTGGTTCGCGGCGATGAGCACGCCGGACCGCTATCCCTTCATGGCCCACCTGGTGTGGAAGCTGCTGCAGAACGATCGCCTCACCCTCTCGCTGCTGGCGGGCAACCCCTTCCCGGACGCCCCACCGCGCCACGTCCGCGTCGACCTCTATCGCTACCGGATGTCACCACCCTCGGCCAGGACCTGGTGGACCCGCACCCGCCTCGACAGCTGGCTGCCGCCGCTCTCGAAGGACGACGCCCCTTTCGCCAGCTACATCCGTCATCGCTGGGGCGACTAACCCGCACCGGCCCTTGCGGATTCGGGCCGCGGCGGCATGAAATGCGCGTCTGGCACGGCGCCCCGGCAGAAGTTGCGCGACCCCCGTTCCCATCGCCGCAGGCACCGCCAGACTGGCGCGCCGCGCGGTCCCGCGCCTCCTGGTGGCACCGATTCTGCTCGGTGTCGGCTCGTGAAAGCGTCCGATTCAAGCGCGAGCCTCGTTGACCTGAGCGCGCCTGCCCGCACAGGCCCGGCCGAGGCACGCGCCGTCCTCAGCTGCACCGGCCTGCGCAAGATCTACCGGATGGGCGAGGTGGACGTGCGCGCGCTGGATGGCGTCGACTTCACGCTGCACGCGGGTGAGCTGCTGGTCCTGCTGGGCGCCTCGGGCAGCGGGAAGTCCACCCTGCTGAACATCCTGGGCGGGCTGGACGTCGCGACGTCGGGCCAGGTGCTGTTCGAGACCCAGGATCTCACCGAGGCGGAAGAGGACGCGCTGACGCAGTACCGCCGCCACCATGTCGGCTTCGTGTTTCAGTTCTACAACCTGATCCCCAGCCTGACCGCGCGCGAGAACGTCGCGCTGGTCACCGACATCGCCGACGACCCCCTGACCCCCGAGGAGGCGCTGGCGCTGGTCGGCCTGGCCGATCGCATGGACCATTTTCCCGCCCAGCTGTCCGGCGGTGAACAGCAGCGGGTGGCCATCGCGCGCGCCATCGCCAAGCGACCGCCCGTCCTGCTGTGCGACGAGCCGACCGGCGCCCTCGACTTTCGCACCGGCATCCTGGTGCTGGAGGTGCTGGAGCAGGTCAACCGCGAGCTGGGCACGGCGACGGCCATCATCACCCACAACGCCCCCATCGCCGAGATCGCCGATCGGGTGGTCACCCTGGCCGATGGGCGCGTCCTGTCGGAACGGCGGCCCCTGCAGCGGGCCCGGGCCCGCGACATTCGCTGGTGAGCGCGCCGTCCATGAGGTTCATCTCCGCGCTCGACCGGAAGCTGCTGCGCGAGGCGCGCGGGCTGAAAGGGCAGATCGCCACCATCGCCATCGTGCTGGCGAGCGGCATCACCTGCTTCATCGCCCTGCGCGGCACGTTCTCGTCGCTGCAGGAGGCCCGCGACGCCTACTACGACCACTACCGGTTCGCGCACGTCTTCGCCCGCGTGGAGAGCGCGCCCGAATCCTTGGCCCGCCGGATCGAGCGGCTGCCGGGGGTGGCCCAGGTGCAGACGCGCGTCGTGAAGGAGGTGAGCCTGCCCCTCGACGACCTGGACCGCGCCGCGTATGGCCAGCTCATCTCGCTGCCGTCGCAGGGCGAGCCGGCCACCAACGCCCTCCATCTGGAGCGCGGCCGCCTGCCCGCGGCGGGCCGGGACGACGAGACGGTGGTGCTGGCGTCGTTCGCCCGCGCCCACGATCTTCACATCGGCGCGCGCTTGCCCGTCGTGATCAACGGCGCCGAGCGCCGGCTGCGCGTGGTGGGCACGGCGGAGTCCCCCGAGTTCGTGTATGCGATCCGGCCGGGCGCCCTGGCCGACGACCCCAAGCGCTACGCCGTGCTGTGGATGGATCGCGCCGTCGTCGCGTCGGCGTTCCGGTTGACCGGCGCCTTCAACGACGTCACCCTGCGGCTGCAACCCGGGGCGGCCCTGGAAGAAACGGCGTCTGCGCTGGATCGCCTGCTGGCGCCGTACGGCGGGACGGGGGCCCTGGGCCGGAAGTTCCAGATCTCGAACCGGATCCTCACCGGCGAGTTGAGCCAGCTCGGCGCGCTGGCCGCCATGGTTCCGCTGGTCTTCCTGGGCGTGGCCGCCTTCCTGATCAACATCGTGCTGGCCCGGCTGGTGGCGCTGCAACGGGGCGAGATCGCCACGCTGAAGGCGATCGGCTACACCAACGTCGAGGTGGGGAGGCACTACCTGGCGCTGGTGGCGCTGGTGCTGGTGCCGGGGTCGCTGCTGGGGGTGGCGGGCGGGTGGGGCCTGGGCCGCGTCGTCCTGGCCCTGTACAAGGGCGTCTTCCGTTTTCCCGAGCTCGCGTTCCACATGTCGGCCAGCCTGGTCACGGCCGCGGTGTCGATCAGCGCGGCTGCTGCCATCCTGGGCGCGCTGTTCGCGGTGCGGGCCGCCGTCAGGCTTCCCCCGGCCGAGGCCATGCGGCCCCCGGCGCCCGCCCACTACCGGCGCGGCCTGGCCGAGCGGCTGGGCATCGCCGCCATCGCGGGCGCCGCCGGCATGATGGTGCTGCGCGAGATCGAGCGGCGCCCGCTGCGCACGGCGCTGTCCTCGTTCGGGATCGCCGGCGCCGTCGCGCTCATCATCTTCGGCCACTTCGGCCTCGACTCCCTGGAGAACTACCTGGAGGTGCAGTACCGGCGCGAGCAACGCCAGGATCTGGCGGTCACCTTCCAGCGGCCCGTGGCGCCCCGGGTGGTCACCGAGCTGGGCGCGCTGCCCGGGGTCATCACGGCCGAGGCGGTGCGCGCCATCCCCATCCGGGTCCATCGCGACCACCGCTGGCGAGACTCGGTGCTGATGGGTCTGCCTTCGGCGGCGACGTTGCGGCGGCTGGTCGAGCGGGGCGGCGGAGCGGTGGCCGTGCCGGACGACGGCGTCCTGGTGACGACCGCCCTGGGAAAGATCCTTCACCTGGCGCCGGGCGATCGCCTCGAGGTGGAGTTGCTGGAGGGGGACCATCGCACGGTTGCGGCCAGCGTCGCCGGATTCGTCGACGAGACCGTGGGCCTGCAGCTGTACGCGCGGGTGGAGACGGTGTCCGCGCTGGCCGGCGATCTGGGCGCCGTCTCGTCGGCGCTGCTGCGGGTCGATCCGGCGCGGCGTCCTCAGGTCGAGCAACAGCTGCGGCGCTCGCCCCAGGTCATCGACGTGTCCGACGTGGCGGCCGACATGCAGCGGCTGCGCGACATGAACGGCGCGGCCATGGACATCTGGACGGCCATCTCCATCGCCATGGCGGCCTGCGTGATCTTCGGGGTGATCTACAACAACGCCCGCATCGCGCTGGCGGTGCGCAGCCGCGAGCTGGCCAGCCTGCGCGTGCTGGGGCTGTCGCGCGGCGAGATCTCGGGGATCCTGATCGGCGGGCTGGCGGTGGAGGTGGCGCTGGCGGTGCCGGTGGGGCTGGTGCTCGGGCGGGGCTGGGCGGAGATCTTCTTCACCCGCGCCGTCGACCAGGAGACGTTCCGCTTCCAGGTCCTGGTGGAGGGGCGAACCTACGCCCTGGCCGCCCTGGTGGCGCTGCTGGCCGCCGCCGCCAGCGCGCTGTGGGTCCGTCGCAGCGTCGACAGGCTGGATCTGATCGGCGTGCTGAAGACACGTGAATAAGAGGAGCGACACGATGCCGGACGCAGCAACCAACCTGGAAGACCTGAAGACGACCGGCCCGGCGGGCGCGGGCGTGCTGGCCATCGCGCCTGACCCGGCGCGCCGGCGGGGCAGGGAGAGGCGGCGCGGTCTGGCACGGTTGGCGCGGCGGGCGCTGCTGGGCGCCGTCCTGGTCGCGGCCACGGTGGCGGTGCTGCTGGCCCTGCGGCCCCGGCCGGTCCCCGTCGACATGGCGCGAACGCGGCGGGGCCCGCTGGTGGTGGCGGTGGAGGAGAGCGGCAAGACGCGCGTCAAGGACCGTTACGTGGTGTCGGCGCCCGCGGCAGGGAGCCTTTCGCGTGTGACGCTCGAGCCGGGCGACGCGGTGGAAGAGGGCGATACCCTGGCGCAGATCGCCCCGGCGGTCGCGCCGCTGCTCGATCAGCGCACGCGCGCCGAGAATCAAGCTCGGCTGGGGGCCGCGCTGTCGGCGCTGGATCAGGCGCGCGCCCACACCGCCCGCACCGCCCTGGCCGCGGCGCTCGCCGACAAGGAGCTGGCCCGGACGCAGAGGTTGGGCGGCGCCGTGCCGAGACAGGCGGCGGACACCGCCGAGTTCGAGACGAGGATGCGCAATGAAGAGCTGGCCTCCGCGCGCTTCGCCGAGAAGGTGGCCGCGGAGCAGGTCCGACTGGCCCGGGTGACGCTGGGCGACGGGGCGAATCCCTCGCGCGATCGCCACCTCGACGTGCGCGCGCCCGCCTCGGGGCGCGTTCTCCGCGTCTTCCAGAAGAGCGCCGGCGTGGTGGCGGCCGGTACGCCGCTGCTGGAGGTGGGCGATCCTTCGGTGCTGGAGATCGAGGTGGATCTTCTGACGACGGCCGCCGTGCAGGTGAGGCCGGGGAGCCCGGTCGCCATCGACGGCTGGGGCGGAGACACACCGCTCTCCGGACGGGTGCGCCGGATCGAGCCGTCGGGCTTCACCAAGCCTTCGGCCCTGGGCGTGGACGAGCAGCGGGTCAACGCGCTGATCGCGCTGACCGACCCACCGGCGCGCTGGGCGGCGCTGGGTGACGGCTATCGGGTGGAAGCGCGGCTGGTGCTGTGGGAAGCGCGAGACGTCGTCGAGGCGCCGCAAGGGGCGATCTTTCGCCACGGGGACGGCTGGGCCGTGTTCCGTGTCGACGGAGACCGGGCCACGCTGGTGCCGGTCCAGATCGGTCATCGCGGCGACACCGAGGTGGAGATCCTCTCGGGCTTGCCCCCCGACGTGCCGGTGGCGGTCCACCCGGGGGACCGCGTGAAGCCCGGGGCGCGCGTCGCGCCGGTGCCGGCCGGCGCCCGCTGAGGCGGGCCCCTTCTGGCGGAACGCCCGCCTAGTCTTCCAGCGAGAGCTGCTCGAAGCGGACGTCGCTGATCTGGTACTCGCGCGACCCCTTGCCCGTCTTCATGGTGACGGTGTCGCCCAGCTCCTTGCCGATCAGCACGCGGGCCAGGGGCGCCGAGATGGCGATGCGCGCCGCCTTGATGTCGGCCTCGTGGTCACCGACGATGCTGTAGGTGACCTCCTCGGCGGTGTCGGTGTCGGTCAGCTTGACGGTGGCGCCGAAGACCACGCGCGAGCCTGACAGCTTTGACGGATCGATGACGTCGGCCTGCGCCAGGATCGACTCGATCTCGCGCGAGCGGCCTTCGATGAAGCTCTGCCGCTCCTTGGCCGCGTGATACTCGGCGTTTTCCCGCAGATCGCCGTGGGCCCGCGCTTCCTCGATGTCCTGGACGTTCTTCGGGCGCTCCACCTCGCGCAGCCGCTTCAGCTCGTCCTTCAGGATCTTCTGCCCCCGTGGGGTCATGGGAAAACGATCAGCCATTTGCCTCTCTCTTCCTTGAAACGTTCAGCGGCTGCCAGACCATCAGCGACGGGGCATCGTCAGGCCATCCTTGGGGCTACTGGCCCTGGTCCTGCTGATACTCCTGCATCGAGCGGACCGCCAGGCGGCCCGAGCGCAGCTCGGCGATGGCGCCCACCGCCGCCTTCGCGGCAGACAGCGTCGTGTAGTAGGGGATGCCCCGCACCAGGGCGGTGCGCCGGATGTCGAACGAGTCCTTGATGGCCTGCGCGCCCGAGGTCGTGTTCATGACCAGGTGGATGTCGCCGTCGAGCATGCGGTCGACGATGTTGGGCCGCCCCTCGCGCACCTTGTGCACGCGGGTGACCTTCACGCCCGCCTTGTCCAGGTAGGCGTGGGTCCCGGCCGTGGCCAGGATCTCGAAGCCCATGTCGATCAGGTTGCGGGCGATGCCGACCGCGCCCGGCTTGTCGCTGTCCTGCAGCGACAGGAAGACGCGGCCCGCCGTGGGCAGCTTCGTTCCCGCGCCCAGCTGGCTCTTGCCGAAGGCCGCCGCGAAGCTGCGGTCGATGCCCATCACCTCGCCCGTCGAGCGCATCTCCGGACCCAGCAGCGTGTCCACGCCCGCGAACTTCGCGAAGGGGAACACCGCCTCCTTCACCGCCACGTGCTTCGGCGTCACCTCGCGGATGCCCATCTCCTTCAGGGTGCGGCCCGCGGCGATGCGGGCCGCCACCTTGGCCAGCGGCACGCCCGTCACCTTCGAGACGAACGGCACCGTGCGCGAGGCGCGCGGGTTGACTTCGAGGATGAAGATGCCGCGGCCATCGCGAGGCACCGCGAACTGCACGTTCATCAGGCCGCGCACCCCCAGCTCGCGCGCCAGCGCCCGCGCCTGCGTCTTGATCGCCTCGACGGTGTCCGCCGGCAGCGAGTAGGGGGGCAGGCAGCAGGCGGAGTCACCGGAGTGGATGCCCGCCTCCTCGATGTGCTCCATCACGCCGCCGATCACGACGTCGCCGGTGCCGTCGGCCACCACGTCGACGTCCACCTCGATGGCGTCGGGCAGGAACTGATCGACCAGGATGGGCGCGTCCTCCTCGCCGGCGCGCGACGACAGGCTCTCGCGGCGCGAGGCCTCCATCGCCGTCAGCACGAAGTTGTCGAGGCCCGACGGGTCGTGGAGGATCTCCATGGCCCGGCCGCCCAGCACGTAGGAAGGTCGCACCATCACGGGATAGCCGATGCGCTCGGCGATCTGACGCGCCTCCTCCAGGCCGCGCGCCGTGCCCCAGGCGGGGGCGCGCAGGTCCAGCTTCTTCAGCAGCTCGCCGAAGCGCTTGCGGTCCTCGGCGCGGTCGATGGCGTCCGCGCTGGTGCCCAGCAGCTTCACACCGGCGTTCTGCAGCGGCACCGCCAGGCGCAGCGGCGTCTGCCCGCCGAACTGCACGATCACGCCCTCGGGCTTCTCGCGATCCAGGATCTCCAGCACGTCCTCGCGGGTGAGGGGCTCGAAGTACAACCGGTCGGAGGTGTCGTAGTCGGTCGACACCGTCTCGGGGTTGCAGTTGATCATGATGGTCTCGTAGCCGTCCTCGCGCAGGGCTTGCACGGCGTGGACGCAGCAGTAGTCGAACTCGATCCCCTGGCCGATGCGGTTGGGTCCGCCCCCCAGGATGGCGATCTTCTTCTTGCCCGTGACGCGTGTTTCGTCCTCGGCACCCTTGCCGCTGGCGCCAACGCGCTCCGCCTTCTCGTCGAACGAGATCTCGTAGGTGGAGTAGAGGTAGGGCGTCTGGGCGTCGAACTCGGCGGCGCAGGTGTCGACCCGCTTGAACACCGGCCGGATGCCGTGCTTCAGCCGCGCCTTGCGGACGTCCTCCTCCGATACGTTCGCCAGCTTCATCAGGCGGCGGTCCGACAGGCCCACGCGCTTCCATCGCTCCAGCTGCTCGGCGTTCTCCAGGCCGGCCGCGCCGGCCTTCCGCGCCGCCTCGTCCTCGTCGATGATCTCGCGCAGGTGGCGCAGGAACCAGGGGTCGATCTTGGTCAGCGCGTGCGCCTCTTCGTTCGTCATCCCCAGGCGCATCGCCTCGGCCAGCTGCCACAGGCGATCCGGGCCGGGCCGCACGATCATCCGCTTCAGCTCCTCCAGCCCGGGGGCGCGGTCCAGGCCCAGCAGGCCCCAGCGGCCGATCTCCATCGACCGCAGCGCCTTGCCCAGCGACTCCTTGAACGTCCGGCCGATGGCCATGACCTCGCCCACCGACTTCATCTGCGGGCCCAGCTCGCTGTCGGCGCCGGGGAACTTCTCGAAGGCGAAGCGGGGGACCTTCGTCACCACGTAGTCAATGGTCGGCTCGAAGCAGGCCGGCGTCTCGCGCGTGATGTCGTTCGGCACCTCGTCCAGCGTGTAGCCCACGGCCAGCTTGGTGGCGATCTTGGCGATGGGGAACCCGGTGGCCTTGGACGCCAGGGCCGAGCTGCGCGACACGCGCGGGTTCATCTCGATGACGATCATGCGGCCGTTGGCCGGGTTCACGGCGAACTGGATGTTCGAGCCGCCCGTCTCCACGCCGATCTCGCGGATGACCTTCAGCGCGGCGTCGCGCATGGTCTGGTATTCCTTGTCAGTCAGCGTCATCGCCGGGGCGATGGTGATCGAGTCGCCGGTGTGCACGCCCATGGGATCGAAGTTCTCGATCGAGCAGATGATGACGGCGTTGTCATGCGTGTCGCGCATGACCTCCAGCTCGTACTCCTTCCACCCCAGGATGGACTCCTCGACCAGCACCTCGCCGCGCGGACTCTGCGACAGACCCCAGTTGACCTTGGCCTCGAACTCCTCGGCGTTCCAGACGATGGCGGCGCCCGAGCCGCCCATGGTGAACGACGGGCGCAGCAGCACCGGGTAGGCGACGCCGTTCTTGGTGGCCATGTCGGCCTGGATGGCGCGCGCCTCCGCCAGGGAGTGCGCGTAACCGGACATGGGCACGGACAGGCCGATCTTCAGCATGGCCTGCTTGAACAGCTCGCGATCCTCGGCCTTCTCGATGGCGGCCACCTGCGCGCCGATCAGCTTCACGCCGTGCTTCTCCAGCACGCCGGCCCGGTTCAGCTCAAGGGCCAGGTTCAGCGCGGTCTGCCCGCCCAGCGTGGGCAGCAGGGCGTCCGGCTTCTCGCGCTCGATCACGCGCGTCAACACCTCCACGGTCAGGGGCTCGACGTAGGTGCGGTCGGCGATCTCCGGATCCGTCATGATGGTGGCCGGGTTCGAGTTCACCAGCACCACCCGGTAGCCCTCTTCCTTCAGCGCCTTCACGCCCTGGGTGCCCGAGTAGTCGAACTCGCACGCCTGGCCGATGACGATGGGTCCGGACCCGATCAACATGACGGTCTTGATGTCAGTTCTGCGCGGCATGGTCTTCGATCAGGTTCCTTTCTCGGTCTCGGGCGGTGTCGGCTGGTCGGAAAGCTGAGTGGTCGCTACGGGGCGGGGGCGGCCTTCTTCTTCAGCAGGCCCTCGCGGTCGATGGTGAACTGGTCGGGCTGCTTCTTGTCGAAGGCGGGGCGGTAGGCCTTGTCGACGCGCCAGCCATGATCGGCGAAGCCGTCGGCCACCAGCAGCCGCAGGCGCAGGCTCTCCTCGCCGTCCGAGAGGAACTGCGCGAGCAGCGCCTCGCGGCCCGGCTCCTCCTCACCCAGCCGGACCAACGTCTCGGCGGCGGCGTAGCGCACGCCCTCGTCCATGTCGGTCAGGTAGGGGGCCGCCAGCGTGGCGGCCTCGCGCGCGTTCGTCTTCAGACCGGCCAGGTGGTTCAGCAGCTGGATCTTCTTGGTGGGGTCGCGCTCGTAGCCGGGCTCGTGCTCCGCCAGCACCTTCGCCACCACCTGAAGCTCGTACTCTTTCGAAGCGACGCGGTCCAGCAGGCGTAGCGGCCAGGAGATCGAATCGGCGGACTTCAGGTAACGCTCGATCTGCGGGATGATGGCGGCGCCCTTCTCCACCAGGGCGTCGAACACCCACTCCTTCTCCTGCTCGTCCTCGATGCTCTTGTCGTAGACCATTCCGAACCGCCGCATCAGGCCGTAGATGGCGTCCGGAGAGCCGTCGTTCAGCAGGGCCTCGAAGGCCTTGAAGCGATCGGGCGACTGGGCGTACTTGTTCACCACCCGCTTGACGTTGCTCTCGAGAGATCGCTTCTCGCGGCCGGACTTGCTCAGAAAGTCGAGGAACCCCATGGATGCGGGGAGTCTATACACGTCCCGGCGTCCCCTCACACGCGAAAAACGGAAGTGTCGGCCCCCGGCGCTGGCCGGCGCTTTCCGCTAGTCGAGCGCGTCAGCCAGCCGTTGCCGCAAGAGCTCCACGGCGCGGGCGTGGAGCCGGCAGGCCCAGGACTTGGAAAGTCCCATCACGGCGCCCGCTTCCTCGAGGTTCTTGTCGGCAAAATAGTAAAGCTCCATCAATTGGCGCTCCCGGTCGGGCAGTTTGCCGACCGCGTCGCGCACCCGCGCGCCCAGGCGGCCCGTGTCCAGGCTGGCATCGGCGGCGGGCAGGCGCTCGTCGGCCACCGTGGCCGCCGCCTCCAGCGAGGTGATGTGCACGGTGGCGATGCCGCTCAGCAGCTCGGCGATGGCGGACAGCTTGCCTTCCACGTCCTGGCTCGCCGCGCCGGCCGCGCCCTCGCGCGCGCCCGTCGCGGCGGCGCCGCCCCGGTCGGCCTGGTTCTGCAGGTACTCCGTCGCCCGCTCCTCGGCCCGGTATCGCGCGTAGTCCGCGCGGGAGTACCATCCCATCGTGCGCAGGCCGTCCAGCATGGCGCCGCGGATCCGGTAGTAGGCGAACGTGGTGAACGCCACCCCGTGAACCGGATCGAAGCGTTCGGCCGCCTCCAGCAACCCCTTCGAGCCGTACCCCACCAGGTCGTCGAAGTCGATGCGGGCGGTGATCTGCTTCCTCAGCTTCCGCGCCACGGATTGCACCAGACCCAGGTGCTGCTCGACCAGTCTGTCCCTCTCCAGCGCCGACATCGCCGCCCCATCACTAGAGCAGGGGGCTGCTGGCCGCGTCAAGCGCGCCGCCGTCACGCCGCCGCCCGGCATCTGGACAGGGCTGACCGACGGAGGCGCCAGGCACGGAAGCGACACGGACGACAGCGGATTTGCCCGGGCCTCGCCTGGTCGATAGAAACGGCGCATGCGCGAACAACTGAAGGGCACCTTCGATCTGGTGATGGTTCCCGAGCCGCAGTACGACTCCTTCGAGGGGGGCCTGGTGCTGGGGCGGGTGCTGTTCGACAAGACATTTCATGGCGAGTTGGACGCCACCAGCACCGTCCGCATGCTGAGCGCGGGGACGTCGGTGAAGGGCTCGGCGGGATACGTAGCCATCGAACGGGTCGACGGAAAGTTGCGTGGGCGGCGCGGCACGTTCGTCCTGCAGCACAGCGGGACCATGAATCGCGGGCAGGCCAGCCTGTCCGTCACCGTGGTCCCGGACTCCGGCACGGGCGAGCTGGTCGGGCTGCGCGGCGCGATGACGATCGATATCGTGGCCGGGGTTCATCACTACACCTTCGATTTCTCGTTCGAGGAGTGACGCGGGGGCGCCGCCCGGACATTTTCTGTCCACACGGCGCAATCCGCTGTCCGTGCCCGGAAACGCCCGATCTTCACAAACGTGAAATTCTCGGCTACCGTTCCCGCCCGTTGTTGTCCGTTCAACCCTCACTCAGGAGCGATACATGACGTTCACCCGTATGATCTTCTTGGCTCTGGCGGTTCTTCTCCCGGCCAGCTGGACCGTGGCTCGCGCCGAGGGCGACGAGAAGCCGGCCGAGGGCAAGAAGACGAAGAAGAAGACCAAGAAGACCGAGGAGAAGACCGAGAAGACCGAGTAGTTCCTTCTCTCCGGCGAGGCGCGCTGGCCGCTGGCTCGCGCGCCTTGCTGGAAGGTCTCGTGGGTTTGACCGAGTCAGCTTTGTTTTCGGGACTGGCCCCCTCATCGGGTCACCGCGCGAACGTCTTCGCGCGCGTCGGCGGGTGACGTTCGGATGGCGCAGTTCCGTTCCCTGACCGCCCCGGACGTTCGCGAGATCCTGACCACCTTCGGATTCGCGCCCGGCGCCTACCAGGGTCACGCCCCCATCGCCGCCGGCACCGTCAACACGAACGTGCGCGTCGAGACCGACGCCGGCCCCCGCTTCCTGCGCATCAACGAGGGGAAGACCGAGGACGATGTCGCCCGTGAGGCGGCCATCGTGGCGTTCGTCGCCGCCCAGGGTGTGCCCACGCCGCCTCCGGTGGTGACCGGCGCCGGCAGCCCCTTCGCGGTCTGGCGCGGCCAGTTCGTCTCGCTGTTCCCCTGGTCGCCCGGCCGCACGCTCAGCCGCGCCGAGCTGACGCCCGGGCACGCCGCCCAGGCGGGCGCGGCGCTGGCCCAGTTGCACCGTGCCGGCGCCTCGTTCCCCGACCATCGCCCGGGGCGTTACGAGCCCGACGAGATCGATCGCCGGCTGGCGCAGGTCGCCGCCGTGGCCGGGGCCGATGGTGATCTGGCTGCGGCCGTCGCCACGCTGCGGCCGGAGCTGGCAGCCCTGAAAGACCAGCGGCGAGGGGACGTGCCGATGGGGCTGATCCATGGAGATCTGTTCATCGACAACGTCCTTTACGACGGACCGGTGCTGGCCTCGTTGCTGGACTTCGAGCAGGCCTCCTGGGGGCGCCTGGCCTACGACGTCGCGGTGACGTTGCTGGCCTTTGCCTTCGGCCGCGACGACTTTCGTCCCGAGCTGGTGCGGGCCCTGCTGGACGGGTACGTGGCCGAGCGGCCCCCCACGCGCGCCGAGGGCGAGGCCTTCGGCGCCGAGCTGCGCTTTGCGGCCTGCCGCTTCGCCGTCACCCGCATCACCGACGTCTACTTGAAGCGCACGGCAGGGGCTGCCCCCGGCAAGGACTTCCGGCGCTATCTGCTTCGGCTGCGCCGGGTCCGGGAGCATCTGGCCGCGGACGACGGGTTGCTGGCGCTCGGGTAGGGCGGCGTGCCGCCGCCGGTCAGACAGAAATGCATTTCTTTTTTTTCCGGGGGCATGTCGAGAAAGTGGTCCGGGCTCCGACCCAGGGGCGAACCAGGTCGAGAAGGCGGTCGGAACGGTTCCGCCGCCTCCCTCGACCCGACCAAGGAAGGAATTCGCCATGAAGTACATGCTGATGATGAACACCCCCGGCAATGGCCCCTACCAGATCGCCAGCTGGCCCCACGAGGACCTGGTGCGGCACATCCAGTTCATGAAGTCCTTCGCGCGGAAGCTGACCGCCGCGGGTGAGCTGGTGACCGCCGAGGGGCTGAGCGGCCCCGACCAGGCAAGACGGGTGCGCGCCGGCAACGACGGCAAGCCGATCACCGACGGGGTCTTCCCCGAAGCGAAGGAGTTCCTGGCGGGCTACTGGATCGTCCAGGTGGACAGCGCCGAGCGCGCCTACCAGATCGCGGCCGAGGCCTCGGCCGCGCCGGGCAAGGGGGGGACGCCCCTGAACATGCCGATCGAGGTGCGCGAGGTGATGAGCGAGGCGCCGCGCGAGTGGCAGGAGTGACGCGGCGACCGTGATGGCCGCACCGCACGCCGCCCTGCAGGAGCGCCTGCGAGCGCTGGCGCCCGAGGTGCTGGGCATCCTCTGCCGCCGCACCAAGGACTTCGCGGCGGCGGAGGACGCCGTGCAAGAGGCGCTGGTGGCGGCGGCCCAGCACTGGGCGGCCGACGGTCTGCCCGAACAGCCGCGGGCCTGGCTGGTGCAGGTGGCCTCGCGCCGGCTGACCGACGAGGTCCGCATGGCGATCGCCCGGCGGGCCCGTGAACAGACGGTGGTCAGCCTGGTGCCGGCCGAGGATCAGCTCGCGCTTGGTGCCGACGACGACGCGGCGGTGGACGATGACAGTCTGGCCCTGCTGTTCATGTGCTGTCATCCGTCGCTGTCGCCGACGTCGGCCATCGCGCTGACCCTGAGGGCGGTGGGGGGCCTGACCACGGTGGAGATCGCCCGCGCCTTCCTGGTGCCGGAGGCGACGATGGCGCAGCGGATCAGCCGCGCCAAGCAGTCCATCAGGGAGTCCGGCGTGCCGTTCGAGCGCCCGGACCCGCAAGCGTTCGCCGACCGGCTGGGCGCGGTGCTGCACGTGCTTTATCTGATGTTCAGCGAAGGGTACGCCGCCAGCTCGGGCGACGCGGTGGTGCGCACGGATCTGTCGGGCGAGGCGGTGCGGGTGACACGGTTGCTCCACCGCCTGGTTCCCGACGAGCCCGAGGTCGCCGGCTTGCTGGCCCTGTTGCTGCTGACCGACGCGCGCCGGGCCGCCCGCACCGGGCCGGCCGGCGAGCTGGTCCCGCTGGACCAGCAGGACCGCGCCCGCTGGGATCGGCAAGCGATCCGGGAGGGCGTGGCGCTGCTGGACGGCGCCCTGCCGAAGGGGCGGCCCGGGCCGTACCAGCTTCAGGCGGCGGTGGCCGCCCTGCACGACGAGGCGCCCAGCGCCGCGCAGACCGACTGGCCACAGATCGTGGCGCTGTACGAGGTGCTGCGCGCCCAGTCCGACAATCCGATGGTCGACCTCAATCACGCCATCGCCACGGCGATGGTGCAGGGCCCGGCGGCCGGGCTGGCCCTGCTCGACCACCTGGCCTCGGACGCGCGCCTGGCCGGCACGCATCGCCTCGACGCCGTGCGGGCGCACCTGCTCGAACGCGCGGGCGACCTGCCCGGCGCCGTCGCGCTGTACCGGCGCGCGGCCGGCCGCACGGCCAGCACCGTCGAACGCGACTACTTGCTGGCCATGGCGGCGCGGCTGAACGCCCCCTCTGCGCCTGGAACCTGACCGGCGCACCCCGGCCCAGGCACCTTCCGCGGTCGATTCTCGCGCGCCGATACCCCCGGCGAGGGCGAGCGGCGCCCTGGGAGCGGCGCAAATTCCTGCTACATTGACTGCCCCGTGGCCGACCGACAGAACCCAGCATCCCAGGAAAACTTCGCCGACCTCTTCGCGGCGTCCGAGCGTGCCAACGCCGGTGTCCCCCAGCGCACGAAGCTGCGCCCCGGTGATCGGGTGCGCGGGAAGATCATCTCGCTGGGCGGCGAGACGGTGTTCCTGGAGCTGGAGGGCGGTCAAGAGGGCATGCTGGACGTCGTCGAGCTGCGCGACGGCAAGGGGCAGCTGCAGGCGAAGGTGGGGGACGTCGTCGACGCGGTCGTCGCCGAGCTGCCGCGCGGCAGCCGCATGGTCGTTTTGCGCCGCAGCCTGGGCCGCGGGGCCGCCGGGCGGACCGAGCTGGCGCAGGCGTTCCAGCACGCCATCCCGGTCGAGGGGACGGTCAGCGGCGTGAACAAGGGTGGCGTCGAGGTGACGGTCGCCGGCGTGCGCGCCTTCTGTCCCATCTCGCAGCTGGAGCTGCGGCACGTCGAGGACGCCGCGGCGTACCTGGGGCAGAAGCTGATGTTCCGCATCACCAAGTTCGAGGACGACGACCGCCGCGGGCCCAACATCGTCGTTTCCCGGCGGGCGGTCCTGGAAGAGGAAGCGCGCGGCAAGGCCGCCGAGACCCGCGCCAAGCTGGCCGTGGGCGCTGTGGTGTCCGGGGTCATCACGGCGCTGAAGGATTACGGCGCCTTCGTCGATCTGGGCGGCATCGAAGGCATGCTGCACGTGTCGGAGATTGGGTTCCAGCGCGTGACCAGACCGGCCGACGTGCTGTCCGTGGGGCAGCACGTCTCGGTGCAGATCCTGCGCATCGAGAAGAAAGACGACCCCAAGCGGCCGGGACGACAGCTGGAGCAGATCGCGCTGTCGCTGAAGGCGCTGGAGACGGATCCCTGGGAGAGCGCCGCGGTGACCTTCCCGGAAGGCACGCGCACCCGCGGCACCGTCACGCGCGTGACCGACTTCGGCGCCTTCGTCGAGCTGGCGCCCGGCGTGGAAGGGCTGGTGCACGTCAGCGAGCTGGGAGCCCACTCGGCGCGGCAGGCCCGCACGGCGGTCAAGGCCGGCGAGACGCTGGACGTGACCGTGAAGACGGTCGATCGCGAGCGGCGGCGGCTGAGCTTGTCACTGGCGCCGCCCGACGAGCCGCTCGACGCCGAGGCGCGTGCGGTCGCGGCGCGGGCCGCCGCGCCCAGCCGAGAGGGAAAGCTCGGCACGCTGGCCGACCTGTTCAAGAACGTTCCGCCCCCCACCCGGCGCTGAGCGCGCTTCGCGGCCGGGGTAGGCGGGCAACCCTGCCTGTGCCCGGCCGTTCCCCTGTTCGAAGACGACTGCCCGAAGACTACTTGGCCGACTTGGCCTGCAGCAGGTTCAGGTACTTGCGCAGGGTGTCGCGCCGCTCGTTGTCGAGATCGACGAACCGGATCCCCATGTCGGCGGGCGACTCGCGATTGGCCCACACCACCTCGCCCTGCACCGCCAGGCTGACGTCGAGCTCGGGGAAGTTCAACACCAGCTCGACCACGGTACCCTGGTCCTCGACCGCCTCCGTCTGGATGCAGATGCCCCCGAGCGAGATGTTCCGCACCTTGTGGAACAGCAGCACCTCGGCAGGGCCCGTGTAGTCCACGTACGCGTTCAGCACCAGGCGGGGATGCGCGCGAGGTAGCTGGGCCGGGGCGCTCATGCCCAGCAATATCCCTCTACCCGTGAGGCAGGTCAAAGTGTGAGGCGGCGCGAGGGCCGTGGGGGAGCCAGCGAGCGCCAGCGGAGTGCTTGCCAAACTGGCACGGAGGCGCCCGGCGCCCGCGACGTTCAGGCAGGTCGGCCCGCCGATCTTCCCGGGAACGCCGGGGTTGGCGCGGTGTCAGGGGGGGCCGGGAGTGGAACGAATCGTGCTAAACACGCCCCCCGTGCATCTGCGGCTTCTTCGGGTGTTGGTCATCGCGGTGTGCGCGAGCGGCTTCGCCGCCTGCGCCCACCCGGCTTTCTATCCGGGCACGACCATCCTGCGCACCGACGAGAACCAGAAGATCATCGACACGATCGATCTCTATCGGCAGCGCCTGGTCGATCGCAACGTCGACGGGTTGCTGGTCCTGGCCTCGCCGCGCTATCGCGAGGACTCGGGCACGCCCCGCTCCGACGACGACTACGGGTATGCCGGCCTGAAGGACGTGTTGAAGACACGCCTCTCCCGCCTGAAGTCCATCTGGTACGAGATCGAGCTGCGCGACATCGACCTGAAGGAGGGGCACGCCGACGTCGACGTGTTTCTGAACGGCTCGTTCGAGCTGGCCTCGAACGCCCCGGAGATCGGGGACCGCTACCACCGGGTTTCCGACTACCACCGCTTCGTGCTGGAGCGGGACGGCGACCGCTGGCTGTTCGTCAGCGGCATGTGAGCCGCCCGGCTGTGATATCTTGACCGCGTGGAATTGAGCCCGCCCGACCCCCGGGTCGGACAAGTGCTGCAGGGCCGCTACCGGATCCTCGAGCGTGTTGCCGCCGGGGCGATGGGGGTGGTCTATCGCGGCGAGCGCGTCGAGCTGTCCCGGGCCGTCGCCGTCAAGTTCCTGCACCCGTGGATCGCGGCGCAGCAGACGTTCCGCACCCGGTTCGAGACCGAGGCGCGGGCCATGAGCCGCCTCAACCACCCGAACTGCGTGTCCGTCATCGACTTCGGCGTGGAGGGCTCGCCCTACCTGGTGATGGACTACATCACCGGTGGCACGCTGCGGAAGGTGCTGGAGTGGGGGCGCCTGTCGCCGGTGCGCGCCGTGGCCATCGCGCGCCAGATCCTCGCCGGCGTCGCGCACGCGCACGCGCAGGGGATCATCCACCGCGATCTGAAGCCCGACAACATGATCCTGACGGACACCGACGGGCTGCCCGACCACGTCAAGATCCTGGACTTCGGCCTGGCCAAGCTGCGCGATGGTCCCGCCAAGACCTCGGGGCTGGCCATCGGCACCCCCAGCTACATGTCGCCCGAGCAGACCGGGGCGCCCGGCGAGATCGACGGCCGCACCGACATCTACGCGGTCGGCGTGGTGATGCATGAGATGCTGGCGGGCGCCAAGCCGTTCGCCTCGGAGAAGGTCGCCGAGATCTTGCTGATGCACCGGGACCAGGCCCCGCCGCCCCTGCGGCAGGTGGTGCCGGCTGCCGGGATCTCGCCCGCGCTGGAGGCGGTGGTTCTGCGGGCCATGGCGAAGAAGCCCGACGAGCGCTATCAGACCGCCGCGGCGTTCGCGGCGGCCCTGGAGGAGGTCCCCGAGGCGGCGATGCGGATGTCCGTCGTTCCGCGCACGCCTGGGCCGGCCGCGGGACGGCCTGCCGCCCCTCAAGCGGGGGCTTCCGCCGCGGTGATCCCCGTGATCGGCGATGGCGACAAGACGATCGCCGATTCGCCGGAGCTGGCCGCCGCGCGCGCCGCCTCCGTCGGCGTGGCGCCGGCCCCCGAGGCGGCCGTTGAAGCGCCCACGGTCGCCGCGCCCAGCGCTCCCGCGAAGCCTGCATCGAAGCCTGCATCGAAGCCTTCATCGGTCACCTCCAGCGGCAGCGGCGCCGGCGGCGCGCGCCGCTGGCTCTCCATCGCCGCGCTGGCGCTGGCGGCCGTCGGGCTGGTGGTCGTGGGCCTGTGGAAACGTCCCCGGGGCAGGGGCACCGCGGGCGGCTCGGGCGTGGTGGCGATGGCGCCCGCGGCCCCGACCAGCGCGGCTGCGCCGCCCGCGCCCTTGCCGCCGCTGCCCAGCGCCACGGCGACCGTCCCACCGCCCGCCGCGGCACCGCCGCCCGCGCCCCCGCCGCCTTCGGCGGAGAGCCGCCGCGCCGACGCTGAGCGGCTGGTGGCCGCGAACGAGTGGGAGCAGGCCCTGGTGGTGTTGCAGAAGGCGGAGAAGGAACACCCCGAGGACGCGGCGGTGGCCGCCGATCTGGCGAACCTGGCCCTCGAGCACAAGCGCTGGGCCGAGGGCGCGCAGGCGGCCCGCGTCGCCGGGCAGCGAGACCCGAAGTGGCGCGGCGACGAGCGGCTGGTGAAGAACCTGATCCGCTCCCTGGGCAGCGACAAGGGATACGAACGGACCGAGGACGTGCTGCATGGCTTCGGCCCCCCGGCGGTTCCTTTCCTGAAGAAGGCGGCCGCGCACGACAAGAGCCCGGTGGTGCGCGAGCGCGCCGCCGAGCTGCTGCGCGAGCGGCCCAACAGCCGCTCCAGCCGGGCGACCTTCAGCCGTTCGCCCTCGCCCGGCCGAAAGTCCTCGAGCAGCCACTCCATCTTCACGCGCTGAGCGGGGGAAGCAGGTTGCACCCGCGCGCGTTCATGGGCCACCCCGCTCCCGGGCGCGCCAGGCTGGGTTGCCTCCGGCTGGTGGTGGTGCTGGCCGCGCTGCTGGACCTGTCGGCCTGCCGGAAAAAGCCCCCGGCGCCGCCGGCCGCCGCGCGGCATCCGCCCCATCCGGCCTGCGCGCTGGATGGGGGCCGCTGCGAGCGGCTGTGCCACGGCTGCGACGATCGCGACGACTGCTTCTATCGCGGCGGCGAATGCCTGCGCCGCAAGGGTGTCGTGCTGCTGAAGAAGGACGAGGCGGACGAGGGCGACGATGTCTTCACGCCCGGATGTCACTACGAATGCACCGATCCCGCCTGCGCGCAGGGCGCCACCTTCCTGGCGGGCGATGCCTGCCTGACGGCCACACAGATCGCCGAGTGGACGCAGTCACGCGTCCACGACAGCTGCCTGTCCGTCTACGACTGCCAGGCGGAGTGTCGCCGTCACGGCAAGGCCGGCGGCGCCTGTCAGGCGGTTCCCGAACGCTGCGGTGCGGGCCGCGCCTCGGCGGCCTGCTTCTGCTCGTGAGCGTTCGAGGCGCGTGCCGGCCAGGAGGGTGACGCCCGCGTCGCTTCGCGCGAGGGCTCACGACTCGAACGTGATGCCGATCGAGGCGCGCGCCACCTCGCCGTTCGCGGCGCTGTCCCGTCCCTTGTCCTCCGTGTCGGGCGGCGGGATCAGCCAGTTTCGCGCCGCTTCGAGCTGGAAGAACACCTCCAGCAGCGGGCGGACGGCGTAGCGGACGCCCACCTCGATGCCGAACGCGCCGCTGACGTTCAGCGATTGATCGCTCTGCGCCGCGGCCAGCGGCGTTGCCTCCGTCAGCCCGAACCTCGCGCCGATCCCCACGCCCAGATAAGGCCGCAGCCGCGCCGCCGGCGCGAACGCGTACTGCAGGCTGATGCCCGTGCCGAACGTCCACGAGCGGATGTCGTTGTCCGAGGTCCGGTACTGCGCCGCCAGCAAGGGCCACAGGATCCGTCCCGCCAGGAAGACGTGCCGGCCCAGCGGAAAGCGGGCCAGAAACTGCAGATGGCTGGTGGGCTCGCCGGCGCCCGTCTCGAGATCGAACGTGGTCGCCACGCCCAGCTGCCAGCCCCCGTTGCGCCCGGGCGGCAGCGGCGGACCGCCCGACGCCAGCGAGGTGGTGGGGGTCGGCGATGCGGCCGAGGGGCCGGCCGCCGTCGGGCCCGGGCCGGCGGGGGGGGAGGGCTTCGCCGCGTCGGCGGGGGCCGCCGTGAGCCTCGAAGAGGGGCCGCTGGTCGCCCGGGCGGGCACCCCGGCTCGCGCCCTGGGGGTCGCGCCCGGGGCTCCCCTCGTCTCCGCAGCGGCGCCTTGAGCGGGCTCGCTCCCGCCCAGATCGCTCTCGCTGAGGGCGTGCAGGAACTCGACGACGCTCAAGCAGGCGTGGCGCCGCGCCATGCGATCGCCGGGATCGACCGACAGCACCAGGCGGATGTCCACGCTGTTGCCGCCGGGCTGGCGGGTGTAGACGGTCAAGGTCCGATCGTTCGGCTCGACGGCGACCCCGCGCGGCAGCTGCCCTCGATCTACCAGGCGCGCCACGTCCTGCCAGCGCCGCCCGCCCAGGTCGGCGGACAGCACGTCGAACTTCGAGGATTCGAGCTCACGGCGGATCTCGTCGGCCAGGCGCGAGTCGTGGGCGGCCAGCACCGCCACGACCTCGGCGCTGGGACCGTCCGCGCGCGCGCCGGCCGCCGTCAGCGCCAGCGCGCAGGCGAGCGAAAGGCCGACCAGCCGGGCGCAGCGGCGCGGCCGGGCGGGCGCCGCGCCGTCACGGGGCGGGGGGACCATCCGCCGCGTCGGCCAGCACGCCGCGCGCCAGCGCCGCCTGCGCGCCGTGGGGCGCCCGCGCCAGATAGGCGCGGGCGGCGGCGTGCGTGGCGTCGGGATCCTGCAACCGGATCGTGCTCTCGAGGAGCCGGCCAGCCGCCTGTTCGGCCAGCGGACCCCGGGGCCAGTCGGAGACGTAACGCCGGAACCAGCGCGCCGCCTCGCCCGGCTGGCCCCGCTCGAAGGCGAGCCGGCCCAGGCTGAACACGGCGTCCGCGGCCAGCCGGTCGTCCGGAAACCGCTTCACCAGCCCTTGAAACGCCCGGTGTGCCAGCGCCGGTGCACCGGCATAGCGCGCCACGTCCGCCAGAATCAACAGGCGGCGGGCGTCCAGGCGGCGGCACAGGCTGGTCCACCCGCTGCGCTTCGCGGCCTGCAGCGCTTCGGGGTATGCGCCGCGATCGGCGAGCACCAACCACTCCTCGTCGCGCCCGGCGTAGCCGGCGGAACGCGCCGCAAGAGATCGCCCGTGCTGCGCCCCCCGCACGCCCGCCGCTGCTGCCCGCACCGCGTGGGGCGGCACGGGTGCCAGTCCGGGCGCGTCCTCGTTCACCTGCTCTCCGGTGGACGCTGCGGCCGGCACCTCGGCGGCGGGAACGGGCAGCGGCTCGACCACCGGAGGAGCGGCGCCGGCCTGACGGGCCACGCCGTCCTGCGCGTCGGGCGAAGCCAGCGCCACCGTCGCGCTGCCGCCCAGCGGCTCGATGCGGACCACGCCCGCCGCCACCGTGAGGCGCTGGCCCGCCCGCACCGGCACGCCCGCGCCCAGGACCGCGCCGTCCACCACGACCGAGCCCTCATACAGCGACAGGTCCAGCCGCTCGGAACGCCAGCTCAGCCCGAAGCGCGTGCCCGTGACCCGCACCCGGTAGGGTCCGGCGTGCAGGATCCAGCTGGTCGTGGCGGCGTGAATGACGTGCGCCTGCAGCGTGCCCCGTGCCAGCACCAGCTCGGCGCCCGCGCTGTTCAACTTCTGCAGCTGCCCCGAAGATCCCGCCCGGAACGTCACGGTCGACCCGTCGGAGAACCGCAGCGGCAGATCGCTGCGCGCGTCCGCCACCAGGGAGGGCAGGGCCTCGGCGCGCGGCGACGAGGCGCCGAGCTGCACGCTGAGCGTGCGCTTGCGGGTGGCGCTCGACACCACCAGCACCAGGGCCACCGTCCCCGCCGCCATGGCCAGCGCCAACGGCAGCCGGCCCAGGCGCCGGCGTGGGCGCGACATCATCCGATTCAGATTCCGGTGCAGATTCTCGTGCAGGTTGCCGCTGCCGGCCGCCCCCGCCAGCTCCTCGGCCTCCAGCGCGGCGTCCTGGGCCTGGGCCAGCGCCTGCCACAGGCGCGTCGCGCCCGCCTCCCGCTCCAACCCGTTCATTTAGGTTCCCCCGCCAGCTGGTCCAGCCACGGCAACAGCGCGTCGCACTGGCGCGCCATCTTGTGAAAGCGGCGCTCGGCCCGCACCAGGCGCCGGCGTACCGTCGCCAGCGACATGCCGCATGCGGCGGCCGTCGCCTCCAGCTCCAGCCCGTCCAGCATGCGCAGCGCGAAGGGAATGCGTTCGTCCACCGGCATGCGATCGAAGATGCGATACACCGCGCGGGCGGCCTCTTGCATCTCCGGGCTGGCCCAGGGCACCGACCGTTCCGGCACCTCCTCGAAGAAGGCCAGCCAGCGCTGGCGATGGCGGCGGCGAATCAGGCCGCGCGCCGTGAACACGGCGATCTGGGTCAGCCAGGCCTTCAGCGCGAGGGGATCGCTCAGCCGGCCGATGCTCTGCCAGGCGATCACCGCCACCTCTTGCAGCACGTCCGGGGTCTCGGTGTCGTCGCTGCCCAGCACCCGGGTCAGCACCCGGCGCAGGTGGCTGCCGTAACGCCGCATCAGGGCGTCGACCGCGCCCGGCTCTCGCGCCTTCAGCGCCGCCACCAGCCGCACGTCGTCGGCTTGGTCTCGCGCCCCCTCCGAGGGGGCGGCGGCAGGCACCAGGCGCAACACGCGATCCACGCCAGGTTAGTATCCCCGACCGCGCCGCAACTGCTCAATTAAAAACCGCCTTCGCGGGACGCTAACGGCGCGAAATGACAGGTGGGATGACCGCGCACCGGGCGGCGCGCCCGCCCGCCCTGGCGGCGTTCGCCCGGACGGGTAATGATCGACCCATGACGGTGCAAACCCCTGGCGTCCCGGGATCAGGAGCCGAAAGCGCATCGCCCGCCGCGGCGTTCTCCCGCCGCGTGGTGCGCGTGGTGGACAGCGTCGAGATGGTCGAGGGGGGCGGCTTCACGGTCCACCGGCCGTTCCCCACCACCGGCCTGGATCACTTCGACCCCTTCCTGCTGCTGGACGAGATGGGGCCGGCCGACCACGCGCCCGGCGAGGCGAAGGGCGCTCCGGAGCACCCCCACCGCGGGTTCGAGACCGTGACGTACCTGCTGTCGGGCGAGATGCAGCACCAGGACTCGGCCGGGCACGCCGGCGTGCTGGGCCCGGGTGACGTGCAGTGGATGACGGCGGGGGCGGGGGTGATCCACTCCGAGATGCCCACGCCGGCCTTTCAGCAGAACGGCGGCCGCCTGCACGGCTTCCAGCTGTGGGTCAACCTGCCCAGCCGCGACAAGTTGATGCCGCCGCGCTATCAGGACGTGCCGTCCGAGGCGATCCCGAACGCGACGTCGCCGGACGGTCTGGTCTCCGTCAAGGTCATCGCCGGCGAGTCGCTGGGCGCCCGCGCCGTGATCGACACGCGCACGCCCATCTGCTACCTGCACTTCACCATCCAGCCGGGCGGCGCCGTCACCCAGCCCATCCCCGAGGCGTGGCACGCGTTCGTCTACGTGATCGCGGGCGAGCCCGCCGTGGGCGCGGACGCGCATCTTCTATCTCGCGGGACCCTGGGCGTCCTGGACACGGCCGAGGCCGCGGTGCGCATGGGCGTGCCCGCCGGCGCATCCGGGCCCGCCCAGCTGCTGCTGATCGGCGGCGAGCCGCTGTCGGAGCCCATCGCCCGTTACGGTCCGTTCGTCATGAACACGCGCGCCGAGATCATCGAGGCGGTCGAGGATTACCGCGCCGGGCGGTTCGGCAAGCTTCCCCCGTCACCCTGAGGGCGGGCTGAGGTCGGCGCGCGTCGTCAGCGCAGATCGCGGCGCAGGTCCGCCGGGAACAGCTCGTCCATCAGCGCCGAGACGTCCTGGCGCGTCCCCATGTGGGGCAACAGGTCGTGCGCGAACTCGGCGGCGGTCTGGTAGCGCTTGTCGCGATCGACGGCCAGCGCGCGGTTCAGGACCTTGGCGGCCGGGCGGGGGAGCTGGTCGATCTGGCCGAACTGCGCCGTGGCCGGCCCCACCGCGGCGCGCAGCAGGCGGTTCACGGTCGTCTCCCCGTGGTACAGCAGCTGCCCCGACAGGCAGTAGTACATGACCATGCCGGCCGAGAAGATGTCGGAGCGCTGATCGACGTCCTCGCCGCGCGCCTGCTCGGGCGACATGAAGGCGGCGTTGCCCTTCACCGTGCCCACCTCGGTGCGGCTCAGGCGCCGGTCGGCCTTTGCGATCCCGAAGTCCGTCAGCTTCACCTCGCCCCGATAGGACACCAGCACGTTCCCCGGCGAGACGTCGCGGTGCACGATCTCCAGCGGCGTTCCGTCCTTGTCGGCCTGCGAGTGCGCGAAGGCCAGCGCCTCCAGCGCCTCGTGCAGGACATAGAACGCGACGGCCATGTCCAGGGGACGGCCGAAGTGCTCCATGTGGCGCTCCAGCAGCTGCCCCACGTCGCGGCCGTGGATGTACTCCAGCGCCAGGAAGTACTCGCCCTGCTCGACGCCGAAGTCGAACACGGGCACGATGTTCGAGTGGACCAGCGTCGCCTGCAGGCGCGCTTCGTCGGTGAACTGGTCCACGGCCTCGCGGTGGCGCGCCACGTGCGGGTGCATGCGCTTCACCACGAAGTAGCGCACGAAGTTCTTCTCGCCGCGCGCGGCGGCGAAGAAGATCTCGGCCATGCCTCCCTCGCCGATGCGCTCGATCAGCTCGTAGCGCCCCATGCGCGACTGGCCCGTCAGGGCGTACGACAGGGCCGCCGCCTGACCGGCGCCGGCGTCGTTCCCGCGCGGATCGAGGGAGGCACCGGACGCGGGGGACCGGGGGCCGGCGCCCGCCGCGCGCGCCGCGTTTCCGTCGCGCGGACGCGCGTCCCCGCCGCCCGGGAAGGGCGTGCTGCGCGCGGCGTCGGCGACGTTCGCGCCGCGGGGCCGCTCGTACGCCGTGGCGCCGGGAGCGTCCCGGCCGGTGTCACCCGCCGGAGCGGCCACGGCGCCGCGCCGGAGCAACGCCACGATCACGCCCGCCAGCACCAGCAAGGCGCCGGTGGCGACCAGCAGCAGGGCAGGCACCAGCGCCGAGGGCGTCGCGGGCGGCGCCGGGGACGACGCCAGCAGGAACAGCGCCCCGCCCAGCGGCCACGCCGCGCCCACCCGGCCATCGGGCAGCAGCATGGGGGGCGCGCCGGCCCGGCCCACCAGCGGGCTGAGATCGCGCAGGGGCACACCCGGACCGCCCGCCTCCAGCAACTTCGCGTCGTCGGCCAGGCCGACCACGTCCCCGGTCAGGCCGGCCACCTGGGCCAGCTTCGCGCCATCCAGCACCTCGCCCAGCACCACCACCGGGGGCTTGCCGGGACGCCCGGTCTGCGAGGCCGCGGCGGCCGCCGCGAGAAAGGCGCGCCCCTCCCCGGCCAGCAGGCCCGAGGCGGCGCCGCGCGCCCGCGCGTCTTGCACCAGGGCGCTGTCCGCGACGTTGCCGGTCCCCGGGCCCAGCACGGCCAGCGTGGTGTCGCCCACGACGGCGGTGAACGCGAACCGCGAGCGGAACGGCGACCACCAGTCCTCGTTCTCCAGCAGATCCTGCGCGGTCACGCGATCCGCCCCCATCTTCAGGGCGGCCACCAGCTCGGGGACGCGCGCCGCCTCGGCGGCGGAGGGCTCCAGCGCGCGCGCCTGCGCCTGCAAGGCCTGCTGGACGCGGCCACGAGCGGCGTCGGCCGCCGCGTCCAGCGGCGGCGGCGCGCCCTGGCTGCGCGCCCGCAGCACCACCCCGGCGGCGCCGACGATCAAGCCGATCAGGATCAGGGCCCACCCGATGGGAGAGGGGCGCGCGGACCTAGTTCTCATACGACTCGTAGGCCCCGCCTTGCTTGTTCATGTGCGGGCCCTGCGCCGCGGCCTCCGCCGCGAACGAGGCCGTCCCGCCCGCGGTCGTCACGTCCACGCGCTGGCTGACCGGCTTCAGCGAGGGACCCCACAGCACCACGGTGTGCGTTCCGACGGGGACGGCGGGCAGGGTGAACGAGCCGTCGGCGCGGACGCGCGTCCAGTGACCATTGGGGACGACCAGGATGTCGGCCCGCATCTTCGAGTGGATGTTGCAGAAGACCTCGACGTGGCCCGGCTTCATCAGCACCACCGGATCCGACTTGTCCCCCGCCTTCAGCGTCCCCAGGTCGAAGGCGTCTCCCGGGGTGCGCGAGAACACGTTGTGAAAGACCTTGTCCTCGTTGGGGAAGGCCACGCGGCCCCCCACCTGGACCACGGCCACGCTGGGCACGAACTGGCGCCCCACCTGCTTCACCTCCAGCGTGGGGGCGCGCGCGGCGATCGACCGGGGCCCGTCCAGGTAGACGTACGCCTCGCCGAGCGCCCCGGCGCTGCTGCGAACCTTGCCCGTGATCGAGGCCCGGCTGCCCGGCGCCGCGGCCGGCTCGGTGGAAGCCTCGCGGGGCGTGGCAACGGGGGGCGCCGGCTCGGGGAGCGCCGTGGCGGGGGCGGGGGCTGGCGGCCGGCCGCCAGCCGGCGGCCCGCCGCCCAGCTGGACGTACTTCAGCAGGGCGTCGTGCATCTGCATCAGCTGCAGGATCAACTGGCGCTGGTCGCGCAGCTCTTGCTGCACGCGCGCCAGCTCGTCCTGCAGCTTGGCGAGATCGGCGGCGCTCGGCGGGCCGTGCGCGGCGGCGGGGCTGGCCAGGGCGAGCGAGACGATCACCGTACGGAGCACGGTGCCCATCACGGCGCGCAGAAGCGAGGACGGCGTTGCAGTTGGCGTGGCACCCATTCTATCTCCCATCAGTAGCTCAGGACCAGGCTGCTGGTTGCGACGTTGTTGCGGACGTGGGGAACGGCCCCGTACTCGCCGTTGTAGAGATACTCGGCCTTCAGGGCCGCCCACCGCGTGGCCACCCAGCGCACCCCCCCGGTGGCGCGCCACGACTTCGTCAGGTAGGCGCGGCTGGGATCCAGGGCCACGAAGGCGTCCCGGTACTCGATGCGTCCCAGCAGGCCGAACGACCCGGTCGCCATCACGTCGCCTTCCAGGTAGCCGCCCCCGTGCAGGTCCAGCTGATAGACGTCCTGGGTGGGATCGCCCGCGGAGCGACCACGCAACCACTGCGCCTTCAAGGCCACGGGGCCGACGTCCGCCAGCAGATCCGGGCCGAAGAACCACATGGGGTGCGTGTTGGTGGTGGTGCGATCCTGCGGCCCGTAACTTCCGGAGAAGCCCAGCTCGACGGAGAACGGCAGCGCCAGGCGCACCGAGAGGCGCGCGCTGCCGGTCTTGCCCGCGTTGCTGTCGACCTCGTCGTAGAAATGAAACTGCTCGGTGGTGTTCGAACCGTTGGTGACCGCGGCGGCGATCACCAGCCAGTCGTCCTGGCCGAACTTGCTGCGCACCTTCACGCCCAGCGCCGTTCCGGTCGTATAGCGCGCGATCAGCGACGGGGTGACGCCGAAGCGGTGGTCCGACTTGCGGTCGCGGTACTCGATGCCCAGCACCGACTCCATCTTCCCCACGAAGATCGACGTGCGCTGCGACTCGGTGGGCAACCACTCGAGCTGGGCCAGATCGACGTCGAACACGTCGCCCAGCGAGAAGTTGCTGCCGGTGCGGGGCGTGAAGTTGACGCTGGTGGTGATGATGGCGTTCGGGGCGGGGCGGGCGGCCAGGCGCAGGTTCACCTCGTTGACGATGAAGCCGGGCGCCCCGCGCGAGTTGACGCTGTCGAACCGATCGACCCCGGGCGCCGTGCCCAGATCGGCCACCTCCCCGCGCGAGTTCACCGCCGGCGCCAGCAGATCGCCCAGGAAGACCCAGCTGTAGTTCGACAGGTTTGGATAGCGGGCGTGGCCGTAGTCCTGAACGTACCCCGAGCCATCGCCTTGCGGGACGAAGAGGCCGAAGTCGACGTAGCCGCCCCAGTTCAGGACCTTCTGGCTGTTGGCCGCCAGTTGCTCGTTCTGCTTCACCTGCTGCGCCAGCAGCGCGTCGACGGTCTGCTGGTCCGCGGGCACTTCGTCCCGTTCCAGGACCGTCTCGGCCTCGTCCGCCGTCATCTCGGGCGGGGTTTCGATCGACGCCGGCGCGGGCCGGCCGGGCGGCGAGCCCTGCGCGTGCGCCAAGGAGGGAAGCGCCCACGCCAGCGCCAGCGCCGTCGAGAGGGCGCGCCTCACGGGGTCACCGTGGCGGGGGCCGGGCAGCTGGTGGGGATGCCCACGAGCGCGGTGGGCGGCGGGGGATCGATCAGGTCGGCGGGCCCGGGCGTGCCGGTCAGCGTTTGCAGGAACGCCACCAGATCGTCGCGGTCCTGCGCGCTCAGCAGCAGAGGCGCCAGCTCGGACGTGCCGATCGGGTCGCCCTCGGCGCCGCCCTGGTCGTAGTGCCACACGACGTCCGCCAGCGTGGAGAGCGCGCCGTCGTGCATGTAGGGCGCGGTCAGGGCCACGTCGCGCAGGCTGGGGGTGCGCCAGGCCCCGATCCAGCGCGGGTCTGGCACCGGAGGCGCGGGCGGGGGAAGATCGGGGTTGGCCTCGAAGCTGTCGTCGAAGATGGTGCCGCGACGGAACGGCTGCGTGGCCAGCTTCTCCGTGCCGGCGAAGGCGCCGAGGGGCAGGCAGGCCCCCGCCGTGCCCGGGCCGGCGTCGCCGGCCGACACGCAGTCACACTTCGCCGTCGTGCAGGCGGCGACCGTGGGGACGTGCGTTCCCTGCTGGGGGATCCCGATGTCATGGAACCTGCCGTCGGACAGCAGCGGCGTGTTGTGACAGTCGATGCAGGAGGCCCGACCGACGAACAGCTTCAGGCCGCGCCGCGCCGCCGGCGAGAAGGCGGCCTCCGCGCCCGGCGCGCCCGCGACGTACTGATCGAACGGCGAGCCGTCGCTCGACAGCAGCCACTCGTAGGCGCCGATCGCCTTGGCGACGTTGACGTGCGCGCGGGTGACGGTCGCCTGATCGGCGGCCCCCAGCGCGGCGTACTGGGCCTGGTACGCGCCGATGGCGGCATCGGCCGCGGGGGCGGTCAGCCGCGCCGCCAGCTGTTGCACGGCCGCACCGTCCGCGAAGATCGCGGCGTAGTCCGCCGCGTAGACGGCGCTGGCCACCACCCAGAAGCTCTTCATGCGGTGTCCGTTCATGGATACGGCGCTCTCCATCACCTGCGCCGCCTGCGCCCACAGCGTGTCGGTGCGGCCGTTCCAGTAGAGGATGGGGTAGTGCGCGGCGTTCAGCGTCTGCTGGACGTTGACGTCGTACCAGCCGGCGCCGATCGAGACCGTGTTCGGCTGCGAGGTGAAGTCCGAGCCCGCGTGCCGCGGATCGTGGCAGCTCGCGCAGGACAGGCCGATCTGCCCGCACGTGCTGGGCCTTGTGCTGGGCGCGAACAGCCCCAGCGTGTCGACGTTGCTGACGCTGCCCGAGAGCGCAGGCTCGTGATACAGCCGCCATCCCAGATTGACCGCGGGGATCGCCGACCAGGGCTGCGGCAGCAACGTCCCGTCGACATCGTCATTGGCCCCCACCGCCCGGGCCCGCACCTGCCAGTCGACGATGGGTAAGTACGCATTCGAAGGATCGGGCCGCGGCGCCGTCGCCGTCACATTCGCCAATCCCTTGACCCGCGCCCACTCCTCCCGCGTGAACAAGCACCCCTGATCCCCACAAGCCGCCTCATCCCCCCAGCTCCCACACCCCATGAACACCAAAGCGATCCCGCCAGCAAGCCAGCCCCACCTCATATCAGTGCCGCCATCCTAACCGACCGACAAGATCATCGCGCCCCATTCTCCTTATCGCCCGGCCTCCCGAAATCGTCCGCCCGCCGCGCCGGCAGCCATCGCGGGAGGCTGCCAGAACTGGTGCGCGCTCAAACGATTGAATCTTCTCGTCGGACGAATATGCTCTGCCGCCAGCCGACCCCCGTGATCGGCCAACCCCGCCGAAAACCAGACAATACAAAAAATGGCAGCCGTCGATGTTCCGCTGAAGAGACTCAAGTTCGGTCAAACCGCTCGCCGCGATGCCTGGTGGGCCATGCCGCTGCTGACGTTCGTGGTGTTCACCTCGTTCGTGGTGTACGTCACCTGGGCGCTGCTGCAGGGCGAGAACTACTGGTCGGGCAACTACCTCTCGCCGCTCTACTCGCCCGAGCTGTTCGGCCTGTCGCCGCACGCCGTGTTCGGCGCGCCGCCCCCCTGGTTGACGGGCCTCTTCCCGCCGTTTTTGCGCTACTCGCCGGCGATGCTGATCCTGATCTTCCCGCTGGCGTTCCGCATGACCTGCTACTACTACCGCGGCGCCTACTACAAGGCCTTCTGGGCCGACCCGGTGAACTGCGCCGTCGGCGAACCTCGCAAGGAGTACCGCGGCGAGCAGAAGCTGCCCCTCATCATCCAGAACATCCACCGCTACGCGCTCTACTTCGCGCTGGTGTTCATCGTCCTGCTGTCGATCGACGCCTGGAAGTCGCTGTGGTTCTTCGACAAGGCGACGGGCGGCGAGAAGTTCGGCCTGGGCGTGGGCTCCCTGGTCATGATCATCAACGTGGTGCTGATCGGCGGCTACACGCTGGGCTGCCACTCGCTGCGCCACCTGGTGGGGGGCCTGTACGACGTGCTCTCGCGCCGGCCCATCCGCAAGAAGGCCTACGACTGCGTCAGCTGCCTGAACCGGCACCACCCCAAGTGGGCGTGGTGCAGCCTGGTCTGGGTGGCCTTCACCGACATCTACATCCGCCTCTGCGCCACCGGCGTCATCACCGACTGGAGAATCTTCTAATATGCCGATCGAGTATCAGACCCACGAGCACGACGTCATCGTCATCGGGGCGGGGGGCGCGGGTTTGCGCGCGGCCATCGAGGCGTCGGCAGCCGGGGTTTCCGTCGGCCTCATCTGCAAGTCGCTTCTCGGCAAGGCCCACACCGTCATGGCCGAGGGGGGCATGGCGGCGGCGATGGCGAACGTCGATGACCGCGACTCGTGGAAGGTGCACTTCGCCGACACCATGCGGGGCGGCCAGTACATCAACAACTGGCGCATGGCCGAGCTGCACGCCCAGGAGGCGCCCGCCCGCGTGCGGGAGCTCGAGGCCTGGGGCGCCGTCTTCGATCGCACCCGCGACGGCAAGATCTTGCAGCGCAACTTCGGCGGACACCGCTACCCGCGCCTGGCCCACGTCGGTGACCGCACCGGCCTGGAGATGATCCGCACCCTGCAGGATCACGGCATTCACCAGGGCATCCAGGTCTACATGGAGCACACGGTGACGGCGCTGTTGAAGGACGGCGACCGGGTGGTGGGCGCCTTCGGCTACGACCGCGAGCGCGGCTACCCGCGGCTGTTCCGCGCCGGCGCCATCGTGCTGGCCACCGGCGGCATCGGCCGCGCCTTCAAGATCACCTCGAACAGCTGGGAGTACACCGGCGACGGCCACAGCCTGGCCTACCAGGCCGGCGCCGAGCTGATGGACATGGAGTTCGTGCAGTTCCACCCCACGGGCATGGTGTGGCCGCCCAGCGTGCGCGGCATCCTGGTGACCGAGGGTGTGCGCGGCGAGGGCGGGGTGCTGCGCAACAAGGACGGCAAGCGGTTCATGTTCGACGACGTGCCGGAGAACTACCGCAACCAGACCGCCAAGGATCCCGAGGAGGGCTGGCGCTACACCCAGGGCGACAAGAACGCCAACCGGCCGCCCGAGCTGCTGACCCGCGACCACGTCGCCCGTTGCATCAACCGCGAGGTGAAGGCGGGGCGGGGCAGCCCCCATGGCGGCGTGTTCCTGGACATCGCCTGGATCAAGGAGAAGCTGCCCAACGCGGCCGAGCACATCAAGAAGAAGCTGCCCAGCATGTACCACCAGTTCATGCAGCTGGCGGGGCTGGACATCACGAAGGAGCCGATGGAGGTGGGCCCCACCACCCACTACGTGATGGGCGGCGTGCGCGTCGACGGCGACACCCAGATGTCCAGCGTGCCGGGCCTGTTCGCGGCCGGCGAGGTGGCCGCCGGGCTGCACGGCGCGAACCGGCTGGGCGGCAATTCGCTGTCGGACCTGGTGGTGTTCGGCAAGCGCGCCGGCGAGTACGCGGCGAAGTTCGCCAAGGAGAACCGCGCCATCACGCCGGCGGCCGATCAGGTCGAGGCGGCGGCCCGGGCGCTGCTGGAGCCCTTCGATCGCGGCGCCTCCACGTCGGGCGGGGGCGAGGGCCCGTACAAGATCCAGTACGAGCTGCAGGACATGATGCAGGAGAAGGTCGGCATCGTGCGAACCGAGGGCGACATGCAGGCGGCCCTGGAAGGCATCCAGGGCCTGAAGGCGCGCGCCGCCAAGGTGGGGGTGGTGGGCAACCGCGAGTACAACCCCGGCTGGCACACCGCCCTCGATCTGAAGAACCTGCTCACCTGCGCCGAGGCGGTCACCCGCTGCGCCATCGAGCGCAAGGAGAGCCGGGGCGGTCACTTCCGCGACGACTACGACCAGAAGGATCCGAAGTACGCCACCTTCAACAACGTCGTCAAGAAGGGCCCGGGCGGAAGCATGGTGCTCGAGCGGCGACCCATCCCCGAGATGCGCGCCGACCTGAAGCAGGTCATCGAGGAGAACAAGTAAAAATGGCCAAGGCCACTTTTCGAATCTGGCGCGGCGACGCGAGCGGCGGCGAGTTCAAGGACTACCAGACCGAGGCGGGGGAGGGCATGGTGGTCCTGGACGCCGTCCACGCCGTCCAGGCCGATCAGGCCAACGACCTGGCGGTGCGCTGGAACTGCAAGGCCGGAAAGTGCGGCTCCTGCTCGGCCGAGATCAACGGCATGCCCAAGCTGATGTGCATGACGCGGCTGTCGGACCTGGACCTGTCCCAGCCGGTCACCATCCAGCCCATGCAGGCCTTCCCGAAGATCCGCGACCTGGTGACGGACGTGTCGTGGAACTTCCGGGTCAAGAAGACCATCAAGAAGTTCGAGCCCCGGAAGCCCGACGCGGCCGACGGCACCTGGCGCGTCGATCAGGCCGACGTGGAGCGGCCGCAGGAGTTCCGCAAGTGCATCGAGTGCTTCCTCTGCCAGGACGTCTGCCACGTCATCCGTGACCACGGGAAGAACGACGAGTTCATCGGTCCCCGTTTTCTGGTCTACACGGCCGCGCTGGAGATGAACCCCATCGACGCCGCCGACCGGGTCGACGACCTGAAGCACAAGCACGGCATCGGCTATTGCAACATCACCAAGTGCTGCACGAAGGTTTGCCCCGAGCACATCACCATCACCGACAACGCCATCATCCCGCTGAAGGAGCGGGTGGCGGACCGGTTCTACGACCCGATCAAGCGCCTGTTCCGGGTCTTCAGCAGCAAGTAGACCCGCGCCGGTTCACATCGGCACGTAGGCGCGCCGCGCCGGCGTGGAGAGGACGCGGTTCTCCGGCAGGATCAAGGCGGAGAGCGCGCCGCCGTAGACGCACCCGGTGTCCAGCCCGGTGGCGAAGGGGTGGCGTTGCAGGCCGCGCACGGCGTCGTGCCCGAAGACCACGTGCTGCGGGCCGGGCCACACGCTGGCCCACGGCACGCCGTCGCTGACCCGCTTCGACGGCTCGCCCTGGGGGGTGATGCTGCGCAGGTTCAGCAGGAACTTCCGGGGCTGCTCCTCGAGCGGCAGGCCCGGCACCAGGCCTCCGTGCACGGCGATGGCGTTCACCTCGGGCAGCGAGATGGTGAGGGGCAGGTTTGCCAGCAGCGCCCAGTCGGGCTCCTTCAACGTGGCGGCCACGCGGGCGTGCTCGCCCAGGTCGGGATCGCTGGCGGCGGAGGCCTCGTGACGGGCCAGGCTCAACACCTTCGCGTCGTGGTTGCCCAGCACCGCGCGGAAGCGGTGCTCGCGGATCAGCGCCAGCACGCCCTGCGAGTCGGGACCCTTCGCGGTGAGGTCCCCCACCAGGACCACCTGCTCCGCGCTGCCCGGGCCCGGGCCACTCAGGTCGACCTCGGCCAGCCGCAGCAGCGCCAGCAGCTCGTCCAGGCAGCCGTGCACGTCACCCACGAAGATGGTGCGGCGGTCGGGCCCGTTCGCTCCCTTGCGCACGTCACATCCCTTGCGCGGCAAAGTGTGCGCGCAGCTCGTCCGAGGCGCCGTGGACGGCGTGCTCCAGGGCTTCCTTCTCCATGGCCGCCTGCATGGCGGGGCAGAACTGCCGTTTGTACCGCTGGACGCTGGCCTCTCCGGTCGACATCATGATCATCGCGTTGCCACGTCCGGTGCTCAGAATCAACTGCACCGCGCACTTCACCTCGATCATGTCCGCGTGGCTGGACAGGCCCAGCACCTTTATGGCGCCGTCGACCGCCAGGCCACCCGGGGCGTGCTTCTTGATTCCGCGTAGCTCTTTCGTGACGACCAGGCGCATGTGGTCGCGCAGCTGAGGCGACGCCTTGCTGGTGCGATCCCCCATCGACTTCACGGTGATGACCGCTTCGGCCTGATTCGCCAGCAGGGCCCGTAGCGCCGCCGCGGCGTGGCGCCGCACGAAGGGGCTGACGTCCTTGGCGGCGACCTCCAGGCCGGGGCGTGCGGTCTCGTCCCCGATGGCGCCCAGGGACTCGGCGGCCATGGCGCGCACGACCGGGCTCCTGTCCGCCAGCGCCCGCAGCAGGAAGGGAACGGCCCGCGTCTGGCCCACCCTGCCCAGCACCAGGGCGGCCTGCGTGCGCACCTTCTCCGAGCGGGCACCCAGCAGGTCGGACGTCGCGACGTCGAACTCATCGCCGCTGCCGGCGTGGACCGCCCAGCCCGGCGCGGGCACCGACAAGGCGAACGCGGCCAGCAGGGCCAGCAACGCGCGTCGGAGGTAGCGGGCCAACCCCCTTATGGTGAACCCGGGCCGCGCTACCGGTCAACGACAATAGTGAGCGGCACTACTGTCGTTGCACCCCCGACATCACTCCGTCGTCACTCCGATTTGGGGGGACTCTCGATCTTGCCGTCGAGCTTGCCCTTGGGCTCGTCGTGCGGGTCGCTGTCGATCGACTTCTTGAAGTTCTTGATCGCCTTCCCCAGCCCATCACCCAGTGCTGGCAGCTTCGTTGCGCCAAACACGACCGTCACGATGACCAAGATCATGACCAATTCGCCCATTCCCAGTCCGAACGGCATGGTGATTCTCCTTTGGCGCGCAATCTAGCATCTCCCTTCGTCCGGCGCTTGGAAGACGTCGAAAACCGTGCCGTTCCGCTAGAACGTGCCCCAGGCGGCCAGCGCGTTCGGGAGCACGGTCACGCCCACGGTGCGCGGCGGCGGCGCCGCCGCCCGGGGGCTGTCGCTGGCGCGCGGAGGGAGCAGCACGAACACCAGGCCCGTGGCGGCCACGGCGGCGCCGATGGCCAGTCCCTCGATGCCCCAGGCCTTGCTGTCGTAGGAGCGACCGCAGATGCCACCGCTGCAGTCCAGTTGTTTGCCGTCGATGGCCAGGTAGTACGCGCCGACGCCCATGACCGCCGCGCCGGCCCCCACCGCCACCCAGGGCAGGATCCGCCGCCAGCGGGAGCGGGTCGCCGGCCGGGACGCGGAGCCCGCGCGAACGTCCGGCGCCGGGATGGGCGCTGCTTTCGCCGCAGGCTGGGTCGCCGTGCGCGGGGTGTGATCGAGCGCGGTCTTCAGCGCCGACGCCGCGATGTTGACGGCGTCCGCCGCGTCCTTCTCGGTGCAGATCTCACAGACGTCGTCCCGCGCCACCAGCGTGTTGCCGGTCTGCGCATCCTCCAGCATCAGGTGCAAGCGATAGGTGCTGCCGTCGACCTGGCAGGTCCCGCGCAGCAGCGTGTCGGGGCCGGGCTGACCCGGCGCCGCCGGCACGCGGGGCACCACCTTCGCCCCCGCTGCCGCCAGACCCGCGGCCGCGGCCGCCTCCAGGTCGGCGGTCAGGCTGCGCGGCAGGCTACCGGGGCCGATCTCCACGACGCTGAAGGTGGCGGTCGGCGTGGGGACGGGCGCGGTGGGAACGACGTCAGCGGCCCGCGCGGGGAAGCTCGCGACCAGGAAGGCCGCCGTCAGGGTCGTCGAGATGAGGGATGACAGACGCACGGTGCGATGCTCGGGAGGTTCGCGTCCATTGTCAAATCTCCTGCGGTTCCCTTGGCCGGCGGGCGCGATCAGGGCAGGCCCGGCGTGGGGACGCGCAGCTCGAACACGGTGTGCAGGGTGGTGACGTACATCGTGCGCCGGTCGGCGCCGCCGAACGTGCAGTTCGAAGGACGGAACGGGATGGCGATCCGCCCCAGCAGGTGGCCCGCCGGGTCGAACACCACGATCGCCTTCACGGCGTCGTCGTTGTTGGTCACGTACAGGTTGCCGGCATCGTCGACGCAGATGCCGTCGGGCACCTTGAAGCCATCGGGGACGGAGGCGCCGTCGATCAGCAGGGTGGGCGTCCCGGCGGCCCCGCCGCCGTCCAGCGGCAGGCGCCACACCTTGGCCTGGGTGTCACTGCCCACGTACAGCGTGGTGCCGTCCGGCGACAGCGCGATCCCGTTCGGCTTCTGCAGCTCCAGCACGCGAGACAGCTCGCCGGCCGGCGACACCCGATAGACCGCCATGGGCGCGTGGGCGACGTCGGTCCTCACGCCCCAGTCGCTGTCCGTGAAGTAGATGTTCCCGTCGGCCCGCACCACCACGTCGTTGGGCGCGTTCAACGCCGGTCCGTCCGCCGCCGGCCAGCGCGAGGCCAGCACGGTCAGCTTCCCGTCCGGCTCGATCCGCACCAGCCGGCCGTTGTAGCGCTCGGTGGCGATGAGGCGGCCCTGAGGATCCACCGCCAGGCCGTTGGTGCTGGTGGGGCTGGTCTCCGGCGTCGGCACCACCGCGTAGCTACGTGCCGCGGGATCGAAGCGATAGATGTGCGCGGCGGGGCCGTTCTTCTCCACCACGTCGGAGAACAGCACCGCGCTCTGCGCCGCCACCCACAGCGGGCCCTCCAGCGACTCGAAGGCGCCGCTGGCGGGCGCGGGCAGCGCGGTGGCCGCCCCGGCGCCGGGGAAGCTGCCGCTGGAGGGTGTGGCGGGCGCCGGCGAACCCTGGCCGGTGGCGCAGGCCGCCAGCGCGGCCAGCGGGAGAGTGAGGAGAGAGAGCTTGGATGGGGGGCGGCTCGGCATGCGCCGCATGAAATCACGGACGCTGGCGGGTGACCAGCCTGCCGCGCGTTTTGGTGTCGGGCGCGCTATCTTGCCCCGCGCATGACGTCACCTTCGTCCGCGCCGGCGGAGTTGCTGCCTCTCGGGTGGACCGACGAGCTGGCGGTCGCGCTCGCGGCGCTGGAGGGCCCCGGCTGGGCGGCCGCGCGGGTGTTCTCCGATGGGCGCGGCGTGCTGACGCTGGCCAACGGCGCCGGGGACGAATGGCAGGCGCGGGTCTCCGGGCGACTGCGCCACCGCTGCCGTACCTCGGCCGAGCTGCCGGTGGTGGGCGACTGGGTCGCCTATCGCCCTGGCGAGGATGGCGGCTCCACCACGGTCCACGCCGTGCTGCCGCGCCGCACCCGCATCGCGCGCAAGGTGGCGGGCGAGCGCTCGGACGAACAGGTCCTGGCCGCCAACGTCGACACGGTGGTCATCGTGATGGGCCTGGACGGGGACCTGAACCCCCGCCGGCTGGATCGCTACCTGACGATGGTGCGGACGGGGGGGGCCCAGCCGCTGGTGGTGCTGACCAAGGCCGACCTGATCGCGCCGGCCGCGCGCGACGACGACGAGCTGCGCGCCGTCACCGTGGACGTCCCCGTGGTCACCACCGGGCTGGGCGACGTCGCCTTGCCGGACCCGCTGGTCGCCGCGCTGCAGCCGGCGCGGACCATCGTGCTGGTGGGCTCGTCGGGGGCGGGGAAGTCGACGCTGATCAACCGCATCCTCGCCCGGGACGTGCAGCGCACGGCCGCCGTGCGCCAGTCCGACCGGCGAGGCCGGCACACCACCACCAACCGGCAGATGTTCACGGTGCCGGGCGGCGCCCTGATCATCGACACGCCGGGGCTGCGCGAGATCCAGCTCACCGGGCCGGACGACGGGGCAGAGGCGTTCCCCGACGTGCTGGCGCTGGCGGAACAATGCCGCTTTCGCGATTGCCGCCACGCCGGCGAGCCCAGCTGCGCCGTGCAGGCGGCCCTGCGGGCGGGGACGCTGGCGCCGGAGCGCCTGGCCCGGTTTCGGCGGCTGGCCGATCCCTCGCCTGGCCGCCCCCGTCGCCGCGGCCACGCCGGCTGACGCGCCCCGGCGCGGAGGTTAAGGACCGGCCCTGGAATGTCGATGACCGGGGCGATGGATTCCTTCGCCGAGACCAGCGACTCCGAGTCGATCGACCCGGAGCTCGTGGCCGAGTCGACCGAGCCGCAGTACGCGCCGGAGCGGCGCGCCACGCCCGTGCCTCCCGCGCTGACCTCGTTGCCGCCGCCCACCGGATCATCCGGCAAGCCGCCCGGCGGGCCCGGAACGCAAGAGCGTTCGCGGCGGCCCACGCTGGCCTCGCCCATCCCCGCTCTGATGGCCGCCTCGATGCGCATGCAGGGTCCCGCGGCCGACGGAAACAGCGGCGCCAGCCTGGCGCCGTCCAGCGTGGTCGACGATGGCGTGCCGATGCTGGCCGAGCCGCAGATGACGTCCAGGCTGGGTGAGCACACCCGGTCCGTGCTGCTGCAGGGCGAATCGGATTACGTGGTCGAGATCGAGGACACCCACACCGATCTGCAGCCCGACGCCTCGGCCGTTCCGGTCGCGCACGACCTGGACGACACGAACAGCGATCCCTAGACCAAGGAAGCGTCAGCCGGCGGGGCGGGGGCCCAGCCCCAGCGTGCCGAGGGCCTGGTCGACCTTCCCTTCCAGGGCCACCAGATCGCCGTCGTTCTCGATGATGGCCATGGCCACCCGCCGCTTGTCGGCCATGGGCAGCTGCGCGGCCATGCGCGCCCGCACCGTCTCGGCGCTGGTGCCGTCGCGGGCCATGACGCGCGCGATCCGGACGGCCTCGGGCGCGTCGACCACCAGCAGGCCGTCCAGCTCGCCGTGACGGCCCGTCTCGACCAGCAGTGACGCCTCGTAGAAGGCGGCCCGGTGGCCTGCCGCCGCCAGCGCCGACGCGCGGGCGTTCGAAAGCGCCACGATGCGCGGGTGCAGGATCGCCTCCAGCTGCGCCCGGGCCGCCGGATCGGCGAACACGCGCCGGGCCAGCCGGGATCGATCCAGCCGGCCGTCGGCCCCGATCACGTCGGGCCAGGCGGCGCCGACCTCCGCCAGGCCGGGCGTCCCCGGCTCGACGGCCGCCCGGGCCAGCTCGTCCGCGTCGATGACCGGAAAGCCGCGCGCCGTCAGGAACCGTCCCACCGTGGACTTGCCGGTGCCGATGCCCCCCGTCAGCCCGATCAACCGGAACCGCGGGCCGGCCCGCCCTGGTTCAAGACCTGCACCCAGGTCCCTGGAAAGTCCCGTCGTCACGGGGGCGATGCTACCCTACCCAGGTGACTCGTCCTTCAGCCGTCGCCCCTCGCGTGCAGTCAGCGGTCTTCGTCGCCGAGACGCGCGCGCTCGCCTCGCTGCCGCCCGTCGGCCCTCCCGAGGTCGCCATCGCGGGCCGTTCGAACGTGGGCAAGTCGACGCTGCTGAACAAGGTGGCGGGCCGCAACGCGCTGGCCCGGACCTCGAAGACGCCCGGGCGCACCCGGGGCATCGTCTTTTACGATCTGCGCTTCGCGGAGGAGGGCGGCGCCTGGCGCGACGTCCGGCTGGCCGATCTGCCCGGCTACGGCTACGCGCAGGTGTCCCAGGCCGAGCGGGCCTCGTGGCAGCCGCTGATCGAGGGCTACGCCGAGCGGCGGCCCACGCTGGCGCTGTTCGTGGTGCTGGTCGACGCCCGCCGCGGCATCGCGCCCGAGGAGGCCCAGCTGCTGGAGTGGCTGGGGACGCTGACCGTGCCGGTGCAGCTGGTGTTCACCAAGGTCGACAAGATGTCGGCCAGCGAGCGGGGCACGCTGCGCACCGCGTTCGCCGCGTCGGCGAAGGACGTCCTGCCGGCCGGCTCGGCCCGGCCCCTGCTGGTGTCCGGCGAGACGGGGGAGGGCGTGGCGGAGCTGTGGGCGGCCATCGGCCGCGCGCTTCCGGCGGCCCCCGGTGCGGTCGTCGCGCCCGAGATTGCACCCGCCAAGCCGCCCGCGTAATTTTTCGGGTGGCTGCTTCCCGGCTGTTTCTCCCGTTGCTCGCGATGGCGCTCTCGAAAGCACCCCAACCGGCCCAGGTCGGTCCCCTCGATCGTGCCGAAATCGACGCGGTGATGGAGATCGAGCGCCTGTCGTTCCCCGCGCCCTGGTCGCGCGAGGCCATCATCGAGGAGCTGGGGCGCGCCTGGGCCCGCGTGGACGTGGTGCGCGACAGCGCGACCGGCACGCTGGCGGCGTTCGCGAACTACTGGCTGGTGGCCGACGAGCTTCACATCCTGAACATCGCCACCCATCCGCAGTCGCGGCGCCAGGGTCACGCCACCCGCCTGCTGGCGCACATGATCGAGGTGGCCCGTGCCGTGCCCTGCCGCCTGATGACGCTGGAGGTTCGCCGCTCCAACGTGTCGGCGCAGCGCCTGTACCGGCGCTTCGCTTTCCGCTCGGTGGGGGTGCGGCCCCACTACTACGCAGAGGATCAGGAAGACGCCATCGTGATGTTGCTGGAGCTGACGTGAAGCCTGCCCGCCCTGCCGCGCGCCTGGGCGCGCCTCGCGCGTTCGTCGTGGCTTGCGCCCTGCTCACCGCGCTGGCCTGGGCCAGCCCGGCGCGGGCCCGGGAGCCGATCGTCACCCGCTTCGACGTGCCCGACAACCGCATCGCCATCACCTTCGATGCCTGCGCCACCAGGACGCACGGTTATGGCTTCGATCGCCACGTGTACCGCATCCTGCAACGCGAGCACGTACCCGCGACCATCTTCGTGTCGGGCCGCTGGGTCGAGTTCCACGCCGGCGTCATGGGCGAGCTGGCGGCCGATCCGCTGATCGAGTTCGGCAACCATTCGTACGACCACCCGCACATGTCGCGGCTGGGAAACGACGAGATGGCGCGCGAGGTCGACGAGACGGAGGCGGTGCTGGGGCGATACGGGAAGCACGGGGTGGCGTTTCGCCCGCCCTTCGGCGACTTCAACGCCCGCATGCTGGACGTGGTGCGCGAGCGCGGCCTGCCGGTGGTCACGTGGGACGTCGTCTCGGGCGATCCGGCGGCGGCCACCACGACCCAGGGAATGATCCGCGAGGTGGAGCGCCACACCCGACCAGGCTCGATCGTCATCTTTCACATCAACGGGCGAGGCTGGAAGACGGCCGAGGCGTTGCCGAGCATCCTGCGCCAGCTGAGGTCACGCGGGTTCACGTTCGTCCACGTCTCCGAGTTGCTGGGCGCGCGGCCAGCGCCGCCGGTGCTGGTGTCGGCGGCCCCGGTCCCGCAGGCTGCCCCCCCGCCGGCCGCCAGCGCCGAGCCGCCAGAGGTCAGCGAGCCGGAGGGCAGCGAGACGCCGGCCGCCGAGTCACTGGGGCCGAACGAGCCCTTCGGCCTGCGGATGGAGATCGCCCCCCAGTTCGTGTCGGAGCCAGCGACCGTTCAGCCGCCGCCCTTCCGGGCGTCCACGATGTCCGCGCGCGGAGCCTCCGGCCCGACGCGAGCACCTGACGAGGGCGGGCGGCCCATGATGATCGAGAGGGCCGGACACGCGCCGACAGCGGCGAACATGCGCTGGGCGGCGGAGAACGCCAAGCGTGTTCTCCCGGCGCCTCGCGACCCGGCAGAGAGCGCCCGAGCCGTTCCGAGATGACGGCGGGGCCGCTCGCGCTCGAGGTGCGGACCGCGGACGCGGCGCTGGCCGGGCGACAGGCCCGCTGGGTGGCGGCGCTGGAGCCCTGGAAGTCGCTGGGATACCAGGTGCCTGGGCTTTCGCGCTTCTTGCGTCGGGTGGCTGGCGCGGGCGGCGTGCTGGTGGCCATCGTCCGCTCGCCTTCGGCGTCGCCCTCGCGCGGCCGCGGCCGCGGCCGCGTCGTCGGCGTGCTGGCGATGCAAGAAGGGGTGCTGCTGGGTGACTTCGTCTCTCTGCTGGCCGTTCGTGCCGACGCCGCCGGACGGGGGGTGGGCCGCACGCTGATGGCTGCCGTCGAGGCGGCCACGCCACCGCGCCGCTGGCTGTACGTGTCGGCGGACGCGAAGAACGTCGCCGCGCTGGCCTTCTATCGCAAGCTCGGCTTCAGACGCGTGGGCCGCTTGCCCGACATGGTGCGCGAGGGCCGCGTCGAGCTGCTGCTGCGCAAGCCCGTGACGCGGCCCTCCTGAACGACGTTCGCTCGCCAGGCGCGGTCAGCAGCCCGTGGCGCTGCTGCAGGCCCCGTCGGCGCGCTTCGAGACGCCCGCCGCCTGGCGCATGCAGTCGTTGCCGTACGTCTTGCAGTCGCAGCCGCACACCGGCGCGAACAGCTGATCGCAGACCTCGGGCCGAGGCTGGCAGGTTCCCCCCACGTCCGGGTTGCAGGCCAGGTCAGGGAAGGGACCGTCACAGAACAGCCCCTTGGCGCAGGTACTCGCGTTGGCGATGAAACCGCCACAGTGGTCACCGATGCCGCCCGCGTTACCGCCGCTGCCCGAGGTGCCTCCCGTGCCGGAGGCGCCTCCCGTTCCGTCAGCCGGGCACGGGCCGTTCGACAGCTTCGATACGCCGGCGGCCTGACGCTGGCAATCGTTCCCGTAGGTCTTCCGATCGCAGCCGCACACCGGCGCGTAGATCAGATCGCACACCTCGGGGCGCACCTGGCAGGTGCCGCCCACATCGGGAGCGCAGGCGAGCTCGGGAAAAGGACCGTCGCAGAACAACCCGGGCGCGCAGGGGCGCACGTTCGCTGCGAAACCACCGCAGGCGTCCCCGACCTGGCCGGCGCCGCTGGCCCCGCCTGCGCCGCTGTCGCTGCCGCCGTCGCTGCCATGGTGGCCATGACCGATGCCGTCCAGAAAGTCGTTACCGAGGCACCCTGCCATCAGGGAGGCCACGCCCAGAAGGCTGAGCATTCCCAGGCGCCCGACGCCGATGGACTTGCGGACCCTGACCAGGCTCGAATTTCCGTTTGTTCCTGTTTTCATGGCTCACCTCTCGTCGCTGGTTGATCGGTGTGGCCCGGGCGGGCCCCCGCTGCGCGTCTTGATCCTTGACCGAACAGCAACAATGGGGCCACGCGTCGTGCCCGCGCGGTGCGCCGTCGACACTCAGAATTTTGACGGACGGACCGCGGCAGCCTCGGAAATTCCGGGGGCCGCGGTCAGGAAGAACCGTCGGGCTTCAGCGGGTGCGCGTCTTCGACGACCGGCCGCTTGTTGGCGCGTTGCTTCGCGGCGTGACGGGACATCGCCTCCTCTACGGAGTGCGACTCCTTCAGGTCCATGCCTCGCCGGGCCATGTCCGCCAGCACCTTGTAGTGCTCGTGCAGCGCGCGCAGCTCTTGTTCCGTCAGGTCCTCGATGTCGATCAGCCGGTTGCTGGCGCCCGAGAGCGCCGCCACGATCTCGTTCAGCTTCAGCTGCAGCGCCAGCGAGTCCTTGTTCTGCGAGCGCTGGATCAGGAACACCATCAAGAACGTCACGATGGTGGTGCCCGTGTTGATCACCAGCTGCCAGGTGTCCGAGTAGTGAAAGAACGGTCCGCTGGCCAGCCAGCCCACGATGATGAGCGCGGCCACCGCGAAGGCCCACGAGCTGCCGGTGAACATGGTCACGTCCCGCGACATGACTTCGAGCGACCGTCCCAGGGCCGATTGCGGCCGAAGTGGACGAAAATGGCGATGGTGGTTCGAGGCCGGCTTCATGGCCGCTAGGATCCCCGCGATCGGCGTCGCTGTCGAGTCGCGAGGCCGGGTAAAACCCGGTATTGTGGTCACGCGTGATTGGCCAGCGGTTCGGCAACTATCGTGCCCTCTCATTGTTGGGAGAAGGGGGCATGGGCGCGGTGTATCTGGCGGAACACCCGCAGATCGGCCGTCGCGTCGCCGTGAAGGTGCTGCGGCCCGAGATGATCCGCGAGCCGCAGCTGCTGGTGCGCTTTCTGAACGAGGCGCGCGCGGCCAACGCCATCCGCCATCCCAACATCATCGAGGTGCTGGATTCGGGGACCACCCCCGAGGGGGTGCCTTATCTGGTCATGGAGCTGCTGGAGGGGGAGGCGCTGTCCGCGCGCATCCGCCGCGTCGGCAAGCTGCCCCTGCGCGAGGCGATGGAGTTCGCGTTCCAGGTCGCCTCGGCCCTGGCCGCGGCGCACGGCAAGGGGATCGTTCATCGCGACCTGAAGCCGGACAACCTGTTCCTGGTGCCGTACCCCAGCGATCCCGGGCGCGAGATGATCAAGGTGCTGGACTTCGGCATCGCCAAGCTGCAGACGCTGCCCACGGGGGGCGGCATGCAGACCCGCACGGGCATGCTGATGGGCACGCCCGTGTACATGTCGCCCGAGCAGTGCCTGGGCACGCGCGCCGTCGACCACCGCAGCGACATCTACGCGCTGGGAATCATCATGTTCGAGATGCTGGCCGGCCACCCGCCGTTCGTGTCGGAGGGCTTCGGCGAGCTGGTGAACATGCACCTGAACGTGCGCCCGCCGTCGCTGCGCGATCTGAACGCCGAGGTGACCGGCCCCATCGAGGGGCTGATCATGAAGGCCCTGGAGAAGTCACCGGAGGCGCGGCAGCGCTCGGCGACGGAGCTGCAGATCGACATCCGCAACGCCGCGGGCGATTCGGTCATGATGCGCGGGATCTCTTCCCCGGACCTGCTGTCGGACACGATGCGCGGGAACACCGCCGGCGCGCGGGCCGCCGCCACGACGATGCCGGCGCCCGTGAAGCTGGGGAAGGTGGGCGTGGGGTCGACCACGATGAGTGGCAGCACCGGCGAGCGCCACGCGCCGACGGTGAAGACGAACGGCAGGGGAACGTGGGTGGTCGCGGCGGGGCTGCTGATCGCGGCGCTGGCCGCGGGGGGCTGGATGGCCGCCCGGAAGCTCGGGGGGGGCCACGCGGCGATGAAGACCACCACCGGCAAGGGGCCCGGCGAGAGCTCGACCGGCCCGGCCGCCCTCTCGGGGACCGGACCGGCCGGCGACAAGGGCGCGGCGACGGTCCAGCTGAACATCGACTCGGAGCCGTCGGGCGCGGCCGTGGTGGACGCGGCGACGGGCCAGAAGCTGGGTTTGACGCCGCTGATGCTGGTGCGCGCGGCCACCGACCGGAGCCTGAACCTGCTGCTGGACAAGCCCGGCTTCGTGTCGTCCACGCTGGTGCTGAACCTGGCGCACGACGCCCGCGAGCTGGTGAAGCTGTCCGCCGCGTCGCCGCCGCCGCCCCCTGACAAGCATCCGCTGGCCGACATTCATGACGGGCACGCCCGCCCCGAGGCGCGTCCCCACGGCGGTGAGCATTCAAAGAAGGATCGTCCCCATCGGCCGGCGGCTCAACAGGAAGACGAGCCGGCCAAGCTGTGACTGATCGTGGCCCGTGTTGGTTCTTGGCAAGGAGTGAGATGAAAAGGCGAATCGTCGTGGGGTTTGTGGCCGCGCTGGCGCTGGCGGCCGTGGCGCGTCCGGTGGCGGCCGAGGTGGACCGCCGCGAGATGAAGGCGCGAGAGGACTTCGGCGCCGGCCGCTACCAGGACGCCCTGGACATCTTCGTGAAGCTGTACGCCGAGAAGCTGCACCCGAACTACCTGCGCAACATCGGGCGCTGCTACCAGAACCTGGGCGATCCGGACAAGGCGATCAGCAGCTTCCGCGAGTACCTGCGCAAGGCGAAGAACGTGACGCCCGACGAGCGGAGCGAGGTCGAGGGCTACATCAAGGAGATGGAGGATCTGAAGAAGCAGCGCGAGCAGGCGGCCGCGCCGCCGCCTCCTGTCGAGCCGTTGCCGTCCTCGAAGCCGCCCGTCGTGACGTCGCCGCCGGTGGCCGATACGACGACGACGGCGCCGCCGCCTCCTTTGCTGACCTTGAAGAATCCGCCGCCTCCACCGCCAGAGGAATCGCGCCCGGTGTACACGAAGTGGTGGTTCTGGACGATCATCGGCGTGGTGGTCGTGGGCGGGCTGGGCGGCGCGGCGGCGGCCGGACTGTTCACGAAGACCAAGGATGCGCCGTGTGGCGGCATGACGTGTGGGGGATGACGATGACGACGCAACAGACGGCAACGAAGCACCGACTCACCTGGGCCTTTCTGCTGGCGGGGTTGACGTTTGCGTTCGGGTGTACGAAGGCGGGCAAGTCGGTCGTGACGGTCGAGATCGAGCCGGTGTCGCCGTCCAATGCCGCACTGGCTGGCTTGTCCGACGTGGACGTCACCGTCAAGCCGGTCGGCAGCGGCCCCAGCGCGTCGGCCAACTTCAAGATCACCGACCGCACCGTGAAGAACACGTTCGGGGTGTACGTCGACAGCAGCGTGAGCGGCATGGTCGCTGTCATGGTGGTCGGCAACGCGTCGGGCACCCCGATCGCGGACGGCACGGGCATGACATCCGTTACGCCGGGGCAAAAGACCCTGCCGGTCGCCATCACTCTGGGCGCACGGACGGGCGCGACCGGCGGGATGGGCGGCACCGCGCCGGGCAGCGGGGGCATGGGCGGCATGGTGGCAGGCTCCGGTGGCGTCACCAATCCCGGCACGGGCGGCCACTCGGGGGGAACCGGCGGGATGACGCCGCCGGGAACCGGGGGCCTGGCCATGCCGGGCACCGGCGGGATGACCATGCCGGGCACGGGCGGGGCGGCCGGTGGCTCGCCGGGCACGGGCGGGGGCAGCGGGGGTGCGGGCGGCAAGGGCGCCATCGGTGGGGGCGCGGTCGGCGGCATGGCGGCCGGTGGAAAATCGGGCCGAGCCTGGCAGGGCCAGGTGCTGGCCGAGACGGCCGATCTGGTCGACAACTACGTGCCGGTGGTGGCGGTGGACGGCAAGGGCAACATCGTCGCCGTGTACATGCACGGCTCGGGGTTGGCCGCGACGTACTACGACTACAGCAAGGGGACCTGGGGCGCCGAGACCCCCATCGACGCGAGTTCGGGGACCAACATCACCGAGACCCCCAACGTGGCGGTCGACAAGAACGGCAACTGGCTGGCGGTGTGGCAACAGGACGCCGACGTGTCCCAGCATGGCATCTGGCAGAGCACCTCGACGGACGGCGTCCACTGGACCGCCCCCGCGGCCATCACCACCACCGGAAAGCTGTACGAGCCGGTGCTGGGCATGGGGCCCGACGGCACGGCCGTGGTCGTCTGGACGGAGAACGTTCCCCCCGACAACCATTTCACCCTGACGGCCAGCGTGCGCGTGAACGGCACCTGGACGGCCCCGCACGTGCTGCGGCCGGGGGAAGACGCGGGCGAGCGCTACGCGGCCGCGGCCGTGACCAGCAACGGCACCGCCATCGTGACCTGGGAGCAAGGGGACGGCACCACGCAAGATCAGCTGAGCGTCTGGCAGGCGCGGTTCACGGGCGGAACGTGGAGCGCGGCCAGCCTGGTCGAGACCTACACGGGCGGCAACGCCGACTCGGCGAACGTGGCCACCAACAACAACGGGCAATCCATCCTGACCTGGATCCAGAACACCGATTCGACGTCGGCGCTGTGGGCCCAGCGCTATCCGGCCACGGGCGCGCCCGAGGCGCCCATGAAGGTCTCGGAGGGTTCGAACATCGCCTGGACACCCTCACCGGCGGTGACGCTGGACGACAGCGGCACCGCCACGCTGGCGTGGGCGTTCGAGGTGAAGCAGAAGTTCCAGGTCTACACGACTCGCGGGGCCTGGGGACAGCCCTGGGCGGCGGTGACGGCCATGGAGACCGACGACAACGCGGCCGATGATCCCAGCATCGGTGACTACGAATGGGTCACCGCGCCCATGGTGGGGCATGACACGGCCGGGAACGTGGCGCTGGTCTGGAAGAAGCGCACCGGCACCCGCTTCGACCTGTGGGCGCGCAACTACGACGTCGCCACCGCCACCTGGGGACCGGGCACGCTGCTCGAGACCATGGACACGCACGACGTCATCGCGCCGGCCATGGCCATGGGACCGAGCGGCGTGGCGGTGGCCGCCTGGTATTACGGGTACGAGTACGACATCTGGGCTAACGTTTACAGGTGATGCCAAGGCAGGGCGCGCGCATCTCGCTGATCCTGGCGTTCGTTTTTCCCGCCATCGTGGCGGCGACGCTGGCCCTGTCGACCTACGGGTTCCGCTACGCGAAGTCTGCCTCCGAACGGAGCAAGGCCTCGCTGATGGACGGCAACCGCCAGCTGGCCCAGGCGCTGGCGGGCAGCATCCAGCAGCGCATCGACACGGCGGACTTCGAGCTGTTCAAGCAGATCGAATGGGAGGACGGCGATCGGGACCCGCCCTCCGACGTCGAGCTGCCGAAGGGCATGGAGTCGGTGGCAGTCCTGGACAAGGACCTGCGCATCCGGTCGATCGTCCCCGCGTACACGGGCGATCCCAAGAAGCGGGCCCGGGAGCTGGAGCGCTGGCAGAACTACGTGCGGGGCCTGGACTGGAAGTCGCTGCAGCCGTGGACCTCCGCCCAGCCCGGCAACTTCCGCCACCTGCACCAGCTGTTCGACGGCCGCTCGGTGCTGATCGCCTACGCCGCCAAGGAGTCCGAATCGGGCGAGGAGTACTTCGTGGCGGCGCGCATGAACCTGACCCTGATCGCCAAGGAGTGGCTGCCCCAGGAGGTGCGCGAGCTGGGGGGAGATCGCAAGATCGCCATCCTGGACGAGGTGGCCCGCCCGGTGTTCGGGCAGCCGGTGACCCAGCGCGACCAGCGGTTCCTGTACGAGTCGTCGTTCGGCAAGACGCTGTACGCCTGGCGCATCCAGACGCTGCCCAAGAACGTCGAGGAGCTGCAGGCGCAGGCAGAGACCGAGCGGCTGCTGGGCGTGCTGCTGATCCCGGTGTCGACGCTGATCATCGGCGTGGGTCTGGCCATCGTGCTGCTGTCGGTGGCGGCGGAGCGGCGCACCTCGCGCATGAAGAGCGAGTTCATCGCCAACGTGTCGCACGAGCTGAAGACGCCGCTGTCGCTGATCCGCATGTTCGGCGAGCTGCTGGCCACCGGCAAGCACAAGGGCGCGGAGAGCGGCAAGGAGTACGCCGAGATCATCACCCGCGAGGCGGAGCGCCTGTCGCACCTGATCGACAACGTGCTGGACTTCGCGCGCATCGAGCGCGGCAAGGCCAGCTACGACTTCGCCGAGGGGCAGCTGGATGACGTCATCGAGCGGGCGCTGGATCTGGCGCGGTACCGCGTGGAGAAGGAGAAGATGCGCCTGCGCACCGAGATCCAGCCCGGGCTTCCCCCCGTGCGCATGGACGAGAACGCCATGACCCTGGTGTTGCTGAACCTGGTGGACAATGCCGTCAAGTACGCGGCCGATGGCAAGGAGATCGACGTGCGGCTGTACCGGACGCCGGGGGGCGTGACCCTGTCGGTGCGCGATCGCGGGCCGGGGATCCCCCTGGAAGAGCAGCCCCGCATCTTCGAGCGCTTCTACCGGGCGCGCACGGCGCGCGACCGCAACGTGCGGGGCAGCGGCATCGGCCTGGCCCTGGTGAAGCACATCGTGGAGGCGCACGGCGGCCGCCTGGCGGTGGACAGCGCGCCGGGGCAGGGGGCCACCTTCACCGTGGCCTTGCCGGCGGCGCCCGTCACCGCCGCCTCCAGCGATCCGGTGGCGGCGGCGACGCCGCCACCGGTGGGCATCACGCCGCCCCCCCTGCAGGTCGAGGCGCCGCTGCCCGCCGGACCGATGGTGAAGCGATGACGGCGTCGTCCAGCGCGCCGGCGGCGCGGCGGCGGGTGCTGATCATCGAGGACGAGCCCGACCTGGTGCGCGGCCTGCGCGACGCCCTGGAGTTCGAGGGGTTCGAGGTGGTGGCGGCGGCCCTGGGGCGGGAGGGCGTGCGCCTGGTCCGCGAGCGCGGCCCGGACCTGGTGCTGCTGGACCTGATGCTGCCCGACATGAACGGTTTCAGCGTGTGCGAGGAGATCCGGGCGGCCAACCCCACCATCCCGGTGATCATGCTGACCGCGCGATCGCAGGAGAGCGACAAGATCCGGGGCCTGGAGGTGGGGGCCGACGACTACGTCACCAAGCCCTTCTCGGTGGGCGAGCTGCTGGCGCGGATCAACGCGATCTTCCGCCGCCTGCAGCGCATCGCCCCGCGCGAGGAGGAGATTCGCGTGGGCGCTTGCACCATCTTCCCCCGCACGCACGAGATGGCGCGCAAGGGCAAGAAGGTGCCGCTGTCGTTCTACGAGGTGGAGCTGCTGCGCCTGCTGTACGAGCGGGGCGGGCAGCCGGTCACACGCGACGAGATCCTGGAGAAGATCTGGGGCGTCTCCAGCGCGTCCTCGACCCGCGGCGTGGACAACGTGGTGGTGAAGCTGCGCAAGAAGCTGGAGGACGACGCCAGCAACCCGCGCCACATCGTCACGATCTACGGCACCGGGTACAAGCTGGTGGTCGGCGAATAGCGGCCGCCCTGCTCAGTCCTGCTTGCGCATCGTCTCGGCCAGGCAGACGGGGCAGAAGACCTTCTCGGTGCCTTCGTGCCCGCAGACACGGCAGCGGTAGTTCGCCGGGGGCGGGCCGGCGTCTTCCCGCTGGGGCAGGTTGCGCGCCACCAGTCGCGCCGCCTCTTCTTCCCGCGCCTGCTCGGGATCGACCAGCTTCTTCAGCGACTCGATGATGCTCATGTCGAAAAGATAGCCCTCGCGGTGCCGGCGCGCCGGCGCCGCGGATACAGCCGCGTCGATTATCATCCGCTGATGGGGAGCGGCGCCTGGGCGGGGCGAATCTTGCTGGACGACAGCAACGGCGGCCTCTTCGTCGGCGAGGGGGGCGAGACGCCGCGCCACGCCCATCACGCCTTCAAGCTGGTCGTGCCCCTGGAGGGGCGGGCGCGCGTTCACAGCGCCTCGCGCGGTGCCCTGCGCGGTCCGCTGCTGATCGTGGCGCCCAACGAGGAACACGTCGTGAGCGCCCGCGGTTGCCAGGTGGCGCTGGTCTTCGTCGAGCCACAGAGCCCGCTGGGGCGCCAGCTGGCCGTTCATCACGAGCGCAGCGCGGGGCGTTGGACCACCGCTCAGGCCGAGGCGATCAGGGAGCGCTTGTACGACAGCCCTCCCGGCACGCTGCCGTCGCCCGCCGCCGCGCTGGCGGGGCTGCTGGGGCCGCTGCCGCCCCGGCCGCTGGATCCCCGCGTGCGCCGCGCCATCGCCCGGCTGGACGAGCAACCGGCGGCGGCGGCCCGCGTGCCCGAGTTGGCCCGTTCGGTCGGGCTGTCGGCGGGCCGGCTGACGCACCTGTTCGCCGAGTGGCTGGGGATCTCGGTGGTGCGGTACCGGCGCTGGCGTCACCTGCGCCGCGCCATGATCGATCTGTCGTCCGGCGCCGACGTGACCACGGCGGCGCATGCGCACGCGTTCTCCGATGGCGCCCACCTGTGCCGCACGTTCGTGCAGATGATGGGCATCACGCCGTCGGTGTTCAGTCGGATGTCCCTGCAGGCGGCCCACCCTTCGCCGGAGCAGCAGATTCATTCAATCCTGGCGCCGCGAGGCGTGGTGACGTGGGGGGATGAAGCACGGACCGACGACCTGGTTGCTGGTGAGCGCCGCCACCGAGATGCTGCTCGCCTCGCTGCTGGGGTACGCCATGTTGATCCCCATGCAGCCGTGGGGACAAGGCCTGCGGGCGCGCTGGCCGGCGCCGCGCGTGATGATGAGCATTCACCTGGATCTGGCGCTGCTGTCCCTGATGCAGTTCGCGGCGGGCGCCGCCATCCACGCGGCGCCCGGCCCGCGTGACGCGCTGGCCGCGGCGTTGCTGGCGGCCTCCGGCTGGCTGAACGTCACGCCGTACCTGTGGCGCGCGGCGGGGGTGAACGCCTTCGTCCTGGCCGGGGGGGGCCTGCAGCGCGGGGCGGCCTTGCTCAGCCTGCTGGG
>Ga0105237_10000468_pt1 | contig 57134 bp, 46 predicted proteins | sample KBSC24metaG_FD_81520 | JGI IMG/M metagenome (GOLD analysis project Ga0105237, IMG submission 81520) | Corn rhizosphere microbial communities from Kellogg Biological Station, Michigan, USA - KBS C2-4 metaG | ecosystem: Host-associated > Plants > Roots > Rhizosphere > Soil | place: Michigan, USA... | reverse complement strand
TCGTCAGATACTTCGCGCATAGCAGACGTCGAAGATCGCCAAATTCTTCCGACACGTACTTGGCCTGCTGAGCGTATTTATCGGCACTCTCACAAATGTCCCAGAAGAGCACTTCACCTTTGGCCCGATCCTCCAGCGAGATCAATCCGAGATTGAACAGTGTGAACAACTCTTCGCGATGTTCGAGAGCATCGTGGTAATACTCGCGGTAGTTCTTGACGGTGATCGATTCACGCAAGTCGCCGAGCTCGATCACCACTTGCGGATCGTCTTCGGTGATCTCGATCGGAGTGATGTCTTCGACGACGGTTTCAATCTCGTCGAGGACGTTCGTCACGAGAATCGCGTGATACGCCGCGAGAAAACGACCCGATTCCTGGATGATCGTCGGATGCGGAACATTCTCGTCGTCGCAGACCTGCTTGATCGTGTAGATGACGTCGTTGGCGAACTCCTGCGCCGTGTAGTTTGCGGACGAGTCGAAAGCGGTCTTTGATCCGTCGTAGTCGACAGCCATGCCGCCGCCTACGTCGAGAAGGTCAATCGGAACTTTCATCTGGTAGACCTTCGCGTACACGCGCGCCGCTTCCTTCATCGCATTCTTGATGCGCTTGATGTCGGTGAGTTGCGAGCCGATGTGGAAGTGAAGAAGTTTCAGCATGTCCACGCGATCCGCTTCTTCGAGACGCCGGATCACTTCCAACAACTCGGTGGTCGTCAGTCCAAACTTGGCCGCTTCACCGCCCGACTTCTCCCAACGTCCAGAGCCTTTCGAGTAGAGCTTTACGCGCATGCCGAGCATCGGCAGCGCTCCTTCGTGACGCTCAAGGACGTTGAGAACGTGATCGAGTTCGTTGAGTTTCTCGATCACGATCACGACCTTCTTTCCAACCCTCGCGCCGGCAAATGCGAGTTCGATGAATTCCTCGTCCTTGAAACCGTTCAGCACAAGAAGACTGTCGCTCGGTTGTTCGAGTGCAAGAGCGGCGTAGAGCTCGGCTTTGGAACCCGCTTCGAGTCCGAAGTCGTAGCGCGAGCCCTCGCGGAGATATTCCTCCACGACGGAACGCTGCTGGTTTACCTTCATCGGGTAAACACACATGTGCGCTCCCTGGTACTCAAACTCCCGAATCGAGCGGCTAAAAGCCCGCTGAAGTTTTCTTACTTGCGCGGCAACCAACTGCGGAAAGCGCAGGAGGACAGGAGTCGTGATGCCGCGTTTGGCAAGGTCGTCAATAATCTCTTTGACGTCGGCGGAGCGGGGATCTCCCTCGACGGGGCGGACGATAAGATTTCCCTTCCGGTTGACATCGAAGTAGCCAGCGCTCCAGTTTTCGATTCCATAGATTTCGAGCGTCTGCTCGATTGCAGTGGTCAATTGGCGGTCTCCTGCCTAAGAAATAACACTTGATGTATATGAATTCGACTTACCGATACACAGATGTACATTTTCCGAATCGAGTTGCGGAGTTGTGTTGGGTGGAACGCTTTAGCCGCGCAATGTAACAGAAAATGGTCACTGCGGTCTATAACTTTTTATCCACAGATTTACACAGAAATCTGCGTAATTTGTGTATAAACTGATCAATTGCCCTTGACATCGCTCGCCGCACGATTATAATCACAGCTTTTTACTCGTAGCCGTTCAATGCCGCACGACTGGTTTCTTAGAGTCGTTACGCACGCCAACATACTTCGCACCAAATACACCGCCGGGGCGAAGAGCACCCCTAACACTCCCTTAATCTTCAGGAGATCAAATGAACCCTAAGACTGTCTTGAAATACGCTGACGACCAGGGCGCCAAATTCGTTTCCGTTCGCTTCACGGATTTACCCGGCTCCTGGCAACACCTGACCTTCCCCATCGCCGAACTCGGAGAAGACCAGTTTGAGGACGGCTTCGGCTTCGACGCCTCTTCGATTCGTGGCTGGGCCGCTATTCACGAGTCAGACATGCTGCTCGTCCCCGACGCGGGCCGCTTCTGGATGGATCCCTTTGCCGAACAACCGACCCTTTGTCTCATCGGTAATGCTGTCGACCCCATAACCAAAGAGGGTTATGCCTTCGATCCACGGTCAGTCGCGCAACGCGCCGAGAGTTATCTGAAATTCACAGGCCTCGCTGACACGGTTTACTTCGGCCCCGAAGCCGAGTTTTTCGTTTTCGATTCAGTCAAGTTTCATAACGACCAGCATTCGGCGGGTTTTGCTATCGATTCCGATGAAGCACACTGGAACAGCGGTCGTGACGCAAACGAGTTTGCAGGTTCGAACCTCGGCTATCGAATTCGTCCGAAGGAAGGTTATGTCCCCTGCGCGCCAACCGACTCGTTGATCGACTTGCGCTCCGAGATCTCGCTGACGCTCGGTAAATGTGGCGTCACTGTCGAATGCCATCACCATGAAGTCGCGACCTCGGGTCAGTGCGAAATCGACTTTCGCTACTCCACGATGTTGGGAACGGCCGACAATCTCCAAATATTCAAATACGTAGTTCGCAATACTGCGCACCAGTTTGGAAAGACCGCGACGTTTATGCCGAAGCCATTGTTTGGCGATAACGGTTCGGGGATGCACTGTCACCAATCGCTTTGGAAGGGTGAGAAACCGCTCTTCGCCGGCGACGGCTATGCAGGACTCTCGGATCTCGCACGCTACTACATCGGTGGACTGTTGAAACACGCGGCGGCGGTCGTGGCTTTTGCGGCGCCGACGACGAACAGCTACAAACGTCTCGTACCTGGTTTCGAGGCGCCGGTGAATCTCGCGTACTCGGCGCGTAATCGTTCGGCGGCGATTCGCATTCCGATGTTCTCGACGAATCCGAAACTGAAGCGGCTCGAGTTTCGTCCACCCGATCCGTCGTGCAATGCGTATCTCGCGTTTTCGGCGATGCTGCTGGCTGGTCTCGACGGCGTGCAAAACCGGATCGATCCGGGTGACCCGCTTGATAAGGACATTTACGACCTGTCGCCGGAAGAACTGAAAGACGTTCCGACGTTACCGGGTTCTTTGGATGAATCGCTGAAGGCGCTGGAAGCGGATCACGATTTTCTTTTGAAGGGCGACGTGTTCAGTCCGCAGTTGATCGAGCGTTGGATTCGTTACAAGCGAGAACGCGAGATCACGCCACTGCGCATGCGGCCACATCCGCTCGAGTTCAGTTTGTATTACGACGTGTAGGCCACAGATGACGCGGATGAACATTGATCAGCTGGAATCAGTGTTCATCCGTGATCTGCCGGATCCGAATTCTGCCCGTCTGTTTCTCGAGCGGCTGGAGAAAGAGCAGCCCAGCGCTCGTCAAAAGCTTCTGAAACAACCTGCTTTGCTTGCCGACGCTTTGGCGTTGGCAGCGTGGAGTCCGCTGCTTGCAACGACGCTCGAGCAGAACCCGGAGTATTTTTCGTGGTTGTCGCGCGAGCGTGCCGATCCGCGTGTGAGAACGTGCGACGAGTTGAAAGAAGCTCTCGCACGTTTCGCACTCACAAACTCCTCGCTCAGTCCCCAAGTGATGTTCGCGCGTTTTCGCCGTCGCGAGCTGCTGCGCACTTACCTGCACGACATTCGTCGCTCGCAAACACTAGTCGAGACGATGGAAGAGTTGTCGAATCTCGCGGACGCGATTCTGGATTACGCACTTAGCCTGGCGCGACAGGAGCTCGACAATCGTTTTGGATTACCACGCAGTGTCGACGAGAGAGGCCGGAGCGCTACCGCCGAGTTTTGCGTCATCGCACTCGGAAAGCTCGGTTCGATGGAGCTCAACTACGCTTCTGACATCGATCTCATCTTTCTCTACTCAGACGATGGAACCACCGCCGGCACGGGCGACCGCGGCGAAGTGAGTAACCGCGAATACTTCGTAAAGCTGTCGGAAACAATCGCGCGCCTTGTCGGTCAATCAGGAGGTGAAGGAGCGGCGTATCGCGTCGATCTGCGGCTTCGTCCGCACGGTCGTGACGGTGCGTTGGCGGTGTCGTTGAACGAGGCAACGCGCTATTACATGAACTCTGCGCAGGACTGGGAGCGACAGACGTTGATTCGTTCGCGAGCCGCAGCGGGTTCGCCGGAGCTGTTTGCAAGGTTCAAAGAGGCAGTAACGCCCGCTGTGTTTCGACCCGACGTATCGATCAGCGGCGCGCTTGAAAATGTTCGTCTGGCCAAACAGAAGATCGATCGGCAGGTTGAGAAGAAGAGTGGATTCAACGTGAAACTGGGGCGCGGCGGTATTCGCGAGATCGAGTTCATCGCGCAGGCGCTACAGTTGGCCCATGGCGGGCGCGACGAATGGCTGCGCGTGCCGCACACGCTCGTGAGTCTCGGCAGGCTTGCGGATCGCGGCTTCATCACACAACCGGAACGCAGTGAGTTGTCCGATGCTTATTGCTTTCTGCGTACACTCGAACACAGGCTACAGATGGAACACGGCCTTCAGACGCACACCGTTCCGGAGGGTGAAGACGCGCAATCGCTGGTTGCTCGGCGAATGGGTTTCGCGGGTGACGGTGAGAACAAGGATTTCAGCGTCGCGTTGAAGACGCACACGGGACACGTGCGCGCTACTTACGACCGGCTCTTTTCACACGTAGAAAAAACGCCGGACGCAGTCGTCGACGACGGCGCCAAACCTGAAGTGCCGACAGACATGACGATCGCGATGGCGTGTGCACGCGTTCTTACGCCGCACATGGATACCAGTTGGGAAGGACGACTTAAACCACTCGCCGTACGGCTTCTCTCGCTCGCTAGCAAGTCGCTCAATCCTCACCGTGCGTTGGTCCAACTTTTCCGCATTACCTCATCGCTTGAAAAAACCGACCAGCGACTGCTGATCGCAGAAACCAATCTCGCGACGTTGCTGCGGCTCTGCGGCGCGTCCGATCCATTTGCGGAAAAGATTGCGGCGAACCCCGCGCTGATCACCACGCTCGGATCATCAGCCGAGACGGCCCTGCGCCGCGATTATCGTGCGATTCTCCGCGCGGCGATTGACTCCGAGCGCAGTTTCGCGGCGGAACTCGCAGCGTTGCGGTTGCAGTGGTCGGAGTTGATTGTCGAGATCGCCGCACTCGATGTTTCGAACGAGCTTTCGATCTTTGAAAGCAACAGTCTACAAACCGAGTTGGCAACCGCGAGCATGAACGTCGCCTACCTGATCGCGCGGCGTGAAATGGCGCGACGGTATGGTTCGTTCAGTGGTGGTCCGCGTGTCGCGTTTTACGGCGTCGGACGCCTCGGCAGCGCCGGCGTAGATTACGGATCGGATCTGGACATCCTGATTACGTACGACTCGATGGTTCCGTCGCCGATAAAAACGCTGACGCAGGATGAAACATATTCGCGTCTGGTGGAACTGATGATCGCGGCGCTCTCGAGCATTACGCGCGAGGGTTATCTCTATCGCATCGACATGCGTTTGCGGCCACACGGTAAGGATGGACCACTCGTAACCAGCTCCGACGGTTTTCTCGATTACCTCCGAGACGAGAGCGCGCCGTGGGAGTGGCTGGCGTACGCAAAGCTACGCTGCGTGGGCGGCGATCAGGAGATGGGAAAGATGATCGAGACGCACGCGCGTCACCGCATACACGCGAACGCTCTGAAGCTCGATCCGAAGGAGTTGAAGGCAGTTACGCGACACGTCCGGGAGCGGCTGGAGAAAGAGAAGGGAGGCCGTGGCCGGAAGTTTGGAACTGACATCAAGTATGGAAAAGGTGGAATGCTCGACGTCTACTTTGCCGTGCGCTATTTACAGTTGCGTGATGAAGTGCCTGATGAAGGTGACGACCGGTCGACTGCGTTTACGCTCGAGCGATTGCGTGAAGAAGGGTCGCTTAGTGAAGACGACTTTTTAACTCTCAGCGGTGGGTACAGTCTCCTGCGGTCCATCGATCACAATCTGAGATTGATCATGCACCGCTCGACGCGTCTGCCCGATCCGAACCACGTTGCCGCCCGCGATATCGCGACGCGCGTGGGCTTTGAATCCGTCTCCGAGATGCACGACACCCTCACGGACCAAATGCGCGCAATCCGCGAGACTTACAATCGAATCCTGGATTAATCACACGGATTTTTCTGTGTCATCTGTGGCCTCCCACCAGCAGCGCGTGCACCACCGGTGCCTGGCTTGTCTTTCTGCGAGCGGATAAGTCGCGGAGAGCGGCAGCCTTTTAACCACTTCGCGCTCCTCGTCGGTCAGCTCTTCCCATGTTTTCAGACCGCGTTTATCGCAGCGTGGGCAACTCTCCTGAGGTCTCATACTAAATAATATTTACTACCAAACTCTACTCGTGTAACTTAGCAATGACGGCACGGGAAACCAAGTTGCACCCGCGTCGCATCAACGTTGCTGGAGAAACGGTTAACGGAGAACAAATGTTTCGAATCAAGGCTTCTTACGCGGATCAATTGGAACTACGGACCACCATCGAAAAGGCCCGTGAGTTTTTTGGCGAGCTCCGTAATTTTGCGGACCTCATGCCTGGCATCGAAGGCATTCGCAACGAAGCCGGCGGGATTATGCGTTGGGTGGTCCGAGCGGAAGTACCGGTCATCGGCGCCGTTCACGCTTCGTTTACAGTGGAAAAGACGGAGGATTCTCCGGAACGTCTCGAGTGGTCTCCAGCGCCGTCGGAGATGAAGAATTATCTCCGCTACGCGGCGGCGTTCGAAGAACGTGGTCACAAAGTTCTCATCAAGATCGTCCAGCACGTTGAGCTGCGCCGGAAACACGCGAAGGACCTGCATCGGTTCGCGATCCTCGTGGGCGAGAGCGCGATCAGCGCCGAGATGCAAAAACGCGTTCGCGAAATGATCAAGACATTCCTCGAACGCGCCCGCGTTAAACTCGAAGGCGAGGCCACGGATGACACAGATAACGGCGGATTGTTTGTAAACATTTAATCCGTCTTTTTCCGCGTAATCTGCGGCTAATCTTCCTTCCGGCGGCCGTAGCTAATCAAATTCGCGAAGAACCTGTACCCGCCAGGATTGCCGTCCCGCAGTTGTCGATACCAAACAAGACTCGTGTAGATGTAGTTGCCTTTGCCGTAGGGCGCCACGAGGATTCCGCCCTTTAGCGCCGGCTCGCCTCTGTCGCTCGTCGCCAGTATCGCCGTGTAACGCGGATCCCATTCCTTCGGAAAATACAGCCCACGTTCCTGAACCCAGTCCGCGAAATCCTTCTGCGTGATCTTGTTCGGGAAGTTGAGCAACGGATGTCGCGGTTGCAAAAAGGTGACCGGCGCATCTTCTTCCGTCACACGCTCGTTGCCGAGCGTGATCGGATACGGCGCGTATTGTGATTTGAACTCATTCAGCCGGTGATAGAACACCACCAGCGTCCCGCCGTCTTCGACAAACTTCAGCAATCGACTGTTAGCAGCAACCAGTTCCGGATGTGCTTCGTAGCCGCGATTGTCGATGATGATAGTGTGATACGGCGTCAGATCTGACTTCGCAATGTCGTCGACACTCAACTTCTTCGCGTCAACACCCAACGCCGCGAGAGATCTTTCCAGCGTCGCGTCATAACTCGGTATATAACCGACTTTCCTTCCGCTAACGACCACTGCGTCAGCGTAGACCAACGGCACCGTCCGCTTAGCAACCGGCTCTTTCGGAACCGGAAGATCGACCGTGACCGCGAGGCTCGAGCCTTGAATTTGTCCCGCCAATGATAATGGCCGAACGACCAAATTCGACGTCTCCGCTCCTTTTGGCGAGAGATTTATATCGTGACCTGTCTCGAGACTTGGACCACTCACTCTCAACAGCCCACGAAAGTCCGTTTTGACATGGCTCTGAACTCGTACCTGGAAATCGAGCGGCTTCTGAGACGTCGCTGGCGTGGTGACGTACGGCGATGGCCGCACGTCAACTATTTCAACCTGCGGCACGATGTCTCGTCGTGTTTCATTTTCGACGACGAACGTGGTGCCCTCGACCATCAATTCAGCTTCCAGGTTGAGCGGCTCGCCAAAGAGTCGCCCATCGTAGAGATGCTCGGATGACGGAACTGTTAACCCGTACGTCTTGGGCGTAGTGACTTTTACGTCCGCGGAGACTTCGGTGCCCGGAGGCATCTTGTCGGCGGTCTCGACTTTCAACTCCGAGCCGAGCCCGCGAAATGTCACTTGCTTGATTTGAATCTCTGCTATACCCGCGTTCGCAACGATGGCCTCGAGTTTCGCTTCCTCACCTGGAACGAGCTCAGATCCGGCGGAACTGAGGTACACGGCGGCGCCGGTGACAGCAGCCACGGCTTTATTCAAACGCGACGCCATCAGCGTGAATCGTTGTGGATCGAGGTCGAAAATTTCTTTCGGCGGAGTGAAGACGCCACGCCTGCGCGCACTGAGCAGCGATACGAGCAGTTCGAGACGACGATCGAAAAATTGCGTCAGTGGTTTGTCGTCGATCGTGGGCGCAACCAATTTCGCAGCAACCTGTTCCGGCAAACGTAATCCGTCAACCGGTGTCTTCGCATTTTCCGGAAGCGGAGCGGCAGAAGTCGCTTGTTTCACGAGACTGTAGCGGATAACGCGTGCGCCGCTCGGCGGAACTGTCTTGGGCCACGGGCCTTGTGTCGCGTGTTTTTGTAATCCCGACAGTGCTTGTTGCGCGAAGGTCGTTCCTCGAATCGGGTCGGTCTCGTTCGGATCGATGCTTATGGCTTGCGGCGTCCCGGTTGAGGTTTCCCCCCCTCGCGAGCGCACGAAGAGTCGTTGCACTTGCCACGTACCCACCTGCGACAACTGCTCTGGAAACTGTTTCGGATCGGCGGCGGCATCGAATGCTTGCAGAATCATCCGGCCGGTCGCCTGGTGATGACCGTGACCACTCGTCGTATCGTGGTTGGTGATGATGGCATCCGGACGAAGCGTGCGGATCTGCAACACCATGCGTCGCAGAAGCTCTTTTTCACCCCAGGCACGAAACGTCTCTTCGGCACTTTTCGAAAAACCAAAATCACGGAAGCCGAGGAAGTGCGGCTCGGAGCCCTGCACCTGCGACGCGGCGATTGTTTCGCGCGCGCGAATCACGCCGAGCTCTTCGTAGAGTTCAGGACCGACCGCGTTCTGTCCACCCTCGCCGAAAGTCGAGAACAGCGACACCGTATGAATGCCGTACTTGCGACGCAGGACAGTCAGCGTGCTGCCGTCTTCGTCGTCCGGATGCGCTGCGACGCACATGACCGTCCAGGGGTTTGTGAGATCGAGTACCGCCTGGTACAGCGCAGCCTTATCAGCGTTGTCAGCTTTTTCCGTCGCGCTCGTATCGGCCGGCGGCGTCTGCACCTGCGCGCGGGGCTGCTGGTACAAGATGAGGAGACATAGCAGCAGGGCGATGTAGCAACGTTTTGAGTGACGAAATACCATTAGTTTCTTTCCTGTTTTTCCTCGCAAAGGCGCAAAGGCGCCAAGTTAAACCTCGTTGGTTTTCTTTGCGCCGTTGCGCCTTTGCGAGGAAACGTTTCGCTTAACTGCGTAATCGCTCCAGCTTGCCCGCGACGACCATGCTGATCGAAATAATGACGATCAAAACGACCCCGTACGCCGCCGCAGCGCCCAGATTGAAATCGCGTAACTCTGATGCGATCGCTATCGAAATGGGTCGATTCGCTGGAACAAATACAAGCACGGAAGCCACATATTCGCCTAACGCGATCACAAACGCCAGCAGGGTCCCAGCGACCGCTCCCGGCCACACCAGCGGCAACGTCACCCGGGTAAATCGTTGCCACGCACGCGCGCCGAGCGATCCAGCCGCCTCCTCGAGCGTGGGATCCAATTGCTCCATGCTGGCCTGGAGCGCCCGCACGACCAGCGGCATGAAACGCAGAAAGTAAATCACCGGTAGTATCCAGAACGTCCCAACGAGCACAAAAGAACCCAGCAGCGAGCCGGGCTTCCCATAAGCTTCAGCAATGGACACTGCGACGACCGTTCCCGGCAAAGCCCACGGAATCAACACCAGCAACGACAACAAGCGGCGCCAGCCCTCCCCGACAAACTTCTGCGTGGCTCTGCGGCGCCGCAGCAATGTAATTATGCAAAAACTCCAGAGCAGCGCCGCCACCGCCGCAATCGCCGACATCGTCACGCTGTTGAAGAAGACCTCGGCGGCGTAGGGATCGCTGAACAGGCGCTGATAGTTCGCAACCGTGTACGCAGACGGCAGTGTCTGCGTGGTCCACGAACCTTCCTGCGCAAAACTGACGACGAAGAGCGTGACTACAGGCAACACCAGAACAATCGCGAAGAGCACAGCGACCGTCGTGGCGAGCGCGCGTGCTTTGCCACTTGCGATCGTGACGCGTTTGCGCGGTGCGCCTTTCATCGCCGCTGCGGCAAACCTGCGCGTCCCTTCGTAACGTTGAAAAAAGATCAGCGCCGGGAGCGAGAGGATCGCGAGTATCACCGTCTGAGTCACCGCGATCACGTCATCGCTGCGTTGGCGCGCCCTGAAGATCTCGAGCGTCAACACCCGCACGTCACCACCGAAGAAGAGCGGCGCACTGAACGAAGCCATCGACGTCATGAACGTCAACAACGCAGCGGCGAGAAGCGAAGGCGTGAGTTGTGGCAGCAGCACGCGCCTGAGCACGATGAGCTTCGACGCTCCCAGGCTGCGCGCCGCTTCGGCAAGACTCGCATCGATCCTGCGCAAACCCGCGCCCGTCAGCACGTAGAAAAACGGATACATCGTATACGTGTGAAAGAGCAACAGGGCTGGCCAGCCTTGCAGCCGCCACGGTGGGCTCTGGAGCGCGAGCAGGTTCTGGATTCCGTGGGCAAGTATTCCCGACTCACCACAAAGAAAGATGAACGCGAGTGTTCCGACGAGCGGCGGCAGCACGAGCGGCAGTGCAGAGAGCGCGGCAAAGAGTCGTCGACCGGGAAAGGTGAAACGTTCGAACAGAAATGCGAGCGGCACTCCTACGATCGCGCAGAGCAACACTGTCCCGACCGACAATCCGAGACTGCTGACGATCGCTTCGATGACGGTTCTTTCCGAGAGCAGTTCGCGATAGTTGGCGAGTGTCCAGGTGCCCGCTCGTTGCAGCGAGGTGATGACGACTGAGAGGTTCGGGTAAATGACACCGTAGATCAGGACGGTGGCTGTGACCAGGAAGAGAGCCACAGATGCCCACGGATAATTACGGATTTGTTCCTTTAATTGATCCGCCTTCATCCGTGTAATCCGTGGCTCAATTTTTTAGCAAGGTCAGATGATCGGGGGAAAGGACGACGGTGCACTCCTGATCGACTTTGAGACCGTCAGTTCGCAACACCAGTGCTTCGAGCAGCAATCCGTTTGCGTCAACACGCACGGTTGACGTTGCTCCACCGAAAACGATCTCGCGAATGTGGCCGCGAAGCGAGTTTTCAGCGCCGTTCGTGTTGAGTTGAACGTGCTCTGGTCGAATCGCGATAAACACGGGTTTGTTCAGCGGCGCGAGCTCTTCGTGTTTCACCGTCAGATGAAGTGTATGACCGCCTTCCAGCGTCTTGAATTCGCCGTCGGTAGTTTTGCTCGAGCTCACGCGCATGGCTTTGATCAGATTGTTTCGCCCGAGAAAACTTGCGACTGAGATTTCCGACGGCTCTTCGTAGAGCTCGCGCGGGCGGCCTGACTGCATGAGTTTGCCGCCGACCATCACGCTGATCCGGTCGCAGAGTGCGAAGGCTTCTTCCTGATCGTGTGTGACGTACACGGCTGTTAAGCCGAGACGTGTGACGAGCTCGCGCAACTCGCTGCGCGTCTCTTCACGAAGCGAGACGTCGAGATTCGAGAGTGGTTCGTCAAACAACAACAGCGCCGGCTCGATCGCGATCGCACGAGCGATGGCGACGCGTTGTTGTTGACCGCCGGACAACTCGTCCATCGCCCGTTTGTCGTAACCGGGAAGTTGGACCAGCTCCAGTGCGCTGGCGACGCGCTCGGCCACCTCCGCTTTGGTCTTGTGACGCGCGCGCAGGCCGAATGCGACATTCTCGAATACGTTCAGGTGCGGGAAGAGGGCGTAGTTTTGAAAGACCATGCCGAAGCCGCGTCGCTCTGGAGGGAGGTTGGTGATGTCGGCGTTCTGAAACTCGATCGAGCCGGAGTCTGGTTTCTCGAGGCCGGCGATCATTCGCAGCGTGGTGGTCTTGCCGCAGCCCGATGGTCCAAGCAGCCCAAAGAACTCACCCTGCGCGACGTCGAGAGACACGTCTGCGACCGCGCGCGTCGATCCAAAACTGCGGGAGACGTTTTTAAGCGATAAGAGAGGCATCCGTGCAATCTGTGTACGGTTTTACTTGCTACGCCCACGGATTTCCGTGTCCCAGTATCTTAACCAATCATTCCCATTTTTTCGCAACATCTCCCAATCCAACGGCAAGCGTGTGAACGGCTCATTCATCCAGCCAGGCAGTTGCGAACGATCGAGATCCGTGCGTACCGGAATGCGGTAATACTTGTGTGCAGTGTAAGCAAGGCTTTCAGGCGTTGTGACGAACTCGTAAAAGCGCTTCGCTTCTTCCGGGTTTGGCCCACCGCGAATGATCGCGATGCCGTCCGTGATCACAGGAGTGCCGCTCGTGGGAACCACGTAGCCGACGGGCAGGTTTTTCTGTTCTTTGAAAAGTCGCACGTCAGGCATGTCCCAGAGCGTGATCAAGCCCTCGCGTCGCGCGAGCTTTTGCATCAGGAGCGTTCCATCCGCGGTGTATTCGTGAACGTTTGCATCGAGCTTTCGCAACCAATCGTAGCCGCCCTGAGGGGAATTCGTGTCTTTGTAAAACCTCAAGATCATGGCGCCGAAGATCGCGCGCATTGTGTCTGACGGATTTGGATTTCGGATCAGAACTTTGTCGCGCCACTTCGGATCGAGCACTGCGTCCCAATCTCGCGGCGCTTCTTCCGCAGTCACGGCCTCGCTGTTGTACGCGATCACCTGCGGAGTCTCGTAAGTGCCGTACCAGCGATCGTTCGGATCGCGCGCGTCGGCGGGAGTTTTGTCGGCCCAGGTCGGACGAAACTCGGCGAGCAGATTCTCGTCGGCGGCAGTTTGGAATGTTGTGTGTGACGCGCCCCACCAGAGGTCTGCCTGCGGGCGGTTTCGCTCGACGCGCACGCGTTCGAGAATCTGGCGTGAACCCATGTCGAGAAACTGCACGTCAGCGTTTGGGTAGCGCTCCTTGTAACGCGCGACGAAATCCTTCAGGAGATCTTGTCCGTGCGGCGTGTAAATCAGGAGACGATTTTGACTCCCGCCACCCGGACGGCAGGAAAGCAGCAACACTGCCACAATAATGAGTAAAAGAAAGAACCTTGTTCGCATTGAGTGCATGCTATCATTATTGGGCCACAGATGATGACTACTACGCTGAAACGCAGATTGATCAGGGCAGGTGGATGGGGCATAGCCAAACGCCTCATCAAACCCATTCCATTCGTCGGCTCGATCTTCGCGGTCAGCCTGGCGGGTTACGAGATCAAGAAGAAAGGTCTGATACCGGGCGCGGTGCACGTCGGATTAGACGTGACGCCAGTGGTGGGAACCGCGAAAAACGTCCTCGAAATCTTCACCGGCGACCTCATTCCAGACAAGTCTGAACGGAAGTCACAAAAAGGCACAAAAAGTATATCGGTTACGCGCTGATCGGCGGCCTTTCGTTGAACGGGCGCGCCTGTTCGTAGCCGTGTGCCAGCTTGAACAGCGTCGACTCCGACCAGTATGGTCCTAACAACTGAAATCCGATTGGCAGGCGTTCGGATGACAGTCCACACGGAACGCTGATCCCTGGAACACCGGCAAGGTTCGCTGTCACGGTGTAGATATCGTTCAAGTACATCGCGAGTGGATCGTCTACCTTTTCTCCAATCGCAAACGCGGGTGTCGGCGAGGTCGGCGTGACGATCGCGTCGCAACGTTTGAACGCTTCCAGAAAATCGTTCTTGATGAGCGTGCGCACCTGTTGCGCCTTGAGGTAGTACGCGTCGTAATAACCGGCGGAGAGCACGTACGTTCCGAGCATGATGCGACGCTTAACTTCCGGTCCAAATCCCTCCTCGCGTGTTCGCCGGTACATCTGACGCAGCTCCGGCGTGTCTTCCGCGCGAAAACCGTAACGCACACCGTCGAAGCGCGCGAGATTCGCCGACGCTTCGGCAGTGGCGATGATGTAGTAAACGGCGATCGCGTAATTCGCGTGAGGTAGTTCGACGTCGACAATCTCTGCGCCAAGCTCTCGATAGACGTCGACGACGTTCTCGACTGAAGTTTTTACTTCTGCGTCGAGTCCCTCGCCGTACAACGCGCGCGGGAAACCGAGCCGCACGCCTTTGAGATCGCCTGTCAAAGACGCAACGTAATCTGGAACTGGAACGTCGGCCGTCGTCGCATCGTGTGGATCACGTCCAGCCATGACACCCAGGACGCGCGCCACGTCCTCCACTTTGCGCGCAAACAAGCCGATCTGGTCCAACGACGACGCAAACGCCACGAGACCGTAACGAGAGTTGCGACCATACGTCGGTTTCAATCCCACGACACCGCAGAGCGACGCCGGCTGGCGCACGGAACCGCCGGTGTCTGAACCTAAAGCCACAGGGACGATTCCGGCAGCGACAGCGGTTGCCGAACCTCCCGACGATCCGCCCGAGACTCGCGTCGTGTCCCACGGATTTCGCACTGGACCAAACGCTGAATTCTCATTCGACGACCCCATCGCAAACTCGTCGCAATTCGTTTTTCCGATGACGACGGCGCCGGCTTTAGTGAGGCGTTCGATTACGGTTGCGTTGTATGGCGGGTGATAATCGCCGAGGATCTTCGACCCGCACGACGCCTGTAATCCCTTGACGCAGATGTTGTCTTTGACCGCGATAGGAATCCCCGCGAGCCCGCCCCCGCTCTTCTCGCTCTGCGTGGCACGCTCCAACGCCCCCTCCCGATCGATCTCGAGAAACGCATTGAGCGTCGCGTTAAGTCGTTCAGCAGCAGTGATGGAATACTCTACAGTTTGACGTGCCATACCCGTTTGGACAGGATTTACAAGATGTCTCAGGATTTGCGGGATTCATCCTGTAAATTCTGTTTTGAAATCTTGAAAATCCTGTCTACAACACCTTCGGAACTCGAAAATGTCCGTGCGCCGGATCGGGTGCTTCTTCGAGCGCAGTCTTTTGGCCCAGCGACGCGGTGAGTTCGTCGGGGCGAGCGGAATCGGTCTCGGCGCCTTCAGGGGTTAGACCACCGATCGCAGGCTCGACGTTCTTCGTGTCGAGCTCGTTGAGCTGCTCGACGTAGTTGACGATTTCCATCATCTGTCGTCCGAAGGTTTTTAGCTCTTCTTCGGCCAGCTCAAGATGCGCGAGGTTCGCGACTTTCTCGATATCTGATTGATTGATCGGCATTGTCTACTCTTTCGACGCACGACGCTTCAATGAAAGAGTCGCAGTCTTGAGGAAGCTCTTTCGTAGTTGTTTGTCATGAATCGCGTTAGCCGCAGACCATAATTCAAGCGGCACTTCGTTGTCGAGCGGCTCTTCCTGCGGCTTCTGTTGCTCGGCCTGGGCTGACGCGAGTTTTGGATCGACGACAAACTCGATCGCGCTCACGATCGGTTGGCCCAGGATTGTATTTACTCGAAACAGGAGCTGACCGCGCATGGAGTGCAACTGCTTTTGCCAGATGAGGTCTGCAACTGAGACTGTCAGCGTCCGATTTTCGAGTTTTACCGGCACCGCGCGACCCTTCAAACCATCTCCGGCCGCATGTTTCCACGCCGCAATCGCAGCCGCTTCGGCGACTTCCTCCGAGTCGCCGGCCGCGCGCAGAATATTCGGTAACGACTTGATCAGTTGATTCATCTTTTGTGCTCTTGCGCTCGCCGATTGAAACACGCAAACTCTGCGGGCAGCAAGTTAGCGATAAACCACATGGACTTTCTACGTGAAAAACTGGTGCTCGCCTCTCGCAGCCCGCGACGCACGGAACTACTCAACCGCGCCGGATGGCCGCACGAAGTGATGGTCGCCGGAATCGACGAGTCTGTCAGACCTGGCGAAGACGGGGCCGCTTACGTGCAGCGACTCGCGCGTTCGAAAGCAGAAGCGGTGGCGCAGCAGTTGGAAGCAGGCATCGTGCTCGGTGCAGACACGACAGTCGTCATCGCGAATCAGATTCTGGGCCAGCCACGCGACGACGCCGATGCGAGAAGAATGTTGGAACTATTGAATGGCAAATGGCACGACGTGTTGACCGGTGTAGCGCTGGTCAGGGTCGGCGGCGAATCGCGCGTTGGTTACGAAACAACTCGCGTGCGGTTTGCGGAAATGAGCGCAAAGGAGATCGACTGGTACATCGCATCAGGCGAACCGTTTGACAAGGCCGGCGCGTACGGAATACAGGACAAGGCCTCGCTCTTCATCGAAGAGATCCAGGGCGACTACTTCAACATCATGGGATTGCCGATCAGACTCGCCTACGAGCTTGCACAGAAAATCTAATTGAGCACCGAGCCCCCATCTACATTGATGCCCTGACCATTGATTCCTCGCCCTGCGTCAGACGCAAGCAACAACGCTATCGCTGCGACTTCTTCAGGCGTGACCAGGCGATTTTGAGGGCTCATGCTTTTGAGTGAGTCGAGGGCTTCGTCAGCAGTGCGTCCGGTTTTTTTGATTATTTGGTTGACGCCCCGCGTAACCATTTCGGTGTCGACGTAACCCGGGCAGATCGCATTCACGGTGACGCCGGTGGTGGCGACTTCGAGTGCGATCGAGCGTGTGAGGCCGATAACGCCGTGCTTCGACGCTGAATAAGCAGCGATGTACGGCGCGCCGGTTTTGCCGGCGATGGAAGCGACATTTATCACGCGTCCCCAGCCTTGCTTCAGCATGGCAGGCAGAGCATCGCGCGTGCAGTAAAACGTGCCGGAGAGATTGATCGCGAGGTGGCGATGCCACAGTTCGTCGGTGGTGTTGACCAGCGTTGCACTCTCCGCGATGCCCGCGTTGTTGACAAGAATATCCGCATCGCCGATGCGTTCGCGCAAACGGCCGAACATGCGCGCGACACTTTCGGGATCGGAAACATCACAGACGAGCGCGACTGCGTCACCACCAATCTCGGCAGCGACTTCTTCAACCTGTTCGGCCGTTCGCGCAGCTACTGCTACACGCGCGCCGTTGCGCGCGAACTCGAGTGCGATCGCGCGTCCGATTCCGCGGCCGCCGCCGGTTATCAATGCCGTTTTTCCGCTCAGCATGACTTAGTGTCCCGTGAATCTTGGATCACGCTTTTCGAGAAACGCCCGCACGCCTTCGTGCGCGTCGTCAGATTCAAAACAACGCAACTGCGCCTCCGTTTCGTAGCGAAGCATCTCTTCGAGATCCGCTGCCTGGCTCATGTACACGGCGTGCTTTGCAGCAGCCAGCGCAATCGGCGGCGCCGCGCGCAGACGCTCGGCAAGTTCCCACGTCGCCGATTCCAATTCTTCGAGTGCGACAACCCGGTTGACGATTCCCAACCGCAAGGCTTCCGGTGCATCGATCGTGTCACCAAGAAAGAACATCTCGCACGCTTTGTTCGGTGTCACCAAACGCGGCAGAAAGTAAGTTCCACCCCAATCCGGATGCAGTCCCACCTTGGCAAACGATTGACTAAACGTCGCGTTGCTTGCCGCGACTCGCAAATCGCACGCGAAGGCGAGATTGCAACCCGCACCGAAGGCTGGTCCATTGATCGCTGCGATCACGGGTTTGGTCATCTGTCGAATCGCAAGGATAACGCGACGCCCGGCGCCGAGGATGCGCGCGAACTCCTCCGAGTCGCGACGTTGCATCAGCTCCGCCATGAACGTGACGTCGCCACCCGCGCAAAACGCGCGACCCGCACCAGTAACGATGACGACGCGAACGTTGCGATCGCTTCCGGCGTGCTCGAGTGCTTCCGCGAGATCGCGCCGCATGTGACCGATGAACGCATTCAGTCTGTCGGGACGATTCAGTGTGATCGTTGCGATGCCTTCGGATTCGGTGATTTGAATGTGTTCGTACATTTTTTAGACAGGATTTACAAGATTTATATCAGGATTAATCCTGCAAAAATCGTGAAATCCTGTCTACTTGCCCTTAAACTCCGCCTTCCTCTTGTTGACGTATGCGTCCAAACCTTCTTTCGCGTCCTCTGATTGGAAGAGTTGTTGCTGTAGTTCGCGTTCGAGCGCGAGTGCCGGTTCAAACGAGATTTCCGAGCCTGTTTGCACTGCGCGTTTGATTCTGCCGACAGCGTGCGCGGCTTTGTTCGGAGTAGTGAACTGCGCGGCATAGTCGCGCACCATCGCGCGGAAATGCTCACCGGTTTCCGCTTCAAAAATCTGATTCAGAATGCCAAGCTCAACGCCACGCTCGAAATCGAATAACTGCCCTGTCGCCATCAGCTCAATCGCTTTCGCTTTGCCCACGATTCTCACGAGCCGTTGCGTACCGCCCGTTCCCGGAAGCACTCCGAGCGAAACTTCGGGCAGTCCCAACTTTCCCGCACCTTTGCGAGCGATGCGAATATCAGCCGCCATCGCCACTTCCAAGCCACCGCCGACACAATGACCATTGATCGCTGCGATCACCAACTTCGGAGTCTGTTCCAGACGATTGAGCGTTTCGTTCGCATGAAGACAGAAGTAATACTTGAACGTGGGCGTGACGTTCGCGAGCATCTGAATGTCTGCGCCCGCGCAAAAGAACTTGTCGCCCTGACCGGTGATTACAATCACCTGCACTGACTCATCCATTCTCGCCTCGAGAATCGCACGGTCGAGCTGCTGCATCATCTCGTAGCTGTAGGTGTTCGCCGGTGGATCGTTGAGCGTGATCAGAGCGATGCCATCCGCGGTTTGATAATTGACGTTCAACTTGCTCTCCAAATACTCAGATTCTCGCGCGCCTGCGACACTGCCGTGGAGCTGACTGGTTGCAGAGGAGCGCCAGGTGCAAAACCGCCGAGGAAAAGTTTCGTCAAGTGTTGGGCCAGGTCGTTGACGTTCAGTTTTCCGTGCGGGTCGTACCAGTTATAGATCCAATTCATCATTCCGAACAGCGCGTACGTCGCGACAGTCAGGTCGACAGGCTGTTTGTTCTGCCTGGAGTTCTGCACTTCCTGGAGGATCTTGCGCGCAAGTCGAGTGTACTTGTCCTTGCGCGTCGAAACGTGAGTGTACAGCTCGCCCTCGAGCGATTCAGCCTCGTGCGAGAGCACTTTCATCTCAGACATGTTCGCCGCGAAGAACGAAAGATGGTTCTCGATAAAGATGCCGAGCTTTGCGATCGGATCTTCGACTTCGAGAAGCTGCTCTTCCAAACGTTCGAGCACGCGGCCAAAGCAGTTGTCCTGGATCAGAAACAGCAGCTCTTCTTTCGATTTGCAGTAGTGATACAGGCCCGCGAGGCTGACGCTCGTCGCACGTGAAATGTCGCGCATCGACGTCGAGTGATAACTCTTCTCGGCGAAAATCCGCGCCGCCGTGCGAAGTATGAATTCGAGTTTCTGATCGTATCGAGACGGCTGCAGCATAACGACTCATTTAGCCACGGATGAACACGGATTTTTTACGGATAATGATCAGCGTTTTTATCCGTGTAATCTGTGGCTACATTCTTTACAGTCTGACGTACTCAAACTCAAATGGTTTACCTTTGATTCCCGCTGCCGGTGGTGCGATCCAGTTTGCGATCTTGCCCGGCTCGACGACTGGATGCATCAGACTGCGCACGTATTCGCGATCCTCCATCGTCGGCAGCCATTCATCTTTGCGACGCTCAAACTCCTCGCGCGAGATCAGGTTGCCTTGAATATCGAACGTGTGCCCCGCAAATTCACCGACGTGCCGGTGGAAACGCGGATTAGGTAGATGAAGTCTTTCACTCACGCCTTCATCCGCAAGCACCTTGTTCCAGCGTGCGAGGCCCTTCTCGCAATCCTTGACATACTCACCACGCAACACTTCGTTCAACGCATTCCGCAGCGGCACTTCGCGTGTCGCCAATTTGCCGTCTTCGACGATCGTCATCGTGAACATCTGATTCGCCGCCGTGTGTTCCGTGTACTGTTCGCGTTCCTTGTAACGACCCTTCAAGCCTGCCGCGAAGAAGTCCGCAGAGTTGGAACTGATCTCGCCGCCGAAGAGATCGAGCGAATAGCTGAACCAGAAGTTTATGTACTTCTGAATGATGTCGAGTGGAATGCCGCCGAGCTCGCGAACGTCACCTTGCTTCATCAGTTGCGCCGTGCGCCGGGCGACGCGGCCCAGACCTGTGTCGCCAACAAACATGTGATGCGCTTCTTCTGTAAGCATGAACTGACACGTGCGCGCGAGAGGCTCGAAGCCCGACTCGGCGAGTGCTGAGAGCTGATACTTGCCGTCGCGATCCGTGAACATCGTGAACGCAAAGAAATTGAGCCAGTCGTCGCACGGTTGATTGAAAGCCTCGAGAATGCGCGGCTTGTCGGGATTTCCGCTGCGCCGTTCTAGCAACTCGTCGGCTTCGTCGCGACCGTCGCGGCCGAAGTAACCGTGCAGCAGATAGACCATGGCCCAAAGGTGCCGGCCTTCTTCGACGTTCACCTGAAACAGGTTGCGCATGTCGTAAAGCGAAGGACAGGTTTTGCCGAGTTGTCGTTGTTGTTCGACTGACGCGGGTTCGGTGTCGCCCTGCGTGACGATGATTCTTCGCAGCGCGTTGCGAAACTCGCCGGGCACTTCCTGGTACGCGGGCTTGCCGTAGTTGTCGCCGAAACCGACCTTCGCGTCTGGCTGAGGTGGTTCGAGAAAGATGCCCCAACGATATTCAGGCATCTTCACGTAATCGAAATGCGCCCAGCCTTCGGAGCCGACGTCGATGGCTGTGCGTAGCCACACGTCTTTATCCTGGAAGCCTTCGGGTCCCATCTCGCGCCACCAGTCGAGATAGTTTGGCAGCCACTTTTCCAGCGCGCGCTGAAGTTTCTTGTCCTCGGAGAGGTTAACGTTGTTAGGAATGCGATCGTATAAATTCATGATTAGCCACAAAAAGGCAAATAAAATGAGTATCAGGTTCTCTTGTAGTCAAATTCGGCTTTGGTTGGTTTGCCGTAGTTCGTCAACGCGCCTTTTTCGCCGACGGCGTTCGGGCGCTGGAAGATCCAGTTTTGCCACGCGGTCAGGCGGCCGAAAATTTTCGAATCCATTTTTTCTGGACCAGCAAAACGTAGCGAGGCTTCCATGCCCGTCAACGCATCCGGCGACAGCGATGTGCGTTCTTCGATGGCGAGCCGGATTTCATCCTCCCAGTCAAGTTCGTCGGGTGCAAAGGTAACGAGCCCAATCTCTTCTGCTTCTTCTGTGTTGAATGTCCTCTTCTCGAAGATTTGCTCGAGCTTCTCGGGCTCGCCGAGAAAGTGTGACTGTATGCGTATCAGAAGATTGCTCATGGGGAGCGGGCCGCCATTCAACTCAGAAACAGAAAGCGTCGCGTCTGAGTCTTCCAACATGTAACTGCGATCCGAGGCAAGCAGGAGTTCGAGCAGGTTTCCGGCAAAACAACTTCCCGGTTCCACGACCGCGAAGAAGCTCTTGGCAGTGAGATCAAGACGTCGTAATACGCGCGCCATGTGCAGCAGTATCTCGCGCACTAACCAGTCAGCGCCATTTGCAACTAACGTCTGGTCCAACTTGAGTATCGTTTCAGCGTCGCCCTTCGTGCGCACGCAGACGAGACCGATCAAAGGCTCGTTTACGCGCAGGTATAGCAGCGCATCGTCGAGTTCGCGATAAGCTTGCAACGGCCAGTATGCGGCGCCGAGCTCGTGAATCTCTTCAGCGGTGCTCGGCTGCGGACCTTCCGGCGCGTGAACAGTCAAATCCGCGTAACGCTGCTCGCGATCGAATTTCAGTTTTACGTATTTGTAGTTTCTCTCGTTGTCGGTGGATTCAACTTCCAGCGGCGTGAGTTTGATTCCCGATGCGTTTGACGGCACAGCTTCGACTATCTCTTTGACGCGAGCGTCGATCGATTCCTGAAACTTGCTTGTCGGAAAGTAACCGTCGATCAGTCTCCACTCTTTCGCTCGTTTTCCTCTCAGTCCTTCGGCAAGAGTCGAGAAGACGTCCGCGCGATCGCGTCGCACCTTTCGCTTATCGACGAGTCTCGTGAGACCGCCGGTGCCAGGCAGTACGCCAAGCAACGGAACTTCCGGAAGTGACACAGCGGAGTTACCGTCGTCGACGAGATAGATCTCATCGCACGCGATCGCGAGTTCGTAACCACCGCCTGACGCGGTGCCGTTCAGGGCGGCGATGTAACGACGTCGCGAGTGCCTCGAGTCGTCTTCAATCGCGCAGCGAGTCTCGTTCGTAAACTTGCAGAAGTTGACTTTGAAGGCGTGTGACGAGCTGCCGAGCATGTAGATATTCGCGCCCGCGCAGAAGATTCGCGGCTTGAGGCTCGTGATCACGACAGCCCGAACCTCCGGGTGCTCGAACCGCAGTCGCTGGACAGCGTCAGCCAGCTCGATATCTACGCCCAGGTCGTACGAGTTGAGCTTGAGCTTATAGCCGCCCGCGAGGGTCTCATCCTCCTGGACATCCATCGAGAGCGTGGCGACGGGCCCGGCGAGTTGCAGCTTCCAGTGTTTGTAGTGTTCGGGCGACGTTTGGAACAAGATTTCAGGATTTAACATGATTAACACGACTCGGTTCGAACGTTCGTTCGAATTCTAAGTGACTTGACAGTTCAGCGCAAGGGCGCGTAGGGTTTGGAATTTCCGAACATTGGAGCCTCAGCGTGGAGGCGAATCTGTTCTGGTGAACGGCGCGGTCTTCAAAACCGTCAGTGAGACCGTGAGAACGGGCTCAGGTAGGTTCGATTCCTACACGCCTCCGCCAAGCAAAACGTTGGTACGCCAACCGTAAAGCGTTCGTAAATAGTTCTTTTACAAGGAATTCCTCACATGATCAGAGATTGGGTTGAGCTCAATATGACACCCGGCATCGGACCTCGCGCCGCTGCTAAACTTTTGGAGCGCTTCGGGTCTGCGGAGGCCGTCTATCGAGCAACACGAGCAGAACTGGAGCAGTTGCGACTGCCCCCTGAGGCTGTGGACAGCATCATTGGCCGCGACCTGCTGTCACGAGCCGAGGACGAGATCACAGGGGTCAAGAAACTCGGCGGCGACATCCTCTTATTGGACGACGGGGTTTATCCCTCATCCTTACGGGAGATCTACGACCCGCCCATTGTTCTCTATGTAAAAGGCGCGTGGTCAGAATGTTTGGAGCAACCCTGCATCGGGGTGGTTGGGTCACGCAGGTGTTCGACGTACGGCCAGAACTCGGCGATTATGCTGGCGCGCGACCTCGCCCAGCGCGGGGTGACGGTCGTTTCGGGGTTAGCGCGTGGCATTGACGCTGCCGCACATCGAGGCGCCCTGGACGCGGGCGGCCGGACAGTGGCTGTGCTCGGCACGGGGATCGACGAGGTTTACCCTCGCGATCACAAGAAGTTAGCGGCGGAAATTCTCGACCGTGGCGGGGCTCTCGTGAGCCAGTTCCCACTGGGGACGCCCCCGGTCTCGGAAAACTTTCCGTATCGGAACCGCATCATTAGCGGACTGAGTCTCGGCGTGGTAGTTGTGGAAGCAGCCGAGAATTCGGGGTCTTTGATAACAGCGCGATTGGCGATGGAACAGAACCGAGAAGTGTTTGCCGTTCCCGGAAACATCACTTCTCGAAACTCGTTCGGCACCAATTACCTGATCAAAGGAGCGAGCGCGAAACTCGTGCAGCAGTGGCAGGACATAGCCACTGAACTGCCGCAACCGATCGCGGCGACGTTGTTGCCGCCGCCATTTAGCGAGCAGAAGATTTCTGAGCGTTTGTCTTTCGTTCCCGAAGGGCTATCGCCCGCGGAGACTTCGGTATTTAAGTTATTGACACCCGACAGCCCGGCTCATGTCGATTGGCTTTTCGATCAGAGTAAGCTGCCGGTTTCAGAGTTGACGGCCGCGTTGTTATCGTTGGAGATTCGAGAATTGGTGAGAGCGCTGCCGGGAAGATGTTTTGTGAGAAAACTGTAGATGGCAAAAAATTTAGTCATAGTTGAATCGCCGGCGAAGGCGAAAACCATAAACAAGTATTTAGGAAAGGACTATCTCGTCAAGGCCTCGATAGGCCACATCAAAGATCTGCCTTCGAAAGGTCTGGGCGTCGACGTCGACCACAATTTCGAACCGACGTACGAACTCATTCCTGATTCGAAGAAACGAAACAACAAGAAGATCGTCGCGGAGCTGAAGAAGGCTGCGAAAGAGGCTGACGCGATTTATCTCGCGGCCGACCCGGATCGTGAAGGCGAAGCGATCTGCCAGCACCTCGCCGAAGAGATCGTTCCGAAGAGACCAGCCAAGCCTGCATATCGTGTGTTGTTCAATGAGATCACGAAGCGCGCGGTCAATGCGGCTTTCGATCATCCCGGCAAGATCGACGAAAACCTCGTCGACGCACAGCAGGCGCGACGCGTGCTCGATCGTTTAGTTGGTTACAAAGTTTCGCCGTTGCTGTGCCGCACGATTGGCGGCAGGTTGAGTGCGGGACGCGTTCAGTCAGTCGCGTTGCGAATGGTGGTCGAGCGCGAACGAGAGATCGAGCAGTTTGTCAAAACCGAATATTGGACCATCGCCGCGAACCTGAGTTCGAAACTGCCACCGGCGTTCGATGCTCGCCTGTTCAGGATCGGCGAGCAGACCGTCAAGACGAGCGGCTTCGATCAGGAGCTGAAAAAGAACGAGACTGTCATCAACGACCAGGCGAAGGCTGACGAGATCGTCGCCGAAGCCGGGAAACAGTCCTTTGTCGTCGCGGATGTAAGCACGAAGGAACGCAAGCGAAATCCGGTCCCGCCATTCATCACGTCGAAACTGCAACAGGAAGCGTCACGCAAACTCGGTTTCGCGGTGAAGAAGACGATGATGCTCGCGCAGAAGCTCTACGAAGGCGTCGAGCTCGGGCCGGAGGGTGCAGTCGGTCTGATCACGTACATGCGTACCGACTCCACGCGCGTTTCAGAAGCAGCGCTCGGTGAAGTTCGCGAATACATCGACGGGCAATACGGCGGTGCTTATCTTCCTGAAAAGGCCGTGCACTATCGCTCGAAGAAAGACGCACAGGACGCGCATGAAGCGATACGCCCGACGGAGGTTTCACGCACCCCCGATTCGCTGGCGAAGTATCTGAAACCCGAAGAACTGAAACTCTATCGCTTGATCTGGCAGCGCTATGTCGCATCGCAGATGATGCCGGCAGTTTTCGATCAGACAACGATCGATATCGAAGCCGGACGGTTTATCTTCCGCGCGACTGGTTCGGTGCAAAAGTTCGATGGCTTCCTGAAGATCTACCAGGAAGGTCGCGACGAGAAGACCGAAGAAGACGAGGAAGCAGAACGCACTCTGCCGCTGGTCGAAAAAGGCGAGAACCTGAACCTGAACTCGATCACGCCCGAACAGCATTTTACAGAGCCGCCGCCGCGCTACACGGAAGCGACGCTCGTGAAGGCGCTCGAAGAGAAGGGCATCGGACGGCCTTCAACCTACGCCGCGATCATGTCGACGATCCAGGAGCGAGAGTACGTCGAAAAGCTCCAGGGACGTTTTCATCCCACGGCGTTGGGGAAGACAGTGAACGATCTGCTCATCGACGGCGGATTCGCCGATCTCTTTAACGAGAGTTACACCGCTCGGATGGAAGAAGAGCTCGACGAGATCGAGGAAGGAAAGATCCGTTGGACCAAAGCGCTGCGCGAGTTTTACGACAAGTTTGAAGGCGATCTCAAAGAGTTTCAGGCATACATTAAGACCGTAAAAGAGAAGAGCGAGCCTACTGAAGAAGTGTGCTTGAAGTGCAACACGCCGGGGATGGTCAAGAAGTGGGGACGTTTTGGCCCATATTTGAAATGCCTGAACTGTGAAGCGACACGTGACGCCGAAACGCCTGCCGGTTCAGATGGCGCAGGCAACGCAACAGAACAGCAGGCCGCAAGCGAAGAGACGGAGCCGGAGGTTTGCGAGTTGTGTGGCAAGCCAATGCAGTTGAAGCGTGGACGGTTTGGTCCGTTTCTCGGGTGCACGGGTTATCCGGAGTGTCGCAACATCAGAAAGATCGGGAAGACCGGCGTTGCTGCACCGGCGCCAGTGCCGCTCGATGAAAAGTGTCCTGTGGATGGGGCGCAACTGGTGAAGCGTTTCGGACGTTTCGGTGAGTTTGTGTCGTGTTCGAATTATCCGAAGTGCAAATACATCAAGCAGGAGACTATCGGCGTCTCGTGTCCGCGGCCGGGTTGCAAGGGCGAGATCGTAGTCAAGAAGTCGAAACGCGGCAAAGCGTTTTACGGGTGCTCGGAGTATCCGAATTGTAACGTCGTCTACTGGGACAAGCCGGTGCTCGAGACGTGTCCTGACTGTAATGCACCGTTCCTGTTAGAGAAGACGACGAAGAAGCAGGGAACATTCCGCTACTGCGCCAACGAAGACTGCAGTGGCCACGAAAAGGCACAAAAAACCCAAAAGGTTTCTTAACTCATTTTGGGGTTTTGGTGTTTTTTGTGGCACTATAAGTCGTCCATCCTACCACTTGAGGAGAAACCCATCATGATTCTTCGGCGCTATACAGCCATAGTGCTGCTCCTGATCTTCCTAGCTACGCCCGCGTCGACACCCGCCCAAACGCAAACGGCGCCGGCGCCAGACCCAAACGATCCCGTCCAACGCATCAAGGATGAAGGGATGAATCGCTCGCAGGTAATGCAGACGTTGAGTTACCTGAGCGACGTCATTGGTCCACGTCTGACCGCGTCGCCGGGAATGAAACGAGCCAACGAGTGGACCCGCGATCAGTTAACGAAGTGGGGACTTGAGAACGCGCATCTCGAATCGTGGGGCCCGTTCGGCCGTGGCTGGACGTTGAAGCGGTTCTCGGCGCAGGTAACTGAGCCTGTCGCGATCCCGCTTATCGCGTATCCGAAAGCATGGTCACCCGGTCTTGAAGCACCTCTGACTGCTGACGTTGTCTACATCGACGCAAAGACCGAAGCTGATCTCGACAAGTTCAAAGGCAAGCTCAGCGGAAAGATCGTTCTGACCACCGCGATGCGTGACGTGGCTGCTCATTTCGACGCGCAAGGCACGCGCTTGAATGAAAAAGAGTTGCTAGAGCTGGCAGACGCGCCTGAACCGCGACCGGCCGGCGGCGGCCCGCGCAACTTCGGCAACCCCGCATTTCGCACGGCGTTTGAATTTGCGAACGCCAAGCTGCGGTTCTTCCAGGCTGAAGGCGCAGCGTTGCTGATCGATCCGAGCCGTGGCGACGGTGGGACGATCTTTGTCCAGTCGGCGCAGGTTCCTTCGCCTCCTCGCGATCCAAATGCGACCACGCCATTTCGCGGGACACCACCGTATGACAAGAGCGCTCCAAAGATCACGCCGCAGCTCGTTGTCGCCGTCGAACACTACAATCGCATCGTTCGCATGTTGCAGGCCGGCGAACCAGTAAAAATGACCGTCGATCTGTCCGTCGCTTGGCAGGACGCCGATCCGATGGGCTACAACACGGTCGCCGAGATTCCGGGCACCGATCTGAAAGACGAAATCGTGATGCTCGGTGGACACATGGACTCCTGGCATTCCGGCACCGGCGCGACGGACAACGCCGCGGGCGTCTCAGTCGCGATGGAAGCGGTGCGCATCATCCAGGCGCTCGGACTCAAACCACGCCGGACTATTCGAATAGCGTTATGGACCGGCGAGGAGCAAGGACTGCTCGGTTCACGCGCTTACGTCGCGCAACACTTTGGGAGTCTTCAGAATCCCGCCACGTCAGCAGCACCCGCGACAGGCGGAGTAAACAACGGCATGGGAGGCGGCAACGGCAATGGCAATGGTGCGGCTCCTGCTGGTCCAACGCTCGTTACGAAACCTGAATACGAGAAGCTCAGTGGTTACTTCAATCTCGATAACGGCACCGGCAAGGTTCGCGGGGTTTACATGCAGGGGAATGAAGGCGTTCGTTCGCTGTTTCGGAAGTGGTTGGCGCCATTCAAAGAGGCAGGTGCAAACACGCTGACGATCTCGAATACTGGCGGAACGGACCACTTGTCGTTCGATGCGATCGGTTTGCCGGGATTTCAGTTTATTCAGGACGAGATTGAATACGACACACGAACGCATCACTCAAACCAGGATGTGTTCGATCGTATTCAAGCGGATGATATGAAACAGGCGGCGACCATCATGGCGGCGTTTGTTTACCAGACCGCGATACTCGATCAGAAACTGCCGCGCAAACCAAGATAATCTGTGTAATCTGTGGTAAAGACCAACCACAGATTACACGGATGCTTAGCTCGGGTTGCGTTCTAACGCTGGTTGATACGTCGATCGTTGTTGTTGTTGCGGTTCCGTCTTCGCGTGCGGAAGATGGTCGCCGATAAAGTTTCGCAGCGACGTAATCAGCGCCGGTAAAACTACCGTCTTCGCCGTTTTCGAAAGCTCCTGCACAATTGCGTCTCCGACGTTGCCGGCTTCGTCTTTCACTCGCCCGAAAGCCGGCGAATTCGCGACCTTGGTAAAAAATCCCGGACCGCTGTCGTGTGTTCCGTTGCTTTGCCGGGCCCGTGTGCTTACCGGAGGAGTCATCGGAGCGCTGGTCATATCTGTTGCCTGCGCAGCATACCGGTTCGACTCTTCGCCGTAGCGATTGATCGCGGAGTAGTAATTGGACCTGTCGTCTTCCTTCGCGTAATTCGCAATGCAGTAACCCAGCGAGAATCCGACTCCGAGTGCGCCGGCGCACCACGCCACAGGACGTTTCTTAAACTGTTCACGCCAATCGAGAGTGTCTTTCACTGCTTGAACTTGATTTGCCACAGTTTCTTTTATCTCCGTCACCGTACTTGAAATTGAATCGCGTGACTTTTCCAGCCGGCGCTGAAGTTCTTCCTTGGAGGGCTCTTCAGCGTATTCACTTTGACTGCGAGCCAATCCTAGAGTTCGTTCTTCAGCCATTGTTTATCCTTTCTCAGTTCCTGAACTGTTCTCTGCGGCACCAGATCCTGCTTCGCCAGCCGGTTCTTCATCAGCAACACGACGATGCCGCCCACGAGGACGTAGAAGGCACCCGTCACGACGAAGCCGAGAGCATAGCTGGCAGGTTGGCTGAAGTTTGCCTGCGCGAACAGGGTTGAGACAGCGAAAGCTATCGCCACATTCACCAGCGCAAATCCAACAGTCGCGATCACCGCGCCAAACGCGATAAACGCGATGCCACGAGCGTAGCTGCTTACCTCCTCCTTGATCTCTACCTTGAATAACGCGAGCTGAGAATTGAAAAGCTGCATTACGTCGTCGCCGAGGCGACTGAACAAAGTCGGCAGAGTCTCGTTGTTTTCCTGCCGAGGCGTATCTGCACGACCTGGCAGTTTTTCATCAGCTCTGGTTAATCCAGTTCTTGTTGCTGCCATGTTGGTTCACCCCCTGTTCAAGTGGCGTAGCCGGCTTAGCGCCGGCCACGAATAATCAAACCAAGCAACAGACCGACTCCTGCTGAAATCAGCAGCGCCTGACCTGGTTTTTGTCGCGCATAGTTCTTCGCGTTCTCTGCGAGCTCGCCGAGATCTGCGTTTTGTAGATCCTTGAGTTTGTCGCCTACGACAGAGACTTTGTCACTGACGTAGTCTTTGGCGTAGGTTGCTGCCTCAGTAATTTTGTGACCGTATTCTTGTGCTGTTTGCGAAAGCGCAGTTCCGGTCCCGGTGCCGGTGCCGGTGGTTCCGGTTCCAGTTCCAGTTGTACCTGTTGTTCCCTCGTTGATGCTTCCATTCTCTGGCATGTCGGACTACTCCTTTTAAAAGTTTCAAATAGGCCTTGGGCTAGGTGATAGCCGAGCAACATTTGTGCCGACAAATCGCGGGGGATACTTGCGATTTTTCTCAAAAGCTTGTTGCGAAAGGGTACGTAAAACTTCACCGAAAAGATCGGGAACCATACAAACCGAACTAAAGCGATATGCAGAGGGTCTTCTCTGCGGTCCTCGGCATATCTCTGCGTCCTCTGCGTTGAACTAGCGATAAACGCAGAGCACGCAGAGATACGCTGAGGACCGCAGAGAAACCAACGCAAACGACTTCCTTGACATCGAAGCTCCGCGAGTGGTAAGTAAGTACTTACTTTACGCATTCTGTAGAGTGGGAGTCATTAAAAGCTTGAGCAGGCAGATGACAATTGAGAGTCCGGGAACCAGTGCCCGGATGGCGGGCGAAGAGCGCCGGCTGCAGATCCTCCAGGTGGCCGTAAGTCTCTTTTCTGAAAGGGGTTTCCGCGGCACAACGACCAAGGAAATCGCCCACGCAGCAGGCGTTTCAGAGGCGATGGTATTTCGCCATTTCGCCACCAAAGAGGAGCTTTACGCCGCCATCCTCGACCACAAGGCGTGCTCGGGAGGGAAATTTGAGCCGGCTGAAATGGCTGCGGATGCGATCACTCGCAAAGACGACCGCGGCGTTTTCGAGTCGCTGGCACTCGGCGCTTTGAATCACCACGAAAACGATCCGGACTTTCAGCGTTTGTTGCTCCACTCCGCACTCGAGAAGCACGAACTCGCGCAGATGTTTTTCGACGAATTTGTGCGTCGCGTGTACGAGTTTCTTGGCGGCTACATCCGCGAGCGACAACGCGAGGGAGCGCTCATCGAGATGGATCCCGCGATCGTCGTGCGCTGCTTCATCGGAATGGTGATGCACCATTCACTCAACAACAATCTCTGGGACCCGAAACGACGCTTGCTGAACATTTCCAACGAAAGCGCTGCAAAGCATTTCACGGACATTCTTTTGAACGGAATTAGCAGGAACAGTTAAATGTCATTTCAACCGAAATTAAAGTTTGTAGCCTTGCTCCTGGTGCTCGTCGCCGTCGCAGGTTTCATCGCGGCGTGTGGCGGGTCGAAGGCAAACGTCAGAAAAGAACAACCCGGCGCGAATCAACCCGCCGCTGTTGAGGTGACCACCGCCGCGGCGATCAAACGTGAACTGCCAACGTTCTTCGAAGCGACAGGCAGTCTCGCGGGCGATCAGCAGACTGACGTGGCGCCACAAACGTCAGGCAAAGTCGTGGCCGTCGGCGTCGACATCGGCAGCCGCGTGCAGCGTGGACAAATGCTCGTGCGTCTCGACGACGCTGAATTGAAACTGCGCGTCGATCAGGCTACAGCGCAGGTTGCTCAGGCGAAGGCGGCAGTGAAGCAGGCTGAAGAAAAAATTGGTTTGCGCCCGGGACAGACGTTTGACCCGAACCGCGTCGCGGAAGTCGGAGCGGCGAGGGTTGGATTGGATCTCGCCGAGAAGGATTTGCGTCGCGCCGAGGAATTGATCCAATCGGGTGTCGTGTCGCGTTCTTTCTACGACGATCAGCGTGCACGCCGCGATCAGTTGAAGGAGCAATATGAAGTCGCTTTGGCACAGGCGCGTCAGAACTACGCTGCGGTTGAGGTAGCGCGTACGAACGTCGCCAACGCAGAGTCGCAGTTGGGTCTTGCGCGCCAGAATCTCTCTTACGCGATCATTCCGGCGCCCATTGATGGTTATGTTTCCGAGCGGCCGGCCGACCTCGGCGAATATGTCTCTCCGCAACAGAAAGTCGCGACCATCGTGCGCACGAATCCCTTGCGCATTCGCATCGATATTCCCGAGCAGGCGATCTCCGCAGTGCGTGTCGGACAGTCAGTGTCGGTGACGACGAGTGCATGGCCCGATAAGAATTTCGCGGGGCGCGTTGCGCGCATCGCGCCGAACGTGTCTACGACTTCGCGCACGCTGACGGTCGAAGCTGAGATCGAAAACAGCGGCGGTGCATTGAAGCCGGGACAGTTTGCGACCGTGCGAATTTTACAGGAACGTGCTGAACCGGCGGTGCTGGTTCCCGCTCGAGCTGTCGTTTCGGAAGCGGGCGTCAGCCGCGTGTTTGTGATCAAAGACGGTCACGCCGAACAGCGCCTGGTGCAGACGGGTCAAACAGACGGCGACTTGATTGAGATCAAAACGGGTATTGCCGCTGACGAGCAGGTTGCGACGACCAATCTCGAACAGTTGAGCGATGGAATTGCGGTGAAACAATGAATGGACTTGGACCGGGTCAGTACCGTAACGCGGTAGCGTCGGGTCGGTGTTAGGACCTCAGCACATAGATGAGTAACGTCGACCCGACGCTATCGCGTTACGGTACTGACCCGGTTCCAAGTCACAACTACGCACTAAGTACAAAAAGACAATGCAAAAGCTAGCTGAAATCTGTGTTCGCCGTCCGGTTTTTGCGACGATGCTGATTCTCAGTCTGACCGTGGTCGGGCTGTTTTCTTACAAGTCGCTCGGAGTCGATCTGTTTCCAAAGATCGACTTGCCCACGATCACTGTGACCGTCGTAAATCCGGGTGCGTCGCCGCAGGAGATCGAGACTGAAATCACGGACCGCGTCGAAGGTGCGGTCAACACGATCTCCGGTATCGACGAACTGCGTTCGACGTCCGTCGAAGGTGTTTCCCAGGTCTTCATTACATTTCTGCTCGAAAAGAATCCCGACGTCGCGGCGCAGGAAGTTAGAAACAAGATCGAGTTGATTCTGAACGATCTGCCAGTCACCGCTGAGCAACCGATCGTTCAGAAGCTCGACACCGACGCGGCGCCGGTGGTGCGCATCGCCGTGTCCGCATCGCGCTCGCTGCGTGAGGTGACGGACATTGCCGACAACAAGATCAAGGAGCAGATCGAATCGATAAACGGCGTCGGCGACGTGCAGATCGTCGGCGGTCGACGCCGCGAGATACAGATCTGGGTCGACCCTGACAAGATGCGCGCGTTCAACGTGACCGTCGCGCAGGTGGCGGATGCCGTCCGCGCACAGAACCTGGAACTGCCGGGTGGTCGCGTAGACGAAGGCACGCGCGAGCTTACCGTCCGCACGATGGGGCGAATCGTAGAGCCCTCTGAGTTCAACAATCTCGTCGTCGGCAATCGCGGCACTTACTCCGTCAAACTCAGCGACATTGGTTACGCAGAAGACGGAGCGGAAGAGCCGAGAACGGAAGCACGTTTGAACGGTCAGCACGCCGTGACCCTGGTTGTGTCGAAACAATCCGGTCAGAACACGGTCGCCGTTGCCGACGCAGTCAAGCAGCGTTTGAACGAGATCAGCAAGACGCTGCCGCCGGGTTTCAAAACCGAAGTCGTCGGCGATCAGTCGATCTTCATCAAAGCTTCGATCGAGGCCATTCAAACGCACTTGATCGAAGGCAGCATCCTGGCGGCAATCGTCGTGTTCGTATTTTTATGGAGCTTTCGATCGACGATTATCGCCGGTCTCGCAATTCCCACGTCTCTCATCGCGACGTTCGGGTTGATGGCGGCGATGGGCTTCACGCTGAATCAGATCACGATGCTCGCGCTGACGCTGATGGTGGGTATCGTGATCGACGACGCGATCGTCGTCCTGGAAAACATTTTCCGTTTCATCGAAGAGAAAGGCGTGCCGCCGTTTCAAGCGGCGATTGAAGGAACGAAAGAGATCGGTCTCGCTGTGATGGCCACGACGCTCTCGCTGCTGGCCGTGTTCCTGCCCGTCGGATTCATGGGTGGAATCGTCGGGCGTTTCATGTCTTCGTTCGGCTTGACGTCGTCGTTCGCAATCGCGGTGTCGTTGCTGGTGTCGTTCACGTTGACGCCGATGCTAGCGGCTCGACTGATCAAACGCAGCGACGACGAAAAGGAGCGCGCGCTCGAAAAGCACACCGAACCCAAAGATCACGGTTCGAAAGAATCGCGTTTCTATCGTCCTATCGATCGCACCTACACGAAGATGTTGACGTGGTCCATGTCGCATCGGTGGGCGATCGTCCTGGCGTGTCTGCTCGTGATTGTGAGCATCGTTCCGCTTTTCATGTTTGTCGGAAAGAACTTTCTGCCGGTCGACGATCAGGCGCAGTTTGAAATCAACGTCCGCGCGCCGGAAGGTTTTACGCTGGCGGCGACGTCGACGCTGGCCGAGCGAATCGCAGTCGATCTGAGAAGTCTTCCCGGGGTTACAGACACGCTGACGACGATCGGCGGCGGTCTACAGGAACAGGTAAACGTCGCTTCGATTTACGTGAAGCTGACGCCGATCGAGGAGCGAAAGATCTCGCAGCAGCAGTTGATGGTGCGCGCGCGTAACGAAGTTCTTGGGAAGTACCTGAAGCTGTATCCGGGACAGTTGCGCACGAGCGTGCAGCAGGTCTCAGCGATTTCCGGTGGTGGGTTCCGCAATGCTGACATTCAGTATGTGATTGGTGGTCCGGATCTGAAGAAGTTGACGGAGTATTCAGACGCGCTGCTGGCGAAGATGAAGACGCTCCCGGAAGTAGTCGATGCGGACTCGACTCTGATCAGCGGTAAGCCGGAGGTGCGCGTCGTGATCGATCGCGCGCGCGCCGCTGACCTCGGCGTGAGAGTCGGCGATATCGCGCAGGCGCTCAATTCGCTTGTCGCCGGTCAGAAGGTTTCAACGTTCAACGCCGGAACAGAGCAGTACGACGTGAGAGTGCGCTCTGTTGGAGCATTCCGCACGAGCGTCGAAGGCTTGCAGCGCATGATCGTGTCGTCGACAAAAGTCGGCTGGGTCAGTCTCGACAACCTGGTGCGCATCGAAGAGGGGACTGGTCCTTCTGCGATCGACCGTCTGAACAGGCAGCGGCAGGTGACGTTGCTGGGCAACATCAGACCGGGTGGCTCGCAAGCGGCGGTGATCCAGAAGATGAACGAGTTTGCGAAGGAGATCAACATCGATCCATCGTACTCGACGGGATTGGCGGGCCGATCGAAGGAGCTCGGGCGCGCGGGTTACTACTTCGCGCTCGCGTTCATTCTTTCATTCGTCTTCATGTACATGGTGCTCGCGGCGCAGTTCGAGTCGTTCATCCATCCGGTGACGATTCTGTTGACGCTGCCGCTCGCGATTCCGTTTGGCATTGTGTCGCTCTTGCTGACGGGCCAGACCGTAAACATCTTCTCCGGACTCGGGTTGCTGCTGTTGTTTGGTGTCGTAAAGAAGAATGCGATCTTGCAGATCGATCACACGAATCAGTTGCGCGCGCGTGGGATGGAACGGCTCGAGGCGATCATTCGCGCGAATCGAGATCGTTTGCGCCCGATTCTGATGACGACGATCGCGCTGGTCGCCGGCATGCTTCCGTTGACGATCTCGACTGGTCCAGGTTCGGGAACGAATAGATCGATCGGCGTGCTTGTAGTCGGCGGACAAACGCTTTGTTTGTTGCTTACGTTGCTGGCAGTGCCGGTTTTCTACTCGCTGTTTGACGACCTGGCGAGGAGTCGTGTTTGGGCAGCGATGCGCGACCGCGCGCAAGGAATGTTTGGACGTGTTCGCCGCCGGGCTGCGAGTGCCGTGACGTCTTTGATCTCGAAGTAGAGCCACAAAAAGGCACATGTAGAGCCACAAAAAGGCACAAAATGCACATAACCGGTTTTATTTACTTGTGTGCTTTTTGTGCCTTTTGTGGCTAATTACCAGTGGCTATAGGACGATCTCGACGAGTCTGTACGCGGCGTAGATGGCGACAATCGCTGCGACAGCGGCGATCAGATACCAGGCCGGCAACTTGGTTTGACACGCCGGACACCGGGTTCGCGCGCGAGCGACGACGCGTTCACAGTTAGCACACTTCATTAGTTCAATCTTACGCTGGTCCACAACGGCCAGTGATCGGAAATTTCGATCTTTCGATCGACACCCCAACTCCCCGCTTGCAGGCCACGTAACCAAACCCAATCCAACTTCATCTCGATCGGCACAAACAACATGCGCCATCGGAACGTCGACTCACTTCCGAATGGCGTTTTCAATCCGGCGTCCGTAAAGAACTTCGTCGTTTTGCTTCCAGCGTTCGCCTGCCACGTATTGAGGTCGCCCACGATCACGGCGGGCATGTCAGATGGATAGTGCGCGAGATCCTCCAGCACGGCTTTGTACTGCTCCAGCTTTTTATCGATCGAGATTCTCGTCTCTGCGTGAGCCGAATAAACACGCCAACGGCGATTCCCGATCTCGACCGTTGCGCCAAGCGCGACTCGACGCCTGCCGTTTGGGCCATTATGCGGCAAAACTATCCGGCGGATGCTCGATAGCGGGTAAATACTCAGGAGCGCGACTCCGGTTTCTTCCTCGTCGTTTGGTTTTGCGCTCGGAGGCGCGGCCCACGCGTAATACAGACCGAGTTCATCCGCGATCAGTTTTGCCGTGTTTGTGAGACCGCTGCGCTTCTTGCGTCGATCCACTTCCTGTAATCCCAGGATCGCGGCGCCGCCGATCTCGGGATCGTTTTCCAACAGCTCGATGATCTTCTTCAATTCGTCGCCACTCCGCCAACGGATGTTGTACGACACAATCTTGATTTCCTGCGGCGCCGCTGTTTGCTTGCGCAGCGTTGCAGCTTTGCCTGACTCCACCAGCGTCGTGTCGGAAGGCGGGTAAAACAGAAACAGCAACAGTAAAAATGCCGTCGTCATCGACTTCTAGATCTCCAAACGAAGACCATCCCTGGCTTCAATCGTCTCACCTGACCACAGCGTTCGCGCCTCAGCGGCGAGGTCTACGTCATCCCACTCCTGATAGAGATGCGTCAGCACAACTCGTCGCGGCGCGCACTCGTGCGCCAAACGCATAGCGTCCGCGAGCTCGAGGTGCTTCTGAACAGGTTTGTTTCTCCTGTAAGAACATTCCATCAACAGCAGGTCAGCGTGTTGCGCGAACGGTATCAAATCTTCTGAAAAACCGGTGTCGGAAGTATAGACAAACAGTTTCGAGTCTTCGTCTTTCAAACGCAGTGCCAGACTCTCGGGCGTGTGCGGAGTTGAGAAAGTGTTTGCCGCGATGCCGGGGAGGATCTCAAAATTTGCACCTGGTCCAACCTCGACGATCTCTACGGGAAACGACTGCTCAAACAAACGGTAGTCGTTTGAACTATCCACGGCTTCAATTATTCCGCGCAAACCATCGGGACCGAAGATTCGCAATCGTTTAGTGCGCTTCCGCGTTTCGGGAGCCCATTTCAAACCAAAAAGAAACGGCGTGAGGCCGCCCATGTGATCCAGGTGAAAATGGCTGATCCAGATCGCGTCGAGATTCGGCCAGTCGAGTCGTTCCTGCGCCATGCGGTAAGCGGTGTCGGATCCCATATCCAGCAGAAGCAGGCCGTTACTCGTTTCGAGCCAGTACGCCGACGCCGCACGCGCCGGGTGCGGCACAGACGTGCCTGAGCCGAGGATGGTTAGTTTCATAATCATTTGTCATTTACCATTGTTTTAAAAAATGGCAAATGGTAAATGTCAGATGATATATGACCAATGATTTGAACACACCGCTCGACGTGCTCGCAGTTTTTTCGCATCCTGACGACGCGGAGCTGTCTGTCGCGGGCACGCTCCTCAAACTGAAGTCTCTCGGCTATCGCACCGGCGTTTGCGACGTTACGCGCGGTGAGATGGGAACGCGCGGCACGCCGGAGATTCGCGCCAAGGAAGCCCTAAACGCGGCGCGCATCCTGAAACTCGACGTGCGCCTGAACCTCGATCAGCCGGACGGACACGTTTGGCCGACTGAGACTGCGCGAATCGCGTTTGTAAGAGTGCTGAGAACGCACAAGCCAAAAGTGCTTTTGACTACGCACGAAGACGATCCGCATCCCGATCACGCGAACACGTCGATCATCGTGAGACAGGCAGCACGATTGGCGACAATGCGTCGCTACGACGAAGAGTCAGGTCTTCCGCCGGTTCCGATGCCCGCCGTCATGCATTCGCTGTTCTCGCGACGCATTGTTCCGTCGTTTGTGGTCGACGTGTCTGACTTCGTCGACGAGAAGATGAGCGCGATCAGGGCATACGCTTCACAGTTTTACAGGGCCGATTCGACAGAGCCGGCCACGAGGATCAGCAAGCACGGCTTCGTTGAGGAGATCGAACTGCGCATGGGTTATTTTGGCTCGTTGATCGGAGTGGCGGCGGGCGAACCTTTCTACGTGCGTGAAGCGCTGAACGTGGACGATCCGCTCGCGCTCCTAACGCGCCCTATGAATATTTATTCCTGATTCTTTTGCCTTTTGGTGGCTAATTATCCGCGGCTGGTTCCCGATCTTTTCGTTTCTCGAGAACTGAACGTGCAATGGCGAGCGTGGCCACAGCCCGAGGAGCTTCGCCGGTGAACGTTTTTGCAATCTGAACGGCGCGAAGAAGATCGGCGCGTGCAAGATGTCTGAAAACCGCAAGCAAGTCAAAGTCGGGAGCGGAGGCCTGGTTCATCACTACCATGAACTTTGTTTGCAGGCGGGAAGCGACGCGGCTGTCTTCGCCCGTAAAACCTTCCGCGCTGTTGGCAGCTTTCACGACCTCGCCGAGAATTTCCCACGCGCGCACCTGATCGATCTCGCCGAATCCTACCGCAACCGCGGTCAGCGCTCTCGCACGATCGGGATCGCTGCCACCGATTCGTCTTGCTTCTGTGGCCGCTTGCTCGAGTATGTCCGCCGCGCGCGAACGCTCCGAAGCCGCCACGAGCTTCGCCGCGCTCGTCAACGCCCACACTTTCTGAATGCCCGTCAATTCTCCATTCTTGACGAGTCGCGTGATCTCGGCGATGTCTTTCTTTTGAACGGCAGTATCGGTGAGTGCAAAGTCGGTATAGGCTTTGACGCTTTTTCGCAGCTCTGAATTCTCGATCTTGTCTACAAGCTCCTTTGACCGTGGATCACCGCTTTCGATAAGCGCGACCGCGTAATCGGCGTAGATCGCATCGCGATCATCCGCATTGGTGGCGCGATCGAGTCGTTCCTGCATCCGCTGATAGGGATCGCTCTCTGTGTTATCAGGCTGAATTCCAACCGTGACCGCGCGATTCTCGCCTTGTTGAAAAGTCGGTGGGACGTAAGAGGCGAGTGCAGTCATTTGCGTGCGCAAACCCGGCGCGAGATCGGGTGCATTCTGTTCGAAAAGCGGCAACAGGCGTTTGATAATCAGGTACTTTCCGGTGTGACCCGACGTGCTGCGATCCTGATCGGGAGCGGGCAGTGGCTGCATCAAGATCTGGAACGCGATTTTGAAAAAGTTAGCGCGCAGTGCAGCGTCGACAGCAGGCGCGGGCGTCGGTCCTCTTTGCTGATTTTGATTACCACCGCCGTTGCGTTCGAACGTCACGTAAATAAAAGGCGTGAAGAGATATGACGACAACCCCGAGACTGTGTTCGCGTCCGAGTTTGGATCGCGCGCGGCTCGAGCCAGCAGAGTCGTGTATGCAGCATCGGCGAGCTGCGCGTTTTTCTCGCGCAGCGCGGAAAGAAAGAAGATTGAATCGACGTTGACTGAGTCGAGCGCCGGTGTTGCAAACTCGATTGCGCGTTCAACCTCACCATCCTCGAGGAGTCTACGCGCCAATTGCAGACGCTGCGACACGCTGGCCCGAGAGCCCTGGTTGCGGCGCTGATCGGCGGCCGCCTCTGACCTGGCCTTTTCCGCGGCTTCGTCGAGCACCTTCAAAAACTCTTCACCGAGTTTTCGATCGCGCTTTGCAACCAGACGCAAAACTTCGGCACGCAGGCTTGGACCACCGCGAACGACCGCCGGTTCGCCGCTCGCCTCCATGCGTTTCATCTCCTCGGCCCGTTTCTTTGCCGATTCGGTGTCGACAGTCTCAGCAGCCTCCCACGCGCGCCGGAAGAGATCCCGGGCGCGATCGGGATCGGAGTCCCACAGAATGTCAGCGGCGCGTGCCTGAACGCGCGCGCGTCGCGTTTCGTCTTTGAAGCTGCGGGCTTCGTCGGCCAGGCTGGTGACGAGAGAAACGGCGATCGTGCGTTGCTGTGCGGCGTCCGCATCAGCTTCTTCGGTATTAGTTTTGGACGTTTTTTTGGTCTGAGCGGTTACACCAAGACACAGACTCAGCGTCAATGCGACGAGCAAGGGGTAAGACATAGCATCTCCTGTTGAGCAGAACGCAGAAACGCAGGATGGATATAGCCGACCATCTCACACGCCCTGGAGACTCTTCGGTTCCAGAAAAAGGCAGGATTCACACTTGGAGGAGGTCAGTACCGCAACGCGGTAGCGTCGGGTCGGTCTCAAACATACAAATTTCTTAGCAAATTCAAAGGCTCACGTACGACCCGACGCTACCGCGTTGCGGTACTGACCTCCTCCAAGTGTGAATCCTGACTCTTGAAGCAAGGCTATCAGACGGCGATTACTTCGAGATCGGGGTCAACTTCCTGTTTGAGCATGCTCTCGATTGCCATCAGCGTGCCGGTGAGGGAGCTTGGGCAACTGCCGCATGCACCCTGGTAGCGAATGCTCAACGTGTGTTCTTGCAGTCCGAGGACTTCGAGATAACCACCGTCGCCCATCAGCGCCGGCCGTACTTTCTCGTCCAAAATCTCGTTGATTCTCAACAAACGCGGATCGTCGCTGGTCAGTGCCGCGATTGGACCACCAACCGCCGCCGCAGCCGCAGCCGCCGCAGACGAGTTCACCGCTTCAGCAGCTCGAATCGGAACCGCGAGTGCCGGTAAAAGCTCGTCCCAATCACCTTCGTCGTCTTTCTCGACCGTGATCATCTTGTCCATGTAAAAAACCGACACCACATGACCGACGTCAAACAAAGACTTCGCCAGCGGATCATTCTCAGCCAGTTCCGCCGATCCATACTGTCGCGCAACGCCATTGCTGACGGCTTCGCGGAGAATGAATTTCACGGCATTCGGATTCGGTGTCTCTTCAATATCACTAATCTTCGGCATCGCAGAACTCCTAAAACTTTCAATCGTTAACGGTCACATTATAGCTGTTTTGCAGAGTACTCGCAGTTCGCGGGGCGCTGCCAAAGCAAACGCTTATCTCTTCGCTAAATCTTTCTTATATAAAAGCCGTGAACCCGGTTGCAGAATTCATTGCTAAAAAATGAAAGCAGGCATATACTCCCGCCCTCACTTGCCCCCCTCTCAGAAGGTGAGTCAAGTTGAGATAGAGGCAGGCGATAGCGAGGGTCGCCTGCCTCCACTTTTTTTGGGGGGTGCACAAAGGACACAGAGGTTGCACAGAGAAACCCTAATCAGTTGTAATGTGCTCCTAAATGAACATCGGCATCACGGTTTATCCTACGTACGGCGGTAGCGGCATTGTCGGATCCGAACTCGGTAAGGAACTCGCTGCACGCGGCCACACCGTTCACTTCATCTCCTCGGCGCTACCCACAAGGCTGACAGAACTCAACGAGCATGTACGCTTTCACGAAGTTGAGATGATGTCGTATCCGTTGTTTGAGCATCAGCCTTACACGCTTGCACTGGCGACGAAGATGGCGACAGTCGCCGACGAAGAGGATCTCGATCTCCTTCACGTTCACTACGCCATCCCACATTCGATCAGCGCCATTCTCGCGCGCGAATCGCTCAAGCCAAGACGGCGCTTGCCCGTCGTCACGACGCTGCATGGGACCGACATCACGCTCGTCGGCGCAGACAGATCGTATTTACCGATCACGCGCTACGGCATCGTGCAATCAGACGGCGTCACTGCGATCTCCGATTATCTAAAAGACGCCACCAGAGAAATCTTTCACTTTGACGACATCAAGGTGATTCCCAACTTTGTTTGTCAGCACGACTACAAGCGCCTGGAAGTCGAAGGGCTGCACGCGTCGTTGGCGCCGAATGACGAACGTCTGCTGGTTCACGTTTCAAACTTCCGCCCAGTGAAGCGACCGGTCGACTGCGTGGAGATATTTGCGCGCGTGTTGAAGAAGGACGTGAAGGCGCGGCTGGTGATGGTTGGCGATGGGAGCGAACGAACGAACGCTGAGCATCGTGCGCGGTGTTTGGGCATTTACGATAAATGCACGTTCGTTGGAAAGCAGCCGAGAATCGTCGACTACCTGTCGGCTTGCGACGTTTTGCTGCTGCCTTCGGAACAGGAATCGTTTGGTCTGGCTGCCTTGGAGGCGATGGCGTGCGAGGTACCTGTGATTGCGTCGCGCGTCGGAGGTCTGCCTGAAGTCGTGACTGATGGTGAGACCGGATATCTCAGCCCCGTCGGCGACGTCGACAAGATGGCTGCGGATGCGGCGCGTCTGCTTGCGGACGACAAAGCGCGTCGGGAGATGGGCCGGCGTGCGCGAGAATCGGCGATCACTCGTTATCGCACAGACGTCGTCATACCTCAGTACATCGAATTTTACGAACAAATAATCGGCAGGCAATCTGCGTAATCTGTATGTCTTCTTTGATCGTGGGCACTGCCGGTCACATCGATCACGGGAAGAGCGCCCTCGTGCGCGCTTTGACCGGCGTCGATCCCGACCGCCTTCCTGAAGAAAAACGACGCGGCATCACGATCGACCTCGGCTTTGCCGATCTCGAGCTCGACGATCTCCGCCTCGGCTTCGTCGACGTCCCCGGCCACGAACGATTTGTCAAAAACATGTTAGCCGGAGCGCACGGTATCGATCTGCTTGCGCTCGTGATAGCTGCGGACGAAGGTGTGATGCCGCAAACTCGCGAGCACTTCGATATTTGTCGCTTGCTCGGCGTGCGTAATGGACTGGTGGTGATCACGAAGAAAGATCTGGTTGACGAAGAGATGCTCGTGCTCGTCGAAGACGAAGCGCGGGATCTGGTGACGGGATCGTTTCTCGAAGACGCTCCGGTTGTTGCCGTGAGCTCGCGCACAGGCGCGGGGCTCGACGATTTGAAGTCGCGCCTGACTGAACTAGGCAAACGTGTCCCACCGCGATCGCTCGATTTCACGATGCGTTTGCCGATCGATCGATCGTTTTCGATGAAAGGTTTCGGATCGGTCGTAACAGGCACGCTCGTGTCGGGGAAGATCACCGAAGGCGATGAGCTCGAACTTCTGCCTCCACGCATTCCGGTTAGAGTTCGCGGACTGCAAGTCCACAATAAATCGGTTCGTGAAGCACATGCAGGACAGCGAACGGCAGTAAATCTGGCGGGCGTCGACACGGCGCAAATCGAACGCGGGATGGTGCTGGCTGCGGCTGGTCGCTTAAGACCGACGCAAGTTATCGACGCGTGGATCGACGTGTTGCCTGGCGCTTCACGCGGAGTGCGATCGCGTTCGCGAGTGCGTTTCCACATCGGCGCGGCGGAGGTGTTGGGGCGAGTAAGAGTTTTGGAAGACTCCTCGGAGATTGCGCCGGGGAAAGGCGGTCTGGCGCAGTTGAGACTCGAAGCACCGGTCGTCGCGTTACACGGAGATCGCTTTATCCTTCGCAGTTATTCTCCGGCTGAAACGATCGCGGGTGGTGTGATCGCTGATCCGTTTGCAACGAAGCATCGTGGTCGAGAGATGCCGGTCACACTCGAGCTGCTGCGACTGTTGCTGCGTGATGATCGAGGGGCGAAATTTGCGGGGTTTGTGAAAACTGCGGGTGACCGAGGGTTGCGACTCGCAGATCTGGCGGCGGCGACTGGTTGGACCAACGAGGTGCTGGCTCGAGTTGCGGCGCAAGTTCAAAAGGACGGGTCGGTGATCGATGCTGGAGGTGTATACCTCGCGCGTGAAAGTCTCGATCGTCTCAGTGAAAGCGTTGTCGCTGAACTCGAGCGACATCACAAACGCGAACCGCTGGCTCGCGGGATGTTGCGCGAGACGCTGCGTGAAAAAGTGTTCGCACATTCGTTGCCGGAGTTGTTCGCGGGAGTGCTTGCGAGGTTGGAAGCGGATGGAAAAGTCGTGTCTGAGAAAGACATCGTGCGTTCGAGCAAGCACAGTGTGGGGTTGTCGGATCAGGACGCAGAATTGAGCAGGAAGATCGAACAACTTTACCTGTCGGCGGGAGTCGAAGCGCCGACGATTGACGAGGTGATGACACGCGCTGAAGTTCCTGTCGCGAGGCGCGCGCAGGCGCGAAAGATCATGCAGCTCCTCATCGATGATCGTAAGCTCGTGCGCGTACAGGGCGAGATGTTCATGCACGCACAAGTGCTCGACGATCTAAAAAGCCGGCTCATCAAATACGCTTCCCAGCACGAGCCCGACCGCCTGATCGACGTCGCGGCATTCAAAGATCTCGCCGGTGTCTCACGCAAGTACGCGATTCCTTTGTTGGAATACTTCGATCGCGCGCAAGTCACTCGCCGCGCCGGCGACAAACGGCAGATTCGGGTGAAATAGCGAACGTCTGCGGCGTTAATCTGGTGGAGTTAGCGAACGCCTGGGGCGGTAATCCGGGTGAAGTTAGCGAACGCCTTCGGCGTTAATCTGTGGTCAATTCGAACTGAAGCCCTACTAATCTTCACTCAGAATTTTATTTGACAGTCGAGTTATCCATCGCATAGATTGGCTCGCGCTTTCTCGGATTCTTTAACTCTTTCGTTCCTCGCAGAACCTATCAAGTTGTGATTACCAATCACTTGCAGGAAGCATTTGCGTTCACTCACCGCAGTCGCGGTGGACTTTGAGCTTCTCCGGAGGAAACCAAATGAATCTTTGGCGAACAATCAAAGAGGCTGATAAAGAACGCCAAAGAAACGATTTTCGTCGTGAATTCCTATCTCGTAGAACACAGTGGCACGTTTGAGAATGGGTCTCAAGAGGCGCGAGACAAATACTACGCCGCTTTGCTGGAACGAACTGACAGCGGAGTGGAGTACAACCGAATCCTGCAAGTAAAAGCTGACAACAGTACTTTAAGAGAGCTGCTGCACAATGAGGATCACATCAAACACTTTACGGCGATGATAGAGCGAAAGAATTCAAAGAAGTCCAAAACGTCGTTGAAGCGAGCGCCGGCGATACGCCTTTCTACCTTCATACTGATTGATGCCGTTTACTTGATTTGGCAGATCAATGAGGTTTTAACGGATGAAAACAAAGAATACATACGGTTGCATGGGGCCTTTGTGATTTACGATCCCCAACAAAAAATAACTACCCACTTCTTAAACTATTACAAGTTCCTGGATAAGCTGAGCGACAGCATGGGTAAGAAGGATCTCGATTTCTATCATGCTCGAAAGAGCGAGCTAACGGCGGATCCGCACATAGTTACCGACAGGTACTAACCGTTTTATTACAACACTTGCATTCCCTCATTCCCGGCGTTAACATGCAGCCATTAATTAGCGAAAAGCGGCTTTTTCCTTAACCTTCATTTTTTTTCAAATAAACCAAGGGCCGGAGGGTTCAAAATGAAAAGCCTGAAAGATATTCTCGCGATACTGGTGGGCATCGCGTCGGCTATCGGGGCGATCTATTACTTCTATAGGTTTGTGACCGATCCGAACCCCGCTGGCGGTCACACCGCCGGATGGATCGCACTCGGCCTGGCAGCAGTCGCGTTCGTCTGTGGTCTGATATACTTTTTGGGCCACGTCAACAAAGAGGAAGAGATCCACATTACGCAATAGGCGGCGCTGGCTCTTCGCTGACGGCGGGACATCCTGACCCCCCGCTGTAATAGCGCCCGGCCAACGTTACCTGTTCGCCGACACCATATTGGACGCCGTTTGTGCACAAACCAAAGCGGCTCACGTGCGCAGACGGCGCTTGTTTTTTGAGACGATGAACGAAGGAGAGATTCGAGAGAAATGTTCTTCCCACTCCTGATGGTGCTCCAGCAGCAGCCACAACTTCGAGCCACCCAGCCCGCGTACTTTTTGCTTACCGTGGTGTTGTTGTTGATTGCGGGAGGTATTGGCTGGTTGATTGCCGCTGTACTCGGTTTCGCGCGGTCGCCGGCGTTCGGACCATCAGCGCGTTGGTTTTCTTACGCGGCTGTGTGTTTGATCATTTATCACCTCCACTTCCTGCTTTTTGGTGTGTTCGTGTTCATGGGCATGACCCAAACCTCGGTTGACCTCTCGATGGCGCTGGGAGTCGGAGCGTTTTTTAATCTGTTTGTGGTGCTCGGCGCTTTCTGTGCGATCATGGGATTCGTAAGGATGACGAGCCCGCGCTAGCATAACTGTGTTGATGAAGAAGAAGCTGATTGTGATCGCCGCGCTGATACTGATCGGAAGCGCGGCGGTTCTGTTTTTATTTGCATCGCCAAACGTCGCGACTAACGGTGCGACCGGACCATTCGTCCGGCAACGCGGCGGTCGCTTCTTTGTCGGTCAACAACCATTTCGGTTTGTCGGCGCCAATGTCGCGATCATGTATCGCGACGAGGATCGCGAGCGCATGCCGGAAACTCTTCGCCAGGCAGCACAACTCGGAATCAAGGTTGTGCGTGTGTGGGCGTTCGGCGAAGGCGGTCCGAACGACGTCAAGCCGGTCGCCGATCTCGAAGACTGGCCCCGAACTCATTCGTTTCGACTCGCTCCAGGACAGTGGAACGAAGATGCTTTCGTGCATCTCGACAAAGTCATCGCGGAAGCGTCGAAGAACAACATCTACGTGCAGTTGTGTTTGACGAACTGGTGGCGGGACACGGGAGGTGTCACGCAGTACTTGCGCTGGGCAGGAATCAACGATGCTGCGGACGACAGTTATAAGTTTGGTATCAACAACGAGAAGGCAATTCTCTTCTACACCAATCCTGAAACGCGACGCCTCTATCGCGAACATCTCGAAAAGCTCGCGACGAGAAGAAATACGATCACCGGCGTGCTCTATCGAGATGATCCGGCGATCTTCGGTTGGGAGTTGATGAACGAAGCTCAGGCGATCACGGGTCGCTGGGCAGAACGGCGTGCATGGTTCGCGGAGATGAGTGCTTACTTAAAATCGCTCGATCCGAACCACATGATTGCACCGGGTGCGTGGGGTTATCGCACTTCGTCCGAACGTCGTGAGTGGCTCGCGGATCATGCGATTCCCACCATCGACTATTGCGACGTTCACAACTACCCGCGCGACGATCATGATAGCTTCGTGGATTCCCCGGCGGCGTTGAAGGAGTTTATCGAGAACCGTACGGCGGCTGCGTTCTCTTTAAAGAAGCCACTCGTGTTGGGTGAGTTTGGAATGGGTGTGGAGGGTCACAACAACGCTTCACAGATCGAATGGTACAGGGCGCTGTTTGACGGTAACGCGCGCGCGGGATCGGGCGGTGCGATGTTCTGGATCCTCACGCCTGACGTGCGGAGGGGTTATGGAGTTACGTACACAACTCCGCGCGACAAAGAGGTGTTGAGCGAGATCTCGCGTGCGTCGCAGATGTTTGCAACGTTACAGTCGGCGGAAGTGCCGGCACGATTGCAGGAGAGTGAGGACCATCTGATACCACGACAATTCGCGTGGTCTCGGGCAGCGGGTGATGCGGGGACGTTGCCACAGATGATTGTCGGGGACGACAAGTCGGTGCTCTATCGATTCAAGCCGCAGATGGCGAGTGCGGAGCGTTTTGAAAAGATTGGTGGCGGCCCGGGTTACATCTGGGGATTCGGATCGGGGTATCTCGAGTACACCGTTCCACAGCGCGAGGATCGGCGACAGGTGAGTGAGATCGTCGTGCGTGCGCATATTCAGCCGGTGTTGCCTGTCGACGCGCCACAAGGTTTCGTGAAGACGCGCGTGACGTTGTTTGTTGAGGGTTGGAATGGTGGATCGCGTTTGATCCCCGTCGCGGAAAACGGGCAAACGCTTATTCAGGAGTGGCGATTGACAGGGCGGCTCCTGCGTTTGCGAGCAATGCGTGGACTTCCACTCACGATCCGTTTTGCAGTCACACCCAACTCCGACTGGCTCTACGGCGTAAACATCTCAAACTGGCCCGAGGGCTACGACTCAAAAGACGCGCGTCCTGTCGAAGTCGAGCTGCGCCACTAAAAGAATTGGCCACAAAAGGCACATAAGGCACACAAAACAGAAAGAAGTGAAAACAGAAAAAACTGATTATGTGCTTTATGTGCCTTTTGTGAACCTACCGTACGAGGGCGAGAGACGCTTGATCCAATTCGTAGATTTTGGCGGAGGGGATGGGGCCGAGATTGAGGGTGGAGATGGGTTGAGAGTGATCGCGGAGGGCGGAGATGAGGGCGTCGTTGCTGAAATAACGACGGCCGCGCGCGACGATGATGAAGTCGCCAGCCTCGAGTCGCTTTAATGCTTCGGGATCTGAGAGCGAGATGCAGACGAGATCCGGACGCTGTTCGCGCTCCGCGTAGTAAGACGCCAACGATGGACTCTCGCTCGCGACGCGTGCGCCCGTGCGTGCGCGCGCGGCTATCTGGACCATCACGTCGCGCATGCTCGCATCGTAGAATTCGTCGTGTGGAAAGTAATAACCCGCCCGGGTGGTCCCACCACCTACTGAGTTTGTGAACAGACGAAAATGTGGCGCGGCGTGGATCGAGTTGATTACCGCTCCGGCGATGACTATCACTGCGAGACACGCAGGCACGTAATGTTTCAAACCAGAGCCCGCAATTCTATTCGCCAACCATCGCCCCGAGAATTGAATTCCCAACGCACTCGTAATGAGCACGGCCGGCAGCACGGTCGTGTAATAACGCGTGAACTTCCCACCAGGAAAACAGAACGCGACCACCCACAGCATGAACCAGAACAGAATGAAATACCGTCCATCACCAAGCTTGCGACGGAACAACAGCGGCAGACCAACCAGAAATCCGAGCACCGTCAACAACGGTAGCTTCACCGCCGTAAACACGAAATAGAAGTAAACAGGAATACCCTTGAGCCAGTCGTTGAAACGTTGCGTGTAGAGCCGGTTCATGAACTCGTAACCGTCGTGACTGACGCGATTGCCACCGGCGAACAGTCCCATCTGCCGCCAGGTCTCCGGCAACAGCACCGTCGGGCTCAGTATCAGAAACACGATGCCCATGATCGCAAAAAATTTGATGATGCGTTTCTTTCCGAGCCGCCAATGAGTTTCAGGAAGAGCCTGAAACATCCAGTAGTAGCACAAGCTGATCGCAAACAAGTGCGGCACATACTTCGACGCCACCATCGCGCCGTAAGAAGCGGCTGTGGCCCAGTAATACCGGTTCGGATTCCGATCCGTGCTCTCCGCGACACGCTGCCCGCGTAGCCAAAAGACATTCGCCAACAGAAAGAAGAACAGTAAAAAGGAGTCTTCTTTCGCGATGCGATTGAAACCGATCGCACTCGGATCGAAAGCCCACAACGCCGCGCCGATCAACGCGACTTCAACGCCGAACAGTTCCGCCGCGATCAGAAAGATCAGCACCGTGGTCAACGCGCCAACAATCGCACCCGGCAGTCGCAACGCAGTTTCAGGAGCGATGCGGTCCGCAGGTCGCGTCGCAACAAACGAGCTGTTATTCCACTTTTCAGCAAGGATGATGGTGCCGGCCTGGAACGCCTTCATCAACATCGGATGTTCGCCGTTCGCGCCGGTGAGTCCGTGAGCGCGATAGTCGGCGACGGCGTTCAGCTTGTTGAGCTCGTCTTCACTCAAACCTTCGGCGCTCAACCCGCTGGCGCGAAAACCAAAACCTGCGACGACGAGAATGACGAGGGCGGTGATTACGAGGGTCCTGATAGCTTCAGCTTGTGCGGGCAAAATCGAATCCTTCAGACGGTCGGTCAAAATGGAGAAGGGTACCGAAAGATTCGTGTGACTGTCAAAAAAGCCTTTTCTAGCCGCAGATTTACGCGGATGAACGCAGATCTGATGTTAATCTTGTTAATCCTGTCCATGGCCCAAACTCAACTAGCACGACGGCTCAATTTATTTGACGCCACCATGATCGTAATGGGTGGCATCATCGGGTCCGGCATTTTCATGAACCCGTCGGTCGTGGCGCTCCAGGTGCACACGCCGTTTCTGATTCTCGGTGCGTGGGTCCTCGGCGGGTTGTTTGCACTGGCCGCAGCGTTTATCTGGGCAGAACTCGCGGCTCTTCGACCCGACGTTGGCGGCCAGTATGCATATCTTCGAGAAGCGTTTCACCCGGGCGTCGCATTTGTTTACGGTTGGGTTCTGCTGCTTGTAGTTCAAACAGGTGGGATGGCTGCGGTCGCCGTCACCTTTGCGCGGTACTTCGTCGAGTTAACTCACCTGGCGCTCTCACCTCCGTTGCTGGCGGCGCTCGTGCTCGCGACCTTGACGATTATCAATTGTGTCGGCGTACGGGCCGGAAGCACTGTGCAGAGTATTCTCATGGTGTTGAAGATCGTTGCGATAGCGGCCCTGGTGATCTGCGGATTCTTATTTGCTGATCGGACCGCGACAACTTCGAGACTTCTGGATCGACCAGCATCACTCGATTTGTTGACGGCGTTTGGCGCCGCACTTGTGCCGGTGATCTTTGCTTACGGTGGATGGCAAACGGCGACGTTTGTCGCAGGCGAGATCAAAGAACCGCGCAAAAACCTGCCGCGAGGTTTGGTGCTCGGAGTCACCGGCGTCGTTCTGCTTTATCTCGCTGCGAACGTCGTCTACATAAGCGTACTGGGAACGGAAGGTCTCGCTGCGTCAGCAGCACCTGCATCCGAGGTGATGCGACGCGCGTTGGGCGACTTCGGCGCACGAGCGATCGCGGCGGGAATAGCAATCTCAACCGCCGGATTTCTGAGTCAAAGCATGCTGACGGCGCCGCGGGTTTATTTTGCGATGGCCCAGGACGGTCTGTTCTTCAGGCAGGTGGGTACAGTGCATCCGCAAACGCGTGCGCCCATCGTGGCGATTGCGCTCCAGGGAGTTCTTGCAATCGCGATTGCGCTGCTCGGAACTTACGAGCGTATTCTCAACTACGTTGTCTCTGTCGACGTGATCTTCTTCGGCTTGACCGCTTGCTGTATTTTTATATTTCGTAAACGAGAACCGGTCAACCACACGACAGGAATCACGAGAGTGCCGGGTCATCCGTTGACGACTGCCGTGTTCATTGCCGTCTGTTTCCTGGTGGTGATTAACACCGTCCACCGTTATCCAGACAACACATTGATCGGGATCGCAATCATGCTCGCAGGTATTCCGGCTTATTTTTTTTGGCGATGGAGGAATGCAAATGACACCCGCGCGTGAGGTTGTTAGTTCGTCCTACATGAATTGGGCCAAGACCAGCTCCGGCGCAAAGTTCAACCTCGCCATGAGCGGCATGCCAAACCTGAAGCTGCGCGAGCTTCGCGTCTCGCTCGACGATCTCGAGATCACTAACGGCGGTTACGGTTATCAACCGTTAATGCAGGCGATCGGTAAAAGATACCGAGTCGCGACGGATTCCATCGTCACCGCCGCAGGGACGACATTCGCGAATCACCTCGCGATGGCGGCGCTGATCAAAACCGGTGACGAAGTTTTGTTTGAACATCCCGCGTACGAGCCGATGCTTGCTGCGTGCCGCTATCTCGGCGCAAACGTCAAACGCTTCTTTCGCAAGTTCGAAAACGGTTTTCAGATCTCGACCGGGGAGCTTGAATCGTTAGTTACGCGGAACACACGACTCATCGTCATCACGAACCTGCACAATCCGAGCAGTGTTCTGATTGAGGATGCGACGATGACGCTTATCGGCGACATCGCAAAACGTGTGGGCGCGCGTGTGCTGGTTGATGAAGTTTATGTAGAGACGTTGTTTGAAGAGACGCCGCGCTCGGCTTTTCACCTCGGCGATCAATTTGTCGTGACGAGCAGTTTGACGAAAGCGTTTGGATTGAGCGGTCTGAGATGTGGCTGGATCCTGGCGGAACCGGAGCTCGCGAGGCGGATGTGGTTGCTCAACGATCTCTTCGCGTCGACTCCCGTTCACGCCGGCGAGCGTTTGAGTGTCGTCGCGATGCAGCAACTCGCGGAGATTGGAGATCGTGCGAAGCAGTTGCTGGAGCGAAATCGACGGATACTCAACGAGTTTCTGGATTCACGCGACGATCTCGAGGCTGTGCGGCCGGAGTTTGGAACGACGATGTTTCCGCGAGTGCGAGGTGCGAGCTCAGACGAACTGTGTCGCGTGTTGCGCGAGAAATATGAGACGTCAGTTGTGCCGGGAAGGTTCTTCGAGATGCCGGCGCATTTTCGGATTGGGATTCCGATTGATACGGATGTTTTAGAAGCAGGATTGGATCGGTTGGGATCAGCCCTCGATGAAATTAGCCGCAGATGACACAGATTTTTTCACTGATTGTAATCCGTATTCATCAGTGTGAATCCGTGGCCTTCTTCCTCGTTGCCTCGACGATCAACCAATCATGAACCTGTTCCGCGGCTTCGATCCCGACAGCCTCGGTCGTGATGCGGATCGGTATTCCGTTGGGCCAGTTATCGCGCTTCAACATCGGTCCGCCGACCGCTTTGTAATAGACCTTGCCTTCAAACCGCTTCTTGCCAGTCCGTGGCTCATAGACGTAAACGCGAACATCGAGATCCGGCGAGTTGAGAATTATCGTGCCGTTCTGAAACTCGTCCACATCGAACTGCAACAACACCAGGATTGAATCAGTCTCGCGTTTTGCTCGTTTGACGGCCGTCTCGCGCTTCGTGTCTCCGATGGTAGTTGTGGTGACATTCGTGAATCCACGGAGCTGGTTCAGAAACTGTTTGAAGATTGCGTCTTCGCTGTCTAGTTGGTGCGACGACGGCTCTTTCCCGACGATGAGCGAAACCTTCTGTTTCAGATCACGAGCGCCGGTTTTTACAGTCGCGTCAGAATCCGTTTGCGGTGTTGGGGCGGTTGGTTGAGCGGGTTTGGGAGCTCGACGGCCTGACTGCGCCATGCCCTGCGTGGCGAGCAACAGGAATAAGCTCGAGGCTGCCAAAATGCCTTTTCTATGGTGTTTTCGCTGAAAGCCGGGCAGCATTTTCATGCGTTTTCTCCAGCGGTGTGACCTTAGAAGCGCGCTTAGTGTACAGGGTTGCAACAGAGCTGTCGAAGATCTGGCGGCCCTGGTGGGGTCAGATATATCTGCACGGCCGACGCGCGCCGAAGCTGCTCGGCATACGCCAACGACAACTTCTGCTGTTCCTGCTGACGAAGGAAATCCAGGATCTGAAACTTAACGTCAGCAAAGTCGCCCTGCAAGCTCTTCTTATGTTCGTTGTAGAACGCACGCGCCTGCTCGTCGGTGATGATCGGTACTTTCAATCGTACGTTCTGATCGACGAGAGCCTTTGGACTGATTCCCATCCGCTGCGCTTCCTGCTCTAAAAGCAGATCGTTGATTTTCAGATCCAGTTCTCTCTTGCGTAAGGCATAAACCTGTTGCTGAACTTGAGAGATCAGCGGCAGCAGCGACTGCTCGATATCGAGCGACGTGATGTTTACACCATTGACCGTGGCGTAGACGCGCGAGAGGTCCTCTTCGGATGTTGGTGGAGTGACTGGATCATCAGAAACCTGGACTTGTGCCGCGACTCGCAGTGCGTTTGCGAATTCACGCTTGCGCTCAGTATCACGTTCCTTCATCAGTTGCGTGATCACCTGATTCTTGACGCTTTTGAAATCCGGCGCGCCGCGGGTCTTGTTCTCCTCGTAGTAGGCACGTGCTTCGTTTTCCGTCGGCTTAAGCACCTTGCCTTTCAGTTCCAACTCGAGAAGCTTAGCGGGAGTCAAGCCACGTCTTTTCGCTTCGGCTTCGAGCAGCATCGTACTGACTAGCAGGTTGAGTGCCTGGCTGCGCGCCGCGATCACCGAATCTTGTATGAGATTGACCTGCGTTCTCGTGTCGATGCTCAGATCGTATTTAGTGATCTTTACGCCGTTGACGACGGCGAGCACGTTGATCTGAGGCTTGTCTTCGCAACCGCAATTTAGAGTTTGGAAAAGGAGCAAACCTCGTATACAGATTACACAAATAACACAGATTGTCTGTGTAATAGATATCATGTGGGTTTTGCTCCAAAAGTCGAGAGTCATTGTTGGATACGGTCAGTACCGTAACGCGGTAGCGTCGGGTCGACGTAGAGCCTCTGAATTTTGCTAAGAATTTTCGTATGTTCGAGACTGACCCGACGCTACCGCGTTGCGGTACTGACCTCCTCCAAGTGTGAATCCTCACTTTTGGGGCAAAGCCTATCATGTGCGCAATTTGTGTACGGCCTCGCGCGCGTAGTAGGTCAGGATGATGTCGGCGCCCGCGCGCTTGATGCTGGTGAGCGTTTCCATCATCACGCGGTCTTCGTCGATCCAACCTTTCTGAGCGGCTGCTTTGATCAACGCGTATTCGCCGGAGACGTGGTAAGCGGCCGTGGGAACGTCGAATCGTTCGCGCACCATCTTCAACACGTCGAGATAAACGGTGGCGGGTTTAACCATCAGGATGTCTGCGCCTTCGGCGTAATCAAGCTCTGCTTCGCGCATTGCTTCGCGCGCGTTCGGTGGGTCCATCTGGTAGGCACGGCGGTCGCCAAAGCCGGGCGCGCTCTGCGCAGCCTCTCGAAATGGACCATAGAAACCGGAGGCATACTTCACCGCGTAGGCCATGATGGCTGTGTTCTGGAAGCCTTCAGCGTCGAGCAGTTCGCGAATCGCTCCAACCTGTCCATCCATCATTGCCGAAGGTGCGACAACGTCCGCACCTGCTGCGGCCTGGCTCAAAGCTGTGCGTGCGAGCAGTTCGAGTGATTCGTCGTTGAGAATTTCCTGTCCACGAACAACGCCGCAATGACCGTGTGACGTGTATTCACAGAGACACGTGTCAGCCATGATGATGATTTCCGGCGACGACTGACGTATCGAACGGATCGCGCGCTGGACGATTCCGTCTTCAGCGTAAGCGCCTGAGGCATGCTCGTCTTTCGACTCGGGCAGGCCGAACAGGATCACGCTGCGAATGCCGATGTCGTAAGCAGCAGAGACTTCTTTTGTGACCTCGTCAATCGAAAGGTTGTAGACACCGGGCATGGACGTGATCTCGCGACGCACGCCGGTTCCGGGACACACGAAAAGCGGCAACACGAAATTCTCGGGCGCGAGTCGAGTCTCACGCACGAGCGAGCGAATGGCGTCGGTTCTTCGAAGTCGACGAGGACGATGAATCATTCCATTTACCATCTATGATATGCGGGATGGCCGAGTTTCACGGCCACGAACTTACCGCGACAGGTGGCGCAAACCTTGTCGTGTGCGATCAATTCGCCTTCGATGATCGCGGAATCGTCGGTTGATTCCACCACGCGCGAGACTAATTTCACGGGGCGGTCAGTCGGAGTCGGCCGCAACAGTTTGATCGCATAATCCGCCGTGACAGTGCATGGCGGTTTGTCGGCGCCGGACTTCTGCATTAGATGCCATGCCGCGGTCCAGTTACAGTGGCAATCCAGCAAAGTGCCGATGATTCCGCCACTCAGCATTCCCTCAAACGCTTCGTATTCCTTGCTCGGTTGCCACTCAGCCACAACCTGATCGCCGTCCGGAAAACTGCGAATGTGCAGCCCCTTTGGATTGGCTGGACCACAACCGAAACACGCGAGATTCGGAGCGTACGTTTCCTGGATGCTATTCATTGTTTCGCAATTGCTGCCGGAGCTTGAAGCGCTGAATCTTCCCGGTTGCCGTGTAAGGCAGCTCGTTAACAAACACGTACCGCCGCGGTTGTTTGAATCGTGGTAACGATTCGCCTGCCAACGCGCGCAGCTCCTGCTCAAACTGACCTGAATCCGATTCTACATCCTGCATCACAACAAACGCACACGCGCACGGAAGCCGATCGGAGTCAAAATCTTCAACCACCGCCGCACGCGCGATTCGCGGATGTCGCAACAACACTCCTTCCACCTCGACCGGCGAAACCCACTGCCCGCTCGACTTGAAGCAATCGTCGCTGCGTCCCATGTGATACCAGTAACCGTCGCGATCCTGCCGGTAGAGATCGCCCGTGCGGACCCAGCCGTCGACGAAAGTTCGCACCGTAGCTTCCGGGTTTTCCCAGTAAAACCGCGCGGCGCTATCGCCTCTGATCCAGAGGTCTCCTTCATCGAGCAACCGCGCCTCGTAGCCATCGAGCAGCCGCCCGCTGCTGCCGTAACGCACGTCGTCTTCGTGGTTCGACATGAACATGTGCAGCATTTCAGTCGACCCGATGCCATCGAGCACCTGCACACCAAACTCCTTTTGCCACTCCTCGCCGAGATGAGCGGGCAACGCTTCGCCCGCCGAGACGCAGAAGCGCAGGCTCGAGCAGTCGAGTGTCTTACCGCTGCGATGATGTTCGAGCAGAATGTTGTACACGACGGGAACGCCGAAAAAGATCGTCGGCCGATGCTCAGCGAAGATCCTTGCGATAACTTCGGGCGACGGCTTCTCGGAACACAGGATCGACGTTGCTCCATTCAACAACGGAAACGAGAAGCTGTTGCCGAGACCATATGCAAACGGCAGTCGCGACGAGGAGAAAAGGCGGTCGCGAGGCGTCAAGCGCAGGACTTCGCGACAGAACGTCTGGTTCGTATAGAAGATGTCTGACTGGCAGTGGACCGCGCCCTTCGGTTCACCAGTGCTGCCCGAGGTGTAGAGTATAAAAGCGGGATCGTCGGGTCCGGGATCGATGAATTGAGCGCTTGTGTTCTTGAGTTCGTCCAGCCGGTCTGACACGACAACCTTTTTGAGCGACCGCAGCTTTTCTGGCGCATGTGTCAGCAACGCCATGCGGGGTTCGGCCTCGGCAAGCAGCAGACTGGCTCCGGAGTTGTGAAGGATTGAACACTGTTCACCCGGCCGCAGCGCCATATTGATGGGAACGGCGATTGCCCCTAGCGAGCATATGGCGATAAACGCCTCGACAAATTCGGGTGAATCACTTAGCAGAAGGGCGATGCGGTCGCCTCGCGCGATGCCTTGCCCCTCAATAAACTGGGCCATTTTCAACGTTTCCGCGCGCAACTCGCCGTAGGTAATAGTCCGCCGTCCAAAACGGATGGCTGGCCACGACGGGTCGTGCGTGAAGATAGCTTCGAATAAATTCATCGGCTGTTTGAAATCGCGGGAATTATAATCAAGCCAGGGTTTTGCCTCAAAAGTCACGATTCAGACTTGGAGGAGGTCAGTACCGTAACGCGGTAGCGTCGGGTCGGTTTCGAACATACGTAATTCATAGCAAAATTGAGAGGCTCTACGTCACCCGACGCTA
>Ga0105237_10000467_pt1 | contig 57237 bp, 35 predicted proteins | sample KBSC24metaG_FD_81520 | JGI IMG/M metagenome (GOLD analysis project Ga0105237, IMG submission 81520) | Corn rhizosphere microbial communities from Kellogg Biological Station, Michigan, USA - KBS C2-4 metaG | ecosystem: Host-associated > Plants > Roots > Rhizosphere > Soil | place: Michigan, USA... | reverse complement strand
GTGCTGCGGGTAATGGTGCGGCCGGCAATGGTGCTTCGGTGTCGGCGAGTAGTGGCGCGGCCGGTAGTGGCGCAACGGGTGGTGGTTCGGCGTCGGTCACCAACGGTGCTGCGGCTTCGGTGAACAACGGTGCTGCGGGCAATGGTGCTGCGGGCAATGGTGCTTCGGTGTCGGCGAGTAGTGGTGCGGCCGGTAGTGGCGCAACGGGTGGTGGTTCGGCGTCGGTCACCAACGGTGCTGCGGCTTCGGTGAATAACGGTGCTGCGGGCAATGGTGCGGCCGGCAATGGTGCTTCGGTGTCGGCGAGTAGTGGTGCGGCCGGTAGTGGCGCAACGGGTGGTGGTTCGGCGTCGATCAACAACGGTGCTGCGGCTTCGGTGAACAACGGTGCCGCGGGTAATGGTGCGGCTTCGGTGAATAACGGTGTCGCGGGTAATGGTGCGGCATCGGTGAATAACGGTGTCGCGGGTAACGGCGCGGCGGGCACCGGTTTGGCCGGCAATCCTATCGCGTCGGTCGGCAAAGGCGCGGTCGGCGGAGGCACGGATCCGGGGTCGGCCCCAACGACTAGTGGACCGCTTAGCCCCACGGTGGCTGCGGGGGGTGTCGGCGGCAAGGGAGGACTTCCGTCGGCGCCGGTACCGGGTAGTGCTGCGACACAAGTCCGTTCGTCAACGGACGGTGGTGCGGCGGCACTCCACGATGATGGTTCGCGTCCAACAAACCCACCGAAGGAACCTACAGATGGCGCGGCCAACGGCCAACGGCCATCGCCCTCTCGCCCGTCGGCGGAGGTCACCTCGACGACGCACGGCGCGAGTTCGCCCGCCACGCGGAAAGCCGACTCCGCCGCATCACCATCAACCACGCAACGCACCACGAGACGCACTCCGCCGTCGAGCAGACTGCATGGTCTGCCTTCGGATGGCACTGATGTGCCGATACCCGCGCCTTCGGTCGGATCACCGTCCTCTGTCGATACGGATGGTCCACATGTCCAGGGCCGATCGGGTCGCGCCGAACATGGATTGAATCACCCTGAGCGCCACGGTGGTTGGGGCGCCAACGGCGACGGCCATCTACCGGTGGCCGGCGACGGTCACCTCGCGGATCGCGATGCTGACACGGGTGGTTCGTCGCAGGAGAGGGCCCCCACCTCCGACGTGCATTCGTCTGAATTCCGTGCCAGTCGTCGGCTGCCGACACCGCCCACCGACGAGCCGCTGGTCGCTCCTATTCCGCACTCCGAGACAACGATTCGTGCGGTCCGCAATTGGATCGGCGATATCAACCATGACGGCGACCTCACGGCACCTCTCAGCGACGAGAGGCTGCTGAACTGCGGTCCCGCCACCATCGCGGTCTTCCAGCGGCTGTCGGGCACCTCGGATGATGCCCGGGCGAACCTGGATGTCTACACCCCCGACGACTTGGGTATGGCTGTCGGTCTGGCGGTTGTTCCGCATAGCCGAGACGGAATCGCGCAGCGCCTGGTAGACGAGGGACCAGGCGCGCATACGACCGTGGTCGTCCACTTTGCTGGTGGCGAGCAACACGCGTTCAACGCCTTCTACGACGGCACCGAGATCCACGCGATCGATGGCCAGCGCGGCACGGTCTCATCGTGGCCGCCGAAGTTGGATCGCATCGGCAATCCGGTGCAGGCATGGTTCATGGGGACGCCATTCCACGGTGACCGAGGGATATTCACCGTCCCCGACCACACGACCGAGGGCCGCGACGGGGTGCCGCATCGGTCGGTAGTTGCAGGCGCAGCGCAATCAGGGGGTCTTCGGCCCTCGTCAACCGACATCCCCACCGAACCCGATACCCACGTCGCCGATGTTGATGACGGGGATGGGGATGGGGACGGTTGGGTCGTAGACGCCGACGGCACTCAGCGTTGGGGTCGCTACGGCGCTGCCGGGTTGTTGTTGCGAGCGTGGAACTCGGACGGCGTCCCTGTCGTGCTGCTGCAGCGCCGGGCGGAGTGGACCGATGAAGGCGGTACGTGGGGGTTGCCCGGCGGAGCCCGTAACCGTGACGAAACCGTGGAGCAGGCCGCGCTGCGCGAGACCATCGAGGAAACCGGGTTGCAGGGTGATCGATTAGGCGTGCGCACGCACTTGGTGACCGCCCGTGCACCAGGGATTGACTGGACCTATTCCACCGTGATCGGTGATGCCCCGTATCCAATGAGGGCCACGTCGACCGAAGAGGGCTCGCATCGTTGGGTTGCGGTCGATGAGGTTGCCGAGTTGCCGCTCCATCCGGGGTTGGCTGACAGCTGGGAAGCGTTGCGTGCCCAGATGACAGCCAACCCGCTGACGCCTCCGCGGCCCAGCCCCCAACTCGACCACACCATCGATCCGACCGACGTGAGCGGCGTCTATGCGATCGGGAACCCCGACGGTGCCGTGTACTACCGCGATGACAATGACCTCTTGTACCGGGAAGACACTCGCCCCCCCGAGGTGATATTCGCCGAAGGGTTCGCGGTCCACCCCGACCATCGGCAGGTCAACAAGTTCGCCGACTTCATCTCCACGACTCGTGACCCCAACCTCGGTTACCTGAACGACAAGACGACTGAACGAGTGTTTCGGTACACCATCGACGCGCCCGGTGGGGTCGACGTCAACAGAACGGTCGGCATCGGTCCGTCGCAGTATCAACAGGAGATCTCCTTTCCCGGCGGGATCCGGCGGGAGAACATCAGATCCGCGGTCGAGGTGTTCTCAGAGGATGAGCATCAGGGCGGCTCCGATGGGAAGCCGGAGTCTTCGGAGTTCAAGTACGGATCCGTCGACGAGAACCCGTACTTCAAACCCGATCTGCCGAATGACGGCGCGCCTCGCGTACTTCTAGGCCCTCTGGGCGGTCGGCAAGATGCTGACGACCACGTCTCCGATCACGTCTCGTCCATCCTATTTCGGGATAGCGTGTCCGCGGGTTCCAACCGCAACGGCGGTCCCGATGCGTGGGATGTCTACATGGCCGGGCTGGAGGTTTCACCCGGGCACATCGAGCCGACGTCCCCGGAGCGAGCGATCGGTCCACAGTATGACTCGTTGCATGTGCCCTTCGATCGGGGTGTCAAGTCAGTCGATGGAGACCTGCATGCCGAGGTCGAAGACTTCGTGTCCAAGGTGGTCAGCGCAGCCGAACGTCGGTATGGTGCAGGAGAATCAGGCTTGGTTCTGCATGCGCGGGGCGGGGGAAACGGCGGAATATTCAGCCGCGGGCCCGAGGTCGTCGGTAGGAAACGGGCGAACGCGGTCCTTGACGCGATCAGACCGCAGATCGAGCGCGCACTTCAGCAGAGGGGGATGCCTCCGGACTTCGTGCAGATTCCTGAACCGACGTCTCGGGGCTCTGCTCTCACCGACGACCTCCCCGGGTCACCTGAACAGGCGCGGCGGGTGGTCGTGGTGCGCATCGAGAACCAGCCACAAACCGATACCCCGTCCGCGCCGCACGGCCCTGAGACATGGTCGATGCCACTGGAAACCTCACTGCCGAAACAGGATTCGACGCCGACGCCCCGAAATGATCTCGAAGGACGGAGGAAAGAGCGTTCGGATGTGGGCGAGGCGGGTACCAAGTCTGCCGGTGCGTCCGGTTTCGCCCGCTTTGTGGGGTCGACTCCTGAACATGGCGACGATCGGGGGCAGCCGATGGATTCGGTTTCGGCGGTAGATATTTCGAGGTCGTCGCTGTCAGTTTACGTTGGCTTGGATTCCGCGGCGGCGGATCCCGCGCTGGCACCGACGTGGTCGGAGACCACTGACGATGACGACGATATGTATGAATCTCGGGAGGAGTACCGCACCCGCATTGCCGCCGCCGAACCCACGGATCGGATGCCGGAAGTCGGGCTCGATGATTCATCCGGCTCACTGTCTGGCGATCACAGAGCTCGGTTCCCGCACGCGCATCAACCGGAGGACTCGACGCCGCCGGGATCCTCACATCGTTCGGAACCGGCGCCTCACCAACGCCCCGAAAGCTTCCTCGACCCGTCACTAGACTCACCCACGCCAACTTCGACGCACGAGTCGTCCATTGACGACGCCGCCGCAATGTTGCATATGGACCCCGAACTGCCTGGGCATTCAGTGCACTTGAGTGAGGTAGGCCAGGCGCACCCATACCCGAACTTGGCTCCTTACTTGGTTTCACCCGACATGGCGGCCCCGAATTCGCCTGCGGTGAGTGAGGAGGGGGGCGAGTCGTCGCGGGACACGACGCCGATAATTCCCAGCGATGCCGATCTGGATCACGAGGGCGGTCCGCCGATTGGCCCGAAGCCGCCAGGGCCGCGACTGCTTCGGTCTGCGCGCGATACCGTCGAGCAGCACGAGACAGCGTCACCCGCCGTCAGCGATGGTGATCGCTTGGGAGCCGGGGTCTTTGATCATGACGCTCACAACGATTCGTCCGATCTCGTCGGCGATTGGGGCGGCACGCCGGATCAACCGTCGGACACTCACTCCCTTGGCGCGCCTGAGACACACGATGCAAATACTCCGCCCGCGGTGCCGGACGACACGCACTCGATTGTGCTGTTCGGCGACGATGCGCGGCAGCTTCCCGTGCTGTCCGACGTACCCGAGCGCGGCGGCTGGAACCGGGTGCTGGAACAGGCCGCCGAAGCTGACGGGACGGGGAAGGGCAAGCCGCGGCAGGACGCGCCGCGCAGATTGTGGGACAGCTACGTAGCGGCGTTCAACGCCGCTCATCAGGTCTCTGGGGCCGGCTCTTCACGGGAGGTAGTACCGGAGCCGGTCCACGCAGAACTGGTCGCCGCGCGCAGCGATCTCACCCGTGCGGGACTGGATCCCGACGCGTTGACGAGTGACTACCGGGCCAGGTTCGAGCCGCCCGAGCCGCCCAAGCCCCAACTGCCCGCTCGGATCGGCCCCAACCTGGTCTTGGGGGGCAGCGACGTGGTCGAGGAGTTCAATTCGGGTGACGCGGCGTTCAAGTACTTCGAAACCGTGGTGCGCGAGCAAGCGGGCAACAAGGCGTGGGAGGACAACGAGGGGCGTATTGCCGCGCAGTTCACGGATCTCGGTCTGCGCCCGAAAGTCGCCGGTGTGTTGCGCGGCGGCCGGCCGATCGCCCACGCCGTCGATCTTGGTTTTGGCCGCACCCTGACCTTGGACTTACAGCTGATCGGCGCCTCCAAGCATTCGAAGCTGGACTTCGAGAACATCGAGAAGGATTACGAATTCGAACACACCTCCGACCCCACCACCGTGGTGGGATCACTCGACGACGGCCGCAACACCGTTCTCGCTGGCGCTCAAGCCAACCTGACGATTCCCAACCTGAACGTGACTGCGGGCCTATTCGGTACCGGGGCCTTCGAGCGGGCGCTGCGGGAGCAGCGGACCGACCGTCAGATCAGCGGCGCTCAGACCGTCGAATCTGCCCACCGCTTCCGAGGCAACATCCGGGCAGTCCTCAGTCATCGGAAGAGTGAGTCTCCGGAGAATGTGACCCACGAGGAGGTCGACTTCCATACCAAGCTCGTCGTACCAAGCCGTGACGTCACCGATCGCATCGAGCCGAACGAAGCTGACGAAGCACGCGACACGTTGGGTCCTCTGCCCAGTCATTCGACTGGCCGGCCGGCGCCGCAGCCCGGCGACCCGCCAAAGGTCCGCTACACCCACGCGCTGAGTGGCTCCGACGTCGTGACCAACCTGTGGCTCATACCCGACGACGAAGCGGTGACCGCCGACCACGGTGCCCCGCCGGTCGATGGCACTCCGCCTGAGTCGCGAAACTCATCGGGCAGTACCCGACCGCAGCGTGCGGCCGATGCGGGACCGCCATTGCAGACCGTCACCGAGTTCCTCGACAGCGGGCCGATGAAGACCGGGTTGCGCAAGGCGTACGGCGTCGAAGGCGCTGAGCAAGCGAAGACCGAGATGAGCCAGTGGCTCACAGTCGAACTCGTACAAGCCAATTTGCATGGCATGACCAACAAGCAGCCACTGATCCTCGAGTTCGACCACATCGACGGCGCATGGGTTGAGGTGCATGCCGTCGTCGAGCCGCTCGGCACGCCCAATCATCACTCGCCGGCCAACCCCAGCGATGAGTCGCCGGCCGCGCACGGCGATCGTGCAGTCGGGCAGCCAGATCGTATGTTGCGCACCACCGGCAAGACCGGCAAGACGGAGTTCCATTTCGGCGCCGAGACCGACACCGCCGAGGTACGGCAGAATGTGGTGACCTGGTCAGGCCAGTTGCCGACCGTCAGGATCCGCGGGCAGGGCGACGTTGGCCAGGAGGTCGGGCTCAGCGGCGGCGTGGACGGCACGTGGACCGAGGGCGGCACACGGGAGGAGACGCACAGCCGCCAATTCCGTCAGCGCAACACGCTTAAGCTCGCGGTGCCCGGACAGGGCCTGCATGGTCAAGTCCGGCTACGGTTCGAGATGCACTCAAGCGACGCGGTTTCCCCGAAGGGACTGGACGCTCCGTTCAAGGGTGCAGTGGTGGAGACGCGAGGGCGTTTCGACGTGCTGATGGAGCAGTCCGAAACCGAACCCGCCGAGAGCCTCGAGGGAAAGACCGTCTGGGCTCCGCCGCAACGGATCTGGGGCACCGGACCTTCCGACGAGCGCAACTCCGTCGCCAAGTCACCCTGGTGGCGGCCGCTGGGTACGGGTGGCCGCACCACAGTGAGTACCGGGGGCGCCGCGTACTGGCCGTCGCCGCCGAAGGTGAATCGCGGCGCAGGCCAGATGGCGGAGCCCCGTGGTCTGGGCAGCATGGACCGGGTGACCAACCTGGATTTGAGCGGATTCCGGGGCATGCTCGATTCGATGGGCCACCGGGCCTTCGGCGGCGACTGGGCGGACGTCCGGGCGGGCGCGGCGGCGTCTCATCACCTCAACCAAATCCGGGCGTCGTTACCCGGCATGAGCCAGAAGAGTCCACTGATCCACTCGGAGTTGTCCGGGCCCGGTTCGTCGACGAAGACCGCGTTCACCGCCGACTTCGAGCAGCTCACCTTCCGGCGGGTGATCAGTACGCTGGCCAGCCCGAGCGCGGAGGTTACCGAGGGCTCGGCAATCACGACCACCCACAACCGGCAGCGCTCGGCGCAGGGTGCCTTCGGTTCGAGGGGCGGCGACGTGGCTGGCAGTCCAGTCGCGGGCGAACTGATCGCGGGTGTCACAAAGACCGTCCGCGACGGCGACCGGGGGCGTAACCAAGAGCGGGTCGCAGTGGCCACGAAGTTCGACCAGAAGATGGCCGTCTTCGACGGATGGGTGCGCCTGGATGGCACCATGGTCGGCTCCAAGGCGACGGTGCACGAGTCAGGGCTGTTCCCAGTCGAGATCGCCATCCCACTCACCGAGTTACAGGCCTCTCGGCTCCACGACTCGCCGCTGCCACCGACCTTCACCAAGGCCCGCCCCAACGGGTTCGTCGATCACCCCCGGCCCAAGCGCTCCCCCGATCCGGTTCCGAACCCCCTGCCGGCCAAGGTCCCCGATGCGCTCAGATCATTCGGCCGCAACGGCGTGCGACCTACCCTGGGTACACAGAGGAGCTTCCGGGACATCCTCAAGTTCTTCGCGGTTGCTCCGAGCCCTGTGCCGCCCCCCGGAGTCGGCAATCCATCCGTCTACCTGACCGATGTCCGGGACGGCACGGTACCACCCCGCGCGCCCGAACCACCCCCGACCGGGTTGGTGTGGGAAGAACCGTCGCCAGTCAAGAATCCGCCGAAGCCACCTGCGCATACACTCCAGAGTGCTTGGCATCCCTCGGACATGCTCCTTGGCGTCGACCCGTCCGTTGCTCTGGTGGAAGCGATCCGCGAGGACCTGGGCCCCGCCCTGGGCAGCGGCCTTGACGATGCGATGGCCGGGGTGACCGATCAGTTTGGCCCGAATGTGCTCACCGCCAGGTTGACTCACGAGTCCGGACAGCATTGGAGCCATGACGTTCCAGTGCCGGGTGGCAGGATCACCATCAAGGTGCGCCCGGTCCGCGAACCGACGCACGAGTACATCGGACCATCGGAGAAGTTCGAGACCGATCTATCGCAGGAGTCGCAGTCAGCTGTCTCCCACATTCACGACGACGTGGTACGCACGGTCGCGGGTGCGCGGCTCCAGATCCCGTTTCCGCACGGGTCGCTCGCCGTGCAGGCCACCCGCACCGCCTCACTGCCACATAGAAGAGTGGTGGTGGCTGCCGCCGACCAGGGTGCTAGCCAACTGACCGACGCGAGCGGGCTGAACATCACCGGTGAGAGTGATCACCGAACTCCGCTAAGGGTGCGAACGACCCAGCCGCACAACCTTTTCCGTCACCCGATCCGCTTCGAAATCAGTTACGAAAAGCACCTCGGGGCCAACTTGCTCAGCGGCATTCCCGACACGCCGGAGCCGGTGCGCGTCAGCGGGGTCTTCTCCTACCCGCAGCACACCCCGACACCCGTCGGCACCGGCATTACACGGGCGTTGGACGTCGACCAGGTGGTACTGGAGGTTCGCCCCCATCCCACTCCAGATCAGCCTGCACCCGCTGCGGGGCAGGGCCGCCGTGACGACCGGCCCACCGCGGGTGAGGATCTCGTCGCTAGGCATGTGCTGGATTCGATAACGGCCGACGGCAGGTTGATGTTCGGTAACGCATGGCCCAAGGTGCGGGCCGAATTGGCGCCGCATGTCAGGACGATGGTCATCCAGCGAAGTCTGGGTAGTCACAGCCGTGGCGGCAGCAGGACGGTTCACCTGAAATCGGTGCGCGGCGGCAAGGTCGTCCTCGGCGGCCATGTCGACATCGTGCACGAAGCGGACTCGAAAGCGACCAGCGAGTTCTACAGCGGGGGACAGCATCAGTTGACCGCCGGTGTCTCCAGCACCAAAGCCAGCAACTATGCGCTCGTGATACAGGCTCAGGGCGACGTGTTGCCCACCGGCCCCACGGCCAACGTCTCGGTACTCGGCCGGATAGACGGCGGCTACGGCAACGAGGCGCTCAACACCCGAACGGAGTCCTCTGCCACCAGCTTGCTGTTCCGCAAGAAGGTGGAGTCGCAGACTCATATCGGCACGGCCACCATCGAGGCGGAGATGAGCCGGCCGACCAACTTGCCCGGGTTCACCAACAACCTCATCGAACGTACCGCCACCGCCCAGGTCGACTTCCTGACCCGCCAATCACCCAAGGACGTCCAGGATCACCCGAACTACGTTCCGCGCGCAGGCATCATCCAACCCGCCGAACCCGGTCCCGGAGCAACTCAGCCTAGCGGCCTGAGCAAAGGCGCCATCGTGCGCGCGATCACCGACGGCGACAACCTTCGGGCCCAGACGCAGACGAACGTGCGCGCCAAGCTGGTTTGGTGGAAGAACACGCGGATCCAGAGCCAACTTCTCAGGGATCTCAGCGATACCCGACTGGTGCGCAACCTGGCCGCGATGACTCGCGGTGAGGTGGAATTGCTGCGGCACGGATCATTGCGCATCACCGGCCACGCCGACGTCCAGACACTCGACTTCAAGTCGATCGAGCACAAGGGTGGCAACATCAACGTGCTCAACGAGGTCAACCAGACCCGGGTGCACCAGGACACTCGAGCGTATGACATCGGCTTCCGAGCACTCTTCGGCATACGCGGGAGCTTGCCCCACGTCCGGGGCTCCGTGCTCGGCGGCGGAGGTGCCAATCACCGTGGACGCCTGGGTGTCTCCTACGCCCAGGGCGCGAAGGTCACCGCCAACGTCAAGTACGAAGACTCGTTCGCCGTGTTCCACGGCTCCACGCGCATCACCCTCACCGTGCACGACGGCACCACACAGCACGAGCTGCCCGGTGTCGACGTCCACGGGCCGATCATGCTCCCACTAGCCGACGTCACTCCCACGGATGCCCCCGTGCGCTCCACACCGGCACTGGAGTCAGTCCCCGGTCTGCCCGAGATATCCACGGCCGGCCCGTCATTGGCTGACGATCGGTCCGAACCGCTTCCGTTGGAGGGTGCCGGCGTGCAACGGCGGGCAGCGGACGTGAGTGCTAGTCCATCGGTAGTCCCCATGCCGTCCGTGGACACGGGGCGCGCGACTTCGCTTGGTGCTGGCCCCGAGAAGGTGGTGATCATCCCCAACGAAGTTTCGGCACTACCGTTCAGGCTAGAACCACCCATGTTCGGGAAGTTCGAGTCGAATCCGGATTTCCGGCCGAATCAGGACAATCCGAACATTCCGATTGTGCGGCCTTCTGTTGGTCCAGAGGGTGGGTTGGTGACTCCGCTGGTGGCCTCGGCGAACGTTTCTACCGACTCGGTGAGTTCGTTTGTTGCACAATCTGATTTCGGCGCACCGGAGTTCGGGCCAACTCGGGGCGACCTCCATTCGCCACCGCCACTCGAGAGCGAAACCGATTTCGTCCCGTCGGCCGAGTCTCTGCCCCCGCTGGGGACACATGAGGCATCGCCGTCGACGTCCCATATCCCGAACGAGTTGGCTCCGTCGGTGGTGGAGTCCGACAGCCATTCGACTTTCACCGGCGACCGAGATCTGGACGTTCCGGATGGTGGTGCACCCGCGGGGTCGTCGTCGCGGGCAGCCTTGGGAGACAGTCGTATTGGTGGCGGGCCGGTCGGTCCGCTGTCGCGATCCGGGCCTTCTCCGGAGTTCGGACGAGCTGACGGTGGCGGGCATCCGGTTAGCCGGGCGGATCAGGTGCGGCAGATGTTCGGCCGGGTGGCGCCGGACCTGCCGATGTCGGACTCGGCGCTGGAGGATCTGCTTGCCGGGGTGCCTCCCGGACTGTCGGTGGACCCCTCTCTGGCTGAATGCGGTCCGTTGGCCAATTGGCTGATTCACGCGTTGCATCCTGGCGGCGTTCAGGGGCTAGCCGCCTCTGACGACAGCGTTCTCGATCTCGGTGGCGTCTCCGGCGCGCAGGCGCGCATCATGCCCGGGCCGGGATGGAACAGGATCCGCGATCTATCTGACCTGCGCGCCGTCGTCGAGGCCACGCCAGGTACGACTGCGGTGATCATGGCCAGCTACGGCGATAATGACAGAGGTCATGTCTTTGCGCTGCATTCTGCCGCTACCGGAGGTGTGCGGGTGCTGGACCCGCAGCGAATGGCTGGCGATCGTGTTTCGGAGTTCGGCGAAACACCGAGCGAGCAAACGGATTTAAGCACTTCGACCACGGCGTGGGCAGTCGTGGTCGATGTGGCTGGCGGTGTGGTCGAGCCCGGTCGCTGGTCAGAGCACATTGGCGTCGCCGAGGCGATTCTGGACGCTCCACTGTCGCACGACTTCGGGTCTAGCCGGAGGTCCCAACGAGGCCAGTCCGACCTCGACGAGGTCTTGGACAACTTGGAGAACCTTCGTAGGCAAGGCAGCTTTACGCCGAACGAGCGGTTCTTGCTTACGTTGTCTCTCGACGACCTCCCGTCAATCGCTGACGATCAGAGACGGCGAGTGACCGCGTTGGGTGTCGACCTGCCGGACCATTTGCAACTGGCGGTCGAACACGTCGATTCGAGCGCCGGACAGACGGCGCCCCGGCCGGCTTCTCGTCGAGTGCAACACAGCAACGCTGAAGCAGGGCCGTCTCGACCCCGCCTCAGTCGTACTGAAGCGGGGCCATCCACGGCGACGGGGGCATCGTCGGCCGCTCCAAGACGAACGAGCGGTACGGCCGGTTTACCCGTCGCGCGGAGCATGGGCGGCGGTGAGCGGCCACCGACCGAGCGGAGCACACCCGAGGCGAGCAACGTTGGCCCGTTGGGCTTCCCGGAACCGTCGGACGACCAGACAGGCGATGGTGCGTCGAAGGGGAAGGCGAAGGAGAAAGCCCGCAAGACGAAGCGAGCTCGTGACGAGCACGACGATGACGGTGAGCAGACGGCCGAGCCGAGCCGCCCGATCAAGCGGCCGAAAACGGAGTCCTCAGCCTCGGGCAAGTCGAATGCCGCGGGTCGGTCGGAGGCAACGGGGCCGTCGACGCCCGTTGCCCCCGAAGCCGGTAAGCACAGGATGACGGCGGAGCAGGTCGACGCCATGCTCGGCAGGCTGGCCGAGGAAATTGCCACGCGAGGTGAAGGTCGCTGGGTCAGCAAGATCGCGAAGGAATTTCCTGGGCAGCTGGACCCCAATCGAAAATGGCTGACTGAATCGGGCTGGACGCAAAAGAACCTTGCCCAGACGCTGAGTCGAATGCCCGACTACCCGGACCACCGGGCGTCCATTCAGGACCTGGTCAATCGCCTCGGGCTGCACGGGGTACCACTTCCCGAGCCGCAAGGGGAATACCACATCCGCTTCACGGCTGAGAATCTGCTCGCCGCACTGCGCGCGTTCAGAGGCCATCGAAACCTGTCTGCATCGGAACAAAAACGCAGTGCCTTCAAATACGTTGCGAGTAAGACGGGAATCCCCGAACAAACGCTGAAACGCTTCCTCTACCAGGACGGCGGGCTCGCCATGTCTGGAAGCCAGCTCAGTCGCAGCCTGCCTGGCTACAACGAACAGCACGCGCAGTTACAGGAGGCCTTGCGGCGGCTCGGTCACGACGACATCGCAGATGATTTGCCCGAGCCTGGCGCCCATCACGTCGAGGAGATGACCGCCGAGGTCGTGGCGGGCACTCTGAACAGGCTGGCAGAAAACCCTGACAGGTCGATGGTTGACATCGGCCGTGAACTCGGGTTCGACAGGCAGGCACTATTGCGCTATGTCGGTCCCCGCAACGAGGGACTACGACCGCACAGGACGAACGACCTGGCGGGGTTGCCCAACTATGCAGAGCACCGAGACTCGATCGCGGCGGCGCTGAGAAGAATGGGCCAGCATGACCAGGCCCGCGCCCTGGCTGGGCCGGGACGGACCGACGAGACCGCAGGGGAGGCCAAGCCGAAACGCCGTGCGCCGAGGGCGTCCCTGGCGGCTCGTGCACCGGCCAGGGCTCCCGCCGGTCTGCCGATTGCCAGGGTCGGCAGCGACCCAACAGATGTGAAGATGTCGGACGTCGACGAGGGCCGAAAGGCGTCGAAGGGAAAGGCGCGCGCCGTGCCTTCACGAGAATTGGACTCGGGCGCTGACCACGATGACGTTGCGTCCAGGGTCAAGCGAGAGCCCGACCTCTCGGATTCCGTCGCCGAGAACTCGGGTGCACTCGAAGGTGACCGTCACATGACGACGGCGCGACAGGTCGAGGCGATGCTTCGCAGACTGGAGGCTGAGACCCGCAAACTGGCAGAGAACCGCCGCACGCTCGTGGAGATCGGCCGGGAGTTTCCCGGCACTGAGGGCGGCAACGCTAGATGGCTGAGCGCATCGACCTGGGCAACAGCACAACTGGACGTCGTGCTGAGTCGCATGGTGGACTACGAGCAGCACCGCGAGGCCATCCAGCGCTTGGTCACCCGCATGGGCATCTACATCGGGACGCTTCCCGACCCCGAACGGCACTACCATCACCCGCTCACCGCCGCGGAGTTGGTCGAGGCGCTCAGGTCGCGCGCTGGCTTCCAATCCGCGCCCCAGGCGGAACGCCGAGGAGGCGCCCACGTCTACATGAGACGGAAGGCCGGGTTGGGAGATTCTTCAGTACTGGAGAAGTGGATCTACGCGGATGGCAAGCTCAAAGCCGCTTTGGGTCAACTGAATTCATTGCCGGGCTACGCCGCAAACCGTGACCATTTGAGTGACGCCTTTCGACGGCTGGGCCATGACGAAACTGCGGAGAACCTGCCCGAGCCGAGCGCCCGTAAAGTCGAGGAGCTGACGGCCGACGTCGTGGCGGCTGCGCTGGAGATGCTAGTCAAGAACCCGAACTTGTCGATGACGGTCATCGGCCGTGAACTCGGCGTCCGCAGTGAGGCACTCCTGCGCTACATCGGTCCACGCAATGATGGGCTTCGCGAGCCATCCAGCCTGGTTACTTTGTCCAATTTCGATGCACAACAGCGGGACTCGATCGCCGCCGCGCTCAATGCGATGGGCCGACCCGACCAATCCCGCAACCTGCCGATGCCGCAGGTGATGCACGCCGCGAACTTCCTCACAGAGATGCGCGTGCACCGCCGACAGGTCGGCGACGCCATCGAGCAGATGCGACAAGACCCGGCTCTGTTGCCACGCGACGCCGCGCTGGCGGCAGGTGTACCCGCGGAGTCATTCGCACTAGCGGTCGACTCCGGGCCGACGATCCGTCAACAGTCGAACGTCGAAGCTCAGCTCTCACGGGTCGAACCCGAGCTGCGACGGGGGCTGGACCAGACGTTCGAGCGACTGGGCGCCCTCGCGCGGGGCGAGCAGGTCGACGACGCGATCCCCATGACAGCAGTGCCATTGGCGAAGAACCCCATTGCGCCGACACGTCTGTTCGTCGTCGAGAATCCTGATTTGGAGGGTAAGGCCTACGAAGCAAAACTGAAGCGGCTCTACGACGCGAATCCGGCTCAGGTACGGAATCCGCGATCGTATGCAGACGACAGAGCAAGACAACTGTTGCGGTGGATGTCCACGGTCCTGAGAGAACAGTTAGCGCGGTCGGGCGAAGTGCAGTCCTATTACGACACAGGACAGAAGGCGATCTTCGTGTCCTCCAACACGGGCACGGGCAACAAGCAGATTCGCACCCTCCTCGATGCAGAAGGACCTGGGCTGGACAGCCTGCTGCAACGTCGCGAGAGCGAGCGGCGAATCAGCCGGGAGACTCGGCACTGGACCAAACTGAAGAACGCGCTGTCGAATCCGCATCCGCACGCCGACAGGCGCGTGGACGAGATCTTGGAAGCGATCAGGAACAACCGTTTTCACGTTCCCGACGCGAACTACCAGTCCAACGGCGAGACCGTGGACGTGCATGCCGAGCGCCGCATCAAGTATGCGGTGGAGTCGCTCAACCTCAGCCCCATGGACCTCAGCCTTCTCGCCGGCACCCTCCGGGCCTGTGGGCACTGCGCCGCAGCCCTGGACTTCCCAGACGACCAAACGCGTGGGCCGTTCTGGCAGTCGAAGGGGGCAGGCTACCGACTCGACGGTGACAGGATCATGCGCGAGAACATGGGGAGGTCGGTCGGAACCAACGTCACGCGGACCCGGGACGACGTGATCACCGCCGACTACAACACGGACAGTGAAGCGTCATCTGACGAAGATGCACCGCCGGCCGGGAAGCGACGCGGGTCGGGAGCCAAGACGCAGAACCCGAAGGGCAAGGGCGCCAACGTGAAGGGGAAGGACGTCGATCGTTCGGGCGCTGTCGCGAGCGGGGATGCGGACCTTGATGAAGAGCAACAAGCCCTGCGGGATGATATCGATCCAGAGCAGGTCGACTCCATGTTGAACCGGTGGGACGCGTTGCCGCCGGGCCAGGAGTTCGAACCAGATAGCGACGAAACGCAAGTGATCGAACAGATACGACGAGGCGCTCGTCTGCCTGGGGATCTCGCCGAGCGTTTCGAGCGTCTCGGTGTCCGGGGGCCTCGACCGCATCCGGAGGATCCCGAATGGTTGACGTCGGACGATCCATTCGATGACGACGTCGAAATGGCCGATGCATCGTCCGGCGAAGACATGGACCTCGACACGGGCAGCGACGCAGGCTTCGCCGACGAGAGTGAGCAGAACCGCTCCCACATACCGACCAAAGCTCCCCCTGCTGCGATGGCTGGGGGCCGAGGCGTTGACGGGGCAGCGATACACGAACGATTGAGGTCGGACGCCGGTGACCAGCAGCCGATCCGCCGCCGCGACAACGACTTCGGTGGTCGTCGTACCCAGGCTTCACCGACCGCCACGTTCAGCGAGCGTTTCGAGGCGAGTACCGACGGACCGGATGGGCGCGGTTTCCTCAAGGGCCTGACCACCCAAATCAGCTATGACCAAAGGCGTTTCCAACTGCCTGACCAGAGCTGGGTACGTGACTTCGAGATCAGACTTGAGTTGAAGCCGGGCAGCGGGATCGGCCCCGATGATGTGACGTTGCTACAGCAACGCCTCAGCGAGGTGGTCGACCGTGATCTGAATGATCGCTACGAACTCCCAGGCGGCGACAAGCTCAACGTCACCGTGCTGTTCGACGCACCCAAGCCACATGGCACGGTGACGGTGCACGGCGCCGCTGACACCAACCAGCAGAACTTCTCCGTGCACGCCCCCAGTGGCGTATTGACCCACGAGATCCTCCACTACCTAGGACTACCCGAGGGCTACCGCGACCCGAAAGCACTGCTCGCGCGCAGCCTGGACCGGGACGGGCCAATGGGGGAACGCGCCGCGCACGGCGGTGGGAGCCTGTCGGTCGATCAGCTGGCCAAGATCGACGAGATCGCCCACCACGGACCGGTTCACGACTTGGCGCACGGCGCCACGCCGATGCCCATCCAGCCACGGGAAGTCCTTCATCACGAGCCCGTGGCGGCACACGAGCCGACGCCGGCACCGCATGTTCCGCCGGGGTCGTTGGATGAGCGGTTTGGTGATGCGGTGCAGCCGAAGAACGTGAAGAAGTCCGAGAAGGATGATCAGGGTCAGGTGCGGCTGAATCCGTTGTGGTATCGGTTGGAGGATTTCAAGCCCGCGTTGTTGGAGCGTGGGGGTGTGTGGCTTTACGCGATCGATGAGGAGGGTGGGATCTTCATTGGTAGTGAGGGTGTGTGGTCGCTTGCCGACGCATCCGAGCGTGAGGCGTTGCTGGCGGGGATGCGCGAGCGCGACCCCGCACTGACGATGGAGAAGTTGAAGGCGGCGGTCGATGATCAGGGTGTTCCCACCGTGGCGGCTGGGTTCGAGGAGGGTGGGGCGACGCGGATCGCTCGTGCTCGGGTGGGTGGGGAGTTGTTCAAGGATCCGGCGACGGGTCGGTGGACCATTGATGCCTCCAGTCGTTACACCGGGCCCGTGGTGCGCCCTGGGGTGGAACCGGCGAGGGTCACCAGGTGGGTGGCCAATGCCGCCGAGCAGATCGGTGCGGTGCTCGGGTTCGTTGTCGATGCTCAAGATGCCGAGCATCCCCGCATCGCGCACGGCGCGTTCGTCGCGGGCACCGCTGGCCCGGGCGCCGATGAGGAGTTCGGTCCGTTGGCGGGTCCGAAGAAGGTCAAGGATCGGGAGTTCGACGACGCTGGTCAGGTGCGGCTGAATCCGTTGTGGTATCGGTTGCAGGATTTCAAGCCGGCGCTGCTGGAACGTACCGACGCGGTGTGGCATTACACCGTCGACGAGGACGGTCAGATCCTGCTGGGCAGTGATCAGTTGCTGACCATCGCCGAGGAGGGTGAACTGCAGAACCTGTTGAAGGCCATGCAGGACAAGGATCCTGGGTTGACGATGGATCGGCTCAAGGGGTTCATCGACAATCAGGGTCACCCCACGGTGGCGGCCGGGTTCGATCCGGCAGGGGTCACCCGGCTGCGGCCGGCGCGGATCAGCGGGGAGCTGTCGTTCAAGGACGGGAGCTGGCAGGTGACCGACAAGTCTGGCCGCTACATGAGCAACAAGGTCCGTCCCGGGCTCAAGTCCGAGGACGCCCAGCGTTGGTTGACCCGGGTGGCTCACGACATGAGCGCCACGTTGGGAGTGGACGTCGCGGCCGTGCTGTTCAAGAACGCCACTACGGCCCACCCCGCACCCCCGCCGGCGACGGACGATGTTGCGGTCAACCTCGGCCGTGCGGAGCCTGGCTTCGGCTCACCGCAATACCTGCCGCCCTTCGACGAAGGCGCCAAGTCGCTCAATGAGGCGCAGACTGTACAGGTTTCACGCATAGCGGCCGAAGTCGTCGAACAAGCCGCCTCCCGGCACGCACAAGGGCGCGGCGGCCTGGTTCTGCACGCCGACGGGGGCGGCAACGATGGGGTGTTCAGCAAGGGGCCGGAGGCCGTGGGCCTGATGCGCGCCGACGCCGTCCTCGACGCCTTGAAGCAGGAGATCAAACGCCACCTTCAGAGCCGCCAGATACCCGAGGAGATGGTGACGTTCTCCGCACCAACGTCGCGGGGTACCAGGCTGACCAACGGCATTCCTCACTGGGGCAAGCAGGCCCGCCGCGTCGTCGTCGTCCATGTCGAGGACCCAGCCTCAAGCTGAGACCCTCCCAGCCGCTGGACGATGACCCACCCCGCACCTCCCGTGGTGGAGTCCGAGCCGATCGGTCGGCGCCAAGACGCCCTAAACGCGGACGTCCTGCCGTGGGCTGAGTCGCCCGAACTTCTCCGAGACGACGCCGGCGAGTTTGAGATACGCCTGAGCGGTCGCCGGCTTGAGCAGACCGAAGTCGAAATCGGCACCCTCGGCCAAATGCGGTTCGAACGGAATCACGTGTATCGATGCACAGCGTGCATCGAAGTGTTCGAAGACCTTGTCCAGCTTCAGCGTTGCCGATCCGGGCCGCGATGCGCTCAAGACGACGTGCGCTTCGCGCACTAAGTCTCCGCGACCGTGCTGCACCAGCCAGTCCAACGTCGCCGACGCACTGCGGGCGGCGTCGATGGCCGGCGAACTCACGAGCACGATCGAATGAGCCAGGTCCAGCACCCCGGTCATCGCCGAATGCATGATCCCGGTGCCGCAATCGGTCAGGATGACGTTGTAGTAGTACCGCAGGATGTCCATGGTGCGGCGGTAGTCGGTCTCGCCGAACACCTCCGCCACGGCGGGGTCCTGTTCGCTGGCGAGCACTTCCAGCCGACTCGATGCCATTCTGGTGTGGTTGCGCACGTCGGCATACCGCTTGATGTCCGGATCCCGCAGGAGATCACGCACGGTGGACGAGGTCGACGTATCCAGCACGCGTTCGGCCAGTGTGCCGCGGTCCGGGTTTGCGTCGAGGGCGATTACCCGGTCGCTGCGCACCGTCGCCAACGCGGAGCCTAAACCCAGTGTGGTCGTGGTCTTTCCGACACCGCCCTTGATCGAGAGTACGGCGATCCTGAAGTCCCCGACGAAAGGTTGCCGAATCTGCTCCAGCAGCTCGTTCTGTTCCCGGTCCTTGCGCGAGAGGCCGGGGTTGATCCGGCCGCCGGTGAATCTGTGCAATACGCGTTGCCACCCCGACTGGGGCGCGGGCCGTTCCCGGCTGACCATTTCGGCCTCGTCCAGGGACACCGGCATCCGACCGATTTGGGGCGCGGGAAGATCATCATGGCGGGCGGAATGTCCGGGCGGAGGCATCCGCGGCGGCATGCCCTGCCAACCGGGCGGCAGGGGCGGCGGGCCGGCCGGCCACCCTGGGGGCGGCGGCCCCAGCCAAGCCGGCACGGGCGGAGGGAGCCCTGGCGGCCAGCCCGGGGGGAGCGGCAGCGGCGGTCGTCTCGGGTTGGTGTGCGGCTCTTCATGGTCAACGGACGGTGAGATGACTTTCGCGGAGTCCTCCGAAGGTTCCGGCTCATCGAACTCCCCGCCCATCACGGGTGGGATCTGCCACGGTGGCGGTGCCATGCGGCGCGCAGGCGGTTGCCGCACTGGATCGTCCGTGTCCGCGTCATTCGAATCGAGTAGCTCCTGCCAGGGGATCGGCGGGAGGATTTCGGTGCTGTCATCGGTGTAGATCAGAGCTTCGGGCTGCGAGATGGGGAACTCAACAGGCTCGGGTTCGGGCTCGGACTCCCAGTCATTCTCCGGTGGGTAGTCGTCATCACCCGAATTGGGTTGCGGTGCCTGCTGTTGCGAGCGCCTGGCAGCCATCTGAGCCATGAGGCGGGCGGCCCTGCTGTCGACGTCGTCGAGCGCGTCCGCCTCACCCGGGTCCGGGTTGTCGTAGGCGCCGGGCCCGTCTGCGTCCTCGAATCGGTCATTCATTGCCAATGCCACACCTCATATTTCGAGCGGATCCTTGTCGCTTCACCCATGCCGTTCGGCCTTCAACTACCAGACGGCCTCTTGACTACTGCGATGGCGACCGCGGCCAGGGCCACGCATGCAACCAGTCCGGCCAACACGATGTCGCGCGCTCGCCGGCTGCCCGCGGCCTGTTCCGGTGGGGCGGCGATGGCGTGGCCGACGAGGACGTCCGGCATCTGGTTTGCCGGTGGCACCTCGTAGGTCAGGGCGGCCAGTGGGTCCACGACGCCATAGCCGGTTGCCATGTTCGGCCCGGATTCCGGTGTGTGGGCGGTGCGTTTGATGCGCTCCATCACTTCGGCGGCCGACATCTGGGGAAACCGGGAACGGATCAGGGCGGCCACGCCGGAGACGAAGGGAGCGGCGAAGCTGGTCCCAGCGATCGGCACCGGTCCGCGCTGGGGATCCTGCCAGGCGTTCATCAGCCCAATGCCGTTGGGGTTCAGCGATGTCAACTGCTCGCCGGGCGCGGCCACGTCCACCCACGGTCCGTGGAGCGAGAAGTCGCTTGGCTGCCCGTCGGGCGTGACCGCTGCGACCGTGAGGACGTAGTCGGAAAACCATGCCGGGCTCGCGACGGTTCGCACCGAACTCCAGGCATCGGCCAGAGGACGGTTCGGGTCTCTCGGCTCGTTCTGTGCGCTGCACAGGCCTTGTGAACTGATGTTGCCTGCGGCGGCGACGACCACGACGTTTCGTTCGAACGCGTACCGGACCGCCTGCCCGACCGCGGCATCGTCGATGGCGGTACCCACCGGTGCGCACGCCGCCTCGGAGAGGTTGATCACGGTCGCGCCCAGATCCACGGCATGGGTGATCGCCAACGCCAAGGTCTGGGTATTCCCGTAACCGGGCGAGATCGAGTTCGGATCGTTTTGTATAGGACTCGCTCCCTGCACCGAATACGACTCGCTGTTCTGGCGGATCGACAGAATGGCCGCATCCGGTGCCACGCCTGCGAAGGCGTCGTCGAGACTGGGGGTGGCGGCGATCAGGCCCGCCACCAGGGTGCCGTGGGCGTCGCAGTCGACCAGCCCATCCGACGTCGAGACATAGTCGCCGCCAGGCTCTAGTGAATGCAGTCGCGGATTCGGTGACACGCCAGTATCGATGACCGCGACCTTCTGACCAACGCCAGTCGAGAACCGCCACGCCGCAACGTAGTTGAGCATCACCGCAGCACTGGGCTGGAGCTGGAGCTGGCTGCCGGGCATAACTATGCCCTGCCCACAGACGGCTTTCTGTTCGGTCGGGCCGAGCGGGGCGACAGGTCCTGCGGGCGGTGGGCCCGGCGGGATCTGCGGCGGATCGATGGCCAGCGCCGGTGCCGGCGCCAGCGCTGGGGACACGATGAACAGGATCACGGCCACGGTCGCCGCCCAACGCATCACCTGATGCCCAACCGTGGGAAGACGCCGATTACCCACAACGCCAGCGGGATCAGCGCTGCGGTACTCGTATAAGTCAAGTATCCGACCATCGTGCGCGCGCGTCCGGCCCGCGCGGTACTCCCGATCACTGCGAAGACGACGGTAGCCGTCATCAATACGGCCAACCCCACCAGGCCCACCGGTTGGCCACCGTCCTGGGCGCGGGCACAGCTGAACACCAACAAGATGACGGCCGGAACTGCCAGTCCCGCTTGCTCGATCGCGGTAACGGGCCGTCGGGTGAACAGTCCCAGCGCCGCCGCGCACGCGATGGCGAAGCAGAGGCCAGGCAACTGAACGCGCTGCGACGACACCAGGACGGTCGAGGCGCCAAACCCCGCGGCGGCCGCTAGGCCGGTGTAAAGCGCAGAGCGGGTCAACGTGGCCGACCGCACGCGAGCCCAGACACCGTCCCCGGCCGGTTCACCGGCGCCGACCGTCCTGGCAATGGCCGACCGGGGCGTGGCGATCGGATTGTCAACGGGGGTCGAGTCGTTGCGCTCAGTGTCGTCGGACGGCATTTCGAGCCGAGCCATTCGGGCCGTGAGGCGGGGCACCGCGAGGCAGGCCATCGTGGCAAGCACCGCCATACCGGCGCCGACGACATCGGCCCGGACACCCGCGGCATGCACGGCCAACGCAATTGCGGTCAGACCGAACAACATTCCCGTGGCGAGGTAACCCCATTGTCCGGTACCGATGGTGTGATACGCGGCCACTGCAACGATCACCATCGCCGCAGACGCAGCCGCCTCCTCGTAGCTACCCAGTCGCCCCAGTGCCGCCCATGCGACCGCCGCGACGATGGGCAGCACTGCCCAGCCCAGCGCTGCTCCGACGTCGGTCTGCCGGTAGGACCGGTGCGCCAACGTGGCCACACCGACCAACGCCAGCGCCGCCACCACCGACAGCCCCAGCAGTGTCGCGCGAGTGCCCGCAAACGTGTCAGCGACCAGGAAGTAGGCCCACACGCCAGAAGCCAGGTATAGCCCCGCGAATGTCATCCAGCGAGCGGCGGTGGCATCCCAGCCCGGGTAACCGGCCTTGTTCAGTCGCGCTGCCGCGTCAACGACGTCGTCGTAGAGCGTCGGCACGGACAGGGCGCGCGTTGAGGTTAGTCGCAGCAGGTCGCCATCGGGGACACCCGCTTCGCGCAGCGTCAGCGACGGTGCCAGCGCATTCGAGGCGTCGTGGCGGCTGAGCACCCATACGGTTTGCTTGGCTTCCTTGGCGAACGGGTCATCGGAACCATCGGGTCGATCCGCGTCGCCTGATCGTATGAGCTTCGCCAATTGCGGGATCAGGCCGGCGACGGGCACATCGAGTGGCAGCGACAGATCCACCTGAGTACGGCCACCCAGCAAGGACACTCGCACGAGCCCTGGCGCGGCGGAGACCACCGGCGACTCGGCCGTTTCCGGCGTGGCGCTCACAGGTCGGGCATCCGGGACAGCTGGATCACGTCGCTTTTGATGGTGCGGGAGATCAACATTCCGCGGCCGGGCGGCATTGGTTGCGCTTTGTAGCCGAACAGCGCGCCCTCGTCCTTGGTACCGCTCATGACCAAGCCGTTGCAGGAGAGATCCTTGAGGCGGCCGATGATCGGATCCATCAGAGCGCGACCGGCGCCGCCGATGCGTCGGGCGATGATGACGCGCAGGCCGATATCGCGTGCCTGGGGAAGGTATTCGACGAGCGGCCCGAGTGGGTGGTTCAACGAACCACTGGGGATGAGGTCGTAGTCATCGATCAGCACGTACAGATCGGGGCCCCTCCACCACGAACGTTCCTTGAGCTGTTGCTGGGTCACGTCGCTGGGGGGCAGCCGATCCTTCAACGATGCCGCCAACGCCGTCATCAGCTCTGCGCAGGACTGCGCGGCCGTGGCGTACCCGCCGAGATAGTCGTTGTCCACCACGCCGAGCAGGGTGCGCCGGAAGTCGACCAGGATGAGTTTGCACTCCTGCGGCGACGCGTTCTCCATCAATCCCGTGGCGACACCGCGTAGCAGGCCCGTCTTACCGCATTCGGAATCGCCGAACACCACCAGGTGCGGTTGAGCGTCGAAATCGACTGTGACCGGCCCTAGATCGGCTTCGCTGATACCGATGCTGACCTTCGCCTTGCCCAAGCTCCCGGCCCGGCGGGCGGCCTCGACGACAGCGTCGCGGTCGATGCTGTGGGGCAGCATGCGCACCCGCGGCGCCTCCCGGTCTCCGTAGCACTGGCGGACCGCCGCGACGGTGTTGGCGACCCCGGTGGGTAGCGATTCGACATCGGAGCTGGAATCCAGGCGCGGCAACCCGACCAGGATGTGCAGTCGGTCGGGGTTCATCCCGCGTCCCGGCCGCCCGACCGGAACGAGTTCGGCCCACTTGCGGCCGATGTCGCTATCGACGGGGTCACCCATGCGCAACTCGACACGCGTGCCCAGCATGTCCTTCACCGCGGGCCGGATCTCCATCCAGCGGCTTGCGGTGATCGCAAGGTGGATGCCGTAGGACAGGCCACCGATCGCGATCGCCTGCAGCGCCGGTTCGAGCATTTCGAAGTCGCTTCTGATCGTCGCCCAACCATCCACGACAAGGACGACGTCGCCGAATTGGTCCTGACTCAGCGGATCTCCTGCCGCCTCCTGCGGCGCCAGGGTGGCCAACCGTGCCTTGCGTTGGCGGAAGTCGTTCATGGATTCGATCCCGAGATCGCGAAACCGCAACTCGCGCTCTCTGAGCAAGCCGGTGACCTCGGCGACGGTGCGACGAATGCGGTCGGCGTCCATCCGCCCGGCGACACTGCCGACGTGCGGCAGGTTGGTCAAGCTGCTCAGGGTGCCCCCGCCGAAGTCGAGGCAGTAGAACTGCAGTTGTTCGGGGGTGTGGGTGGCCGCGGCGGCCATGATGAGTGTGCGCATCGTCGTGGACTTGCCTGATTGTGGACCGCCGACCACCGCGACGTTGCCGCGTGCACCGGACAGGTCGATGACGAGCACGTCTCGGCGTTGGTCGTAGGGGCGGTCCACCACACCGATCGGAAGCCATAACCGCCCGTTCAGGTTCTGTGGATCAGTCCACGTCGAATCGGGTAGCAAGACGTTGACTGCTGGGCTGTCCTCCAGCGGCGGCAGCCACACTTCGTGCGCAGGGCGGCCATGCCCGCGCAACCGGCCCACCACGACGTCGAGGAGGGTGGACTTGGTCGGCGTCGACGGCTGCTCCCGCTCGGCTTCGACAGCGACCTCGCCGATCGGCGCAACCGGCGTCGGGTCCTTCTCGACCGGCGTGGCGGTGAACAACTTCGGTGCGTGCACGCCCAGTTGCGAGGTCCGTCCCGTGCGCGAGAAGACGCGGGGCTTGACGTACTCGCCGGACACGTATGACGCATTGAACCGGATGGGCTCATCGGCATCGCATTTCAGGAACGCCGACCCAGGGACGCTTGGCAGGTGGTAGGCGTCGGGAACGCCCAGCACACTGCGTGATTCGCCCGCTGAGAATGTCTTGAGCCCAATCCGGTAGGACAGGTGTGAGTCCAGTCCGCGCAGCTTGCCTTCTTCCAGCCGTTGTGAAGCCAACAGCAAGTGGATGTGCAGCGACCGGCCCAGTCGGCCGATCATGACGAACAACTCGGCGAAGTCCGGTTTCTGGGAGAGCAGTTCGGAGAACTCGTCGACGACGATGAACAGCGCAGGCAGCGGATCCAACTGGGCGCCATTGGCTCTTGCGCGCTCGTACTCGGTGACGTTGGGAAAGTTGCCCGCCGACCGCAGCAACTCCTGACGCCGGTTCATCTCGCCGGCAAGGGCATCGCGCATCCGGTCGACCATCGTAAGTTCGTCTTCGAGGTTGGTGATGATCGCCGCGATGTGCGGAAGGCCATCGAGTCCGAGAAACGTTGCCCCGCCCTTGAAGTCGACCAGGACCAGGTTCAACGCCTCTGGTGAGTGCGAGGTGATCATCGCCAGTACCAGCGTGCGCAGAAACTCCGACTTGCCCGAGCCGGTCGCGCCGATACACAGACCGTGCGGGCCCATCCCGCCTTCGGCGGACTCCTTGATGTCCAGCTCGAGTGGCTGACCCGACGGGGTGTAGCCGACGGGCACCCGGAGGCGTTGGCGGGCAGTGGGTTGTCGCCACACCACCTCGGGGTCGATCTCGGCGGCGTCGGGAATCTTCAGCAGCGCCATCAATCCGGGATCGGCGGCACGGGAGTCCGATTCCAGGTTGACGATATGGGCAGCGCCGCCGGGCCGGTACCGACTGAACGCGCGTGCGGTGGCCTCGGCCTCGGCCAGGGTGACGCGGTCCGGGCTGGCGAAGCGCTCGGTCCCTGCGGCGGTACGCGCGCCGACGTCTTCGTCGTCGACCACCAGTTGCAGCCCATGCCGCGCCGCCGGCCCCTCGGGGGGTCCGTTGAGGTCGAGCACGGTGACGCTGTCCAACCCCGCATCGACGATCAAGCGCTCGTCGCCAGTGACATACCCGTCATCGACTACCACCACAAGCTGTTTGAAACCCTGAGTTGACTGGGAGTTTCGTGCGAAGCGGCCGCGCTCCGCGAGGTCGGACGCCAGCGAGTGCTCCAAGAGCTCCAGTGACGGAAACAACAGCCGCATGCTGCCGCACCCGTCGCGCGCGGACGAATGTTGCGCTTGCGGCAGCCACTTGACCCACTTCCAGTTCTCGTTGTCCGGATTGGATGTCACCACCGCGACCTGCAGATGGTCCGGACCGTGGAATGCACACAACTCCAGGATCATCGAACGCACCAATTGCCGACACATGCTGCGGTCACCTTCGAAGCTGACAGTGGGAAAGGCACGCAGCGACACTGCGGTCGGCAAGGCGTGCACCACCGAATGCGTGGTGACGAAACGTCGTAACGCGATAGTGGAAACCGGTTCCAGGTCCTCTGGTGGTCCGGTCTCCGGCGCCATCAGGCGGGTGGCCAACCGGTGGGTGCCGACGCCGACGCGAACGTGGCAGAAGTCACCATCAGTCGGGCGACGTTCCCACATGCGACGAGTTCCGGCCACGTCGATGAGAGTCCGTGGGTCGGGATGACTCCACTCCAACGCGGCGCGTTGAGAATCACCGGTGCCCTCTGCCTCTTCGCGCAAGCCTGCGAGATAGCTGAAGAAATCCTTGCGTTCCTCGTTGAGTTCGGCCGCCGCCTTGCCCGGCTTGCCGGCTCCGCCCATGAACATGCCGGCAACGGACATGACCATCATCATCGGGAAGATCAAAAACGTTGGACTACGGGCGATGTCACGACCGCCGACCGTGATCATCAACGCGATCATGCCGACACTCGCGACCAGCATCATCACCGGCATCAACTTCATCAGCAAATTGCCGGGGACGATTCGCGGTACCTCGGGTGGCGACTGAAGGGCGACCTCGCCGCCGGGCATACGCGGAGGCGCAACGCGCAATCGACGCACGAACCCTTGCCGAGCCAAGTTGCCTCCTGCCGCGATGACTGAGCTTCAGGCCTCGTCGGTGCTCAAAGGTATTGTGACACCGGATGTTCACCAAGACAGGAGGCTCTACCTGATGACGTTACCGCCATCTTTGTCGGAGCTCGATTCTGAACCGGAGGACGAGCAGGAGCTCAGCAGGATCACAGTTTTGGTGGGCGGGCTGCTCGTCGACGTCGGCTTGCCGAGCCGCGTAAGCATCTCGGCGCTCGTCAATGACGTCATCGAGTTGGCCAATGACCAGCTGGCCGTTCGGACCGACGTGGCAGGCGAATTCGACAACACCGAAGGCAAGTGGACCTTTGCTCGGCTGGCCGGTGGTGCCATCGAGCTGGACCGGTCGTTGGCCGAAGCCGGGGTATACGACGGTGAGCTTCTCATGGTCCGAGAGGCCGGCTCTCCAGCGTCGTCGGTGTTGGTCGACGCCGTCGAAGGCAGGGCTGAGGCCTTGGACACTCGTTCCCGCTGGTACGCCGACCACGGTTCGACGGCGGGGTGGTTCGTCATCGCCATCACGCTATCGGCGGCCGTGGCGCTGCTGCTCGTGCTCGCCGACGGGACGATCACACCGATGATCGCCGGAGTTCCGATCGCTGCCACCGCGGTTCTTCTTCTCGGAATTGGTTGCGCCGCAGCAAGCTGCGTGCTGCCGTACCGATCCGGTGATCCGCGCAAATCGGCGTTGCTCGGCGGAGTGGCGTTGCCATTGCTGTTCGGCGGATCGTTGCACGTCGTGCCGGATGGACACGGCATCGCGGCGTTGCCGATGGCGTTGGCCCTGACCGCACTGGTCGCTTTGTTGCAGCTGATGATCTTCGGGCGAGGTAGGCCTCAGTACTCCGCGGTTGTTGCACTTGCAGTGTTGGGCGTCCCCGCCAGCCTGGCGCAGCTGCTGCTACACCCGAATCCACGTTCGGTTGGGGCACTTTTGGCAACGGCGGCGGTCATCGTCGTCTCGCTCGCGCCACGAGCTGCGATCGTATTGTCCAGGCTGCCCGTGCCGCCGGTTCCGACGGCTGGTGAACCGCTCGACAACATCGAAACTCAGGGCGGCACCGCCGTGGAGGGTGTCAATGCAGTTGGTAAGCAGGTCATCCCCACCGAAGCGGGGATGGCGGACCGTGTTGGAAGAGCCAGGGAGTACCTCACGGGGATGGTTGCGGCGGCGGCCATCCTCGCCGTGGTCGGCTGCTACAACGCGCTTGACGGCCGCGACGGTTTCTTCTGGCAGGGAACGGCATTCGCGGTCGTTGTGTCAACCGTGCTGTGTTTGCGGGGGCGTGGTCACCACGATCTGACTCAGTCGGCCGTGTTGATCGGCGGAGGCTTGGTGATCGCATTCGTGGTCATTGTGAAATCGGCCGTGTTCGTCCAGGGTTGGGCGACCAATGCCGCGGTTGCGCTCGTCGCGCTGACGGCGCTGTTGGTCTTGGTGGGGCTGGTCGCGCCCCGACTGGAGTTCTCCCCGGTCATGCGGCGTTGTGTCGAAATTCTCGAGAATTTCACCATTGCGTTGGTGTTCCCCTTGGCCTTGTCGATCGTCGGGCTCTACGCGTTCATCCGCGAATTGCAGTTCTGATCTCAGTTTTTCGGCGGTGTGACGATTGATCCCTCCCTGTCCGCGGCGATCCCGTCATGCGCGATCAATGCAGCCTGCTGCGACAGCTCGGGCCCCGACGGAAGCAGCGACAACACCGGCCACGGTGCGGATAGGGGAGTTTCGGTGGCGCCGCTGGGCTCCTTGGTTCCGACGAGCCCCAACGCCGTTGCGGTGAGGGCGTCCTGGATGTGGAATCGCAGGCCGAGGTCACTGACGTAGAACAACTGGCCCTTCGCCCGGCTGCCGGGCTCGTCGCCAGTGGCCTGCACGTATTCGCCGGTCCCGGGTTTGAGGTACACGCTATCCAGGCCTGGACCGCTGCCGTCCGAAGTGGCCAAGGAAACCGGCCGTGCGTCTTCAGGCAGCGGAAGGCGGTGTCCGACCAGCAGACGGCTGGTCGCGTCAGCGGCCGGACCGGTGCGTTGCCAAGACATGCACACGACCGAGTCGGGATCGGCGTCGACCAAACGCGGTGTCGCCGTGGGGTAGTGGTCCACTCCCAGCGAGTGCACGATTGGCACCGCGCTCAGCAGCGCTGGCGAGATGGCGGCCGGGTCGGCGGCAATCGATGGTTGCGGATTGCCGTACCGGATGATGTCGGCGGTCGCCGGCGAGATGGGCTGCAGGCCCTCCCGCAGCGCCACGTAGAGCTGTTGCCCTCGCGAGTCGACGGATTGGAGGATCGAGCCCACCCGGTACGTCGCCGGCAGATACGCGGCCGGTTCGCCTGTACCTTCGACTGTTTTCGGCACGATAGGCTCGACTTGTGGGAACGAGTTCAGCAGTCCCGGTGAAATCGGTCGAATCTCGCTGTCACTCAGGCGCAGCGCATGAGACAGGATCGGATCGGCCGGATCGATCGCTGCCCGCACGCCGTCGTAGATCAGGAACGTGTTGCCACCGGCAGACGTGAGGACCGCCTCCTGCGGCGACGCCGGTCTGATGTCGTCGTTCAGGACGGGGTTGTTCGCGAGGACCGTGGTTTCCATCGTGGGGGCACTGGCCGGCCCGCTGCTCGAGGGGATTTGAGTGGAGTCGCACACCGTCCATGACGACGTCGACATGTCATCATCGCCGTGGATACTGCCAGGGGCACCGACGATTCCGACGACGGGGCCCAAGGGAACAGTGTTGAGAAACTTGTCGTCTACTTCCTTTGGCGGATCGCTCTTTCCAGCTATCAACCGGGCAGAAGCCAGATTGAGGGCAGGATGCAGGCGATCCCCGATACGTACGAACAACTCACCGTTGGATTGGCTGAGGATGATCGTCGCGCCACCGAAGTTTGGCGTGGGCCTGAAGAAGGCAAGTACGCCCGTGGCGCCGGCGATCAGTATCGCGACGACCATGCCGACCAGAAGTGCCCTGGTCTGTCCCCGCATGGGGTCATGGATCATCCGTGCGTCCCCGCGGATCAGCGCGTGCTCCAGCCGCCGGACCAGAAACCGATACCCATTGACCTGCGGGCGCGTCGTGACCTGCGCTGGCATGTCGGCTCCTGTCGATGTCCGAAGAGATGCCCTACCCGACGATGAGCCTACCCACCCGCGGAACGCATTGGCGGAGAGTCGAAATCAGGCAAACTCACGCGGAGCGGGTCTGTGACGCCGCGTCGGGCCGCCCCGGGTGGCCCAGGGAGACCGTCCACGCCGGCAGCGGTAGCCGGCAGCGCCTCGATCATGCCGCAGCATGTGTTGCCGTTGTCGGACCTACTGGTGGTGGAGTCCTTCGTCGTGGTCGGTCTGGCCGTCAGTCTGACGCTCGATCGACCCGGCTGGTACGGCGCCGCATCCGGCGTGGCCGCGGCACTGGTGTGCGTGGTGCGAATCGGCGGACTGACGCTGCTTGGCCGAACGACACGGCGGTTGAGGTTCTGGATGGACCGGCATCGCCGGGGGCGCACGACCAAGTCACCGCGCCCCGAGCCGTTCGACTCCGAGCTGCCAGACGGATCCCAGATTGGCTTTTCTTGGAATGGCACGACATTGATGTCGTTGGTGCGCATCCAAGAGAATCCAGCTGCGATGACCGTCATGGAGCCCGCAACGACGGTGTCGGGCGAGACGGTCTCGGTACAGATGTTGGCCGACTGTCTGAAACAGTTCGACATCACACTCGATTCCATCGACGTGATGAGTCACGGTTCTCGTTCTCACGGCCTCGGCCGGATCGCGGCGATCTACGATGCCGTGCTGGGCCCGCTGCCTGCGATCGCGCAGCGTTCGGTGTGGGTCGCGGTCCGCTTCGACCCAAGACTGTGCCCTGAGGCGGTGCACCATCGAGGGGGAGGCTGGGATGGGGTGCTGCGGACGGCCGTGACTGCGACCCGTCGGGTCGCCAACCGGCTCTCGGACGCGGGACTGCGGCCGCAGATCATGACCGCGGCCGGAATCGCCCATGCCACACATGAACTGGCAGACGGGGTAGACCTACGCAACCTCGAAGAATCCTGGACGACCTGCCACGAAGGCAGGTTCCAGCTACGCAGCTTCTTCGTCAGACCCTCGATGTTCACCACCGTGGGTCTGGGCTCGTTGTGGACGGTGCCGAGCCATTCGACGACGGTGTGCGTATCGCTGCGCCGCGACGACGGCGCTGACGTGGTCAAACTTCGTGGTCTGGCAAGGTTCGGCAGCTACGGAATGGCCAACGTCGACCTCACAGGCCTCGGGCAGCTACGGGGCAGGCAATACGCGGCATTACTCTGCAGCCTTCCCTTGGCCTCGCCGCGACGGCCGTTGGGAGAGTGGGTGTTCGCCGGCGTAGACGCGGTGAGGGATCTCGCGTTGCCCGCGTCCGGATGCGGGCAGGTGGTAGGGGCCGACGAGGACGGACGGGCGGTCGCGCTGCCATTGTTCGGGCCACAGGTCCACCGGGTGGAGATTTGTGGCACCCTCCATCTGGCCCAACAGGTAGTCCTGCGTTCGCTGGCGCTGGGCGCCCGGGTGCGCGTCCACACTCGTCGGGCCGCGGCGTGGCGGGTGATGGTCGAACAGGTCGGTGACAATGATCTGCTGCGGGTGAGCGAACTTGACCGAGGGTCGATGCAGGCGGGTTCGGACCGCAATTATTCGGTGGAGATGTTCGACGGCACAACCGAACAGACTGTTCGGGTAGGCGTGACCGCGATGGTGGTCAACCGGTCGGAAGCGTCGCCGTCCCGACTCGCCGACGTAACCCTGCAGTTGGTCGATCAGGATCGTGACGTCGTCCGGGTGGATACCCGGGCAGGCTCGGCCATGGTGACGATGGTGGCCACCGACGACGAGATGCGCTACCTCAAGTCGTCATTCGAACTGGTGGACTGAATACCGGTAGGTTGGGGTCGGGGGCGACGGCAGTGGGGTCGACTCGACATGCAGGGAGTGGCGATGACCAACACGGCGGGTAACGCGGCGTATGCCGGTTACGGCGCGCCGGGCAGTGCCGATGACTGGTACTCCGTGGCGGCCAGCGAATTCAAGTCTCGGGTGGACCGTCTGGCGCGTTCCCTGTGGATGGTCGTCGCGGTGTTCGGTGCGGCAACATTCGCGGTGAGCTTCGCTTCCCCGGTGGCGCTCGGTTTTCCGGTGCGGCTCAGTGTCTTCGCTGCGATCGTCGCCGCAGTGGGACTGCTTCGCGGTCAGGCCGGACGGGGCTGGATCGTCGTCGCATTGGCGCTCACCGGCTTTCTCGACGCGGCGGACACTTGGGTCAGGTCTGGCGAAACCGGCTGGGCACTGACCGTCATCATGGTGCTCAACGCCTTGCAGTCTCTCACCGCGGTGGGCGCACTGCTGCGGGAAACCAGGACGCTTCGGTCGGCCGACTCGGACAGTGCGCGCGACTATTTGGCGTACGCGCAGTTCGCGACGGCTTACCAGTCATACGCAACGCAGTATCAGCAGCCGACGGCACCGCATACTCCCGCCGAGGCGACTGCATCAGCTCAGGGCGAGGGTTCGGCGTCGGCGCGCACGGCGACCGTGCCTGGCGAGCAGGAGTCACTGGCCGCCCTGCAAGCGAGATACGCCCGGCACGGGGTCGGTTCGACTCAGCAAGCCCACGGCTCGCCAGGTGCCTTCCCTGCCAGCCCGGTGGCCGATCCCGGTATGCCCGGTGTGGATCGCGGCGCGCCGGGCTCACGGCCGTACCGCCCGCAGCAGGACGGCCCGCGCCAGGCATCGTCGATCTGATCGGGGAATGTCGTCCGGGTCTCAGGCGTCAGCTCGAATCGCGTCCCGGCGGTCGAACGCATCGGCCACCGATGCCGTCAACTCCATGTACGCCTGCCGCGCCTTGCGGTTGATCAGGTCCAGCGAGATCTGGCCGCCCTCGGCGAGGTGATGATCGTAGGGAATGAAACATACCGAGCGCACCCGGGATTGGAAGTGTCTGACCAACTGCTCGAGGTCGATTGGCATTGCTCCTGGCCGCGCCGAACTCAAGACCACGGTGGCAGCAGGCACCAATTCGGCATAGCCGTGGTGTTGCAGCCAGTCGAGCGTCGCCAGCGCACTGCGCGCGGAGTCGATTGCCGGTGATGCGACGACCACGAGAGCATCCGCGGTGTCCAGAACACCTCGCATGGCCGAATGAGTCAAACCCGTGCCGCAATCGGTGAGGATGATGTTGTAGAAGCGGTCGAGGATCCTGTGTACGGCGCGATAGTCGGCCTCGGAGAACGCTTCCGAGACGGCAGGATCGCGCTCAGATGCCAAGATCTCCAATCTGCTCTGACTCTGCGACGTATGCCGTCGGACGTCGGAGTAGCCGCGGATGCCCGCGTCGGCAAGGAGGTCACGCACCGTCGAGCCGGTCTGGTTCGGACCCCGTTGGGCGAGCGTCCCGAAGTCGGGATTGGCGTCGACGGCGATCACGCGGTCGCCCCGCAGTGATGCAAAGGTGGCGCCCAACCCGACGGTGGTCGTGGTCTTTCCGACACCACCCTTGAGGGAGAGCACCGCAATGCTGTAAGACCCTCGCACTGGTTGGTTGATGCGATCGGACAACGCCCGCCCGCTCGATTCGGTGGCCGATTCCCCGAGATTGATGCTGCCGCCGGTGATGCGGTACAGCAGCTTTCGCCAGCCTCTGCGGGGTACCGCCTTGGCTGATCGGATCAACCCCAGTTCCTTGGCGGCGGGCGCGCTGGTGCCCCGGTCCGACGTTGGCGCGTCCGGCACGGCGGTGGTGAAGTTCGTGTCGGCGAGGGTGCGACCGGCCGGCGATGGTGGGCCGGCCGGCGCGACACGCGAGCTGGGTGGCCGGTCGAGGCGATGGGCGCCGCCGGCTCTATCCGGATAGCTCACGGTCTTACCCGCGTTCCTGAGACGTACCGGTGGTCAGGGGTGACTGATTCAGATTCAACGTCTGTAGCAGGTTGCCCAACGCTGCCTCCATATCGTCAAGTTCGATGCGCATCAAGGCATCCTCGTCGAGGTTCTGCAGCGCGGCGCTGTGGCTCTCGGTGAGTCGGTATGCGCGCTCTTCCTCGGCTGCCTCGATGATGTTTCTCACGAAGCGGCCATTACCCGCCAGGTCGATGCTCGTCCGGATCTTGCCCTCGTGGTCGATGGATTCCTCGGCGCACAATCGATCGCATACGTTGACTAGCTCGTCGTAAGCGGCCGACGATAGTTCGGAGTCGCGCGACTTGGCTGTAAGCCGGGCGATGTCGCCCAATTCCGTAGCGGTGTAGGACGGGAAGCGGATGCGCTTGGTGAACCGCGACGATAGCCCCTCGTTGGATGCCAGGAATCTGTCGATCTCGGCGTCATAGCCGGCGATGATCACGACCAGTCGGTCGCGGTCGTTCTCCATTCGGGCAAGCAGCGTGTCAACAGCTTCACGGCCGAATGCGTCACCACCGGAAAGGCCGGTCTGGATCAGCGTGTAGGCCTCGTCGATGAACAGCACGCCCCCCATCGCACTGTCGATCAATGCGGTCGTCTTGATCGCCGTGCTACCCAGGTGCTGACCGACGAAGTCCTGGCGTTTGGCTTCGACGACGCTGGACGTCTCCAAAAGCCCTAGGCCGAAATATGTCTGGGCCACCACGCGGGCGATCGTGGTCTTGCCGGTACCTGGCGGGCCGGTGAACGCGAGGTGCAGACTGCGAGAAGTAGTGCTGAGACCCTTGTCCTCGCGCACCTTCGCGAGCCGTGCCGCCGACCGCAGCTTGGCCACCTGCAACTTGACGTCGGCCAGCCCGACCTGACGGTCGAGCTCGTCCTGGGCTGCGCGCAAGATCTCGTTGCCGCGCTCGGTCATGCTCTCGGCTTCCAGATTGGCCAACGTCGGAGAGCTGGCCGGGTCCCACTTGTCGGTGCGGGAGTCGATCACCTCCTTGGATGTGACGACAAGCCGGAACTTGGGATCGCGCAGCGCGATGTAATTCGTCTCGAATCCCGGTTCCTCGCTGTAGAGGCGCTCGAAGATCTTGCGCGCGTCGGGCTCGTTGCCCATTTCCCGCAACGTGAGACCCTTGCAGAACTCGGCGGCCCGGCGCGCGGCCGGAATCGGGCCGGCAGCGGCCTGGTCGAGCCGGCGTAGCCCCTCGCCGTACAAGCCCATCTGTGCGCACCCCGAGCCGACCATGAGGTGGGCGCCAGCCGAAATGTACTGGTCAATGAACGACGCCGAATTAGCCAGGGCGGTCAGTACATCGGGCCACCGCTGGGTGGTGAAGTGCAGGATGCCACGCATGTAGGCGCAGATCTCGTCGTTGGCCGAGTCGTCGGGCATGGCCGTGCGCATCACCGCAAGTTCGTCAAGCGTCTGCTCTGCTTGGCCGTAGTCCCTCCCCTGAATCAAGCTGGCCGCGTACGCCAGCCAGATCTCGGTGAGCCCGCTCATGGTGTAGTCGAGGTAGAGACCGGTTTCGAACCGAGCGCTCAGGGAACGGGGCGACAGCCCCAGCCGTCGCTGCTCTCGGCCCAGCCACTTGCTCGACCGGTGCAGGTGGTGGATCACCTCCGGGGTGTCCTCGCCGATGGCGGCCCGGCCGAGCCAGGCGTCGCACATGTCTGGGTCGTACTCGGTTGCCCGTCGGAATGCTGCCGCCGCGTACTGGACATCCCGATCGACTTCCAATCCGTCAATTGGAATCCCGAGGGACAGTACTCCGGCGTCGAACACGCGCTGCGCATCCCTGTTGTCACCACTCATCGGTGGCCTCCGTGTCTCGTTCGATTGCAGCCCGTTCACAGGATCGTCGACACGGGTAGCGCTGACTTTGCCGGAAAATTAGCTGCTGCCGGGTCTTCCACGATTGTACTAAGTTGAAGGTCAACGACTTTCGCCATCGCCCGAGGACAACCACCATGGACGGATCGCTACGCTCCCCGAGCGGGGGGATTCAGGTTCGGGCAACCGCCCGCGGCCTGCCAATTGCGCTCAAACTGGAGCCGCGCGAGCTATCAAAGGCTCCAATGGATTTGGCGCGTGACATCCTATTGCTGTGTCAGCTCGCGGCCAGGCGCAACCAGGTCGCTCAACGGCGCGAGCTGATTGCCAAGGGATACGGCCCCGCCGTCCTTCGCAGCCTGGACCTGAGCACCGAAGAAGAGTTGGCCCGCGTCGAGGCCGAACTGTTTGGTGAAGAATCGGATTCCCTTCCTGACACGTGGATGAAATCTGTATGAACGGTGGACTGGCGGATTCTGTGATCGAGCGCATCGCGATGCAACGCGACCTGATCCAAGCGATGGACGAACACTGCAAGTCGATATCGGCGCGCGTGACCAGTCCCGACAAAACGGTGAGCGTGCAAGTGGACGGTCTCGGGTCGATGACGGGGTTGTGGCTGGGGGAGTCCGCGTATCGCAATGGTCCGGACGCTCTGGCCCAGTTGGTAGTCGATACGGCACGAGTCGCTGCCAAGGTGGCGCTGGACCGGCAGAACTTTCTGCTCAAGGAGTTCAACGACCGGCTGAGCGCACTTCAACAGGCACCACTCGGTCGACATGACGGGAGCACTTTCCAACCGCGGCCACCGGGCGACTAGAGCTGCCCGTCGAAGAGCAAGCGCGGAATTCGGCGACCGGCGTACGGTGGCGTTCATTCTGCGAAGGGAGGCGACGTGACGCCGGTGGTCACGACACGGGCAGGGAAGGTGCGTGGCGCGGCGAGCGACGGCGTGGAGGTGTTTCGCGGGATCCCCTTTGCGCAACCGCCGGTCGGCCCGCTGCGATTCGCCGCGCCGGTACCGCACGCTGCGTGGGCCGGCGTGCGGGACGCGCTGGAGTTCGGTCCGCCGCCACCTCAGCCCGATCGGGTCACGCCGACTGACGAGTGGCTGACCGTCAACGTCTGGACGCCAAGCACCGAAGCGACCGGATTGCCGGTGATGGTGTGGATCCACGGCGGCAGGTTCACCTCGGGATCGGGCGCCGAACCCGAGTACGACGGTGCCCGGCTCGCCGCCGGTGGCGTCATCGTGGTCACAATGAACTACCGCGTCGGCGTCGAGGGGTTCATGGTGATTGACGGCGCCCCGCCCAATCGCGGCCTGCTCGACCAGATCGCCGGATTGCGTTGGGTCAACGAGAACATCGCCGGGTTCGGCGGAGATCCTCGGAACGTCACGCTGTTCGGTGAGTCGGCGGGTGCCGCAGCGGTGGCGCTGCTCGCGTGCGCCCCGCCTGCCGCCGGCTTGCTGCGGAGGGGCATCGCAGAAAGCGTCCCCGCCGTGATGTTCGGCGTCGACCTCGCCCGTGAGATCGCGGGGATGATCGCCGACCAGGTGGGTTGTGGCCCAACGCTATCCAAGCTTGCCGCGGTGCCCGCGCGCGTGCTGGTGGACGCCGCGACGCGGGTCGAGGCGACCGCGCCCGACCACGAGGAACGGTGGGGTTACGGCAGGGCGGTGCGCGGGGCGATCTTCGGGCCCGTGGTGGACGGCGCCGTCGTGCCTGCAACGCCGTGGCGGGCGATGGCGGATGGCGCAGCCCGCGACGTCGAGATGATCATCGGGCACAACCGCGACGAGTACAACATCGTCATCGCCGGGATGGGCGGCCCCGGCGCCGTCACGGAGGCCGCGTCGGAGCGGGCCTTGCGTACGCTCCCCCCGCGGCCGACTGGCGAAGCGGACTACCGGGCAGTCCATCCCGGCGCCGATCACGCCGAGCTCTACCAGATCGTCTGCTCGGACTTCGTGTACCGAATGCCGAGCCTGCATCTGGCGCAAGCGCACGCCGCGGCAGGTGGCCGCACGTATCTCTACGAATTCTGTTGGGATGCAACACCGATCAGAGCGGCGCACACCGTCGAGATCCCCGCAGTGTTCGGCACACTGGACTCGCCGTACGGTGCCGAGCTCTACGGGAGCCCGCCCCCACCGCAGGCCGTGGCGCTCTCCGACGACATGCGACGCGCCTGGCGGTCGTTCGCCACGGACGGCGACCCGGGCTGGCCCGCGTACGACGCAACGGACCAACTCACCCAAGTGTTCGGCGCCGAGTCGACGGTCGCGCGCTATCCCGAGCAGGCGTCGCAGGCGATCTGGGCGGGCTACGAGTTCGACCCGTTTCCGCTGCGCACGTAGGCGCGTTAGCCGACGAACTGGACCGCGTTACCGACCAAGTCGAGAAGCGGCTGCGGCAGTGCGCCGAGCGCCAGCGTGACGGCGGCGGTCAGCGTCACCGTCGCGGTGCTCAACGCACTCGGCACGATGACCGTAGGCGGGTCGGCGGGCGGCTCGGTGAAGAACATCAACACGATGAGTCGCACGTAGAAGTAGGCGGCGACCGCGCTGGCGACGACGCCGACGATCACCAGTGGTGCCGCACCGCCCTCGGCGGCAGCCTTGAACACCGCGAACTTCCCGACGAAACCACTCGTCAACGGAATGCCGGCGAAGGCCAACAGGAACAGCGAGAACACCACGCCGACCAGGGGATGCCGACGTCCGAGCCCAGCCCAGCGGCTCATGTCCGTCTCTTCCTCACCCGCCGCGTTGCGCACCAGGCTCACCACGGCGAAGGCGCCGAGGGTGCTGAACCCGTATGCGAACAGGTAGAACAACGTCGCCGAGAGGCCGTTGGGGTTGAGCGCGATGACGCCGGTCAAGATGAACCCGGTGTGCGCGATCGACGAGTAGGCGAGCATGCGCTTGACGTCGCTCTGCGCCACCGCCGTCACGGTGCCGACCACCATGGTGAGGATCGCGATCGCCCACATGACGGGCCGCCAGTCGTTCTCGAGCCCGGGGAGTGCGACGTAGAAGATGCGCAGCGTCGCACCGAATGCCGCGATCTTGGTGGCCGCCGCCATGAACGCGGTGATCGGTGTCGGGGCGCCCTGATAGACGTCGGGAATCCACGAATGAAATGGCACCGCACCGACTTTGAACAGCAGGCCCACCGACAACAGCGCCATGCCGATCAGCGCGAGCGACGGATTGTCCGAACTCGAGGCGACCTGGTCGCGGATCCCCTTCAGGCTCAGGCCGCCGGAGTAGCCGTAGAGCAGCGCGATGCCGAACAGGAAGAACGCCGACGCGAACGCGCCGAGCAGGAAGTACTTCAGCGCGGCTTCCTGGGACAGGAGTCTCCGCCGTCGCGCCAGGCCGCACATGAGGTACAGCGGCAGCGAGAACACCTCGAGCGCGATGAACATGGTCAGCAGGTCATCGGACGCGGGGAACAACATCATGCCGCCGACCGCGAACATGGTCAGCGGGAAGATCTCCGTCTGTGCCACACCGGTCTTCGTCGCGATCTTCTCCGCCACGCTGCCGGGAACCGCTGCGGCTTGAGAGGTGAAAGCGTCGAGACCGCTCGCCCCGACCTCGTCGCCCACCTCGGCGGGAAGCCGGCGTTCGGCCATCAGCAGGGTGCCGAGCAGGCCGACCAGCAGCAGCGTGCCCTGCAGGAAGAGCGCAGGCCTGTCGACGGCAACGGCACCGGCGACCGCGCTCTGCCCCTCCGTCGACTTCAGGTCGATCCACGCCTTGACCACGGCCACCAGTGCGGCGAGTTGCCCGCCGATGGCCAGCGCCAGCTGCACCGGGTAACGGGCGCCGCGGGGCAGGAACGCCTCGACGAGTACGCCGATGACGGCGACGCCGAACACGATCAACATCGGCAACAGCAGCCAGTACTCGACTGACGGTGGCGTGACGCTCATTTCGCGGGTCCCTTGTTGAATTGCTCCTCGCCGGTCGCCACCCGGGGTGCGGGGTCGTGCTGGTCGATGGTGGTCAGCGTGTGGCCGACGGCGGGGTTGATCAGGTCGAGGGCGGGCTTCGGGTACATGCCCAACACCAGCAGGATCGCAATCAGCGGGACCACCGCGAAGAGCTCGCGGGGCACCAGATCACCCAATTTCTCGTTGCCGCTCTTGACCGGTCCCGTCATCATCCGCTGATAGGCCCAGAGGATGTAGATGGCCGATAGCACCAAGGCGCTCGCCGCGAACACCGCGAACGCGGGGTAGCGGGTGAAGGTGCCGATCAGCACCAGGAACTCGCTGATGAACGGCGCCAGGCCAGGCAGCGACAAGGTGGCGAGCCCAGCCACCAGGAACGTGCCTGCCAGGATCGGCGCGACCTTCTGCACACCACCGAAGTCGGCTATCACCCGGCTTCCCCTGCGGGACACCAGGAATCCCGCAATCAGGAACAGTGCCGCCGTGGAGATGCCGTGGTTCACCATGTAGAGCGTCGCCCCAGATTGGCCCTGGCTCGTCATCACGAAGATGCCGAGGATGATGAACCCGAAGTGCGATATCGACGTGTACGCGATGAGGCGCATGACGTCGGTCTGGCCGATCGCCACGATCGCGCCGTAGACGATGCCGATCACCGCGAGCGTGATGATCAACGGGCGGAACGTCATCGACGCGTCGGGGAACAACTGCAGGCAGTAGCGCAGCATGCCGAACGTGCCGACCTTGTCGACGACGGCCATCATCAACACCGCCGTCGCCGGGGTGGACTCCACGGCGGCATCGGGCAGCCACCGGTGGAACGGCCACAGCGGGGCCTTGACCGCGAACGCGAACATGAAGCCGAGGAACAGCGCGTTGAGCACCGCGGGATCGATGCCGAGCTGGCCGTTGGCGACCGCGGCGACGATCGCGCGGAAGTCGAACGTGCCCCCATCGAATGCCGCGCTGTTGGCCGTCGCGACGTACAAACCGATGACGGCGGCCAGCATGATGAGTCCGCCGAACAGGTTGTACAGCAAGAACTTCACCGCCGCCTTGCTGCGGTGCTCGCCGCCGAACCCGCCGATCAGGAAGTACAACGGGATCAGCATGGCTTCGAAGAACACGTAGAACAGCAGCACGTCCAGTGCGACCAGCGAGATCAGCACCATGCCTTCGACGGCCAGCGTCAACGCCAGGTAGGTGTGCGTCGAGCGCGCCTGGTCGCCGCCGTCGTTCCAGCCCGCGACGATCAGGATCGGCACCAGCACGGCCGTCAGGACGACAAGGGCGAGGGCGATGCCGTCGACACCGAGGATGTAGCCGGTGCCGAACGACGGAATCCACTGGTGGTCCTCGACGAACTGGTACTGCGCACCGGCTGGGTCGAACCCGATCGCGAGTGCCACCGCGATGACGAGCACGGCCACCGACAGGCCGAGGGCGAGGTACTTCGCGAGGTGTCGAGCGGCGGAGGGCAGCAGGATCACCACTGCCGCACCCACCATCGGCACTGCCCACAGGACGGTCAACCACGGCATGCCAGTCACCAGACCCTCGCAACCAGGACGGCGGCGATCAGCAGCGCGGCGCCGCCGAGCATCGATAGGGCATAGGACCGGGCGAACCCGGTCTGCAACTGCCGCAACCGTTCCGACGTCGCCCCGATCACCGCGGCCAGACCCCTGGATGCTCCGTCGACGGCGTCGTCGTCGATCTCGACGAGACCGGCGGTGAGCAGCTGACCCGGCCGCATCAGGACGTCCTCGTTGAAGGCGTCACCGTAGAGGTCATTGCGGGCCGCCATGGTGAGCGCGGATCCGTCGGGCGCGGTCTCGGGTATCGGGCGGGTCGCGTACATCCGGTAGGCGATGCCGACGCCGACGGCGACCACCGCAAGCGTGATGGTCGTCATGACCCACACCGGCACCGCGTGCTCGGCCTCGTGTGCACCCACGACAGGTTCGAGCCAGTGCTCGAGGGTGCCGCCGATGGCGAGCAGGCCGCCTGCACCGACCGATCCGAGGGCCAGCACGATCATCGGCCAGGTCATGCTGCGTGGAGACTCGTGGGGATGAGGCTCGACCATTTCCCCCGTCGCTTCGCTCGCCCGGGGTTTCCAACGCTTCTCACCAAAGAACGTCATCAGCATCACCCGCGTCATGTAGAACGCGGTGATGCCCGCGCCGAGAAGCGCAGCGCCGCCGAGCAGCAGGCCACGGACTCCGCCTGCGGCGAAGGCGGTTTCGATGATGGCGTCCTTCGAGAAGAAACCCGCGAACGGTGGCACGCCGATGATCGCGAGGTAGCCGAGCCCGAACGTCACGAACGTGATCGGCATGTAGCTGCGCAGTCCGCCGTACCGGCGCATGTCGGTCTCGTCGTTCATGCCGTGCATCACCGAACCGGCGCCCAGGAACAGGCCAGCCTTGAAGAAGCCGTGGGTCAGCAGGTGCATGATCGCGATGGCGTAGCCGGCCGGTCCCAGCCCGGCGGCAAGCACCATGTACCCGATCTGCGACATCGTGGACGCGGCGAGGGCCTTCTTGATGTCGTCCTTCGCGCAACCGACGACGGCTCCGAACAACAAGGTGACCGCACCGACGATGACCACGCCGACCCGGGCATCGGGCGCCAGGTCGTAGATCGGCCCGGACCGCACGATCAGGTAGACGCCCGCGGTGACCATGGTCGCGGCGTGGATCAACGCCGACACCGGGGTGGGGCCCTCCATCGCGTCGCCGAGCCAGGACTGCAGCGGCACCTGCGCGGACTTGCCGCACGCGGCGAGGAGCAGCAGAAGCCCGATGGCGGTGAGCGTGCCCGGTGAAGACGAAGCCATCTCGGCCGCCGAACCGAAGACGCCCGCGTAGGAGATGGTGCCGACGTTCGCGAACATCACCATCAGCGCGAGCGCGAGGCCGACGTCACCGACCCGGTTCACCACGAACGCCTTCTTCGCCGCCGTCGCGGCCGACGGCTTGTGCGACCAGAAGCCGATCAGAAGGTAGGACGCCAAGCCGACGCCCTCCCAGCCGACGTAGAGGCCGAGGTAGTTGTCGGCGAGCACCAGAAGCAGCATCGCCGAGACGAAGAGGTTCAGGTAACCGAAGAACCTTCTGCGGTCGGGATCTTCGGCCATGTAGCCGATCGAGTACAGGTGGATCAGCGAGCCGACACCGGTGATCAACAGCACGAAGCACACCGACAGCTGGTCCAGTTGCAGACCGAAGTCGACCTGTAGGCCCGCCACCGGGACCCAGGAGAACAGCCGTTCGTGAATCGTCCTGTCCTCGGCCGTCCGGTTGAGCAGGTCCATGAACAGCACCAGCCCGACGGCGAAGGACGCCAGCGCCGTCGCGCAGCCAAGCAGGTGCCCCCACGCATCGGTGGCCCGGCCGCCGAGCAACAGGACCGCCGCTCCAGCCAACGGGAGCAGGATGAGCAGCCACACGGGAATCGTCATCAGTGCTTCAGCAGGCTCGCGGCGTCGACCGAGGCCGATCGCCTGGCTCGGAAGATGGTCATGATGATGGCGAGGCCGACCACCACCTCACACGCGGCGACGACCATGGTGAAGAACGCCACCACCTGACCGTCGAGGTGGCCGTGCATGCGGGAGAACGCGACGAACGCCAGGTTGGCGGCATTGAGCATCAACTCCACGCACATGAACATCACGATCGCGTTGCGCCGCAGCAGCACTCCCGCGGCGCCGATGGTGAACAGCGCGGCCGACAGGTACAGGTAGTTGTCGGGATTCATCCGTTCTCCCCGTTCGAAGAAACCGACATGCTGCGGTGCGGCAGGATCGCGCTCACCGAATCCTTGGCATCCGAGCCGTCGGGAAGCCGGGCCGCCATGTCGACGGCGTTGTGCCTGGCGTACACACCGGGGCTCGGTCTCGGCGTCGGATGCCCGCCTGGAGCGAACCGCTCGATCGCCAGTTCCCGCTGGGTCTTTCGGCGGTCGAAGCGCTCCCGGTGGGCCAGCAACATCGCCCCGACGGCTGCGGTGATCAGCAGCGCGCTGGTCAGTTCGAACGCCCACAGGTAGCGGGTGAAGATCAGTGCGGCCAGACCCTGCACGTTGCCGCCGCTATTCGCAGCCGTCAATCCGGAGAAGCCTGCGACCGACACGTTGCCGATGCCACCGATGAGCAGGATGCCGAACGCGCCACCCGCAACACAGGCCGCGATGCGTTGTCCACGAATGGTTTCCACCAGCGAGTCCGCCGAGTCCACCCCGATCAGCATCAGGACGAACAGAAACAGCATCATCACCGCGCCCGTGTAGACGACCACCTGCACAATGCCGAGGAACAGCGCATCCTGCGCGATGTACAGCACGGCGAGGATCATCATCACGATTGCCAGGAAGATGGCGGAGTAGACCGCCTTGGGCGCGGCTACCACCGCGAGCGCCCCGAGCACGGCGAGCACGCCGAGAACCCAGAACGTCACCTCTTCCATCGTCGACGTCCGGTACGCGGTCTCGGCCGCCAGCACCACGAAATCGGCTGTCATGACAGCGTTTCCGTGGGCCTGGCCAAACCGTTGGCGGTGATGTTGCCGCGGTAGTAGTCCTCGTCGGTGCTGCCCTCGGCCATGGCGTGCGGGGGAGCCAGCATGTCCGGCAACAGGGGAGCGAGGAGCTTGTCCTTGCCGTAGATCAGGTCGGCGCGGTTGTCGTCGGCCATCTCGTAGTCATTGGTCATGGTCAGCGCCCTGGTGGGGCAGGCCTCGATGCACAGTCCGCACCCGATGCAGCGCAGGTAGTTGATTTGGTAGACCTGGCCGTAGCGCTCACCGGGCGAGAATCGCTTCTCCTCGGTGTTGTCCGCGCCCTCGACGAAGATGGCGTCGGCCGGGCAGGCCCACGCGCAGAGTTCGCAGCCGATGCACTTCTCAAGGCCGTCCTCGTACCGGTTGAGTTGGTGCCTACCGTGGTAGCGCGGGGCGGTCGGCCCGGGTTTCTCCGGATACTCCTCGGTGACGCGCTTCTTGAACATCGTCTTGAACGTCACGCCGAAGCCTGCGATGGCGTCGAGGAAGTTCGGCATCAGCCAACCCCTTTCACGGGAATCGGGGGTATCGGGAAGGCGCCGGTATTGGCCGGCACTTCTTCCCCGCGAATCTGCTTGCGACGCAGCGTTCGCCAGAGATACACGACCAGAACGAACCCGGCAGCGGCACTCGCGACGACGAGCACGCCCGCCCATGCGTCGTAGCCCTCGGACCGCAGCGTGCGCACGACGGCGACCGTCATGATCCACGCCAGCGATGTCGGGATCAGCAGTTTCCACCCCAGGTTCATGAACTGGTCGTACCGCAACCGCGGCAGGGTGGCGCGCAGCCACATGAACAGGAACAGGAACCCCCACACCTTGGCGACGAACCAGAGCAACGGCCACCACCCAGTGTTCGCGCCGTCCCACATGTTCAGTGGCCACGGTGCGGCCCAGCCGCCGAGGAACAACGTGGTGGCCAGCGCCGACACCGTGGTCATGTTCACGTACTCCGCGAGCATGAAGATAGCGAAACCCAGCGACGAGTACTCGGTGTGGAAGCCACCGACCAGTTCGCCCTCGGCCTCGGGGAGATCGAATGGCGCCCTGTTGGTTTCACCGACCATCGACGTCACGTAGATCAAGAACGACGGAAGCAGCAGGAAGACGTACCAGAGCCCTTGTTGTTTGGCGATGATCTCCGACGTCGACATGGTGCCCGAGTACAGGAACACCGCGGCGAAGCTCAGCGCCATGGCGATCTCGTAGGAGATCACCTGCGCGCTGGAGCGCAGCCCGCCCAGCAGGGGGTAGGTGGAGCCGGATGCCCAGCCGGCCAACACGATTCCGTACACACCGATCGAGGTGACCGCGAGCACGTACAGCACGGCGACGGGGAGGTCGGTCAGTTGCAGCGGCGTCTGATGGCCGAACACGCTGACCATGCCGCCCATCGGAATCACGGCGAACGCGGTGATGGCGGGGACTACCGAGATGATCGGCGCCAGCAGGTAGATGGGTTTCTCGACGCCTGCGGGGATGAGGCCTTCCTTGAGCGCCAACTTGATGCCGTCGGCCAGGCTCTGCAGCAGCCCCCACGGCCCGACCCGGTTGGGCCCAGGGCGGAACTGCATCCAGCCGAGCACCTTGCGCTCGGCGAGGATCGCCACCAACACGGTCAGCACCAGGAAGACGAAGATCAGCAGCGCCTTGGCGATGGTCAGCCACCACGGGTCGTGGCCGAACGAAGTCAGATCCGGATATGTCACGGCCGGTCACCTCCGCGTACGTCGACGATGGCGCCGACCGGTACCCGCAGCGTGGCGGCGACCGTCGACCCGTGCGAGTTCAGCGGCAGCCATACGACGCGGTCCGGCATGTCGGTGATCTCCAGCGGCAGGGTGATCTCGCCGTGCCCACTGCCGACGGTCACCGGATCGTCGTGACTCACCCCGATCTCGGCGGCGGTGGCGGGGGACAGTCGCACCACGGAAGGACGCGCCGTCCCCGCGAGGTGTGGTTCGCCGTCCTGAAGTCGGCCCGCGTCCAACAACATTCGCCAGCCGGCCAGAACGGCTTGACCCGCGGCAGGCGCGGAGTGCGCCTGCCCGGATACGTCGGGATCCGCGGCCCGCGCGCCCTGCCACGTGCCAAGCCCAGCGAGTTCGTCGCGGACTGTGGCCGCATCGCCGAGGCCCAGATCGACGCCGACCTCCTCGGCCAGCGCCGCGAGCACCCGCGCATCGGAGGTGGCGGTCGGCGGCAACGCGGGCGCGAACGGCCGAGGGCGGCCCTCCCAGTTCACGAACGTGCCCGCCTTCTCGGTGACCGTGGCGACCGGGAAGACGACGTCCGCGCGGTCGGTGACGGCGCTGTGCCGCAGTTCCAGGCTCACCACGAACGGCTTGGCGCCGGTTCCGTCAAGCGCGGCCAGTGCCGCCGCGGGGTCGGGCATGTCGTCGAGTTCGACGCCCCCGATCAGCAGGGCGCCGAGCGTGCCGTCGGTGGCGGCCTCGAGGATGCCCGACGCATCGCGTCCAGGCGCGGCAGGCAGTTCGTCGACGTGCCACGCCGCGGCTACCTCGGCGCGGGCGCCGGGATCGTCGACGGGCCTTCCGCCGGGCAGAAGGTTCGGTGCCGCACCGGCTTCCAGCGCACCGCGGTCGCCTGCGCGCCTCGGCACCCAGCCGATCCGCGCACCCGTCGCGCGGGCCAGTCGCAGGGCCGCGGAGTAGCCGCCCGGTGACGTCGCCAGCCGTTCGCCGACCAGGATCACCGCACCCGGTTGCCGCAACGACGCGTCGTCGTGCAGTGCGTCGAGTGTGGCCCCTTCGCCGCCAGGCGCGGTGGCGATGAGCGTGCCACCCATCTTGGTCAGCCCGCGCGTGGCGAACGGCGCGATCGCGGTGACCTTGAGGCCGTGCTTGCGGAATGCCTTGCGCAGCCGGAGGAAGACGATGGGCGACTCCTCCTCTGGCTCGAACCCGGCGAGCAGCACCGCGGGCGCCGCCTCGAGGTCGGCATAGGTCACCGACATCTGCTGGCCCGCGACGGCGGCGGCGAGGAACCGTGCCTCCTCGTCCGAGTGTGCGCGGACGCGGAAGTCGATGTCGTTGGTGCCCAGCACGATCCGGGTGAACTTGGCGTAGGCGTAGGCGTCTTCGAGCGTGGCCCGCCCACCGACGAGCACGCCGGTGCGCCCGCTCGCCGCGTTGAGCCCGCGCACGGCGAGCGCCACCGCCTCCGACCACGATGCAGGACGCTGGCTGCCGTCGGCCTCGCGCACCAGGGGAGTGGCGATCCGATCGCCCTGTCGGGCGTAGGTGAACGCCCAGCGGCCCTTATCGCAATTCCACTCCTCGTTGACCTCGGGGTCGTCGCCGGCCAAGCGGCGCAGCACCTTCCCGCGGCGGTGGTCGGTGCGCTGAGCACAGCCCGACGCGCAGTGCTCACACGCACTCGGCGAGGACACCAGGTCGAACGGGCGCGCCCGGAACCGGTACGCGGTGCCGGTGAGCGCGCCCACCGGGCAGACCTGCACGGTGTTCCCGGAGAAGTAGGAGTCGAACGGGGTCTCGGTCGCGATGCCAACCTGTTGCAGCGCACCGCGTTCGAGCAGTTCGATGAAGGGATCCCCGGCGTTCTGATTCGAGAAGCGCGTGCACCGCGCGCACAGCACGCACCGTTCGCGGTCGAGCAGCACCTGCGACGACAGGTTGATCGGCTTGGGGAAGGTGCGCTTGACGTCGTCGAACCGGGTGTCGGCCTGGCCGTTCGACATCGCCTGGTTCTGCAATGGACATTCGCCGCCCTTGTCGCATACCGGGCAGTCCAGCGGGTGGTTGATCAGCAGCAGCTCCATCACGCCGTGCTGGGCCTTGTTCGCGATCTCCGAGGTCAGCTGGGTGCGGACGACCATGTCGGGAGTGACGGTGATGGTGCACGACGCCATCGGCTTGCGCTGGCCCTCCACCTCGACCAGACACTGACGGCAGGCCCCGACGGGTTCCAGCAGCGGGTGGTCGCAGAACCGCGGGATCTGGATGCCCATCAACTCCGCCGCACGGATCACCAGGGTGCCCTTGGGAACACTGATCTGGTGGTCGTCGATGGTCAGCGTGACCAGCTCGACGTCCGGCTCGCCGGTCGTCGGTGGGGTCTTCTTCTCAGCCGTCGTCACGTGAGGGCCACCTCTTCCCCCGCCGAGTGTGCGGTTTCATACGCGACGCGCCGGTCAGTGCGTATCAATCCGCACTTTCGCGCGTGGCTGGCCGTGGTCATGCGCCCACCACCTCCGCTGCGAGCATCGATGCGTGCGGGTCGAACGGGCACCCGCCGTCCAGGTGCGCGACGTACTCGTCGCGGAAGTACTTGATCGAAGACAGGATTGGGCTCGCCGCGCCGTCGCCCAGCGCACAGAACGACTTGCCGTTGATCGCGTCGGCGATGTCGAGCAGCTTGTCGAGATCGGCCTCACCGGCGCGACCCGTCTCGAGGCGCTCGTAGATCTGCGCCAGCCAGTAGGTGCCCTCCCGACACGGTGTGCACTTGCCGCAGGATTCGTGGGCATAGAACTGGGTCCAGCGGCGGACCGCCCGCACCACGCAGGTGGTCTCGTCGAAGATCTGCAGCGCCTTGGTGCCCAGCATCGAGCCTGCCTTTGCCATGTTCTCGTAATCCAATGGCACGTCGACGTGTTCGATGGTCAGCAGTGGGGTCGACGAGCCGCCGGGCGTCCAGAACTTCAGCTGGTGACCGGCCCGCACCCCGCCCGCGTAGTCGAGAAGTTCCTTCAGAGTGATGCCCAACGGCGCCTCGTACTGGCCGGGCCTCGTGACGTGACCTGACACCGAGTACAGCGTGAACCCCGGCGACTTCTCCGACCCCATGGACTTGAACCAGTCGATGCCGCCCCGGATTACGGCGGGCACGCTTGCGATCGACTCCACGTTGTTGACCACCGTCGGGCAGGCGTAGAGGCCGGCAACGGCGGGGAACGGCGGCCGCAGGCGGGGCTGGCCGCGCCTGCCCTCCAGCGAATCCAGCAGCGCGGTCTCCTCGCCACAGATGTAGGCGCCTGCGCCCGCGTGCACCACCAGGTCGAGGTCGAAGCCCGTGCCGCGGATGTCGGTGCCGAGGTATCCGGCCTGATAGGCCTCGTCCACGGCGTTCTGCAGCCTGCGGAGCACGGGTACCACCTCGCCGCGCACGTAGATGAACGCGTGGCGGGCGCGGATGGCATACGCCGCGATGATGGCGCCCTCGACCAGCACGTGCGGTGTGGCCATCATGAGCGGAATGTCCTTGCAGGTACCGGGTTCCGACTCGTCGGCGTTGATCACCAGATAGTGCGGCTTGGCTCCCGCGCCATCAGGGCCCTGCGGGATGAACGACCACTTCTGCCCGGTGGGGAACCCGGCGCCGCCACGGCCGCGCAGGCCGGAGTCCTTGACGAGCGCGATGACGGCGTCGGGGTCCATCGCCAGCGCGGTCGACAGGGCCTGATAGCCGTCGTGGTCCAGATACGTTTGCAGCGTCCAGGATTCGGGATCGTCCCAGTAGGCGCTGAGCACGGGGGTAAGCGTCACGGCCGATCCCCGTTCTTCGGCGGGACGTCGGTGGCTGGTGCCTCCATGCCGCGTTCCTTGGCGACTAGGAGGCCGGCCAGCGTGGCATCGCCGGGGGCCCCGTCGTTCGCGCCTGGGCGCCGGTCGGGGAAGCCGGCAAGGATGCGAGCGGTCTCACGGAACGTGCACAGTTGTGCGCCGCGGGTGGGCGTTACCGGCCAGCCGTCACGCAACTGGTCGACGAGATCCCGTGCCGACGAGGGGGTTTGGTTGTCGAAGAACTCCCAATTGACCATCACCACCGGCGCGTAGTCGCACGCGGCGTTGCACTCGACGTGATCAAGGGTGACCTTGCCGTCGTCGGTGGTCTGCCCTGCGTGCACGCCAAGGTGTTCTTCGAGCACCTCGAGGATGGCGTCGCCGCCCATGACCGCACACAGCGTGTTGGTGCACACCCCGACCAGGTAGTCGCCGGTGGGCGTGCGCCGGTACATCGAGTAGAACGTGGCGACGGCGGTGACCTCGGCCGGGGTCAGGTCGAGTCGTGCTGCGCAGAAGGCGATCCCGGCCGGGGTGAGGTAACCGTCCTCGGCCTGCACCAGATGCAGCATGGGCAGCAGCGCGGACCTGGGGCTTGGGTAGCGGCCGATGATCGCGGCGGCATCGGCTTCGAGCCTCGTCGTCACGTCGGCGGGATAGGACTGCGGCCCGCGGGTGATCGGCGGTCCTGGTTCGTCGGGCCGGGGTCCGAGCCGCAGTTCGATCGCCGTCACCTGTCAACACCTCCCATTACCGGGTCGATCGACGCCACCGCCGAGATCGCGTCGGCGACCATGCCGCCCTCGCACATCGCCGCCACCGCTTGAAGATTCGTGAACGACGGGTCGCGGTAGTGCACGCGGTAGGGTCGCGTGCCGCCGTCGGACACCATGTGAACCCCGAGCTCGCCGCGCGGCGACTCGACCGCGACGTACACCTGCCCTGCGGGCACCCGGATGCCCTCGGTGACCAGTTTGAAGTGATGGATCAGGGCTTCCATGGAGCCGCCCATGATCTTGGCGATGTGTTCCTTCGAGTTGCCGAGACCGTCGGGCCCGAGTTTGAGGTCGGCAGGCCATGCGAGCTTCTTGTCGGTGAGCATCACCGGACCCGGCTTGAGCCGATCGACGCACTGCTCGATGATCTTGAGAGACTCCCGCATCTCCCGCACCCGGATCAGGTAGCGGCCGTAGGCATCGCACTCGTTGGTGGTGATGACGTCGAACTCGTAGTTCTCGTAACCGCAATACGGTTGGGCGCGGCGCAGGTCGTGCGGCAGTCCCGTGGAGCGAAGGATCGGGCCGGTAATGCCAAGCGCCATGCAGCCCGTGAGATCCAGGTAGCCGACACCGACGGTGCGGGCCTTCCAGATGTAGTTCTCGTTGAGCAGGTTCTCCAGATCGGTGAGCTTGTTGGGCATGGTCCGCAGCAGCTCCTCGAGCTGCGGCATCGCTTCGTCGGGTAGGTCGACGGCCACCCCGCCGGGTCGAATATAGGCATGGTTCATGCGCAGGCCGGTGATGGTCTCGAACACCGCAAGCACCTGTTCACGTCCGAGGAAGCCGAAGAACATGGCGGACATGGCGCCCAGTTCCATGCCGCCGGTCGCCAGGGCGACGAGGTGGCTGGAGATCCGGTTGAGCTCCATCAACATCACCCGGATGACGGTGGCCCGCTCGGGGATGTCATCGGTCACGTCGAGGAGCTTCTCGACGCCGAGGCAGTACGCCGTCTCGTTGAAGAACGGCGAAAGGTAGTCCATGCGGGTCACGAACGTGACGCCCTGCGTCCAGTTGCGGTACTCGAGGTTCTTCTCGATTCCGGTGTGCAGGTAGCCGATTCCGCACCGGGCCTCGGTGATGGTCTCGCCATCGATCTCGAGGATCAGCCGCAGCACGCCGTGCGTGGACGGGTGCTGCGGCCCCATGTTGACGACGATGCGCTCGCCTGCGACGCCGCTGTCCCTTGCGGCCTTGACGACGTCGTCCCAGTCCTCCCCGCCCACCGTGATCACGGTCTCGGGGACGTCTTGTTGGGTCATTAGTTGTAAGACCTCCGCTCGTCGGGCGGAGGGATCTTCGCCCCGTGGTACTCCACCGGGATGCCGCCCAACGGGTAGTCCTTGCGCTGCGGATGACCCACCCAGTCGTCGGGCATCTCGATGCGGGTCAGTGACGGATGTCCGTCGAACACGATGCCGAAGAAGTCGTAGGTCTCCCGCTCGTGCCAGTCCGTGGTGGGGTAGACCGAATACAGCGAGGGCACATGGGGATCCGCATCGGGTGCGGCCACCTCGACGCGGATCCGGCGGTTGTGCGTGATCGACATCAACGGGTAGACGGCATGCAGTTCGCGGTCGGTGTCGGTGGGATAGTGCACTCCCGAGACACCAAGGCATAGCTCGAATCTCAAGGCCTCATCGTCGCGCAGCGCCTGCGCAACCGAGACCAGGTGCTCGCGGCGCACTTCGAGGGTGAGCTCGTCGCGGAACACCACCACGCGTTCGACCGCAGCGGTGAAGGCGTCCTCACCGAGCACGGTGATCAGTCGGTCGACCACGTCGTCGAAGTATCCGCCGTAGGGTCGCGGGGAGCTGCCGGGAAGCACGACTTCGCGGATCAGCCTGCCGTATCCGGACGTATCGCCGCTGCCCTCGACGCCAAAACTGCCCCGCCGCACGCCGATCAGCTCCGACTGATTCCCGGGTCGCTCCGCTCCTGCCCGCCGAACCTGCCCGTCGCGCGTGCCGTTCGTCTCGGTCATGACCGCAGCAGTCCGGTGAACTCGATGGTGGGCCGCGACGCGAGCGCCGCCTCCTCGGCGGCGGCGATGGCATCGGCGCGGTTGACCCCGAGTGGCATCTCCTGGATCTTGGCGTGCAACATCAGGATCGCGTTCAGCAACATCTCCGGTCGCGGCGGGCAGCCCGGCAGGTAGATGTCCACCGGTACGACGTGATCGACGCCCTGGACGATGGCATAGTTGTTGAACATGCCGCCCGAGGATGCGCAGACGCCCATCGCAAGAACCCATTTGGGCTCGGCCATCTGGTCGTAGACCTGCCGCAACACCGGTGCCATCTTCTGGCTCACGCGGCCTGCGACGATCATCAGATCGGCCTGCCGGGGCGTCGCCGAGAACCGCTCCATGCCGAACCTGGCAATGTCGAATCGTGGTCCGGCAGTGGCCATCATCTCGATGGCGCAGCAGGCAAGGCCGAACGTCGCGGGCCACAGCGACCCCTTGCGGACGTAGCCGGCCACCTTCTCCACCGTCGACAGCAGGATGCCGCCTGGCAGGCGTTCTTCGAGTCCCATCGCGATCAGTCCCAACTCAATCCGCCGCGCCGCCACACGTAGGCGTACGCGACGAACACGGTCAGCATGAAGAGCAACATCTCGACGACGGCGAACAGGCCAAGCGAGTCGAAGGCGACGGCCCACGGGTAGAGGAACACGATCTCGATGTCGAACACGATGAACAACATCGCGGTGAGGTAGTACTTGACGGGGAATCTCTGGCCGGTGGTCTCGTGACCTGGCGAGCCCGGCGCCATCGGCTCGATGCCGCACTCGTAGGCCTCGAGTTTGGCCCGGTTGTAGCGCCGCGGTCCGATGACGACCGCGATGCCGACCGAGCCGATGGCGAACGCGGCCGCTATGGCCCCGAGCACCAGAATTGGTAGGTAAGCGTTCATACCGCTGCGCCGCTCCCTCGTTGGGCTGTCGATGTGAGCTAAACCACAGCTTAGTCACGTCAAGGGTTGGCCCGCCGTATTTTGGATAGGATCAAGTTTGATGACTGGGCGTCAGCATCCCGCCTGCGCGCGACGCGAAGAGTGAATGGCCCCAGGCCATTTCGTGCTGGTTACTGAACGGCGGCGCGCAGCAGCGCGGCTACCGCCTCGCCAAGGGCAATCGGGTCGATCGGATGCGGCACGGCGGCCTCTGCGCGCGACCAAGACGCCAGCCAGGCGTCGTCGGGACGGCCCGTCAGCACCAGGATCGGCGGGCAGTCTGCGATCTCGTCCTTGAGCTGCTTGGCCAGCCCCATCCCGCCAGTGGGTGCCGCCTCACCGTCCAGGATCGCGAGGTCGATGCCGCCTTCGTCGAGGTTCTTGATCACCACCGGCGCGGTGGCGACGTCGAGGTAGGTCAGCTCGGGAAGGTCGGGGTGCACCCGCCGTCCGAGCGCCGATCGGACCTGGTCGCGGGTCAACGCATTGTCGCTGTAGACCAGGATCCGCAGGGGCGAGTCGGGCACGGAGCCGATGCTACGGCGCGTCCGCTGCGCGTGGCGTGAATACGGCGTCAGCTTCCAGCCGGGTCGCGTCGGGGATCATGCCCGCGATATTTCCGTCGACGCCAAAATCCTTGCGGCTGATCTCTGCCGTGGTGATGATCCTGACGACGCCGTCTCCGAGCAGCTTTACGGTGGCGGGCAGGACGAGTCGACGTGCGGTCCGCTTGATGGTGAGGGTGGCGTCGAGGTCGAGCGTGTCCGCCCCGGTGACCGTCGCACCGTGCACGTCGACGCTGATCAGGGGATGGTTCTCGACCTCGAAGAAGTCGGCCGACCGCAGGTGCGCATCGCGCTTTCCGATGCCGGTGGACACCGATGCCGCGCCGACCCGCAGATGCCCGGCGATGGAGTTGGTCGCGGTGATCTCACCGGTGCCTTCGACGTCGCTGAACGTGCTCTTCACGGGGACTGCTCCCCAGAACGTCTTGTTCCTGACCGTCACGCTCGAGCGGTCGCGGTCCAGGACCCACGCGGTTCCTGGCTGGGTATTGGCGAGCAGATCCGAAACGGTCGTCATGTCGTGCTCCTCAGCAGCGGGGCCATGTCGGCCGGGTCGAAGTACTCGTCGACGCGGGTGATCCGACCCTTACCGTCCACCTTAATCACGATGCAGACCCGCATTTCGATCGATGCGCCGTCGGTTCGGCTCGCGCGCAGGACGTGTTGCTGCACGAATCCGCCGTCGAAGTACTGGCGATCGAGGATCTCGTAGCTCCGCGTCGTCGTGACGTTCATGAACCACCGGATGACCTTCAGTGCCCGGATGCGGTCGTTGTCCTGTGAGAGTCCTGTGTGCCAGGCCGTGACGTCGTCGGCCCACATGGCGTCGACGGTGTCGTACTCGCCGCGTTCGATGGCGCTGAACAGCCGGTTCGCCACGTCCAGGTTCGGATCCGCGTTCACTAGTTCTCCATTTCTGCTTGACCTCAAGTCGAGTTCAGGTATCACACTGGAACACATGGGCCAGCCTGATTCTCCCGTCGCTTCGCTCGCCAAGACACCAATACGCGATCGATTCAACGACGCCTACGAAAACCGCACTGCGCCTTGGGTGATCGGCGAGCCGCAGCCCGCGATCGTCGGACTCGAGCAGACGGGGGTGTTGCGCGGGCGGATGCTCGACGCCGGTTGCGGGCTCGGTGAGCACACGATCTTGTTGACGCGCCTCGGCTACGACGTGCTTGGCATCGACTATGCGCCGAGCGCCGTCGAACAGGCCCGCGCCAACGCTGCGGCAAAGGGGGTGGACGCTCGCTTCGAGGTTGCCGACGCGATGAACCTCGGTGCCGAGCCGGGCTACGACACGATCGTCGACAGCGCGCTGTTCCACATCTTCGACGACGCCGACCGGGCGCGCTACGTGGCGAGCCTGCACAGCGCGCTGCGGGCAGGCGGGCTGCTGCACGTGCTGGCCCTGTCCGACGCCGGCCGCGGTTTCGGGCCCCAGGTCAGCGAGGCGCAGATTCGTTCCGCTTTTGCAGACGGCTGGGAACTCGAGGCGCTCGACACCACGACATACCGGGGCGTGGTGGGGGAGGCACACGCGGAGGCGCTCGGCCTCGCGGTGGGCACACGGGTGGACGAGCCCGCGTGGTTGGCGCGGGCCAGGCGGGTTTGAGCGCCTACTCCCGCTCATAGCCGGGGTGTGAGACCGCGAGTCGGTAGTGGACCAGGGACCGCAGCACCGGAAGGAGTTCGGAGCCGCGGCCGTCGAGCTTGCCCCTGCGGATCGCCGCCGCGAGTTCGCGCTCGTCGGGGAAGCCGAGCAGGTCAGGCGCCGCGCCGTCGTCCAGCAGTTCGCGTTCGACGATGCGAAGGACGTTGCCGGCGACGCGGGCGTGGAAGCCGACCGAAGCACCCGTGCTGTCCCTGACGTCGGTCTCGAGGAACTCGGCGACGGCCGCGACGAGTTCGGCGGCCGTGGGTCTGCCGTGCAGGCCCGTCACGAGGCGGGCTCCAATAGCGTCAGCAGGTCGAACTCCGTCTCGCAGACGCGGCGGCCGATGGCGGCGAGCTCGACCGACCGTGTCTGGCCGGATAGGTGCCGCTCGGCCTGGTACCGGCAGATGACGCCCCAGCGCAGCGTGGACAGCACCAGCCACCAGTGCATTGCGGCGCGGTCGAGCGTCACGCCGGACGCCCGTTCGTAGGCACGCAGGAAGTCCTCGATGGAGCCGAGACCACCGGCGCCGAGTGCGCGCGGTGCGCCGAACCGCCACGCCCTGATGCAGAACCAGGCGAGGTCCTCGTACACCTCGCCGACGTGGGTGAGCTCCCAGTCGAGCACCGCGGCAAGCCGGGCCGGGCTGGCGTCGGTGTCGATGATGAGGTTGCCCATCCGGAAGTCGCCGTGCACCAAGACATTCGGCGATACCGGCGGGCGGTTCGCGGCGAGCCATCGAAACGCCCACTCGAACGTTGCCGTGGTGTCACCCATCTCGTCGAGCTGGGCATGCCACTCGTCGAGCGGCTCGGATGCGTTGAGCCCGATGCCGGACGGGTCTGCCGCGTGAATCGCCGCAAGCGCGTCAGCGCATTGGGTCAGCAGGGCAGCGCGGGAGGCGTCGTCGATGGCGCGCTGAATCCGCCGCACGATGGTCTCACCGCCGATGAAATCGCAGACGAGGTAGGGATTCCCGAGTGCGGTCGCCGTATCGTCGGCGACGAGGACGTGCGGCACGGGTGCGCCGGTGCCGGCCGCCCGGGTCAGCGCTGCTGCCTCGAGCTCCATCCCGGCGTGGATCTCGTCGGGTGGCCCGATGCGGAGGATGAGCCGGCGCTCGCCCCGGATACATTCCCCGTCGCTTCGCTCGCCCCCGCTCTCGGTGACGGCCGTGAATGCCCACGTGGCCCTACTCGCCCCTCCGGTCAGCACCCGCAGGTCGTCGATCCGGACGTCGCCGAGCACGGGCTCGAGTACGCCTGCGAGAGCCGAGGATTCGATCACTGGCCACCCCGGGAGCCGAACTTGAACATCCGCTGCGCCACCCGCCGGATCTGGATCTCCTCGGCGCCCTCGGTGATCCGGTAGCGACGGTGATGGCGGTAGATGTGCTCGAACGGCTCGTGCCTGCTGTAGCCGACGCCGCCGTGGATCTGCATGGCGCGGTCGGCGGCCTCGCAGACCAGGCGGTTGGCGCGGTAGTTCGCCATCGACACCTTGTCGCTGACCTCCATGTGGTGATTGGAGTCCAGGTGGGTGGCCGCGTAGTAGACCAGCAGGCGGACCATCTGCGCCTCGGTCTGCAGCTCCACCAGCGGCCACTGCACGGCCTGGTTGACCGCAAGCGGCTTGCCGAACACCTCGCGCTCCGACGCGTATTCCACCGCGCGGTC